>Ga0209991_10000701_pt1 | contig 14847 bp, 13 predicted proteins | sample ChitaG_FD_183167 | JGI IMG/M metagenome (GOLD analysis project Ga0209991, IMG submission 183167) | Deep subsurface microbial communities from South Pacific Ocean to uncover new lineages of life (NeLLi) - Chile_00310 metaG (SPAdes)... | ecosystem: Environmental > Aquatic > Marine > Oceanic >...
CGCCGAACTGTCTTCGCGCCCATTCCCATCCTCCTAATCTCAAACGATTACCCGATCGGATCGGTCTCTGTGGCGAAACGGGACATCTGACCTGGCTCATCTCCCCGAAAGGTGGCCTGGCCTGTCGGCCCGAGTCAGTCGCCGGGCGGTCCTGGGTGGTTCGGTGTTACCGTCTGCGCACGAACAGAAGTACCGATCCTGGCAAAAGTAGTCGCAAGACCGCGTATGCGCTTTACCCTGTCCTCCGTACGTCTCCGCCGATTTGCAGGAGCCTGTCTTGACCGACCCGAAGTCATTGGGCAGCGCGGACTTCTTGCATGGCCACGGCCCCCTGCGGACTGCCAGCTAGCGAACAACCCACGATGACCATCGAGCGGGAGCTGCCGCCTACCGACACTAAGTCACGCGACGACAGTGTGGTCGCGATCGAGGATTGGTCCAAGGGGTACGTCAAGCGACACCCCCTGGAATCCCTGGCCACAGTCGGGCACCAATGCGTCCTGGCGGTACGCACCATTCAGTACTTCTTCCTCGACCTTTTCACCGGCAAGTTCCAGTGGGGCGAGTTTATCCGGCAGGGCTCCTTCATGGCGTCAACTGCAGTGATGCCCACCATCCTGGTGGCGTTGCCGATCGGGGTTACCCTCTCCGTCCAGTTCGCCCTGCTGGCCAATCAGGTCGGTGCCACCTCGCTGGCCGGCGCGGCCAGCGGACTAGCCGTCATTCGTCAGGCGGCCTCGCTGGTGGCGGCGATCATGATGGCCGCCGCCGTCGGGTCGGCCATCACCGCCGACCTCGGTTCCCGCACCATGCGTGAGGAGATCGACGCCATGGAGGTCATGGGCGTCTCGGTGATCCGCCGCCTCGTGGTGCCTCGTTTCGCCGCGGCCATCATCGTCGGTGTCGGCCTTACTGGGATCATCGCCTTTGTAGGCTTCTTGGCCAGCTACCTGTTCAACGTCTACTTCCAGGGTGGCGCACCGGGCAGCTTCGTCGCGACGTTCGCTTCCTTCGCGACGCCGGCGGACATGGTGGTGGCGCTGCTCAAGGCCGTCGTATACGGCGCCATCGTCGCGGTTATCGCCTGCCAGAAGGGCATGTCGACTAGGGGTGGGCCTACCGGTGTCGCCAACTCGGTGAACGCCGCGGTCGTCGAAGCGATCCTGATACTCATGGTGGTCAACGTCGCGATCAGCCAGCTTTATAACGTGCTCTTCCCCAGGTCGGGGCTGTGACATGACAGCTTCTACCTACCTCCCCTCGGTCTTTCGGCCCTTCAGGCGGGCCTATAAGAAGCTCGCGACGCCGGGCATCCGCCTGGGGCACATGCTCATGTTCTTCTTCCGGGTTGTGGCCGGCATCCCCACGGTGCTGCGCCATTACCGCAAGGAATTCCGGCAGCTGCTCTCCGATATCGCGTGGGGCAACGGCTCCATCGTGGTCGGCGGCGGCACCGCCGGCGTCGCTATCGTGCTCGGTGTCACTGCGGGCGCTCTGGTCGCCCTGGAGGGCTACAACTTCCTCAACCTGCTTGGGCTGGGCCCGGCGACCGGCATTCTGTCATCGTTGGTGAACACCCGTGAGCTCGCGCCCATCATGGCTGCGCTGGCATTCGCCATGCAGGCCGGTTGCCGGTTTACCGCGCAGTTGGGCTCCATGCGAATCGCTGAGGAGATCGACGCCTTGGACTCGATCGCGATCCCGCCCATCCCGTTCCTGGTGACTACTCGGCTGATGGCTGCGGTGATCGCCGTCATCCCGCTGTACCTGGCGTGCCTGGCAACCACTTACATCACCGCCCAAGTTGTCGCCGGCATCATCAGTGGCGGATCCACCGGCCCATACCTGCACTACTTCACGATGATGTTGACCAGCACGGACATCATCTACTCGGTGATCAAGTGTGTCGTGTTCGTGTTTATCGCCTCGACCCTGCAGTGCTACTACGGCTTCTACGCCACCGGCGGACCCGAGGGCGTCGGTGTTGCGGCCGGGCATGCCATGCGGGCAGCGATCACTGTCGTAGTCATCACCAACATGTTGCTCACCATGGCGATGTGGAGTGTCGATGCCGGCGCGAAGTTTGGGGGTTAGTATGGGGAATTCGATGGGGAATTCACTAGACCAGGACGGGCGCGGCCCCTCTGACCGACAGTTGCTCGTCACCGGAATCGCCGTCGCCTTGGTGATCGCGCTCACCATCGGGACCTTGCTGCTGAAGTCGACCGGGCGACTCGACAAGTATGTCCGCGTGGTTGCCGACCTGGTGAACGTCGGCGACGGTCTGCCCAAGAGTTCCGACGTGAAATACCACGGATTGCTGGTCGGCAGCGTCAGCAAGGTCACCCCGGCCATCGACGGCAAGCCCAACTTCGTCAACCTCGACCTCAAACCCCGATACGCGAAGGACATTCCGGGCACCGTGACCGCACGTGTAGTGCCGAGCAACGTGTTCGCGGTGTCCTCGGTACAGCTTGTCGACAACGGTCCGGGCGCCGGCATCAAGAACGGTGCACACATCCCGGAGGACAGCAACCTATCGACGGTGCTCTTCCAAACGACCATCAGCAAGTTGCGTGACGTCCTGGCCGCGGTCGGCCGGGGACGCAACGACCACAGTCTCGGCATACTGGCCGCCGTCGGGGCCGCCACAGAGAACCGTCGGGTCAAGCTGCTCAACGCCGGTGCGCAGTTGACGCGGTTACTCGACGATCTCAACTCCATCGTCGCTACCGAGCCCGGCCCCTCGACAGTCTCGGCGCTGATCAACGCCACCGAGGGCCTCCAATCCGCCGCGCCTGAGCTCGTCGATGCACTGCATGAAGCGGTCAAACCGATGCAGACCTTCGCCGAGAAGCGCGCTGAGCTCACATCGTTGGTCGCGGGTTCGCAGTACACGTTGGGCGTCACGCGGGAAGCGTTCGACAACCACACCGACAAGTTGATTCACATCACCCACGACCTCACGCCGGTCGTAGGCGTGCTCGCCATGCAGGACGACAAATACGTGCCCATCTTCAGCAGGGTGAAACGGCTGTCCGATGCTCTCCTCGATCAGGCGTGGGAGCCGGGACTCGACACCCTCAACGTTCGGGGCAACCTGCCCCTCACGCCCCTGTACACCTACACGCGGGCCGACTGCCCCATGTACGGCGAGCTGAAGGGACCGAGCTGCTACACGGCTCCTGAGATTTCGGTGCGGCCCGACCTACCCCCGGTGCTGCTGCCGCAGAACTACCAGCCGCCGCCGGGGCTCGAGCCACCCCCGGGCACTGTCCTGGGCCCCGGTGGAAACCTCCATGCGGTCGGTCCGCCTCTCATCAACCCCCCGACACCTCCGGTTGAGATGAACCAGCCGTTGCCGTGGTGGACGGGTCCGGCATATCGGGTTCCGGGCAGCTCCAATCCCGACAACTCGCCAATGACCCCGCCAGGGCCGGCACCTTTCGTGCTGCCACCCTGGGTGCCGGTACCTCCTCCTCCGCCGCCGCCCAATCCAGCACTGCCTGCTGGGGTTCCGATTGATTCGCCTCCACCTCCACCTGCGCCGCCGGCCAGCCCGCCGCCGGCCAACCCACCACCACCCGGTCCTCCGTTGGCCGCCGAGGCTGCTCCCGCCTCCTATGGCGGCAACGTCGGGCCGGTGGGCAGCCAGCAAGAACTCAACCAACTCGGCCTGATCACCGGTCAGGCGGAGCCGGCATCGGTAGTTACCAGCTTGCTTCTCGGTCCTGTTGCTCGGGGCACCGCGGTTTCTGTGGTTCCAGCTTCTGCCACGGCCCCCGTCGAGCTTGAACCCGCTGGGGGGCCGAAATGAGCTTGCGCAAACCGATGATCACCCTGGTCCTATTCGTGGTGATCTCCATGGCCGTGACGTTTCTGGTGTACAACACCTTGCGACGCGAGGTAACCGGGTCGACAACACCTTATGGAGCGGTGTTCTCCGACGTTTACGGACTCCACGAAGGGGACGACGTCCGAATGGCCGGCGTTCGCGTCGGGCGCGTCCAAAGCGTCGAGCTCGACGGGACGGTGGCGAAGGTTTCGTTCATCGTCCAGAGCGACCAGAACCTGTACGGGAATACGAATGCTTCGGTGCTCTACGAGAACATCATCGGGCAGCGCCATCTGGGGCTCTCCCTTGGCGAGGGCGACAGCAACGAGCAGCTCCCGCCGAACAGTGTGATCCCACTGGAGCGGACGGAGCCGTCGTTTGACGTGGGCACCATGCTCAACGGCTTCGAACCGATGTTCAGCCTGCTGGATCCCAAAGAAGCCAACAACCTCACCCAGGGTCTCATCAAGTCCTTTCAGGGCGACCGGTCGTCGCTGAACGCAGTGGTAGACCAGACCACGACGTTCACGCAGACACTGGCCGGGCGTGACGAAGTTCTCGGTGACACCATTACCAGTCTCAGCAAGGTCACCAGCAACCTCGCCGAGCAAAGCGACAACCTGGACCACACCCTCACCCAGACCAGCCAGGTGGTTGAGGAATTCGACGCTCGCCGTCCGGAACTGGAGTCCGCGATGGGATCGCTCTCCCGGGTAACACGCCGCCTGTCCACGGTGACCGATGAGATCTACCCCTCGTTCAATGAGCTCGTCGACCGCAAGCCCGGTTTCGCCGCGCACATGGTCAGCATCGAACCCCAGCTGGCGTTCACTGGCGCCAACCTGCCACTGACGCTCAAGGGTGTGGCCCGAATGTTGGGTGACGGCAGCTACCTCAACGCCTACGTGTGCGACCTCAACGCCGTGGGTTTCTTCCCCGGACTCAACGATGTCACCCAATACGTGGTCAACGCGGCAACCCCGGGCAACGCCCACCCGCGCGTCAATAACAATCTCGGGTGGCACACCCCGAAATGTAGGAACATGGCCAATGGCTGACAACGTGGCTAAGAAATCACTGATCCAACGCTTCCGGGACCGCCGGCCCGAGGACTACAACGCGACATGGCTCGGGTTCACCGCGTTGGCGGTCGTCGCCGTTCTCGTCATGGCGGCGGTGGGCGTGAAGTCGCTAGGCATCGGCGAAACCAATTACACCGCACAGTTCGCACAAGCTGCGTCGCTCCAACCCGGAAACATCGTTACCGTCGCCGGCATCGAAGTCGGCAATGTCCGCAGCGTGAAGCTCGCCGGGGATCGGGTCGAGGTTGGTTTGACCGTCCGAAATGACGTGAAGTTGGGCAAAGACACCCGGGCGTCCATCCAACTCCAGACCTTCCTCGGCGGCCGCTATATGGCCTTGATGCCCGCGGGCCCCGGTTCGATACCGGACAATACGATCGACCTGGCCCACACCGAAGTTCCCTACGACCTGCAGGAACTATTGGACTCCGCATCGGTCACCTTGGATCAACTGGACTCCGACCAGTTGGGGGACTCACTGGCCGTCCTGGGCAAGCAGGTCGACGGGTTGCCCGAGATCGTTCCGCGGGCGATGGACAACATTCACAGGCTGTCATCGGTCATCGCCAACCGGCGGGATCAGCTCGGCGAACTCTTCAAGAGCACCAAACAGGTCGCCAACACACTGCACGGGCAGCAAGCCCAAGTGGGGGTCCTCATCGATCGGGGACAGAACCTGCTCGGCGAGTTCGTGGCCAGTCAGGCTGCCTTCCGCTCCCTCTTGGCGGGCCTGGCCAGTCTGGCCAACAACCTCGACAAGATCATCGTCAACGATCGGGCGATGCTCGACGACATGCTCACCGACATCAAGGAGCTCACCGACATGCTCGGCGAGCACGAGGACATGGTCAGCAATCTGCTTCAGATCACACCTGTCGCGCTGCGCAACCTCACGAACGCTACCGGTAACGCCCCGGCCCTCGACTTCTTCTTTCCCAACGTGTTAATGCCCGACTCGTGGATGTGCGCGATCAGCGGTCGCGCCAATCAACTCAGCATGCTCGAGTACTACAAGGACTGCAAATGAGCACCGCCACGCGCAGAACCATCGCACTGGCGGCCGGCTTTGCCGTGCTGGCGGTCACGATCATCGGGGTGGTCGGATACTCCGTGAAGTCCCGGTTCAATTCGATCACCGTGACCGCCCAATTCGACAGCGCAGCCGGTCTGTACGTCGAGAACGTGGTCGCGGTGATCGGCATGCCGGTGGGCAAGGTCACCAAGATCACCCCGAAAGGCAGCTACGTAGATGTCGAGTTCACCGTCGACAAAGACGTGCAGATTCCCGCCGACGTGCACGCGGTCACCATCAACACCTCGATCCTGACTGACCGGCAGATCGAATTGACGCCCGCCTACACCGGTGGGCCGGTGTTGCAGAACCACGACACGATCGGCCTGCCTAGAACCAGGACGCCCATCGCGTTCGACCGGGTGATCGACATGCTCGACAAGCTTTCCAAGTCGCTGGCAGGCGACGGGAAGGGCGGTGGGCCGATCGCCGACCTGGTCAATGCTGCTGTCGGAGTCACCGACGGGAACGGCGAGAGGATCAAGTCAGCTCTAGGCGAGCTTTCCGATGCGCTGCGGCTCAGCTCTGATGGCGGCGAGGCGACCGGCGATCAGTTGACCACCATCATCACCGATCTCCAATCGGTGATGGATGCGGCCGCCAGCAACGACGCCAAGTTGCGTCAGTTCGGGTCGACCACCCACCAGCTCACCCAGATATTGGCGGACGAGAATTTCGGCACCGGCGCCACTGGGCGCAAGCTGAACGCAATCATCGAACAGGCAACGGTTCTCATCGAAAGCAACCGCGACAACCTCAAGCAGACCGTCCTCAACAGCGACGCGGCCGCTTCGGTAATCGTGGACCGCCAGCGTGAGATGGCCGAGCTCCTCGACGTCGCCCCGCTGGCACTGGAGAACATCTACAACATGGTCGACCAGGACAACGGTTCAGTGCGGGTTCACGCCCTCACCGACAAGATGCTCGTCGAAACGCAGCACATCAAAGAGGTCTGTAATCTGATGCATTTGCGTCAATTGGGTTGCAGCACAGGAACATTACAAGACTACGGACCCGACTTCGGCATCACCTACATTCTCGACGGTCTCGCGGCGATGGGGCAGTGATGAAGGCGCTTGGAATGAAACGTGCGTTCGCGGCGGCCGCGACCGCCGCGATGGTCACCACGGGCTGCTCCGTCGGGCTGGGTGATCTACCGTTGCCGGCACCCGGAATGGGTGCCGGGGGCGGGTACATGATCACTGCGGTGTTCGCCAACGCGCTGAACCTGCCCGCAGAGGCCAACGTCAAACTCTCTGGAGCTGACGTCGGGCAAATGAGGTCGCTGGTTGCGAAAAACTACACCGCGGTGGCCCAGCTGCAGATCAGGAACGGCGTCCAAATCCCGGCCGACAGCACCATCGAGCTGCGCTCGGCGACACCGCTCGGTGACGTGTTCGTGGCGATCAGTCCGCCGACCCCGCCCAAGGCGGGCGCGCCGCTGCTGAAAGACGGCGATACCATCGGCCTGGAGTCCACTGCGGAGGCGGCCACTGTGGAGGCGGTGCTGAGTTCGGCGGCAATCCTCGCCAATGGTGGCACCATCCGAAATCTGACCAACCTTCTCAACGGTGCCGGTAGGGCGACCGGTGACCAGGGCGAGGCACTCGGCAACCTCATCAACCTCTCCGATGAAGTATTGGAGAAGCTCAACGTCCGGTCCGGTGAGATCGAAACGGCACTGACCGAAACCTCGGTGCTCGCCGATCGGCTCGACGAGAAGAACCCCGAACTCACCGACATCTTGGAGGCCGTCGGCCCGGCCGCCGATGTGTTGGCCGCCAACACCAGCCAGATCACCGACGTTATCGTGCAGCTCGGCGCCGTCACCCGGCAGCTCGGTAGGTTCCCGTCGATCGCCGGCACCGACGACAGCGGTCGCAGCATCATCGGGGACATGAACACCCTCTCCCGCGCCTGGAACGACGTCGCGCAGAGTCCCGATACCAACCTGGCCGCCCTCAACCGATTGATGCCGCCGCTGATCAAATCCGCGTCGGGCTCGTCAGTATCGATGACGGTGGGTATCGACCGACTGGTCCTCGGATCGATTCCGGATATCGGTTTCAAGGGAGATCCCGCGTTCCATGGCCCCAAGCGTGGCGACTGGGCGGAGATGGTCGGCTCGATCAAATACCTTTTGTGGAAAGTGCAGGAGCGCGTCGTGGGGCAAGGTCCGGACAGCCCGATGGGTCAGACCCAGTGGGCACCGGCCGGCCCCCCGCTTCCGCCAGCTCCCGCCGAGGGAACCCCGCACGGTCCGCCTCTGCCAGTGGCGCCCGGGGCGGCTTCGGGACAGGAGCCACCGAGGTGATCAACTCCATCAGCCGGGGAATCGTCGGCACCGTTAAAACCGGTTACCGTCAACGGTTTTGGCTTTCGGGGCTAGCCCTGGTAGTGGTGGTCGTCATCGCGATCGCATACCTGATGTTCGGCGCCCTGCGGGTCGACCCATTTGCCAAGACCTACCAAGTCAGGGTCGAGTTACCGAGCTCGGGTGGTCTACTGGAGAACGTTGACGTCGCCGTCCGCGGTGTCAAGGTCGGCCGGGTCGAGACGCTCACGCTCACGCCCAACGGTGTCGACGCGACTGTCAGTATCGATTCGACCGCCAAGATCCCGGCCGCGAGTCCGGTGCGGGTCTCCGGATTATCCGCAGCGGGCGAACAGTATGTCGACTTCGAGCCAACCTCCGCTGATGGGCCCTTCCTGTCCAATGGCGACGTGGTGCCCCTGACCCAGACCACGACACCTGTTCCGCTGTACCAGCTGCTTACCAACTCCGATGGGGTTCTGGCCCAATCCGACCCGGAGAAGCTCAAGATCATCAGAAAGGAACTGAGCCTGAGCAACGAAGGCCCGCAGAAGCTTGCCGACATCGTCGATGGCGGCACCTTCTTGTTGTCCACACTGGACTCGGTGCTGCCAGAGACGGTCAGCTTGTTGAAGACCAGCCGGGTCGTTCTGACTATGCTCTCGGACGTCAGCCCCGGGGCCGGTGCGGTGGCCGGCAATATCAGCGAGCTGATGACGGGCGTGAACAAGATGGACGGCGGTTACCGCACGTTCGTGGACCAGGCGCAGGGACTGATGTCGTCGGTCGACGGTCTGTTCGACGACAACTCCGACACGATGGTGGGGTTGTTGGGCAACTTGGCAACGGTTTCCCAGCTGATGTATGTGCGAGTACCGGCATTGAACGCCCTGTTCCCGAGCTTTCGCGGTTCGGCTCTGGAAGCTCTGACGACTGTATTCCACGACGATGGCCTGTGGGTCACCGCCGATATCTACCCCCGGTACACCTGCGATTACGGGACACCACGCCGCCCATCGTCGTCGGCCGACTACCCCGAACCGTTCCTCTACACCTACTGCCGGGACACCGATCCCCAGGTGCTGGTCCGTGGCGCCAAGAACGCGCCCCGGCCGGCTGGGGACGACACGGCGGGACCGCCTCCGGGCGCGGACCTCGGGCAGATGGCCGACCCGACTCCCAAGGGCCGCTACACCATCCCCACTCCGTACGGTGGGCCGGTCCTGCCGATCGAGCCACCTCGCTAGGCCGAGCGGTATGCCTACGCGCAAGGGAGATACCACTGTGGCCGGACCGTCAGACGAGGACACAACCAACAGCACAGATCAACCCGGCGAATCCGGTGAAGGGGCCGCCCGCAAGTACGGCGCCCCCGAATCAGGCGACTCGATCGAGACAGACGACACCGACACCGACACCGACACCGACACCGAAGCCTCGCAGTCGACGGACTTGGTGGGCGCATCCCGCCCATGGATGCGCTACGCCCGCATAGGTCTGGTCACCGCGATCTACGTCGGGGCGTTCGGTACCGCGGGCATCCTGGGCTGGAAGCTGTGGGAACAGAACACGCTGGATCAAGCCAGCCAGGCTGCCAAACAGACTGCCATCAACTACGCCCAGGTACTGACGAGTATCGATTCGAACGACCTGGATCAAAACTTCGCCGAAGTGCTCAACGGTGCGACCGGTGGCTTCAAGGACATGTACACCAAGGACAGCATGCAGCTGCGGCAGTTGTTGATCGACAACAAAGCCACTGCCCACGGCGTTGTGGTGGATTCGGCGATCCAGTCCGAATCCAAGGACAAGGTGGTCGTACTGTTGCTGGTGGATCAGACGGTGACCAACACTGCGCGCCCCGATGCGCGAAGTGACAGCAGCCGGATGAAGATCACCATGGAAAAGGTCGACAACCGTTGGCTCGCAAGCAAAGTCGAACTGCCCTAGGAGCTGCCAATATGCGAGTGGACCGAGTCATGGTGGTAGTTGTGATGGCGATCGCTGCCGCGATCGGGACGGCGCCGGCCGCCTCGGCGTCGGCTCAGTCGTTCTGTGGTGAGTTAGGCGGCGACTGGGACGGACAGTTCTGTCGAACCTCGGTGATGTCCGAGCGAAAAGCCACGCGGGAAATCAGGGTGGCGATACCGGATGATCTCATTGACAACCCGACCACCAGCTCCGCGATCCGCCCGTACCTGCGCGACCTTTTCACCAACTGGCGGGCCAAGGGCGCCTCCATGGTCCAGGACAGCTGGGGCACGGAGAACTACCAGGTGTTCCGCCACGGTTCGGCGTTGAGTGTGGTTTTCCATGAGGAATACAACTCATCCGGTGTCGAGCTCATGAACGCCTTTCGCACGTTTACGTTCGACATGGGCAGCGGTAGGCAGTTGCAACTGGCCGACATCACCAGGCCGGGCGTTGACCCGCTGGTGGCCATTCCACCGTTGGCCGAGCCCATCGTTTCCGAGGCGGTCGACCGGGCCAGGCCGCCCTACAACCACCCTGGGACGTACCCGTTTACCGTCGACCGCTGGACGCCGCCCGCGCCGTTCTCCGGGAACTACGCGGCGTGGGCGCTTACCCCCAACGAGCTCATCCTCTATATGCCCGACTACCCGGTCGCACACGACACCCCGATCCGCTACGACGTGCTCAACCAGTGGTCGATGAACGGGGGCGTCATCCAGGCGCACATCCCGCTCGCGGTGCTCAGTCCGATTCTGCGGCCCGGGTTCGGTGGGGCCTAACCCGCGGAGAGCTCGACTCGACGCCTGCGGCCACGGCCCCATCCTGAGGTATAGATGCAGACATGACTTCTGACAGGGTCGGCGCCCCCACCCAAGTCACCGCCGAAGCGAACCGTTTTAGCATCTCCGTAGACGGACACCGTGTGGGTTTCGCCGAGTACATCGAGCGTGACGGGCGGCGAATCTTTGATCGAACCGAGGTCGCTCCCGCATTCCAAGGTCGCGGGTTGGCAACGATTCTCGTGCGCGAAGCCCTGGAAGCCACCCGCTCCGCCGGCCTGAAGATCGTTCCCCAGTGCTGGATGGTTGCCGAATTCGTCGAGAAGAATCCCGAATCCGCCGACCTCGTCGAGCACAGCTGATCACCCCGGATCCGCGCCGCCGCGCGCAGGCTCAGCCGAGGTACTGGGCGGTGTTACCTGAGAGCGGCATGCCCGGCATGCCAAGCTTTCGGTGATCCCAGCTCCGCAGACGCGACGGCACCACCCGTATACAGATGCGGTTGTTCATCATCTGATCGACAAAAGGCCGCATCTCGTCGGTGTAGGGCCCGGTGTAGCGTTCCCAGACGCTGATACCGACCCGCAGGTTGGTGTCGGGGTCGTCGACGACCTCGGCGTGTCCGTCGATCGACACGCCGCGAAGCGTGTCGTAGGTCTGGCCATCCTCGACCATCACGGTGATCGTCGGGTCACGGCGCAGATTGACAGCCTTCTGCGACTTAGCCTTGGTTTCGAACCAAATCTCACCATCCAGCACGGCATACCACATCGCTATCAGGTGCGGCCGGCCGCTCGGGAGCACCGTGGCCATGGTGGCGGTGCGGCTCCGCTCGATGAATTCGGCGATCTCGTCGTCGGACATGACGATCTTCGAACGTTGGTTGTTGCCCACAGTCCCGATACTTTCAGGTGACTGGCAGGGCCGGCAGCCGGGGCACCCATCGGCGTCGGTGATCGCCGCTGCTAGCGCGGCGTCCCCCTTGCCTGGACTGCGATCTCCTCGAGCCGCCCCAGCGTCGGTCCCCACACCGAACGCAGCAATCCCTGATACCCGACTTCGCTGAGGGCAGCGAGCGCTTGCGCGCGCTCAAGGGCAAGCCTTTCGAGCTCCTCGGGCGCAACGACCTCATCGAGGAAACCGCACTCGGCAGCTTCCTGCGGGCCCACGATGCGCCCGAGCACCGCAAGTTCGTGGAGGCGACGGAGGTCCAGGCGCATCCGAGCAAGGAGCGCAGGCAGCTCCGGCAGCGGCATTCCGAGCCCAGGCTCGGTGAAGCCGAGCTTATGCGAACCGGGCACACCCAGGCGGACGTCGGAAACGAGCAGCATCATCGCACCTGCGGCAACGGCGTGGCCTTCGCAAATGGCAACGACCCGGGTTGGCCCAAGGAGAGTTGAGACAAGTAATTCGGCCATGGCCGCCAGCAGGCCCTCGCGCTCCCGGGCACTGGCCGCCAGGGTCGCGTTGTCGAGACCCGCACTGAAGCCGTCGGGTCGCCCAGAAAGGATCACAACCGGTGCCTCGGCGTCTGGGGCGAGCGCCTCGGTCAGCGCCGCGATCGCCTCGGGGGTGAGGACATTTCGCTTTCCGTTATTGAAATGCACACGCCGTATCGGGGGGTGCCGCTCCAGCGTGACCAGGGGCATGGGTTCCTCCTGCCTTTCGACGCTACCGCGATCCCTAATCCGCCAGCCTTTTTTCGATCGGCCTTCCCACCGCAGCAGGAACACTTCGGCCGGGCAGCGTCACCCCTGGTAAACCGGCAGAACCGGTTAAGTTACCGTCAGCACTTGTGAATACAATTCTTTCGGTGCTTAACCGAGCTGCGATCGCCACTGCCGCGTTATCAATTACAGCTGTCGCCCTATCCGGCGGCGCCGCTGCCCAGCCCCCGCTACCACCACCACCGCCACCGCCGGCGGATCCTTTCGCCGTGCCGACTGCCCTGCTCGACACGAACTGTTCTCTGGATCAACTCCTGGCCGCGACAAGAGCGGTCGAGCCGGTTACCTACGGCGAATTGGTCGGAAGGTACCACTCGGAACCGGTGTGGCTGCAACCCGCGATTATCCATCACCTCAATCTGCTGTTGGAGAAATCTCCTGCCGACCGACAGGCTGAGGTCGACGAGCTGGCGAGGCTTTACCCGCAACTCGTCCCCCTTTTCGTGACGTCAGAACCCAACGCCCAGCAGATCGCGGACCAATGCCCGACATTTCCCGCTGAAGATCTTTCGCTACTAGCGCCACCGCCCATGTAGAACCTCCGCGGCGACGTCACATTCACTGTGGCCGAATACATACTCGGGCGGGTACCGGCAAGCTATATGAAGGCGATACCCATCGGGCCCGCACCCGAATAGTTGGGCAAAGGTCACGAGCTCTTTTGAGTTCGTGACCTTTGCGCGAACCGCTCGTGGTGGGCGAAGGGGGACTTGAACCCCCACGTCCCGAAGGACACTGGCACCTGAAGCCAGCGCGTCTGCCATTCCGCCACTCGCCCGAATGACCGAGGGAGCCTATCACGCACGTAATCCCTCGCCCCAACGCTACGGGCAGGCCGCCCGCATCGCCTAGACCGACTTTCGTACAGCGTTGACCAGCGGCGATCCGATTCTCAGAGTTTTGTTGGTCCCGCATTGGCCGCCATGCCCGATACCATGCATATACGCACTGCTGCCTGCTGAAATGCGGGTCCCATAACCGTGTGAGCAGAACCACCGATACATGCCGAGGGAGACGATCGCAGACCATGGGGATAGTCGACCGATTCGAGCGCAAACTCGAGGATTCGGTCGGCAATGCGTTCGCAAGGGTCTTCGGCGGATCCATCGTGCCGCAGGAAGTCGAGACCCTGCTTCGCCGCGAGGCTGACACCGGTACCCAGGAGATCGGGGGCGGCCAAATTTTGGCCCCGAACGCCTTCGTCATTACCCTCAGTGAGCCTGACTACCGCAAGGTGAGTGCCGACCACGACATCACTTCGAACACGTTCGCCAAGCACTTGGAGGGATACATCCATGAGCAGGGTTGGCAAACGTATGGTGATGTGGTTGTCAGATTCGAGCAGTCGCTCGACCTGCACACCGGACAGTTTCGCGCGCGCGGTGCGGTCAACCCCGACTCGACCACAAGCGGACACGCCCAACCTCGAGAACTTTCGTCCAACGCAGAACCAGGAGTTCCACCGATGACCGACAATCCGAGCTACGGCGGCCAGGGACAGGGTCGGCCCGCAGACGAGCCCTACGACGAGCGCCACCCCAATCCCGATGACGAACGCCAGCAGCCCCCGGGCGACCAAGGCGGCTACCCCCAGCAAGGTGAGCCCAATTATCCACCGCGTGGCGGCTACCCCGACCAGGGCTATCCGCCTTCGTCCTACGAGCAGCGCCCACCCGCAGGCTACGGCCCGCCGCAAGGCGGCTATCCCGACCGGGGCTATCGCCAAGCGCCCCCCGGCTACGGCCCGCCACCCGGAGGGCAACCCGGCCACGACTACGGCCCGCCACCCGGAGGGCAACCCGGCCACGACTACGGCCCGCCTCCCGGAGGGCAACCCGGCCACGGCTACGGCCCGCCTCCCGGAGGGCAACCCGGCCACGGCTACGGCCGCCCACCGGGCCGGCCCGAAGAAGGCGGCTACGCCCCCCAAGGGCGTCCCGGCTACCCCGACCAGGGCGGCTACGGGGGCCAGCCTTACGGCCGGCAGGAATACGCCCAGCCCGATTACGGACGCTACGGCGAGCCTCCGGCCGGTGCCGGCTATCCCGAACAGGGTTACGGCAG
>Ga0209991_10000702_pt1 | contig 14840 bp, 12 predicted proteins | sample ChitaG_FD_183167 | JGI IMG/M metagenome (GOLD analysis project Ga0209991, IMG submission 183167) | Deep subsurface microbial communities from South Pacific Ocean to uncover new lineages of life (NeLLi) - Chile_00310 metaG (SPAdes)... | ecosystem: Environmental > Aquatic > Marine > Oceanic >...
TTCTTTTATCTTCTCTCCTAAATAACCTATGCACAAAAGAATCTCAGTTAAATTATACTTTTTTAGCTGCAATATAAGATATTCCAAAAACGGTTTATCCCTTATTAGGACCATAGGCTTAGGACAATGACGCATTACTTTTTGTAAGCGAGAGCCCAATCCACCGGCTAAAATTAGGGTTTGCATCTCTCTTTTCCCTTTTATCTCTAATTTCTCAAATAAATAGACTCTATTTATATCTCTTATTATTTTAATGGTCTTCTTAGAGGTTTTTTTCTACTCTTTCCGATAGTCTTTTCCTCACAAGATTCATCTTTGCCTACTACTCCAGAAGCTTCTTACTAATGTGGCAAAGCCTTTACACAAATATGCCGTTATCCGAGGCGACCGCGCTCTTCACGGACTGTAGTAGTTCCAAGTCATCTTGCTGCGGCGGTAGTAGCTCTGAGTCCAAAGGCGCTGACGGTTGGGATTCAGATTAGAAGCAGTATTGTGATACACGTGAATCTCATTACCACTAACCACAATCAACTCCTCTCTCCAATCGCCGGACACATCAGCTACATAGAGTCGATCGGCTTTTTCCTTAAAGCGTTGGAGAAACTTGCCACTGATGGGGTCAAAGATCGCGACATCGCCTGATTTGTGCCGCTCCTTGGCCGCAGCCAATTGCTTTGCCCCTCCCATCCAGTCAATAGTCCAGATGACCTCTACACCCTTCACTGTCCAACCCTCAGGAGCAACTTTATCCATCTCGTAATGGGCCACTAATTGTCCATTAGCGTCAAGCACGAACGGCTTCTGGTGCTTGTCATGCCGGCTCCGACACCATATTTCCAGCCCCGGTCGGTCCAGGTCGAACTCGCCTACGGTAGCATTCTGCGGTTCCTCGTGTTGGTAATCAACCCGCCAGATGAATTGGTTCATATTAACCAAGCTAATATGGTTTGCTCCTTCCTCCAGGAGAACCACCTCAAGGCCTGGCAGGTCAGGTCGGACATCGCGGATGAACATCGAGTCAATGTGAAACGACCCGTCCCTCTTTAGATCCCATTTATTGTTATAATGCCATTTATTAACAAATTTGCCATCGTGGTCGATTATAGTAACCCCTGCTACTTCGTCGCGGCCATCACCATCCAGGTCGGCAACGCGCGCAGTGCCGTGAGCCGGCGACCAATAATCATCAGTTTGCCAGAGCGGCACTCCTTCCGGCGCCTCCGCAGGGAACGCGGCCATCAGTCGACCTCGTTTCGCTCCTCTCTGAGAGTCTGGCCCCGATTGCGGGCAAGCCTGGAAAATGAGGTCCCGGTCTCCTAACCCCCGGAGGTTTGCTACAATGACGTGTTCCCACTTTTCCACGCCGGGAATAAGAGAGGGTTTGACCACTTTCTTACTTTTGCCAGTAGAACCTTCCAAGATATGTAGATTTCCGTCATTAGTTAAAAATACAACTTCACACTGACCATCACCGTCCACATCCGCCGCCTGCACCCCTGGCCCATGCGAGCCAGGCAACCCATTGTTCTCCGCTTGCCTCACCACCCGAATATCGATCTTCTTAACCCATAGTTTTCCACCGTCATGATCGTATACCGCAAGATAGCCCGGCTTCGTAATCAGATAATCGAGCAAATGATCGCCATTGACATCAGCCACAACGATGCCGCCAACACCATCATCTTCTGCCGGAATATCGAGCTGAATAACGAAGGGATTAGTAGAATACTGCGGCCAGTCGGCCATAGCTTTCTGACTACACCCAAAGAAGATAATAAAGGCCCCCATTACACAAATCCACTTCAAAGACTTGCTAGTATCATTGATTTTTCTCCTCCTTTGAATGAACGGTCATTCCGCCCAAGGCAGTTTGGGCGAACAACAAGAGCCGCCCAGTATTGTGAAATCAGAGAAAATCCTTTATTAATTTCCAATATAAATCAAGAAATCGATTAAGAAGTTTTCTACCAATTTTTGCATATTTGCTTTCCAAAAGGTCCTCACGAATGTTAATCTGTCCCGTATGTAAAAGCTCCCTATCTGAGAGCCTTTTCAATAACTGAACTTGTTGGCGTTTTTTCATTAGTTTCCCAAAATCCTGCAGCACGGCCATATTTGCTTTTAGGTATTTGAGTAAAACGCCTTTCATGGTTAAAAAGACCAAAAGTGAAATCTCATAAACTACTAATGCCGGAAGAATGAGAAAGATTGTCCTTAAGGAATACATTTGTAAGATAAAATACCAGCGATTGCGAACCTGATAAAAAGTTTTAGAAAGACCTCTTTTCGCCATTTTATGATAAACTATAGCTCGAGGGACACTGAGGCACTTCAAACCTGAAGCGGTCAATCTGAAGGTAAATTGCCCGTCCGTCCATCCAAAAAAATAATCTTCATCAAAAAGACCTATAGGTAAAACCTTTTCTCTGTCAATTAATAGGGCACCACTAGCCGCGCCAGTGGATATACTTTCCATAGATGCGTTCTTGATTAACATATCCCCGTTTCTGATAATGGCCGCACCAATATAATGAACCTCCGCACCTTCTTGTTGAATCCTGCTACGATCATCATAATAGACAATGCGGGGATGACAGACAGCAATGCCTGGAATTACATCTCTAGCATTCATTAAAATGCTTAAACAATGGGAAGTTGAAATTGTATCATCATCTATCAGAAAAACGTAATTTGTCTTGGATTTAAGAATAGCGGCATTTCGTGCCGGATTCGGCCCTCTATTCTCATCCATTTCCCATACTTTAACTTCAGGAAACTTCTCTCTTACCAGATTGACACTTCCGTCCGTAGAGCGGTTATCAACTACCATAACTTCATAATCTGGATAATCCAGGGATTTAATAGCAGAAAGACACTCTTCAAGTATTTTTTCTCTATTATAGGTAATTACGGCTACCGTTACTTTCTCAAAACTCATAAAATACCCTCGCGTCCTACGAATATGTTCAACCCTAGAAAATATCCTACTTTCTTTTCTTTATCACTCTTGCCGGTATTCCCACGGCAATGCTGAACTCTGGAATAGACTTCGTTACCACCGCACCCGCTCCTATGAAAGCATCTCTGCCTATAGTTATACCATCTTTGATTTTGGCTCCTGTCCCGATGGCGGCATTGTCTTCAATGGTAATACCTTTGACGATCTGTCCTTGAGCCATTATAGGAATATCCGTTCGGGTCATTATGTGGTCTCCGGCTCCTATGATATAACAATAGGCGCCGATACCGACATCTTTACCAATATCCACTCTCTTGGCTGATTGAATGAATGCGTTTATATTAATGATAGTATTATCACCAATATTGAGATTGCCGTTTTTACAACTAAGAACGCAATTACGGCCTATTGTTACATTATTACCGATGAATATACCTTTATTATTTTTCCCTTTGGCATCCAGGACACAATTATCCTCTATGATAACGTTGTTTCCCAAATGAATCTTTCCGGGATGTCGGAGAACAATATTTCTGCCGAACATCACGTTCGAACCCATTCTACCTAAAAGAGTCTTAAAGAACTTACCTCTTAAGGCTAAACCTAAAGCACCTGGCAATGGACCCAATAAACTTGTAATCATCTCATATTTTAGTAAAAACCATAAATTTGAGGAGCCAACGCAAAGCTCTTGGTATTTTGTGAAAGCGGACTTCTTAGTGTCGCTCAGTATTGCCTGAAGTTCAGTGTTCGGCTTAATCTGCCGCTGATCCTTTTTTAGTACTTGCTCATTCTTCTCACTCATAGAATAACCTCCTTTCCAAAAACAAGACCAGGGGAAAGAACTCTTTCCCCTGGAAGTTCTACTTAACTATGGCAATCTTTCCCGCCTTCTGCTCTCCCTCATTCGTTACGGCAAGATAAATATAAATACCTCTCGCTACTTCTTGTCCATTTTCATTACGGCAATCCCAGACGGCTTCGAAATAATGCAGCCTCTCCTCAATTTCATCTCCTCTTTCTAAAGATCTTACCAATTCACCTGCAATAGTGTAGACATATACCTTCTCGATATTCCAGGGAAGATTAGTGATTTTGATCATCTGGCCCTGCTCTGGATAGCAAGGGTTGGGATAAGAAAATACTTCCCCTAGAGTCTGTAATCCGTATTTTTCCTGGACGGTAACAATATTTTGATCTTTCACGTAATGATATATCATTAAAGCCCCATGGCCAACATACCATAGATTAGTTCTCCCCTTTATATAGTCTGTATGTTGATCTATTTTACTACCTGAGAAAAAGTCAAGCTTCTGAGGATGAAACCCTATATGGTATATCTTTCCAGCATTGACCCGACCGTCAAATTGGCTGTTAAGGCTCGATAATGTCTCAAATTCTATATATCCCCAGCGATTCCATTCCTCATATAAGCCATTGCCAGAATCCCAATCGGGAAAATCTCCGTACCCGGTGTCCCACCAGCCAGCCACGTTTGACATATATTTATACTGCCCTAGTTTATTACGAAGGGTGTCGTTATTATTACCATAGGGAGCCGTCCAACCCCAGACATATTCATAAGTACCTTTTTTATATAATGAGGGCAGATCAAGATTATCAACAATATCATCCTTGCATCCACCTACTTCAAAATCATAATCATCATACGGAACATGTGGATGGGTTCTGGAATGGCCCACTATCTCAACATAGCCTTTATCTATTTTGTGCTGAATATGAGACCAGATAGGAGGTGGTTGATCCCCCCATATTGGATTATTTCTGAATCCTTGGGTAATGACAGCCGCAGATAGCCATATTCTTTTGGAGGTAAACATATCGCAGGCTTCTCGAAATCTTAAATCAATAAAAGAATTACCACACCAGTCATCCGCTGAAAAAACCACTGCTGCATCCCGATTATCATAGTACTTCGGAATCCCATCATAGGTAACTACCGAATTTCCCCACTCATCAACTATCTTCAAAAAAATTTCATCTCTCCCATCCCTAAAGGTAACTGAGATATAGACTTTGTTGTTGTCATAGTCAAATCTTACCGCCTCAATACCATTAAAGAAATCCTCGTTTGTCTTCCTAGTAATCTCCGCCCAGATTGCAGATTCAGCATATTTCTTATATGCTTCAAGACTTGATGAATTGGAAGCAATAGAGAATTGATAGGTAATCGGATAGGTAAAACCGTAATCATTATGCTTGTCTGGATCAACGGAAAGTCTAAAATAACTAGGTACTTCAGCCTCTTTTGCCTCTGCAGAATCAGTTAAATTAACTTTTCCTATAGACAAAACAGTGGCCAGTCCTAGAATAAAAAAAACTTCCCACCATACCTTATACCTCATGTTTTCACTCCCAAGTCAAGAAAAGGCAATGCTAACGAGGTAACACTTTGTATTTGCCACCTTAACTTTATCAACCTAAATTCCCATTGTTAAACGACGAAGTATTCCCTTAAAGGGAGCAAGAATACGGATTAACCACTCTCCATATCTTGAATAGTAAACCCAGAAAAAAATAGCTTTGATTAGAGATTGGTCCCGATAAACATCATAGGCAAATTTCTTATAACATCTCAAGATTTGTTTTCTAGGAAAACGAGGTAGATTTAATATAGTATCGGTTCTAGGAACAAATTCCTTTCCCATTTTCTTGAAATCAACCCAGCCCTTTTTTCTGCACTCAACTCCCAATTTAGTCCCTGGATAGGGATCAAATATGTTTAAGATAACACTATCGGGTTTAATTTCTGCATTTAGTTTTACTGTATCTTGGAAACACTGAGGGGTTTCATAAGGAAATCCCACCATATTAAAAGATTTTGTTTTCAATCCTGTCTGATGAGCAATGCAAAAGGCATTTATAATCTGTTCATTAGACATCTTCCGATTTAACACTTTATTACGAATATATGAATTACCTGATTCTATACCTATATTTACTCTCCGACATCCAGCGTGCTTTAATTTTTTGCATACTTCGCTAGTAATAGTTTCCACTCGGGCATTGATATCAAAGGGTAATCCTATTTGAGCTTTATACTCTTCACAGAATTCGAAGACAAATTTCCTATTTAAAGTAAAAACATCATCATTGATATATATAGACTTGACTTTGTAATTATCAATAACTTCTCTTATTTCCTGAATACTACTATCAACACTTCGGAAGCGCACATATTTACCTTCCTGAATTTTCCTTAAAGCATCATTGCTACAGTATGAACAATTGTATGGGCATCCTCTGGTAAGCATAAAAAGAGCTGTACCGAAGTCAGAATTGATGATAGATTGATAAGGAAAAAGTTTTCTGTCAGCAAAAGGTAAATCGTCCAGATTTTCTACAAAAGGTCTCGATGGGTTTTGATAAATACGACCATTTTTCTTAATCCATAGATTTTTTATTCTGGTAATATCCTGCTTATTTTCCAAAGCCTCAACCAGTTCCAGTAAGGCGTATTCCCCTTCTCCCCGACATATAGCATCTAACCTGGAAATGGACTCAAGAGACTCAGGCTCCGTAGTTACATGAGGTCCTCCACAAATAGTAAAAATATCCTTTTGCAAAGGAACATCATCGAGGATTTTTTTTATATACTTAAATTGTGGCGTAGTTGAAGAAAAACCAATTAATCTGGGCTTGAAATCCTTAATCTTTTCCACCAATTTTCTCGGTCTATATTTGGGATACATATAATGAAGGTCTGTTTGATGTCCGTCTTGCTTCAGAAAGGCGGATAAAACAGCAATGCCAAATTGAAAACTTTGCGCTCCCCCCTTAACATCAATATCAGTATATACAAAGAGAATTTTCATCGCTACCCCCACCTCTAACTGTCAAGTTACGTTTTAGTACCCTTACTCCGACAAGCATGTATATTCTAAATATTAAAAAGAATTTTCTATGGTAAATACTTAGCTCATTTCACTTATTTTCTCTCTTTTATGCTTCTTACCAGTCCAAAGACAAGATTTCTTTCTTCGCTATCGAACACCTTAAAGCAAAATAGTAAAAAGAGATAAAGACCAAGACCAATAAATAACAACAGAATCAAAGGAAGAGCATTGAATCTCCAAACGAGACCACCTACAATCAAGGAAGCAAAGAGAGGTTTGAAGCTCGACTTCCAGATTGAGAGTTTAAATGACGAACGGTAAAGGTAAAAGCAGTAAATAATAAAAACCATTAATTCGCTCGCTACTGTTGTAGCCGCTGCCCCTTTAAAGCCATATCTCGGTATCAGTAACAAGTTCAGAAAAACATTGACTATCAAACCAGCAAGGCCAACATACATAACTACTTTCTGTTTATCTATTGAATTGAGGATAATCTGAAAAAGCCGAATTTGAAATACAAAAATAATTCCTCCCAGTAAAATTTGTAAAGCAACAACAGAATTCTGGAACTCTCTTCCAAACAATATATTTATGATATTCTTTGAGAACATTATTCCACAAATGATAATAGGAAATGAGATTATGAACATATACTTAGCCGCTTTGGAGGAAAGAAGAGAATGGGCTTTCTTATTTAGAAGGAAGAGTTGTGAGAGACGAGGATATAAAACAACGCAGATGATAATAGGAAATACAGTCAACCCCTCATAGATTTTATAGGCAGCGTTATACCAGCCAACTTCTGCATCCGTTCGCATAAAAGAAAGCATCATTGTATCCGTGTAGGAATAAAGAGTTATGATTACGGCAAATAGTCCGAAGGGAAGAGCTTCTATCTGCAGTTTTTTTAAAAAGGAAAAATTAAATTGAGGAATAATCTTGACAATTTTCCAATTCAGGATTGCGAAAGTTAAAGCCAAATCAAAGACTCTAACTATAAGAAAAACAAGAGCAAAGGAGATTAGCCCTCCACCTAGCATAAGTACAACTACTCCAGCAGCTAAAAGAGATGACCTCTCAATATACATAGTTAAGCAGTCCAGACCGAATCGCTCGAAAGCTCGAAAAAGGGCACGACAAGTTGATTTAAAGGATCTTAAGATGTGGGCAAAACCCAGAAGATAGACTGTAAATCTGACTTCAGATGAGGACTTTAGCAGATTTATTGTCAGGACTAGTACAGCAAAAACAACTGTTGACACTATCAGTTTCCAGACTAAGAGATTCCCGAAATACTTACCTGCTAAACTTTTATCTCGCGCTACGCTCCTTTGTGAAAGTTCACTTAACCCAAAATCAACAAAGATTTCAATTGCAAATACAAATGCCAGAGAAAAAGTAAATATACCATAGTTTACATTCCCGAGATATCTCCCGGCTAAGATCAGGAGGATAAGTAAAAAAAAACTAGTGAAAGAGGTAACCGCTGAATAGATGGTGTTCTTAGCCAAGCTAATTTTATCTATCACTTAAGAATCCTCCAAACTGCCTGCATAATGACCTCATAAGCAAAGTCACCTAATATTTTAGTCTTTGGCCCATTTGTGAAGCCTGCCGTATAATCCGCTATACATCTTGATACGTCTTCTTATCGATGCAGGAATCTGGTACCAGAAGCGAGTTTTCCAGTTAGGAGCCTTATTGCAAATGAGACTAACCCTATCTGCGGATACGTGCTCCGTATCCGGTAAGATGATATCATTGTGGTCATACCTGTCTAAACCTTTTCTCTTTATTAAATCATATAACTCTGATCTGGGAATGGCAAAGACTCTATTGTAATTAATATGGTCTAAGTGCCATGTTTTTGAGGTTCTAATAGTATGTAACATATCGCTTTCAGTTTCATGAGGTAAGCCGATCATAAATGAAGCAGCTACGTATATGCCAAATTTTTTGCATAGCTTTATCGCATCCAGCGACTGCTCAACGGTTATTCTCTTGTTAATTAGTTTTAACGTCTTATTAGAGCATGATTCCAGACCAAACAGCATCGCCTTGCACCCACTTTCCTTCATCGCTTTCACCATCTCCTCATCCACAGTTCCCACTCTTGCTTCGCACACCCAATCTATAGATAAGGGCTTTACCAGCTCACAGAATTCAAGAACTCTCTTTTTGGAAGCCGTAAACAGGTCTTCTCTGAAAAAAACTCCTTTAGTTCCAAACTTGTCAATTAAGTATTTAATTTCCTCAACTACCTCTTCAGGTCGTCTTGCCCGATAGATTCTTTTCCAGAAGTGCTTTGAAGAGCAAAATGTGCAACTGAAAGGACAACCTCTGCTGCTTATAACGGTATCCACTGGATAGACATCAAGATACGGTTTTGCGTGACGCTGATATTTTTTCAAATCCAGGATCTCTCTAGCAGGATAGTTTAATTTATCCAGGTTCTGGATGAAGGGTCGGTCAGGATTATTAATTATGTCTCCATTCTCCTGGAAAACTATGCCCTTAATATCTCTCAGCAACCCCTTGTTTTCAATGCAATTTAAAAGTTCATCTACCGTTATTTCTCCTTCTCCTTTAACAATAATATCGAAAAAATTGATATACTTTTGCCAGTTAACTGTAGCATTCGGTCCCCCATATATAGTCAATGTCCCGTTATTTCTAAGCAAATTGGAGACGTTTTTTGCCTGCAAATAATCGTAGATGGTGCCTCCAAATCCTACTATATCGTACTCACTCAAGACATTATATAATTTCTTATCAGAATATTTATATATACAGTTGTTTATGAAATCTATCCGGTACTTGCTATTGGATATAATATATAGCATCCCCAGGGGTGGATAGGAAAAGGAACTAGATTGCACCCCGCCGACCTTCTTAAAAATCCTAAGTGGAAACTTCGTAGTATTAGGATATACTAAACAAATCTTCATCGACTTCCCCTTTCTCTTGTTCTGACCTTCAGTTCTGGCAAAAATCCCTTTTCCCTATACCATTCTCCGGTGAGTCTAAGTCCAGTTTCTAAATCAAATCCAGGCTTATATCCCAGCTCTCTTTTAGCTTTAGAGATATTAAAAGCACGACTCTTGGTGAAAAAATCGACTCTCCGTCTATGCAGGGGAGGTTCAACTCTTAAAAGCACACAAGCCTTCTCACATAATATACTTAAAACTTTGACCGGAAACACTGGCAGGTGAATCTTTGAAAGAGATACTCCTAAAGTCTTGGCAATAAGGTTTGTCAACTCATTTAGAGATAGATATCTATCTCCACCAAGAATATAGACCTGTCCTATAGCATTCTCCTTTTGAGCACACAGCTCAAAACCGGTGACTAAGTCTTCAACATAAACTAGATGATAAAAGGAATTGCCACTACCGAGAATAATCATTCTGCCGGAAGAAACATATTTAAATAACTTGAACAATCTCATATCTCCCGGCCCATAGATAGCAGTAGGCCTGGCAATAACTACGGGAAATTTCTTATCCCGAAAGAACTTTAAAGCAAGCTTCTCACCCTCACATTTACTCCTCTGATAAACATCACCCGGATTATAGGGATGAGTCTCATCAGCCGGGGGGTTGGCAATATGACCCAAAACCCCGATAGTACTACAGTGCACGAATCTTTTTACTCCTTCTTCATAACTTGCCTCTAACATATTTTGAGTACCCTGAACATTCACTTGCCAGTAAATCTTGTCAGGAAATCGTGCTTGGCGAAAAAGAGCCGCTATATGATATACAACATCAATTTCCTTAGTAGCAACCTTTGTAGAGTTTTTATCAATAACATCCCCAACGCATAGCTCAACGTTAAGCTTCTTCAAATAGTCTATATCACTGTTCTTGCGCACCAGGACTCTTACAGAGTCTCCTTTTTTAACTAATCTAGAAACAAGGTGACTACCAGCAAATCCTGTCCCTCCTGTTACAAGTACCTTCAAAGAGTAAGCCCCTTTTTCTCCACAAGATACGCCTTTAACGCCTCGTCCCATCTTCTCATATTATCCATCTCTATTCTTTGCAAAGCATAATTTCTTAAAACAGAATATCGAGGACGTTTGACCTCTGTGCCAAATTTCTCTACTGTAGTTTTCCTGAGATTGACTTTTAGATGAGAAAACTCAAAAATCTTCTCAGCAAATCCATGCCAGGAGCAAGCGCCATTATTAGTAATATGATAGAGTCCAAAATAGTCTGTCTGAATGAGACCTCGTATTTGTAGAGCAAGGTCTTTGGTATAAGTTGGTGTAAGCACCTCATCATCTACTACTTGAATTTCATCCCGCTCCTGAGCTAACCGAAGCATAAGATCTATGAAATTACCACCTTTAGCTCTGCATTTAGCCGACCCGTAAAGGCCCGAAGTTCTAATAATGAAATGCTTGGGCCATATATACCTTATGTAATACTCTCCGGCTAGCTTTGATATTCCATAGGTATTGAGAGGACCTGGGCGGTCTGATTCAAGATAGGGAGTTTTCTTTTCCCCGTCAAAGACATAATCTGTACTAATATAGACAAGAACAACATCTTTTTCCTTACAAACATTAGCTAAGTTTTTAGCACCTATTGCGTTGACTTCAAAGGATTTAACCTCATTTCTTTCACAATCTGTCACTTTATGATAAGCAGCAGTATTAATAACTACCTGCGGATCATGGATTCCCATTGCCCTTCTTACAGATGCTTCATCAGCTACCTCGATATCTTTATGAGTTAGTGGAATGACTTCTTTAGAATGTAGAGCTTTTACTATATCCGTACCCAACTGACCATTAGCTCCAATTACCAAAATTCTCATTTTGTTAACCTTTAGAATATCGATCCTAACTTTTTAAGAATCTTTTCCGTCTCTTCCAGCAAAGTCATCCATTGAATATTATAATAGCGAGGATTCAAAAAATCTGTGTAAGCGTGTCTATTTATCATTTTTACCATATCTTTAGTTGAATCTTCGATCTCACAAGTAGAATGAAAATCCAATACAGACTCTATCTTCCTGGTAGATACTCTATAACTTCTTATATTTTGCGGAGTATAGTCAACTTCTATGTCAGCTTTGATTCCTATCTCTCTGAGAGCTCCGCGGACTCGATAAGCCAGTTCCGAAATCCTGTAATTATTGTGAGACACATTAAAAATTTGCCCCTTTACTTTGTCCTCAGGAGCCTCTAAACAACTGAGGTAAGCTTTAACTACATCACTTATATCAACGAGAGGTCGCCACATTTCACCCCCTCGAAATATAGTTATTTTCCCTTTCGTTAAAGCATCTTTCACAAAAGTATTTACTACCAAATCGTATCGCATCCTATAAGAGAAGCCGAAAATCGTCCCTTTTCTTAAGATAACAGGACAGAAGTCCTCATCGACCATCTTAAGAAGAATTCTTTCAGCATCATATTTTGATTTAGAGTAAGCGGCTTTAGGGTTCACTTTTGCTTCTTCGTTTTGAACCACATCTTCACCTGCAAAGCCCAGGTCGTATATGGAACAAGAAGATGCAAAAATAAATCTCTTTATACCTCTCTCTTTGGAAAGTTTGGCTAGAGTTTCTGTAGCTGCAACGTTCATCTCATAATTTGCTCTTGGATTGTATTCTGCTGTGGGATCATTGGAGAGCCCTCCTACATTTATCACTGCATCTATCTCCTGGAAGACAGATAAATCCATATTCCTCATATCACCTTGAATTATCTCAACACGGTCTTTTACATCTTCTATGCCCTTCTCTCCATAATAGAACTTATCGAATATTCTTACTGCATAACCTTTGTTGAGAAGTTCTCTCGCCAGCATACTACCCACATATCCCGCTCCTCCTACTACTAAGACCAAGTCTATACCCTCCTTTAGCTTATTTTTAGCAGAAAACTACCTTCCCTTAACTTCCCATTCAACTGCGAAGGAATCCGCTGGGACCCTTACTTCATCAGGATTTTCCCGATTATATACCTGGCTGGCAGTGCTGATCATTTGAGTGTCATCCTCCAGAGACATCCATCCATGATAGACCCCAGGAGGAACCACTAAAAGGTTTGGATTCCTGGAACTTGCCACAAAGGTGTTCATCTCCTCATAAGTAGGACTATCTGGTCTATCATCTCTGAAGATAAACTTGGCAGCTCCATGACTGATAAAGAAAAAATCCCATAAAAGACTATGCTTGTGGAACGCCCTGACAACTCCCCGGGCAAAGTCTCCTACCAGGTATACCTGACCGAATTTGGTAAAATGACTATCGGTAGCCCTTATGATTTCGATAAGGTAACCCCGATCATCAATATGAGCAACTAGATCCACTACTTTTACATCCTTAATCATAAGTATCCCCCTTTTTATCCTCTTGGTAGATTCTCCTAAAACAACACCTTCACCCTAAAATCTTTCTTATGCTCCTATTGTATCCGATGAGGTTGTCTTTCAAAAACCTCCCCAACTCGACCATTGGTACTCCAAACAACTTCCTTCTCCAAAGTCTATCGCATCTATTACAGGGCACAATATCCTCATATTCTCGTCTGCTCAACTTCTCTCGCAGAAAAATCTCTTTAGACCCATTCCAGATATCCAACAAAGAAGAATCTTTCACATTTCCCAAAGTCAATTTTCCAAAAAAATCTTGAGGACAGGGTACCACACGACCATCCCAGAACACAGTTAAAGAATACCAGGGGAAAGTACAGGGAAGAAAGCTTTTGTCCGATATCTTGTTCTTACTATTGTAGCCGCCAGCCCAGTTATGAGGTGCTCTGGTAGCAAATTGATTAAGGGGCAGAGAATCAAATTTCTTAATGAACTGCTTTTCAATATCTTCTTTGACTTCACCAAGCAACCCATCGGAGAATTTGATGACGGTGAAAGTAGTATAGGGAAAATTTTTGTGAAGTTGTTTCTTAATGGATAGAAAACGAATAATATTATCTAAAGTTTTCCTAAAATCAGCTCCTTTTCTTATTTCCTCATAGACTCTTTTCTCATACCCATCAAAAGAGAAGGATAAAAAGTGTAGACCCGACTCGAAGATTTGATAACTCCTCTCCTTATCCAGTAAAGTTGCATTAGTATTTAATCTTGTAGAAAGTCCTTTATCTTTTGCATATTTTATCATTTTGAATATTTCCGGATGTAGGAGAGATTCTCCTCTATGGAACAGATTTACATCATAGACAAAGCCAGATGCCTCATCAATTATCTTTTTAAATACATCGAAATCCATGAATCCTTTCTCGCTTTTGGCAAGATCTTTGTTGAGGCACATAACACAGCTCAAATTACAAACACTGCTAGGCTCAATCCATAGACGAATTGGCAGGGGAATATTTCTACTCTTTCTTGATTGGTAATTCTGGTATGAGTGAAACATCCTTTTTAACTGGGTAAATCTCTTCAATTTCTACCTCTTGCCAGAAGTTCCTGGTAAACACTCATAATCTTTTTTCCTACACTCTTCCATGAATAATTTTTAATCACCCTTTCTCTTAACCTTATCCCTAACTTCCTCCTCAGTCCTTCCTGCGATAATAGACTCTCTATCCCCTTTGCAAAGGAGGCCGGATCATCTAGCTTAGCATATACACCTAAATCACCTAAAATTTCTCTATTAACTTTTGTATCAAAAACCACTGTGGGCAACTCACTAGCCATGTAGTATAGGAGTTTCCCGTTCCATTCTGTCTTGGAAAGTTTGGCAGACACTGCGATATCTACCAGGGAAAGATACTTAACCGTATCTTCATAGTTCACCCGCCCGATGAAGGTTATGAAATTTTCTATTCCTTTTTCTCTTGCCATATTTCTATATTTATCTACATTTGGGTATCCTATTATTAAGAAATGGACTCCCTTATTCTTCTTAAGCAGTAATGGGATTGTCTGCAAAAGAAAATCTATTCCCTGATATTTATTTAAAAGACCTTGATATATTATGACCTTTCTATCGCCTGGAATACGCAATTTCCTTCTTATTTCTATGTTATGGCACTCATCAGGCTTAAATTT
>Ga0209991_10000703_pt1 | contig 14840 bp, 13 predicted proteins | sample ChitaG_FD_183167 | JGI IMG/M metagenome (GOLD analysis project Ga0209991, IMG submission 183167) | Deep subsurface microbial communities from South Pacific Ocean to uncover new lineages of life (NeLLi) - Chile_00310 metaG (SPAdes)... | ecosystem: Environmental > Aquatic > Marine > Oceanic >...
CCAGGCGAGGGCCAGGTTGACCATGGTATCCGAGCCCTTGTTGATGATGGCCTGCGTCGCTTGCTGCGGCTCAACCGTCGCCGGGAGAGATGTTGCCGGCCTTGTCCTGAGTTTATCGAAGGGCCCGCCGCATCCAGGCAACGCATTCAAGACCACCAGCACAGTTATTATCATCAATACGCGAGCCGCTCTAGTTACCTTGTCCATGGACTCCAGTCCACTGTATTCTCAATGTCGTTAAGCTAAGGTGGGACGCACTTCGCCTGACTCTCAAAAGCTGTGATTTCAAGCAGTTTGATACTGATTTCCTGCCTTATCCGAGCAAGAAGTGCGTCGCACCTGGCCTGCTTAACGCTCAACCTAACGACACTGACTGTACTCTCGTTGGACGAGCCGTGTGAATTATACCACCTAGCTTCAGAGCCGTCAAACTGCTTTTGTGTTATCAGTCGTTTTCTGGTAAAATATAGTGGACACGAGTAGGCTTGCCGTGCTTGGGAGAAGTTGAATGGCCAAGATGGAGGTCTTGAACCTCGACTTCTATTACGATGGCTTCAAGGCTCTGAAGAACATTACCTTGCAGATCGTAGAGCGGCAGATTACAGCCCTCATTGGCCCTTCTGGCTGTGGGAAGTCAACCTTTTTGCGGTGTCTCAATCGCATGAACGAGACTATCCCTGGGACTTGGCTAGAGGGCAAGGTTTTGTTGGATGGTAAAGATATCTACGGGCCGAGCATAGATGTGGTGGAACTGCGGCACAGAGTGGGCATGGTCTTTCAGCGGGCCAATCCCTTTCCCCAGTCGGTCTACGACAACGTGGCCTTCGGTCCGCGAGTTCTGGGCCTGCATCGTGGGGTGAATCTCAACGACTTGGTGGGGCACAGCCTGAGGAGAGCGGCTTTGTGGGACGAGGTCAAGGACAAATTAAATCATTCAGCGATGGACCTGGACGGGGGGCAGCAGCAGCGGTTATGTATCGCCCGCGTGCTGGCTGTGGAGCCGGAGGTCATCCTGATGGACGAACCCTGCTCAGCTCTCGATCCCATTGCCACTTTGAAGATCGAGGAGTTGATGCAGGACCTGAAACAGAACTACACGATCGTCATTGTAACCCATAATATGCAACAGGCCGCTCGCGTGTCGGACTGGACGGGCCTTTTGTGGTTAGGAGAGCTGGTGGAGTATGGGGTCACCAGCCAGATATTCACTCGTCCGCAAGCGAAACGCACAGAGGATTATATCACCGGTCGGTTGGGGTAGAGAATGAGCCATTGTTTCACCGGGAGGGGGTGGCCAATGTCCTTAAATGTTCCAAGCCGTCACAACGAGAAGCTCTTGCAGGTGCTAGCGCGAATCAATGAGGATCTAGAGCTGCATCAATTGTGGAAATGTGCTAATATCAGCGCGGTAGATCGCTCAGGAATCAGCGATCATGGGGAGGTGCACATCCAAATTGCGGCCAATGCCGCCCTAAAGATGCTGCGGCTCCTGGCCGACGCGGATGTGGAGACCAGTGTCGTCAAGGACTACGGCTTAACATATGAAGACGCCGAGGTGGTTGTCGTTCTGGCTGCCTGTCTCCATGATGTGGGGATGTCTGTTCATCGCGAAAATCACGAGCTGTACGGCTTGACGCTGGCTGCACCTAAGGCTCGGGAGTTGTTGACCGGCATCTATGAAGAACCGGAGCGGACAATCATGGTCTCTGAGGTGCTCCACGCCGTCATTGCCCACCATTGGGACATCCGCTGTCACACCATCGAGGCGGGGATCTTCAAAGTGGCCGATGCCCTGGACATGACCCAGGGACGGTCGCGGATTCCATTTGAGGCAGGTCAGACCAACATCCACTCTATCTCGGCGATGGCCATTGACAGCGTCACGCTGGAAAAGGGCGAGGCGGTCCCCATCCGGATTGTGATCACCATGAGCAACTCCGCTGGCATCTTCCAGGTAGATGAGCTCCTGAAGCGAAAGCTTAAGAACTCTACCATCGCTCCTTACGTCCAGGTGGTGGCGCGGATCGAGGGTGAGACGGAAAAGCGGTTGGTAGAGTTCTACAGCATCTCCCAGGAATCGCAGCACGAGGAGGTGGTAACATGACATAAATCGGAGGGGGGGGAGTTTAGGAGCAAGAGTGATCGGGTTTCAGTTCACACATACTAGCCACATTTTCCACTGAAGGAGGTAGAATCATGCTTACCGATCGTATCATTGGTGCGTTCACGTTCCGGCGCGAAGTTTACAAGGAGGTCGAGGAGGACTCTGCATTCACCCAAACAGCCTGGCTCTTGGTGATAGTGGTTGCATTCCTCAGCCAGCTCGGGTCAAGTGCGTCCGACAACCTGGTCAATTGGCTGATCGGCGCTGTCGTGGGCACGATCTTTGCGGTCATCGGTTTCGCCGTGGGTGCCTTCGTCATCAACTGGGTGGGGCGCACGGTCTTCAACGCCGATGTCACCTTCAATGAGCTGGTTCGGACCCTGGGTCTGGCCTACGTCTGGCATATCGTGGGAGTCGTTGGAGTCGTGACGAACTCTGTTCCCGCCTTAGGCTGCCTGTTGGGTCCAGCCATCTTTGTTGCCTGGGTTGTGGGATTGATCTCCTGGTTCGTGGCGACCAAGGAGGCCCTGGACCTGGAGTGGGTTCAGACCATCGTCACCGTCATCCTGGGCTGGATCGCCCTGTTTGTGATCGTGTTCATTGGCGGATTGATTGTGGCTGCATTGGGCTTCACCGCTGCTGCGATTGGAGGAGCCATCTAGCAGAGGGGGAAAATGCAGGCCAGATTTTAGTATCGCCCGTCGTATTCTTTGGCCGTGGTCACGCTTGACCCAGGAGAGACCATTCAGGGCGAGGCCGGGGCCATGGTCAGCATGTCCCCCGGCATGCCTTGGAGACCAAGGCTGCGGGCGGCCTGATGGCTTCTCTCAAACGGTCGGTCGTGGGCCGAGAGAGCTTTTTCATCAATACCTTCCGGGCTCCCTCGGGTGGCGGGGAGATCACCCTGGCTCCGACTCTGCCTGGGGATATGGTGGTGCGCGAGTTGCGTGGGGAGATCCTGTTGGTCCAATCGGGCTCCTACGTTGCTTCATCGGAGGGGATCAACGTTGACACTACCTGGGGTGGGCCTAGAACCTTCTTCGCCAGAGAGGGGTTGATCCTGCTGAGGGTCAGTGGCACGGGGAAGCTTCTCCTGTCGAGCTGCGGCGCTATCCATGACGTGGACCTGGCGCCCGGAGAGAGCTAGACCGTAGATACCGGGCACGTGGTAGCTTTCACCGTGGGGGTGGGGTTCACCGTCAGGCGTATCGGAGAGGCCTCAAGTCCACCCTGTTCAGCGGCGAGGGGTTGGTGGTTGATCTCACGGGGCCGGGCAAGGTCTTCATGCAGACGCGCAGCGAAGATGCTTTCCTGAGCTGGTTGATTCCCAAACTGCCCAAGGAGCGGTACAAAGGGTAGAGAATCTTTCAGTGTAATGGCGGGGTGGCTACCTCATGTCCACCCTGTGTCACGTGAGGAGGAGTGGATATGGACCCCAAAGAAGCTGCCAGTGCCGCTCGCCAGGTCCTCGATAGCTATTCTCCTGCTGATCCCGATTCAACGGCTTCGGCCTTGCGTGACGTCTGGCTCCAGGCCACGCCCACGGGCATTGACCTGGTCAAGGCCGAGCAGGTGTTAGGGCTCAAGACCGCTGGCACTCCGGTGCCTGTTCTCAAGGCTATGGGCAAGGAGATCGGCAAGGAGGCCAGGAAGCGGGTCGCCGATTGCATACCCCTGGCCCGTCACCTCTGGGATAACTACGGCCGCGAGGGGCGGCTCCTGGCCTCTGCCTTCCTGGGACCGATGGAGTTGGCCGCGCCGGAGGCGGTCATGCCGATTATCTACCAACTGGGTCAGACCTGCATCGCTTGGGAGGACTGCGACCAACTGGCCATGAGTGCGTTGGAGCCAATCGTGAGAAAAGACCCTGAGAGTTACCTCGACTGCCTGGCTCCTTGGGTGACCGACGAGAACAAATGGGTCCGTCGCGCGGCTATAACCGCTATCGGGCGGCTTCCCATGAAGCGCGCCGACTACACAGGCCATTGCCTGGAGCTGGTCGAGCCTGCGCTGGGCGACCCGGATCTCGACGTCAAGCGGGCCCTGAGCTTTGCCATCCGCGTCAGCGCCCGCGGCCAGACAGCGCCGGTCCGCGATTTCATCCTCGCCCACCGAGATGCGGTCGACCCGCACAGCATCTGGGTGCTGTGCGACGTCATCCGCAGCATGACCAAGGTCTTCCTGCCGCAGTTCGCCGACCTCCTGCCCATCTATGAGGCTTGGTTGAAGACAGCAGATGCCCGAACCAAACGCAGCGTGAAGAGCGCTATCAACACTTTGAGAAAAGCGAAAGGGACATGACACCTTGGGAGAACAACGAACCCTGTTAGCTGTTCTTGCCCACCCCGACGATGAGAGCTTCGGCATCGGGGGGACGCTGGCCAAGTACGCAGCCGAGGGAGTGCGCGTTGTGCTGGCCTGTGCCACGGGGGGGGAGGCGGGAGAGATAAGCGATCCGAGCTTGGGTACCAAGGAACAACTTGCGGGGATTCGAGAGCGCGAGCTGCGCTGTGCCTGCGACGTCCTGGGCATCGGCGAACTGCACCTCCTGGGCTACCGCGACTCAGGCATGGCCGGAAGTCCTGACAACGATGACCTCCGCTCCCTCGTCCAGGCCGACCCTGCCGAGGTCGTGGGCAAGATCGTGCGCCTGATCCGTCAGGTGCGTCCCCAGGTGGTTGTCACTTTTGAAGAGGGCGGCGGCTACGGCCACCCTGACCACGTGGCCATCCATCGCCACACAGTGGCCGCCTTCCGGGCCGCCGGAGACCCGAGCCAGTATCCTGAACACCTGGCTGTGGGCCTGGAACCTCATGTTCCCGAGAAGCTATACTTCACAGCTTTGCCACGCCGCTTCTTCCGTGGACTCGCCCAGCGTCTGAGTGCCCTGGGCTTTGACCCGGGTCGCCTCGCAGATTTCGACTGGGAGTCCATGGGCGTGCCCGACGAACTGTGTACCGCGGAAATTGACGTCAGCGCCTACGTAGACATAAAGCTGCAGGCATTTCAGTGTCATCGCAGCCAACTCTCGCCCAATGGCCCCTTCAGCCTCATCCCGCCGGAGGTGCGGTGGGATTTCATGGGCACCGAGTGGTTCTCCCTGGCTGGCTCTCGGCTCGGGCCGGGACAGAAGCCGGAAACCGACTTGTTCGCCATGCGGATAGGATAGACAAAACCTCTATTTTGGGCCATAATCAGGGAGTGGGAAGACTCGCTAGAGTGGGCGACACCACGGTTGGAGAGAAACGGAAGCGCTCGCTTGATCAAAAACCTGTTGACTTCCTATCTCATTGGGTTTCACCAAGAGAAAATCTATCGCCTGGGCCAGGTGCACTGGAGCTAAACTGGTCATTGTCCAGACGGCTGCTCCTGAGACGGTGGTGCGAGAGCGTCTGGAGAAGCGAAATGAACAAGATCCTGCGAATGGCGCAGATACTTCGACGAGGCTCAGTACAGAAATGAAAGCTATGCTGATCTTCAACCCTGCTGCCGGAGGCCGAGATGTGGACCGGGAACTGGAGCAGGTCATGGCCTATTGGGAAGGCCGGGGCTGGCAAGTGAGCTTCAGGGACACCTGGGGGCCAGGTGACGCTACAACCTTTGCCCGTGAGGCTGTGGTTACCGGCTACCAGGCTGTGTTCGTGGCCGGGGGCGACGGAACGGTAGGCGAAGCTGCCGATGGCCTGGCTGGGAGCGATACCGCCCTTGGGGTACTGCCCACCGGTGTGGGCAACGTGTGGGCGCTGGAGATGGGCATCCCCACCCCTTCGCCGCTGCGAAGACACTCCCTACTCGACGCGGCCGAGGTGTTAGCGGAAGGCGAAATCCGTCGCATTGACCTCGGCAGGGCTGGCCAGCGCCACTTCATCCTCTGGGCTGGCATTGGCCTTGACGCCAAAGTGACCGAACGAATTGAGCCCCGCGCTCGACCCACAAAGCGCCTGGGCACCCTGGCCTATGTTGTGGCTGCTGTCTTGGTGGCCAAGGATTTTCGTGGCACCCGGACGAGGGTGGTAATAGATGGCCATAGCATCAATACTCGGTGCATCTTGGTCATTGTAAGCAATGCTCAGCTCTACGCCAAGCTGGTGCGAGTCGCAGCCGAGGCCTATCTTGACGATGGGTTGCTAGACGTTTGCATTTTCAAGGGGGTCAACCTTGCCTCAACCGTCCATCACGCCATTAAGGTATTTGCCCGTCGCCACCTCCGCGATCCCCAGGTCGAGTACTATCAGTGCAGGAAGGTGAGCATCAGCACTGCTACCCCCTTATCCGTCCAGGTGGATGGAGACCTTATTGGCACCACCCCGATGGAGTTCGAGATCGTGCCCCAAGCTCTGAACATTATCGTGCCTCAAAGCTCTTCCAAGCGGCTCTTTCTCAATGCCCAAAGTGAGCAGCTTGAAAGAATCTGTCCTTGAGTGATCTCGATCTTCTACTATCGTCACTCTTACTGTTGATACATCCAACCTGAAACACAACGACCCGTGCCGTTTCTCTTTTCCTCCTCAAGCCGACTCGGAGAACAAGACCTACTACTTTTTCATCTACGCGACGGAGGGAGACAGAACGACGGTTTGGTACAAGTCCCTTGACGCCTACGGTGGGGAGGCGATGTACTTGGATGGTCAGCCGAGAGAGGGTGACCTGCACTTCAAGACCTACTACGATTACAACCTCCAGGGATAGAAAGACCCCTTGGCGTGGGTGTTGCAGTCGCTGGGGGTCAAATGTTCATAAGTTACAGAAGCTAAGAGTTCTTAACTTGTTTCTTGGCTAGCCCTTGCTTCAGATCGGTCATCTGTTCAACGATGTTCCCAATCCCCAACTTTTCGGCCATCTCCAGTGCCTCAGCGCGTGCCTCCCTTGCCCTTCCGGTATCTCCCGCATCATAAAAAATGCTAAAATCAAAAAGAAAGCAAATTCCAGAAATTGAGCAAATGGGTTTGACATTATGGCTAACTTGGGCTAAAATGACCGTGTTAGTGCAGGAGTTCATCCTTGAACCCACGATTGAAGCCGGCGGGGAGAGTTGGCTATGTCAATGACGAGCACGGAGATCAGGCAATCCTTTTTGGATTTTTTCGCCAGCAAGGGGCACACTATAGTGCCCAGTGCCTCGCTGGTGCCTGGCGATGATCCTACGCTGCTGTTCGCCAACGCTGGAATGAATCAATTTAAGAACATCTTCCTGGGCTTAGAGAAGCGAGAGTATACGCGGGCCGTAGATACTCAGAAGTGCTTGCGGGTCTCCGGTAAACATAATGATCTGGAGGATGTAGGGTACGATACCTACCACCATACCTTCTTTGAGATGCTTGGCAATTGGTCTTTCGGTGACTATTACAAGAAGGAGGCCATCGCTTGGGCCTGGGAGCTGTTCACCGATGTCTGGGGGTTGCCCAAGGACCGGCTTTGGGCTACGGTGTTCAAGGACGAGGAAGGCGAGCTGGAAACCGATGAGGAGGCGGCTCGCTATTGGGCACAGGAAACAGGCATAGACCCAAAGCACATCCTCTATTTTGGGCGTAAGGACAATTTCTGGGAAATGGGCGACACCGGCCCCTGTGGACCTTGCAGCGAAATCCACCTCGACAGGGGACAGGAGGCCTGTGACCGCCGGGATGATCCCACTCACGTTTGCGGTGTGAACAGCGGCTGTAGGCGCTTTTTTGAATTGTGGAACCTGGTCTTTATCCAATACAATAAGGACGATAGCGGGACCCTCCGCGAGCTGGCTGCCAAGCATATTGATACTGGAATGGGCTTTGAGCGCCTGGTGGCCGTTTTGCAGGGCGTCGTTTCCAATTACGACACCGACTTGTTTACACCAATCATGGCTCGCTTCCAGGAAATGCTTGGCCACAGCGACGCTGAGCGCGAGGCCAACATCGTGGGCTATCGGGTTGTCGCGGACCACGGACGTGCAGTGACCTTCCTGGTGGGCGATGGGGTATTGCCAGGCAGCGAGGGGCGCAATTATGTGCTGCGGATGATCCTGCGTCGTGCCGCCTGCTTCGGCCGCAAGATTGGCTTTCAAGGCCCGTTCTTGAGCGAGGTTGCCAAAGTAGTGATTGATGTAATGGGACCATACTTCACCGAGCTAGGGGCCAGGCGGGAGTTCATCTTGCAGACCATCACCCAGGAGGAGGAGCGCTTTCAGCACACGCTGGATGTGGGGCTGACTTTGCTAGATGAGCTGATTACTGACCTGGGCTCACGGGGAGAGACCGTGATTCCGGGCGACCAGGCTTTTAGGCTCTACGACACTTATGGCTTCCCGTTGGACTTGACAAGGGATGTGGCCAAAGAGCAGGGATTCACTGTGGATGAAGAGGGCTTCAGGATGGCTTTGGAGGAGCAGCGGGAGCGGGCTCGGGTAGACCGGCGGATTGTCCTTTCGGATGTCCTGAAACTATCGACTAGGCTTTCTGTGCAGGAGTTCTATAGCCAGCTCTTAGAGGAGCTGAGGCAAGAGGAGAAGCTCCCGGAGACCGGGGTGAAGCATATCTACGATGAGGCGACGGAGGTCGAGACGGAGGTGGTGGCCATCGTGCGGGATGGGCAAGTGGTGGACTCGGCGCGGGAGGGTGATGAGGTCGAGTTGGTGTTGACCGTAACACCCTTCTACGTGGAGAGCGGCGGCCAGTTTGGTGATACCGGCGTGATTATCCAGTGTCGTGATGGGGTAGGTCCTCCCTTCCCCCTCGCAGGGGGAAGGGCCGAGAAAGGGGGTCAAGGGGAGCCCGAGCGGTGGCTTGAGCCCTGTCCTGAGTCGCGTCGAAGGGCTGTGGAAGGGTGGGAGGTCACAGTCAGGGATGTCCGGCAGCCTCTCCCAGGCCTCATCGTCCACATCGGGGAGGTCTTGTCAGCTAGGCCACGTCCTGAGCCCTTTGTCCCTGGGCCCTGTACTTGTCGTCCAGGACAAGTGCCAAAGGACCAGGGGCCTGTCGAAGGGCCTCGGGTGGGCGATAGTGCCTGGGCCATGGTGGACTCCGAACGGCGCATGGACATTGCCCGCAACCATACCGCCACCCACCTTTTGCACCACGCGCTGCGCCGTGTCCTGGGTGAGCACGTTCAGCAGGCTGGCTCCTTGGTGGCTCCCGACCGCCTGCGTTTTGACTTTACCCACTCGGCTGTGCTCAGTCAGGATGAACTGAGTTTGGTCGAGCAGTCAGTAAACGAGGCTATCCTGACCAACTACCCTGTGGAGGTAACCCATAGTAGCTACAAGGAGGCCATCGCCGAAGGGGCGATTGCCTTGTTTGGCGAGAAGTACGGTGAGCGGGTACGGGTGCTCAAGATCGGCGACCCAAGCGAGCCTTTCAGCCAAGAGCTCTGCGGTGGCACCCATGTGAAACGGACCAGCGAGATTGGTCTCTTCCATATCGTGTCCGAATCGAGTGTCGGGGCGGGCCTCCGTCGCATCGAAGCGGTTACAGGCCAGGCTGCTCAGAAGTTGGTACAGGAACAAACCAGGGTTTTGGAATCCGCTGCGGCATCCCTCGGCTGTGCTCCCGATGAGGTTGATCAAAAGGTGTTGGTGCTTCTGGGTGAACTTCAGGGACAGACCAAGGAGGTTGCTCGCTTGCGTCGGGAGATCGCCCAGCGGGATTTTGAGGAACTGCTCTCTCAGGTGCAGGATGTAAGTGGTGTAAAAGTCCTGGCTGCTCAGGTTGAAGCGGCTGACATGGATACTATGCGGGAGATGAGCGACTGGTTCCGCAATCGTATGGGGTCCGGCGTTATCGTCTTGGGAGCGGTGATGGCTTCTAAGCCCAGTTTTGTGGCTGCTGTCACCCCGGATTTGGTGGAGCGAGGCCTTCATGCCGGGCGGCTCGTAAAGCAGGTGGCCCAGGTAGTGGGCGGCAGTGGGGGAGGCAGGCCTACTCTGGCCCAGGCTGGCGGCCGGGACACAGACCGTATCGTGGAGGCCCTGTGCCTGGTGCCCGATCTGGTTGCGGAGGGGCTCAGGTGATGGCGCAGGTTATTCATCTGGAAGTTGACGACGATATCACCACTGTGCGGGCCCGTCTAAAACAGGCCGAGGCCCGACGGGTGCTTTTGGTCGTGCCGCCAGGATGTCAAGCCTTCGACAGCTTGCTCGATTTCAAACTGCTCCAGCGTTACGCCGAGTCTCTGGCCCTGGAGGTAGCTCTTGTCACCAGGGCTAGCAAGACGCGGGTTCTGGCTCGTCAGTTGGGTTTCTCCGCCTTCGTCTCGGCGAAGCGGGGCCGGAAGGCCAAGTGGCGTCGACCGAAGGCAATTCCGAGGTGGGGGAGGCGCTTGAGCTGGGGGGAGCGCATATTTGCTGGTTCTATCTTCGTCGTAGCCCTGTCAGTTTTGTTGGCCAGTGCTCTTTTGATCGTGCCCAGCGCTGAGGTCACTCTGGTCCCGGCTAGTGAGGCGGTTAATGCCATAGTGCAGGTTCAAGCTGACCCTGAGTTGGAGAGGATTAACTATGACAGAGGTCAGATCCCAGCCTGGGTGGTAGAAGCTCAGCTCGAAGGGAGTGCTCAGACTCCTGTTACTGGAGCAAAAGATGCACCCGATGAGCCAGCTGGGGGGATGGTCCTTTTCGTAAACAAGATAAACCAGCCGGTTACCGTTCCCAAAGGAACCGTGGTCGCCACCTCAACCGGATCTACTATCAGGTTTACTAGCGTCGAGGATGCTACTTTGCCAGAGACGGTAGGAGGCACGGCTCAGGCAGAGGTGGTAGCTCTTGATCCAGGCCCCACCGGCAACGTGAGGGCCCACTTGATTAATAGCGTTGAGGGGCCTCTCTCCTTGCAGGTTGGGGTCACTAATCCGGAGCCAATGCGGGGAGGCAGCGTCAAGCAGGTGGGGATGGTCACTACTGCCGACAAGGAACGTCTCAAAGTCGTTCTCTTGCAGCAATTGCAGCAGGAAGCCCTCGCTCAATTGAGCGAGCAGCTCGGGGAAGGGGAGTTCTTGGCTTCCGAGACCGTGGCTGTAGACCACATTGTGACTGAAATCTACGACAAGTTCCTCGAGGAGCAGGCCGATGTGCTCACCCTGGAGATGGAGGTGATGTTGCGAGGGACGGCCATCGAGGAGGAGGACGCCAAGGTCCTGATCCAGGCAGGTCTCGAGGCTCAGGTGCCCGAGGGTTTCGCATTGGTGAGTCAAGGCTTGGAGTATCAGAGGGGCGAGATCACCGAAGTGGAGGATGGGAAAGTATCCTTTGTTATGAGAGGGTCTGGCTTAATGGTGACCCAGATTGATGTGAGGGCCATCAAGGAGGCTATCCGGGGCCGGCCTTTGGACTGGGCCGAGGACTATCTGAGTCAGAATTTGCGCCTGGAGGAAGCTCCCATCATTAAGGTTACACCTACTTGGCCAGGACGGATGCCGTGGCTTGGCTTCCGCATCAGCGTCTCGATCCAGGAGGGGTGATGCGCGTCTTGGCCTTGGATGTTGGAGAAAAGCGCATTGGCGTGGCCATCAGTGATTTGAGTCAGTCTCTTGCTCGCAGCTTGAAAGTTATCCAGAGGGGCTCTCGTCAGGAGGATTTCGCTACTGTGGCTCGTTTGGTAGAGGAATACGAGGTAGAGAAGGTTGTGGTTGGTTATCCACGGAGCCTGGACGGGATGGCCGGCGCGCAGGCCCAGAGGGTGGAGCGCTATGCCGTGGGTTTGGCCAAATCTCTAACCGTGCCGGTACTTTTGTGGGATGAGCGCTTTTCCACCGTCAGCGCCGAAAGGCTGATGAGGGAAGCGGGCCTGAGAGGCAAGAAGAAACGGGAGAGGATTGATGCCGTGGCTGCGGCGGTGATCTTGCAGGATTATCTGGATTCACGCCAATTTGCTGGGGAGAAAGGAGCCGAAGGAAGCTCGTTATGAAAAAGAGCATCTCAATGCTGGTTCTTGGTCTCACGATGCTCGTGCTGGTGAGTGCGGGTTGTTGCGCTCTGAGCCAGGAGGATGGCAGAGTCCCTGGGGGGCTAGAAGACTTGCTCTTGAGGGTCTACCTTGGCTTTCGTCAGGAGGAGATCTCCCGACCGGCCAGCCCTGACCTGAGCGGAGCCGAAGGGGATGAGCACACTCCGGTTGTCTTCATCGTGGAGCCGGGGGAGACGGCAGGCGACATTGCTCTGCGGCTGAAGCAGTTGGGCTTAATCAATGACGCCGAGCTCTTCCGCCTGCTGGCCCGTTACCATAAAGCCGATAGCAAGCTGGAGGCTGGCAGGTATGAACTGCGGCCAGACATGACTATGGAGGAGATCATCGAGTGCTTGCAGCACGGGCGCCTCGAGGAGATGACGGTGACCGTGCCCGAGGGCTGGCGAGCAGAGCAGATCGCTGAGATGCTAGCAGAAGAAGTGGGCATGGACGGCGAGGAGTTCTTGGCTCTGGTGCGAGGCGGGCCCTTCGACTTTGCCCAGGGCAGGCATTTCGATTACGAGTTCCTACAGAATCAGCCGCCAGGGGCTACTTTGGAGGGTTTTCTTTTCCCAGACACCTATCACTTTCCGGCCCAGCCCACAGCCCTCGACATAATCGAGCGCATGTTGGCCAATTTCGATCAACGCTTCACCGTTGAGATGCGTGAGATAGCCGCGGAGCGAGAGATGACCACCTACCAGGTGGTGATCCTGGCCTCCATCGTGGAGCGAGAAGCGGTGGTGGCGGAGGAGCGTCCCATCATAAGCGGAGTCTTCTTGAACCGACTGGAGGAGGGCATGAACCTGGACTCTTGCGCCACGGTGCAGTACGCTTTGGGCTACCAGGCGGATACCGGCCAATGGTGGAAAACTCCGGTGACCCTGGAAGGGTTCGCCCGCGTTGGCTCTCCCTACAATACGTACCTTCACCGGGGGCTGCCCCCTGGACCTATCTGCAATCCAGGATTGGCCTCGATTCAAGCCGTCCTGGAGCCTGTGGAGAGCGATTATCTGTACTTCGTGGCTAAGGGTGACGGCTCGCACGCCTTCGCTAGAACTTTTGAGGAGCACCTTCAAAACCAGGATAGATATCAACGATAGGATTGATCAGTGATGGGGCGGATCAGCAAAGGGAGGTGCACGCAGGCGTTGGCGCTGGGCGTGCTTTTCATTCTGGGGTGGCTGATTGTCAGTTGCGCTGGGCTTCGCAGCACCAGACCTGTGGTCAAGATCGGCCTGGTGGCCCCTTTCGAGGGGCTCTACCGGCACCTGGGCTACGAGGTGCTCTACGCTGTGAAGCTAGCGGTGCGAGAGCGCAACGCGGCAGGTGGCGTAAGCGGCTATATGGTGGAGCTGGTAGGCCTGGACGACGGCAACGATCCTGCTAGGGCGCGATTGCAGGCCAGGAAGATGATCGTTGACTCTGACGTCATGGGGGTTATCGGCCATTTCTCCGATGAGGCAGCTCTGGCTGCCCTGGATGAATACCATTGGGCTGGCCTGGCGCTGATCACTCAAGTGGCAGCGGACGCCGTGACAGAGCGGGGCTACCCTGAGGTCTTTCGCCTTTATGCTCGTAACGATCTCTTGGGAATGGAGTCAGCTAGCTATGTTGGAGGAGCTGGGAATGTGCCGCCTTGCTGTCCTGCGCGGCTGCGATGACCTGGCCGAGGCCTTCTTCCGGATGTCTGAGCTTTTGGGGGCAACGGTGGTGCTAGACGCTGATACCGATACTTCGGCTGGGCTCAGTACAAGTAACCAGGCCTGGCTGGCTGCTCTCAAAGCTGGATCGCCTGACCTGGTTTTCTTCAGCGGGGGGGCGATTGAGGGAGCGGAATTGATAGGGCAGGCACGAAGGGCTGGCGTTGAGGCGACCTTCATGGGAGGTAGTGGGCTAGATAGCCCCCGGTTGGCACAGATTGGAGGGGAGGCTGTTAGAGGAACCCTCTATATTACTGCAGCGCCGAGAGTAGAAGAGTTGGCCAATTCGGGGGATTTTGTGACTAGCTACCGGGCCTTAACTGGGCGCTTGCCTGGCCCGCAGGCGATTTTGGCCTACGATGCCACTCGCGTTCTCCTGGAGGCTTTGGCCAGGGCGATCGAGTCACAGGGAAGGGCTGCCAGGGATGCCGTCGTCGCCGAGTTAAGCACTCTCGAAAACTATCCAGGTTTGATCGGCCCTATCACTTTCGACGACAACGGCGATTTGGTGGATCCGGAAACGTATGTTTACCGCTTTGAACTTTGAACTTTGGATTTTGGGCTTATGATTTCGTGCATGAGAGGCGGACGCTCTACAGGCTCATCGCTCCAGGAGTAGGCATCCAGGAGCCTGCGCTTGGCGTCGGTTAACTCTTGCTCATCGTTGGCATGGATAGTTAGTATCGCCTCGCCCTGTTTGACATAATCCCCGATCTTCTTAGCCAGGACTACACCCACGGCGTGGTCAATTGGCTCTCCCTTGCGGGCTCGGCCACCGCCGAGGAGCGCTGCAGCCAGGCCAACTTCCCCAGCATTCAGGCCAGCTATGTAGGCGGAGGGGGGGGCTGGCAGATGCTCAATAAAGGTCGCCTGGGGTAATCGGGAGGGATCGTTAATGAAAGCCTCGTCGCCTCCCTGGCCTACTATCCAATTGCGGAATTTGCGCCAAGCACGACCGCTATTAAGCTGATGCAACAGCAGCTTGCGGGCCTCTTGGGGGTCTCGCACACGGTCGGCCAGAAGCAGCATCTGACCGGCGATGATCAGGCAGTGCTCGAGAAAGTCAGTGGGGCCGTGCCCATGTAGGGTAACAATGGCCTCTTTGAGCTCCAGGGCGTTGCCCAC
>Ga0209991_10000706_pt1 | contig 14829 bp, 13 predicted proteins | sample ChitaG_FD_183167 | JGI IMG/M metagenome (GOLD analysis project Ga0209991, IMG submission 183167) | Deep subsurface microbial communities from South Pacific Ocean to uncover new lineages of life (NeLLi) - Chile_00310 metaG (SPAdes)... | ecosystem: Environmental > Aquatic > Marine > Oceanic >...
AATGCCATTCTGTGCTGGGACAGAAACCAAAACCATACCATATGCCTAAAATAGTCCAGGAAAAGACCGTTAATAACACAACAACCAGGTTTGCTACTCTTGTTTTTCTCCAAATCCACCCGAAAAGGTTGAAAACAATCAAGGCAGAATGAAATACAAAAAAGAATTTATCCAAAAAAGCGTACATATATTATTTCCAATCGCTCTTATTGTGAGCAGGATTTAAACCTAGTTTATAATTATAATCAGCTTAAGAGTGGAATCTAACTGCCCTCTTCGCTTTCTCCCGTTTTTAAATCTATCCCCTCTCGTATCTCCCCATCAGTTGACCTTCTGCCAGGATATGACCCTCCATAGCCTTTAGCAATTCCGATTGCGTAGCCCCTGCTTCAAGATTGATTTCTGTATCCAAAGCATAGAGTTTGAAATAGTATCTATGTGTGCCACCAGGAGGACAGGGACCGCCATACCCAATCTTACGAAAATCATTCATCCCTTGTTTGGCACCACTTTCCAATTCCCTTTCAGGCAGGACGTTTTCACGGAGCTCTATTATGTCTGCAGGAAGATTAAAAAGAACCCAGTGTACCCATGTACCCATTGGCGCATCAGGATCATCGCAGATAAGAGCAAAAGTCTTTGTTCCTTCAGGGCCTGAAGTCCAGGCGAGGGGGGGAGAAATATCCATTCCATCGCACGTGTATTTCCCTGGTATCTTACCTCCTGGCACAAAAGCAGGGCTTTTAATTTTAATGTCCATGTTCTTGCCTCCTACAGTCATGGAATCTGACTGGTCTCCTTTTGATCATAATAACTAAAATATTACGATGTTTCAATTACCATCTTCTTAGAGTTCATTTAACCGCGCGGTGATGATTAAATATACCTATACGTTTAACTTTTGATTAAAAAAAAGACATTTCTTTATCTTTATCGGACAAAATTTAAGTAAAAATATTTATCACGATTAGAAAAAAGGAACATTTATTTCAAGTTTTTGTTGAAAATATTTTTCCTATCGTGTAAAACTTTAAAGCAAGATGAATAAAGAAAAAAGGGAATTTTTACGGTTTAAATGTTTGCTGCCTGCAGAAGTTGTGAAAATAGAAGGTAAGGCCAACTTAGTTGAGAGGGTAACAGCTCATGACTTCTCTCGTGAAGGATTGAAGCTAACTATTAGCTTTAATCTTAATCCAGGCTCTAATATGGAGTTAAAGCTTTTCCTTCCAGAAAAAAATATATCATCCAAATTATCAGGAGAAGTCACCTGGAGCAAGGGCGCCCAGAATAAGATGGAAGTAGGACTGAAGATAAAAGAGATGGATAAGAGATTGAAGAGCGAGATCCTCAACTGGGTTTTCCCAAAATGGCTCGAAAAAGAGAGAAAGAAGCAACAAAAGCCGTAGAATATTCTGAAAGCCAGGATTTGCCAGTCCTTCAATAGATATCTTTTACCCCAAGAAAAATCATATTTTAAAGTTAATAAATAGATTTATGCTTTAAAGAATTAGACTATCTTACTCAAGAAGAAGTATGAATTTCGAGATGGATTAAAACTCCCTATATTTTTGTAGAGAAACTGCCGATTTTTTTTAAATTATTCGTTGACAAAAATCGTTTATTATATTAATAATAAATAAGTTCCGAGTGGGGACGAAATGGAACAAAAAGACATATTAAATTCCTGGAAGGAAATCTCCTATTACCTGGACCGGAATGTAAGAACTTGTCAAAGATGGAAAATAGAGCTGGCTTTACCGGTTCATCGTATTGACCAGAACTCTCAGCATTCAAAAGTTTTTGCCTATAAATCAGAAATCGACCAGTGGCTCAAAGAAAAAGCAGAAAGTAAAGAGATAAAAAAAAAGTCCTTACTGCAGTACAGATGGTCAGTCATAAGCTTGATATCAGTCTTAGGCCTATTATCAGTGATTTTCTTATTTTTACTTTTCACAGATAGGATATCAATCTCTCCTCAGCCTGAATACTTTTCCTTTGCTGTCCTTCCGTTTGAAAATCTCAATGAGTCAAAGCAAGATGAATACTTCTCTGAGGGCATGACTAATGAAATAATCAATAAAATGACGATGATGAATGAACTCAAAGTCATTCCTGCTTTATCGGTTTATAAATATAACAACTCGTCTCAAGATGCAAGACAGATCGCTGAAGAATTAAGTGCAGACTATCTTTTATTGGGAATTATAAATAAAGATGGGAATAGAATTACAATCAGCGTCCAGCTTATACGGGCAAAAGACAACAAAAATATCTGGAGCGAAGAATTCGAGAATAGTCTAGAAAATATCCTTTTTATTCAGGATAATATCTGCCGGAAAATACATGAGAAATTAAATTTAAAAATTGACCAAAACCTTTATCTCTTGTCCAATGCTGGAAGAACTAATAATTACCTGGCATATGATAATTATTTAAAGGGAAACTATATTATAAGCAGATTAAATGAAGATAATGATGACCCCTGGAAATTATATCACCAGGGAAAATTTTTCTCGGGTAAGTTCACTCCGGAAAGCAATAGACTTGCTATTAATCTGTTTAGCCAGGCTATTGAAATAGATAGAAATTTTGCTATGGCTTACATCGGATTAGCCAACTGCTATTCTAACTATGTAAATTTTAACTGGGACAATAATATAAAATGGGCGAATAAAGCAGAAGCCCTTCTTAAAGAGGCTCAAACTATATCTCCCGATCTTCCTGAATACTACTCGGCTTTAATCGAAGTTTTCTTATTAAAAGAAGTTGCCTTTAACGAAAATACAAAAAAACTTGCCTTTGATCTAGCTCGAGAAGGAATTAAAAAATACCCAGATAATGCTCAGTTGAATTCCATTATCGGCTATTGTTACTATTTAAAATTCGGAGAAGAAGGAAATGAAGTTGATTTGAATAAAGCCTTAGAGTTTAAGGAAAAAAGTTTTTGGCTGAATCCTTACGGACTCAATAATCTTGTCTATGCTGAGCTTTTGACGTTTAATAAAAAATTTTATAAGGCGATAGATGTCTGTAATATTGTTGAAAAGCTAGATTATTCCATGATGGCTAAATTCAGGTTAGGTCAAATTTATTACTTAATGGGACATCTAGATAAAAGCAAGGCCGTATTCCAGCAATTTAACAATGCTCACCTGGATCTTAAAATTGCTTCGTCGCTTTATTTAGGGATGATTTCTTCCCAGAGAGGAGAAAAAGAAAAGGCCTTAAAAATTATCGATGATATCAGTCTTATATCACCACAAGAATTTGTTCTTTATGATCATTTTAAGCTGGCTTCTGTGCATATGGGTCTGGGAATGAGAGAATCAGGATATGAACACCTGAGATCTTTTTTCGATAGCACGGAGGCCAAAAAGATGCGTTTTTCTCATCTTAGATATATTGATTTTGATAGAAATTTTGACAATATTAGAGAAGAAGAGGAATTTTTAAGAATTACTAAAAAATAAAAACCAAGGAGAAATCCATGGCTAAAAGTAAAACAATTCGAGTAACTCCAAATGTCAAAAAAAGCTTGGAAGAATTAAAAACCGCCATAAAATCCATGCCTGCCGGGGCAATGAAAGAGAGAGCCGAAGGAGCAATAAGCTACTTGTCGACTACTTTCAAAGGAAAACCTCAACCGGGTAAAGGAAGAATATGCCCTGTTGGTCGTATGATTAAATAAAGGATAATAACTCAACAAACAAAACTTTTATAATACTGGTCCACCCAACTATCAATTTATGAAATCGGGATGAAGCTATCCAGTCTAACTCTAATCGTAACAGATGACTGCAATTTCAACTGCAAGTACTGCTATAAGTCAAAAAGCAAAAATTATATGAAATATCCCACTGTTTATAAATCCGTAGTTTTTTTTTACCAAAACTAACAAAAAATTATCACTTCAATTTCTATGGAGGAGAACCTCTTCTCTCTTTTAACCTGATAAGAAAAACCGTATCCCTCCTGAACAAAAAAAATAGAGAGTTCAAAAAAAGAGCTAGTTACTCTATAACAACAAACGGAAGCCTGATCACAGAAGAGATAATTCAATTCTTTAATAAGCATAAATTTTTAGTTGTGTTGAGTTTCGATAGTCTGGCTCAGGATGTTTTGAGAAAGAAAGGAAGCTTTAAGAAGACAGTTTCAATCATCGAAGAAATATTAAATTGCCCTGATATTGACCTTGAAATCAACAGTGTTTTTACTCCGACAACTGTTGACTATATTTCTGACTCGATTAAATTCATCATGGATCTTGGCGTTCCTGACATCCACTTTTCTCTCTCTACGATCAAGCCCTGGAATCAAGCTTCTCTGCAAAAATTAGAGAATGAAATGATGAAACTGGTGAAAATTCTTGTTGATTACTACAGAAGAGAGGACAATATTCCGGTTATAGATTTCAGAGAAGAATCAGAGAAAGGAATTTTCTACTGTGCAGCCGGGAAGAATAGAATGGCTATAACTCCAGATGAAAAAATCTGGGGGTGTTTTCTTTTCCCGGACTATTTCAAAGGGAAAGAAAATTCACCTGAATATCAGAAATTCTACTTTGGCCCCCTGGATAATTTCATTGAGAATCATAAAAACATATATCCCCGAATTCTTTCAAGCTATGCCCGGCTTTCCGTGGACAACTTTTCGAGTTCTCGCCTGGGATGCTTCCTCTGCCCTGAGCTGGAGAATTGTGCAGTATGCCCCATAAATGCATCTTTTTCTGGAAAACCTTTGGGGAAAATTCCTCCTTATCTATGTGAAATCCAGAAGATAAGAATTAAACAGAAAGAAAAGTTCAGAAGAGAGATTCAAAAAATATAGATTTTCCCTCCAGGCTGATTATCTTCAGCAGCTAAAAGGATTCCGTATTTACAATATTTTATTATTACTTCTTGAATTTATTTGTCTGGCTATGGTTTGACACCATAAATGTTTATGCTTATAACCGAACTTACAGCTTCTTTTGCCTCTTCAGGTGAAATATTGGAATTCTCGATGATTGCTCTTGTAGTTGGATCACTTTCTAGACTTTCATAAGGAAACTTTTTTTCATCAATTATCCTGACCTCTTTAAATCCAGCCTCTTTTATGGCTCCAATGTATTTATCCTTCATTACAGCCCCAGAAACACAGCCAACATAGGCCTCGATGGAGCTCTTTATGCTGTCCGGAAGTTCCTTTAACAAAACAATATCCGAGATCATCAGTCTGCCTCCTGGTTTTAATACTCTGAAAGCTTCCATGAAGACATTATTTTTATCAGGCGCAAGATTAATGACGCAATTTGAGATTATTATGTCGGCTGAGCTATCAGCAGCCGGCAGATGTTCAATCTCTCCCAGTCTGAATTCCACGTTTTCATATTTTCCTTTCTCGGCGTTTTCTCTTGCCTTCTCAACCATCTCCGGAGTCATATCTATACCGATGACTCTTCCATCCTTGCCGACTTTATCAGCGGCAAGAAAACAATCAAAGCCCGCGCCTGAACCCAGGTCAAGAACAGTCTCGCCTTCTTTCAAGCTGGCTAAGGCAACAGGATTCCCACAGCCAAGACCTAAATTTGCACCCGCAGGAACAGCTTTTATCTCTTCTTCAGAGTATCCTATTTTTTTACTAATATCCTGGGCTAAATCAGTGCTTCCACAGCATGAATCCACAGGAATACAACAGGAACTCTGCTGCTTTGCAATTTTAGCATAAGATTTCCTAACTACTTTCTTTATTTCTTCTTTTTTCATTTTCAATTACCTCCAATTATTTCTCTCCTGAAGCGACGAATATGCTGATGCTAGCATGCTCGTCTCCGCAGCTTGATTGCGCACAGCAACTCTCACCTATGCAGTCCACAATCACATTTTTAAGCCGTGCTTCTTCGAACCAGCGCCTGACGTCCTCTCTCTCGAAACCCATCCAGCGATCGTGATGCTCTTCTTTTAAGAATTTAAACTCGTGCTCATCCATATCCGTAATAACAAGCTTGCCTCCCGGCTTCAAAATCCGCACCATTTCTTTTATGGCCTTCTGCGGAGACTCGACATGATGGATATACATGTTGGCAAAAGCGTAATCAACAGCTTCATCAGGAATAGGTAATTTTTCCGCCTCCCCCAAGCGGTATTCAACTCCCTCAGCGCTGCAGAATTTTTCTCTCATCTCTGCCAGCATTGCTTCGGTCTGGTCTACAGCTATCACCTTAAGTCCTTTGCCAATCAGCCCTCCAGTGATAAAGCCGCTCCCTGCTCCGATATCAGCAGCTATCTTGCCTTTCTTCACTCCGGCTACAGAAAAAGCCTTCTCCTTGACATCCTCTGAAAAGAAGCTCTGCTGCAGATTGTCCCATTGATGGGCAACTTCATTAAAATATTTCTTGCTGTTCATGTCCTAATCATACTGAAATGTTTATAGCAAAAGAAAAATTTACAGTCAAATGAAACACGTTTGGGATCAGAGCCCATTAATGTTTTTATAAAAAAGAAAAAGTTGTAAAAAGAAAAAAAGAAATTTATAATCCATAAAAATATACATAAGGATATGACTGCCTAGCATGGATTATTCACGGGTCGAGTTTGCCGCAGATGCGAGGCACAGGGTATGCGGCTGTGGTTCTTCACCGCAAATACCCTGTAACGAAGCAGATGCGGTGAAATCGGCCCGCCCGAAGGGTAAATTATGCCGACATATAATAAAAAGAAACGCATTTGAGACCGATTGAATGTTCTGCTAGAGCTGAAATCAACGTAATGAGTAGATGTCAATGAAAATAAATATTGGTGTCGGCATAATTTATGAATAAATCAGGCTAGACCAGGCTAAACAAATAACATCTTTTCCTGAGAAGGAGAGGCAAAATGGAAAAGGTTAAAAAGAGGAAAAGAAAGACTTTTACAAGAAGGGATTTTTTAAAAGGATTTGGGAGCGGAGCTTTAGGCGCGACTGTTGTCCCCCAGCTCCTCGCCCAGGATATCGATTCTCTCCGCACAAAGAGAGGAAACATCCCCCTCTATTCCAAAAAACAAATCTCTCTCACTGTCAATGAAAAAAAATTCTCGCTGGTGGTTGAATCAACAGAGTCTCTTCTCCATGTTTTAAGAGAAAGGTTGAACTTGACCGGGACAAAAACGATGTGTGCCCGGGGAGAATGCGGAGGGTGCACGGTTCTCCTGGATGGGAATCCCGTTTACTCCTGCCTCTATCTTGCTGTGAGAGCAGATGGCAAAAAAATCACTACGATAGAAGGATTGGCAACTAAGGAAAAGCTTCATCCTGTTCAACAGGCATTTATCGAAAAAGATGGATACCAGTGCGGTTTCTGCACTCCGGGATTTATCATATCCTCGGTAGCTCTCCTCAACAAAAATAAAAATCCCACCTTGGAAGAAACAAAAAATGCTCTATCGGGAAACCTCTGCCGCTGTGGGAACTATTCTAAAATTTACGATGCTGTCTCTGCTGCTTCAAAAAACATGAGGAGGTCATAAAATGACAAAAAAAGAATATTTTGCAGATACTGAAGACGCCAATCTCCTCTATTATGAAGAATTCAGGGACAAGAAAACAGAAGAGCCTGAAGTTGCTCCCTCACCAGAGAAGGATAAATTTGAAATTATCGGCAAATCAACTACGAGAATAGATGGGGAAAAAATTGTCACCGGTCGAGCTCCTTACACTCAGGATATCAAGCCCAGAGGAATGCTCTATGGAAAGATTTTAAGAAGCCCTCATGCTTGTGCAGAAGTAATTTCCATGGACTTAAGCCAGGCTCAGGGCTTGCCCGGAGTTAAAGCTGCTATCCAGCTCAAAAAAGGACGAGTCAAATATGCGGGTGAACAGGTTGCGGCTTTGGCAGCTGAAGACGAGAAAACAGCAGAGCAAGCTCTAAAATTAATAAAGGTCGAATATAAATCCCTTCCTTTCGCAGTTACAGAAGAGAAGGCTATGGAAGAAGGAGCACCTCAGGTTCACGATAGACCAAATGTCCAAAAATTCAATGAATACTCTCGAGGCAACATCGACAAAGGATTCAAGGAAGCTGACTTTGTCCTGGAGCGCACCTATAAAACCGCTGTGGAGATCCACCATCCAGCCGAAACCCATGGCAGTGTAGCCAAATGGGAAGGAGAAAAGCTAACTGTCTGGGACTCAACCCAGGCCATCTTTGGTGTAAGGGATGGTCTTGCCCGTATCCTGAAAATTCCAGCGAGCCGAATAAAAGTTATAAAGCAATACATGGGAGGTGGATTCGGCAGTAAACTCGGAGTTAACGATTACACTGCGGCAGCAGCGATGCTCGCCAAAAAAGCCAATAAGCCTGTAAAAATAATTCTCTCCAGAAAAGAAAATTCCCTCTGTGTGGGGAATCGCCCTTCAAGCTTGCAGACTATAAAAGGAGGAGTAAAGAAGGATGGGACTCTTACCGCCCTCTACCTGAAGAATTATACCAGCGGAGGAATCGGCAGAGGAGACTATTGTTCAGAACCGATGGTCGACGTCTACAAATGTGCTAATGTGAAAGTCGAGGAATACTCGGTTTTCACAAATACCGGTGCTTCACGGCCCACAAGAGCTCCTGGCCATGTCCAGGGAACTTTTGCTCTTGAGGGCTTCCTGGAAGAGCTGGCCAACGAGATCAATTTAGATCCCTTGGATTTAAGGAAGAAAAACTACAGCACCAGAAATCTGGGAGATACAGAAATACCCTACTCCTCAAAAGGACTGGATAAGTGTTATCAATTGGGAGCAGAAAAAATCGGCTGGAAGAGAAGGAATAAGAAGCCTGGAAAAGGAAACGGAAAAGTAGCCCGGGGGATGGGGATGGCCAGTCAGATATGGTGGGGTGTGGGAAGAGCTGGAACCCTGGCAGATATCAAACTTCATCCGGACGGAAGTGTTGAAGCTGTTTGCGGAACCCAAGACATCGGCTGTGGGACAAGGACCTACATGGCAACCATCACAGCAGAAACTTTAGGATTAAAACCAAAAGATATAACAGTAAAAATCGGAAGCACAGAGTATCCCTGGTGTGGTTCCTCTGGAGGAAGCACCACGACCCCTTCTGTTGCCCCGGCCATAAGAGACGCTGCCCTGAAGGCCGCTGATTATCTCAAGAAGATGGCAGCAGAAAAGCTGGAAATTAAAGCGAATGACATCAGCATTGGCAATAGGAAATTTTCGAATAAGAATAATCCAGCTCAATCGATCGGTTATAAAAAACTGCTCGACGAATTACGCAGAGAACGTAAATTACGCAGAGAAAAGGTTTTCCATGGCGAATACACCGGACGTCCTTCTGGCTTCGCCTATAACACTTTTGGAGCTCATTTTGCAGAGGTAGAAGTGGATACAGAGACAGGTCAGGTAAAGGTTCTAAAAGTTGTAGGAGTTCACGAAATAGGAAGACTCATGAACAAGCTAACGGCAGAAAGCCAGGTCATTGGGGGTATTACCCAAGGAGTAAGCACAGCCCTCTTTGAAGAAAGGGTTATGGATAATACAACCGGAAATGTGGCTAATCCAAATCTAAGGGATTATAAAATTGCTACTTTCCTGGATATTCCTGAGATAATTCCCATAATTGTGGACATGGTCGATCCCAGGATAAACAACCTGGGTGCTAAAGGACTTGGTGAACCAGCCCGGATTCCGCCTGCCGGAGCTATTGCCAATGCAGTCTATAATGCTATCGGAGTTCACATCAGAGAAATACCGATGACTCCGGATAAAGTCCTCCAAGCTTTGAACAGCAAGGAGGTAAGCTGATGAAAGATTTCAAAATTGCAGAACCCCAAACAATTGACCATGTAAATTCTTTAACAATCGACAAAAAAGATAGGTATCACCTGATGGCTGGGGGAACAGACCTTCTGACTGAGATTAAAGACGAGATAATAGGACCAGAATTCGTGGTGGACCTTAAATCCATTCCTGATCTTTCATACATTAAAAAGGAAAAGAACGGAGTCCGAATCGGGGCTTTGACAAGCTTAACTCGACTGGCTGAAGATCCCTTGATAAAAAATGAGTACCCTGCTCTTCATGAAGCAGCTAATTCTGTCGCCACACCTCAACTCAGGAATATGGGTACTGCAGGAGGAAATTTATGTCAAAGACCGCGATGCTGGTATTACCGTGACCCTCAAGTAAAATGCCGTAAAAAGGGGGGAAGCAGGTGTTTCGCTTTCAGGGGAAAAAACAAGTACCATGCCATCCTTGGTGGAGGACTCTGTTACATTGTCCATCCTTCGGATTTAGCTCCGGCCCTTATTGCCCTGGATGCAGAAATCTCGATAAACTCTCCCAAAGGAGATAAAACCATCCCCCTGGCAAATTTTTATATCCTTCCCCAGATAAATGTTAAGAAAGAGAATATTCTAGCGCCAAACGAAGTTTTAAGGGAGATAAAAATCCCTCTGGTAAAAAAAGAAGAAAAAAGCACCTACAGCAAATTCATTGAAAGAGGAACCTGGGATTTTGCCGTCGTTTCCGCAGCAGTGAAAGGAACTGTTTCGGCAGGCATTTTCAGGGATATAAAGATCGTTTTAGGAGGAGTGGCTCCTGTTCCCTGGAGACTTGCAAAGGCCGAAAACATAATAAAGGGCAATAAAGTTACAGAAGATCTGGTGAGAGATGCTGCCAGGGAAGCCCTTAAGGAAGCAAGCCCCTTGGAAGAAAACGGGTACAAAAAAGAACTCGTAGAGACTGTCCTTTACAGAGCTGTGTTATCTTTAGTGTAGGCATGCTTTTTTCCAGAAAATGGGGACTGTCCCCATTTTTTAGGATGAGAAGAACTTTGGAAAACGAGGAAAATAAAAAGAAAATGGGGACTGTCCCCATTTTTTTGTCATTGCGAGTCCTGAAAGGACGAAGCAATCTCTTAAGATGAATTAACGAGATCGCTAGCCTGTTCCGAGCAAAGCGAAGGAATCTTCTTCGCTCCTCGCGATGACACTGGAATAATTGCGTTTGTATTAATCCAAACAAAGAGAGGATTAACATGAGAGAAATCATTAATTTCAAGCTCAACGACAAACCCACGCGATTGACTGTAGACGGTGAGCGCATGCTCTTATGGGCTTTGCGCTCTGAATTGAGTCTTACAGGAACAAAATTCGGTTGTGGAGAGGGTTATTGCGGTACCTGCATTGTCCTCGTGAACAAAGAGGCTGTCCGATCCTGTCAGTTTCCTGTAAAAGATGTCAAAGGAAAAGAGGTTATTACTATCGAAGGCTTAGCCAAAAACGGAAACCTCCATCCCCTCCAGAAAGCGTTCATAAAACACGATGCTCTTCAATGTGGATTTTGTACTCCCGGCATGATTCTCAATGCTTACAGCGTACTGTTAAAAAATCCTCGGCCTTCCCATAAAGAAATCCTTCAGAATATGGATGATAACTTATGCCGTTGTGGATCACATGCCCGCATTGTTGAGGCTATCAAAACCGCAGCCACAGAAATGAAAGGAGGAAAGAAGAGATGAAAAAAGATGATTACATGGACCTTGATTTTAGTGATATAGAAGCCCATTTCCCCCTTGACCGTCGGGAATTCATTAAGTTGTTCGGTGGCGGAATCGTAATCCTCGTCTCATTAAGAGACGCTGAAGCCCTGCTGCAAGAAACACGCCGCAGAAGGCTTCGCCCGGAGCTCCCCGAAGATTTCAATGCTTTTCTTAGAATCGGAGAGGACGGCAGAGTCAGCTGCTTTACAGGAAAGGTTGAGTTGGGCCAGGGTATCATAACTTCACTGGCCCAGATGTTAGCAGACGAACTGGAAGTACCCTTGGGTTCAGTTGATATGGTGATGGGAGACACAGATCTCTGTCCTTGGGACATGGGGACCTTCGGTTCCATGACCACCCGCTTCTTTGGTCCCCCTCTCAGAGAAGCCGCAGCAAAAGCCAGAGCAGTTTTGATGGAGCTGGCGGCTGAATATCTGCAGGTATCTTTGAACAAGTTGAAGGCAAAGGACGGGGTGATATTTGACAAAACACAGAACAAAAACCAGGTTACCTACGCCCAACTGACTAAAGGGAAGGAAATTGTAAAGAAATTGGATAGAAAGATTTCATTAAAAGCTGCATCAGAATTTACTATAGTTAATAAGCCTGTTTCCCGAACGGACGCACAAGAAAAAGTCACAGGCAAAGCTATGTTTTCGGGAGACATCCGCCTGCCTGGCATGCTGTATGCCAGGATTCTAAGATCCCCTGCCCATGGGGCAAAAATAAAGAGCTTGGACACTTCTGCAGCGGAAAAAATAAAGGACGTCCGAGTGATCAAGGACGGAGATTTGATTGCAGTTCTCCACAAACATCCAGATGAAGCTGGAAAAGCACTGGCAAAAGTTAAAGCTCAATATGATATGCCAGAAGCTAAGGTAGATGACAAGACAATTTTTGATCACTTGCTCAATGTTGCCCCAGAAGGAGAAGCAGTCGTCCAGGGAGGAAACCTCCAAACAGGGGAAAAGCTCTCAGCCCATATTGTTGAGGAAATATACTTGAACGGTTACGTGGCTCATGCCGCTACAGAAACTCATACAGCCTTGGTCAAAATCGAGGGCAACAAAGCCACTGTCTGGGCTTCTACCCAAACGCCCTTCAGAGCCAAAGATGAAGTGGCACAGGTTCTAGGCTTTCCTTCAAAAAATGTCCGAGTCATCCCTCCCTTTGTAGGAGGTGGCTTTGGTGGAAAGACCAGTAATAAGCAAGTTGTGCAAGCAGCTCGGTTAGCAAAATTAACTGGAAAACCTGTCCAGGTTGCCTGGAGCCGGGCAGAAGAATTCTTTCATGATACATTCCGTCCCGCAGCAGTTGTTAAAATAAAATCGGGAGTCAAAGACTCAGGAAAAATTTTTCTCTGGGATTATATAGTTTATTTCGCTGGGGAAAGAGGTTCTCAACAATTTTATGATATCCCTCATCATCGAACTGTTTCCACTGGAGGAGGCTGGCGGGGAACTCCTGGTTCCCATCCCTTTGGCACAGGAGCCTGGCGGGCACCTGCCAACAACACCAACACCTTTGCCAGAGAATCGCAAATTGACATCATGGCTTCTAAGGCAGGTATAGATCCTCTGGAATTCCGATTGAAAAATTTAAAGGATAAAAGAATGCTTGGAGTTCTCACCGCTGCTGCAGAGAAATTCGGCTGGACTAAATCCAAAGCAGCAAACGGCCGTGGTTATGGTATATCTTTGGGTATTGATGCGGGCACTTATGTGGCCCACATGGCGGAAGTTGAGGTCGATAAGAAGAAAGGGGCTGTTCAGGTTAAGCGTATTGTCTGTGCTCAAGACATGGGCCTGGTTATCAATCCCGAGGGAGCGAAAATGCAAATAGAAGGCTGCATCACGATGGGACTGGGTTATGCTCTGACTGAAGAAATCCATTTCAAGGGTGGAGAGATTTTTGACCTCAATTTTGATACGTATGAAATACCACGCTTCTCCTGGCTTCCCAAAATTGAGACAGTGTTGATTGACGCTAAAGATTCTCCGCCTCAGGGAGGCGGGGAACCAGCAATTATTTGCATGGGCGCTGTCGTTGCCAATGCAATTTACGATGCTATCGGCGCCAGGCTCTTCCAACTCCCGATGACGCCTGAACGCATCAGAGCGGCATTGCCATAGGCTGGGCTCACTTATTCGTTCCGTTGACCAGGCTTTTTCAGCGTGATAGCTATCTCCCCGCATATCAGTCGGTGAACATTGTGAAGTTCTTGCACGACGAGAAAAACGAATTTCCTATGTTTTATTCTTTCTTCTCTAATTCTCTCTTATAATCCGACTCGTAATCAATATCCTGGAATATGCTCGATGTTTCCACATCGACCTCTAATATATCCTCTGGGTGATTATAAACGGTGCCGCGAAGGCCAATATCTGGACTCAGGTTTTCTACTTCACTCCGGTACTTCATATCAATGAGAACAGGATGTCCTCTCTCACTTTTATAGACGGGCAGGACAATCCCTTTTCTTGTTCTTTTGTAGGCATCGATGAGCTCGTTTATGACAGAAGTTGATATTGAAGGTTGGTCGCCAAGAACTATCAGAGCTGCTTGAGCATGCTCTGGCAATGCTTGAAATCCCGCGTGAACAGAAGAAAGCATACCGCTTCGAAACTTGGGATTAAAGGCAATTTTCAAGGAATAATTCTTGATTTTCTGCTCAATTTTCTCCCGGGCTGAGCCAAGAACAACCAAAATCTTTTCTACTTTTGACTGAATAACATTGTTGATCACAGTTTCGATTATTGTTTTTTCTCCAAAAGGGAGAAGAAGCTTGGCTTCTCCCATTCTTTTAGATTCACCTGCAGCTAATATTACAGCCCAGATCACTTAATATCCTCCATTTTGCCCTTAATTTGGCTGCGGACAAGAACGAGTTGGGCTGCGATGCTGACGGCGATCTCCTCCACAGTTTTTGATTGGATATCGATACCAATCGGAGCACAAACACGATCAAATTGGCGAGAAGTGGCCCATCCTTCTTCCAAGAATTTCTTTCGCATAAGCTTTATTTTGCGAACACTCCCGATCATACCAATATAAGCAGCTTCAGAAGATATACATTGCCGCAGAGCTGCCCCGTCATGTTTGTGTCCTCGAGTAACAATTACAAAATATGTATCAGAAGATATGGGAAAATTCTGGATAGCATTCCCGATTTCATCAACGATTATATAATCCGCATCAGGGAGCTTTTCTTTATTGGCAAATTCAGGCCTGTCGTCTATTACAGTTACTTCAAAATTCAAGAGACTTCCTAAATGAGTCACCACCTGACCGATGTGACCTGCGCCGGCAATAACCAGTTGAGGCAAGGG
>Ga0209991_10000708_pt1 | contig 14826 bp, 12 predicted proteins | sample ChitaG_FD_183167 | JGI IMG/M metagenome (GOLD analysis project Ga0209991, IMG submission 183167) | Deep subsurface microbial communities from South Pacific Ocean to uncover new lineages of life (NeLLi) - Chile_00310 metaG (SPAdes)... | ecosystem: Environmental > Aquatic > Marine > Oceanic >...
CCATCGCGGTCAGGACATGTGAAGGTTGCGCCAGGCCGGCCGTACATGCCGAACCGGTGGAACATTCGATTCCCCTGGCGTCCAACAACATCAGCAGGGAATCACCCTCACAGCCGCGGAAGGTGAAATGCGCGTTGCCCGGGAGGCGGTCCGCGCCACTTGGCGCACCATTGAGATAAACGTCCTCAATCCTGCCCATCACGCCATCGACCAGCCGGTCTCGCAGCTCGCGCAGCCGGGTACTGGTCGTCTCCGTAGCGTCGACGGCACCCCGTGCGGCAGCGACCATACCCACCACGCCAGCTACATCCTGAGTGCCCGAACGCACGTCTCGCTCCTGGCCGCCGCCGTGTAGCTGTGGCATACATGCCGTATCGCGACGCAGCAGCAGAGCGCCCACTCCAGTTGGGCCGCCGAACTTGTGGGCAGTCACACTCATCGCCGACAGGCCACTGCCGGCGAAATCCACAGGGATCTGGCCGACTGCCTGGATCGCGTCGCTGTGCATGGGAATGCCGAACTCGGTTGCAACGGAGGCTAGTTCGGCCATCGGCATGACTGTGCCAACTTCGTTGTTGGCCCACATCACTGAAATCAGGGCGACATCGGCGGGATCACCGATGGCGGAACGCATAGCGGCGGGGCTCACCGAGCCGACGTCGTCAACTGGTATCCAGGTGACTTCAGCGCCTTCGTGCTCCACAAGCCACTGCACGGCATCGAGGACCGCGTGATGCTCAATGGGGGTGGTCACGATACGACGCCGTTGCGGCGATGACTCACGGCGGGCCCAGAAGATGCCCTTGACGGCCAGGTTGTCGCTCTCGGTGCCGCCGGCGGTGAAGATCACTTCTGACGGGCGAGCCCCCAGTAACTTGGCCAGCGTCTCACGCGACTCCTCCAACCGGCGGCGGGCTACCCGACCGGAGCCGTGCAACGAGGAGGGGTTACCGACCGTCGCCAGCTCAGCGGTCATCGCCTCGATCGCGTCCGGGCGCATCGGGGTGGTGGCGGCGTGGTCGAAGTACACCGGCTTGAGAGAGGACACCGACGCAGACATAACCGTTCCACAATAGCCGTCGCGCGCCTGATGATCCCACTGTGCTCACGCCGCCAGCACAGGCCCCTCACCCCAGCCGGAGCCCGCCACCTGCGCTGACCTGGACCCATCATCGCGCCAGCGGCCTCCCAGCGGGCGGCAACGTGTCATTGCCGATGTGGGCCGCCGAGGCCCATCCGCCATGTTCGAGCCGGCCGATTCCGTAACAAACGATGATTCGGTAACAAACGATAATGTCGCGGAGGGCGGTGGTGTTCATCTTCACCGTGTTGTTCACCTACGTTTAGTGGGGCGTGGACCACCGCAGATCTGATTGGTTCTCGATGTTTCTCGTTTTGATTGTGCTGTCAGTCTTAGCGTTTATATACACGGCGGGCGGGGTACTCAGAGCCACTGGTGCATACCGGCGGAGTCGAGGCAACGTACACCGCTCAGCCGGGTAACGCCGCGTCGGACTCACGCCGGTAAGCGGTGGATATCGCGCAGCCGGGGTGTCGTGAAACCGCACGCACAGTGATCCTCGACCCGCGTGGCGCCGTCCCCCGTGGCAAGCCGCACGATCTGTGTACCCCGGTAGGTTTCGGCAGTGCCGTCGTCGCTGGCGCCTCGAAGATGAGTGACGACGACCCGGCCGGGCTGCCCATTTTCCACCGGAGCACCCGAGCCGTCGACGATTTCCACAAGGATGGAACCTTGAACGACGTGGAAGTCGGCCGCTACAGCGGGACACGAAATGGAAAAAATCCCAATGTCGGAGGACCCAAAGAGGTTCGTCACGGATTCGACGCCATTTTCCTTGGCCCTGGCAACGGACTCCGCGCTGAACGACCCGCTCGATCCGAGCCACCAGCGAATCTTCTTTCGCGTCAAAAGATCCGGGTCCTCGTCGAGAAGATCGATCAACCCAACGCCTTTGCCACCTTTTTCATGTTCGGGAAGCGCCAGCGTGTCGAAATCGAAGAGCTCCATCTGGTCAAGCGTGGAGAAAAAGTCCTCAGGGTGATGACTGCGTTCGTAGACTGTCGCGCCTAAGCGTTGAAGGACACTCTTATAGAGCGGGCCGGTGAGGTGCCCCTGCCGATAGCCGATAAACGCCGTCGGTCGCGACATCGGCGCTTGACGGGCAAGCGCGCGAGCCACTGATACCACCAATCCGTTCCAATCGTTGCCAGTCCAGAAGTTCACCGTCGGGCGACCGGTGGTCCCGCTCGTCCATCGACCGATTCGCAATTCACTTCGCCCCGTTTCAGACAAGAGCTCTGCAGGTCGTAGCGCTCGAAATTCTTCCTTCGTCAGAATGGGGACGCCGGCGGCGAAGTCAGACAAGCTCCCCCACTTGCTCTCATCCACCCCGCGCAGCCGGTTGCTCCAGAACGGCGCATATTCCCGCGCAAACTGGATCTGGTCACGAACGGCATCTATCAGCCACGCCTCCTGCGTCGCATGATCCATGGTGTCGAGAATGGGGTCGTCGAGTCTGGGCATTACCACTCATTGTGCATCGACGACTTCGACATAGACGGCTTCGACATAGACGGTTTGTACGTTCACACCGTGTGCGAATCAGTCATAGATCTTGGGCGGGAACTTAACCTTTGCGTGCCTTGACTGCCTCGGTCAGCTGCGGGGTCACCTTGAACAGGTCGCCCACTATGCCCAGGTCGGTGATCTCGAAGATAGGCGCCTCTTCGTCCTTGTTGACGGCGATGATCGTCTTCGACGTCTGCATGCCGGCGCGGTGCTGAATTGCCCCTGAGATGCCCAACGCGATGTAGAGCTGCGGGGACACCGTCTTTCCGGTCTGCCCGACCTGGAACTGGCCGGGGTAGTAGCCGGAGTCGACTGCGGCGCGCGATGCGCCGACAGCGGCACCGAGTGAGTCCGCCAACGCCTCGACGACCCCGAAGTTCTCCGCACTGCCGACGCCGCGACCGCCGGCCACGACGATGGTTGCCTCCGCCAGCTCGGGACGGTCACCGGCAACAGCCGGTTCACGCGAGATGATCTTCGTCGCATTCTCGGCGGCAGCAGGTACCTCGACGCTGACAACTTCTCCAGCGCCGCCGGCAGGCTCGGCCTCGATCGCCCCGGGGCGCACGGTGATCACCGGGGTCTCCCCGACCGTCTGGGCCTCCACGGTGTAGGCGCCACCGAAGATGGAATGAACACCCACCGGGCCTTCTTTGACCTCAACGACGTCGACCAGAAGGCCGGAGCCGATGCGGGCGGCCAGCCGGCCGGCGATCTCCTTACCGTCGGCACTGGCGGCCAGTAGCACGCCAGCGGGACTGGCCGACTCGGCCAGCGCAGCCAACACGTCCACATAGGGGGTGATCAGGTAGTTCTCTGCGTCGTCGGACTCGGCGACGTAGATCTTGGCGGCACCGGCAGCCTTCAACCCGTCGACAAGCGGGTCAGCCGTGCCGGGCTTGCCCACCACCACAGCGGCGGGCTCACCCAGCACGCGCGCGGCGGTGATCAGTTCAGCGCTGATCTTCTTCAGTGCACCTTCGGCGTGCTCCACGAGCACAAGTACTTCAGCCATGGGTTTCGTTCGCCTCTTATGTCGTCAGTGGGTGGGGACTGTTGGATGATTTCCGCTAGATGATCTTTTGGCCGACCAGGTACTCAGCGATCTTGGTGCCGCCCTCACCCTCGTCGGTGACCTTCTCACCTGCGGTCTTGGGCGGCTTGGGGGTCGATGTCAGCACTTTGGACCCGGCGCTCGCGACGCCGACCTCGTCGGCCTCCACACCGATGTCGGCCAGCGTCAACGTGGTCACTTCCTTCTTCTTGGCAGCCATGATGCCTTTGAAGGACGGAAAACGGGGCTCGTTGATCTTCTCGTTCACACTGATCACAGCCGGCAGTGGGGCCTCGACGGTGAACACACCGTCGTCGGTCTCACGTTCTCCGCTGACCTTGCCGCCCTCAACAGTGACCTTGCGCAGATGTGTCAGCTGGGGCAGGCCCAGGTATTCGGCCACAATCGCGGGAACCGCGCCAGCGACCCCATCGGTGGCCTCATTGCCGGCGATGACCAACTCGGTGCCCTCGACCGTGCCCAGCGCACGGGCCAAAGCCCAACCGGTCTGAACGACGTCGGAACCGTGCAGGCCGTCGTCGAGCAGGTGGACAGCCTTGTCCGCACCCATCGACAAAGCTTTGCGGATCGCCTCGCTGGCACGCGCCGGGCCTGCGGTCAGGAGGGTGACCGTGCTTTCACCGCCTTCGCGCTCCTTGATCAGTAGCGCCTCCTCGACGGCGCGCTCGTTGATCTCGTCGAGCACGGCGTCGGCGGCCTCTCGGTCGAGGGTCCAGTCGCCCTCGGTCAGCTTGCGCTCCGACCATGTGTCTGGGACCTGTTTGATCAGGACCACGATGTTCGTCATGACTCTGGTTCGTCCTCCTCGACAGGGCCGGTGACCGGCCTGCATGATCACGTTGCATGGCAATCATCACTAGTTACCCGTTAGTAACTTGCGTTGGTTTGCAGGATCACCATAGCTGGTCGAAGTTCGCGATCTGCCGGCCCCGCGAACCGGCCCGGGTATACGAACAATTCGTCCCCGGACGGTTACGCGTTAGCCTGCCTAGCAATGAGCGCAACTGTTACCGGGTCGGGGACGCCTGACAAGCCTCCGACTACAGCTCCCATGACGCTGACCGGCGAGAGGACCGTGCCCGGCCTCACCGAGGAGAACTACTGGTTCCGCCGCCACGAAGTCGTCTACCGGCGGCTGGCCGACCGCTGCGTCGACCGCGACGTACTCGAGGCAGGTTCCGGTGAGGGCTACGGCGCCGACATTATCGCCGGCATCGCCCGCCACGTGATCGGCCTCGATTACGACGAATCAGCGGTGGCCCACGTCCGCGCGCGCTACCCCCGTGTCGACATGCGCCAAGGCAATCTGGCCGAGCTGCCGCTGCCGACCGCGTCCATCGATGTGGTGGTCAACTTCCAGGTGATTGAACATCTCTGGGACCAAGGACAGTTCGTCGCCGAGTGCCTCCGAGTGCTGCGGCCGGGCGGAGTCCTGTTGATGTCGACCCCGAACCGCATCACTTTTTCCCCAGGTAGCGACACGCCTGTGAACCCGTTTCACACCCGTGAGCTGAACGCCGCTGAACTCACCGAGCTCCTGGAGTCGGCTGGCTTTGAAATCGAGGCCGTCTACGGGGTTTTCCATGGCCATCGTCTTGCCGAGCTGGACGCTCGCCACGGCGGATCGATCATCGACGCCCAGATTTCGCGAGCGCTTGCTGACGCACCGTGGCCGGCCGATCTGCGTGCCGACGTTGCATCGGTGAGCACCGAGGACTTCGACTTGGTGGCTCTTACCGCCGAAGCCGGCACAGGTGGCCCCAGAGACATCGATGACAGCTTGGATCTGGTGGCGATCGCGGTTCGACCGTGACCCGCTCAAGCCCCGGGGCCTCCCCACCGCACGTCCCTGGACTCTTCACGCTGGTCCTACACACCCATCTGCCCTGGCTGGCCCATCACGGGCGCTGGCCGGTCGGCGAGGAATGGCTGTACCAGTCGTGGTCGGCGGCCTATCTGCCGCTGGCGCGCGTGTTACGCACCCTTGCAGCCGAGAACCGCAGGCACCTGGTCACCCTCGGCGTCACACCCGTGGTGGCCGCACAGCTCGATGACCCCTATTGCCTCCAAGGGATGCATCAATGGCTGAGCAACTGGCAGCTGCGTGCACTCGAAGCCGCGCATATGCGGGCATCTTCAGGGAGTGGGCCGGCGACAACACCAGAGGCATTGCGGAAGTTGGGCTCCTACCAGTACGCCGAAGCCGATCGGGAGCTGACAGAATTCGAAACGCTGTGGCGCCACGGCGGCAGCCCGGTGTTGCGCGAGCTGCTCGACGGAGAGGTGATCGAGCTGCTGGGCGGTCCGCTGGCCCATCCATTCCAGCCCTTGCTGCATCCCCGGCTCCGTGAGTTCGCACTACGCGAGGGACTGGCGGACGCCAAGCAGAGGTTTTCCCACACACCAAAAGGGATCTGGGCTCCCGAGTGCGCGTACGCGCCCGGAATGGAGCTCGACTATGCCAACGCCGGTGTCGGCCACTTCATGGTCGACGGTCCGTCGCTGCACGGAGACACCGCACTAGGTCGGCCGGTCGCCGGTTCCGACGTGGTGGCGTTCGGCCGCGACCTGCAGGTCAGCTACCGCGTCTGGTCCCCCAGGTCCGGCTATCCCGGCCACGCCGCCTATCGTGATTTCCACACTTACGATCACGCGGCCGGGCTCAAGCCCGCCCGGGTGACCGGCCGCAACGTGGCTTCCGACGCCAAGGCGCCGTATGACCCTGAGCGCGCCGACGCCGCCGTGAATGCCCACGTGGCCGACTTCGTCGAAACAGTGCGGCAGCGCTTGACCAACGAGAGTGCGCGCATCGGCCGTCCCGCCCACGTCATCGCCGCATTCGACACCGAACTATTCGGCCACTGGTGGTATGAAGGCCCCGCCTGGCTCGAACGGGTACTGCGCGCGCTCCCGGCCGCTGGGATACGCGTGGGCACACTGTCAGACGCGGTCGCCGACGGCTACATCGGCGCACCCGTCGACCTGCCGCCAAGCTCGTGGGGCTCGGGCAAGGACTGGCAGGTCTGGGGGGGCGACCAGGTGGCCGACCTTGTCCAGCTCAACGGCGAGGTCGTCGACACGGCGCTGACAACCGTCGACAAAGCGCTGGCCCGGCCGGGGACTTCGGGATCCCTCGGCCCGCCCACGTCAAGGGATTTCGTCGCCGATCAAATACTGCGCGAGACGCTGCTCACCGTGTCGAGCGACTGGCCTTTCATGGTCAGCAAGGATTCGGCCGCCGACTACGCGCGATATCGCGCCCACCTGCACGCACATGCCACCCGCGAGATCGCGGGAGCGCTGGCGGCAAGTCGGCGTCAGCAAGCGCAGCGTCTCGCCGAGGGCTGGAACCGCGCTGACGGCCTTTTCGGTGCACTCGATGCGCGCAGACTCCCGAGCGCATGAAAATGAAAATCCTGATGCTCTCATGGGAGTACCCGCCGGTGGTGATCGGCGGGCTCGGCCGCCACGTACACCACCTGGCCACCGAACTCGCTATGGCGGGCCACGAAGTCGTCGTGCTCAGCCGCAGGCCGACCGCTACCGACCCACACTCGCATCCAACCACCGACGACATGGTCGAAGGCGTACGTGTGATTGCCGCTGCGGAGGACCCGCACGAGTTCACCTTCGGTATCGACATGATGGCCTGGACGCTGGCCATGGGCCATGCGATGGTCCGCGCCGGCCTCGGACTTGCCGACTGGCGGCCCGAAGTAGTTCACGCGCACGACTGGCTGGTCGCGCATCCGGCCGTCGCCTTGGCTCAGTCCTTCGACGTACCATTGGTTTCCACCATTCACGCCACCGAAGCGGGTCGACATTCGGGCTGGGTGTCGGGCTCGGTGAGCCGGCAGGTACATGCACTGGAGTCATGGCTCGTGCGCGAATCGGACTCGCTGATCGCCTGCTCGGCGTCGATGCGAGATGAGATCAGCGCACTGTTCGGCCCAGAACTCGAGAATATCTCGGTGATCCGCAACGGGATTGACACCCAAGGTTGGCCATTTGCCGCGCGTCGTCAACATTCCGGACCCGCCGAGCTGCTGTACTTCGGCCGCCTGGAATACGAAAAAGGGATACATGACGCGATCGCCGCGCTACCCCGGATCCGTCGCACGCATCCCGGGACCACGCTGACCATAGCCGGAGACGGCACCCAGCTCGACTTCCTCAAAGAGCAGGCCCGCAAGCACAGGGTGTCTAAGGCGACGAATTTCGTAGGCCGCGTTGATCATTCGCAATTACTGTCATTGCTGCATCGCGCCGACGTCGCCGTACTTCCCTCACATTACGAGCCGTTCGGCATCGTTGCGCTCGAATCCGCGGCAGCCGGGGCGCCGCTGGTCACCTCCAATGCGGGCGGTCTCGGCGAAGCGGTGATCGACGGCGTGACCGGGTTGTCACACCCACCCAACGATGTGGCCGCACTAGCGGCGGCGGTCCGAGTGGCGCTCAACGCTCCCGCCGCCGCTGCGCAACGGGCCGAGGCAGCACGCGAACGCCTCACATCGGACTTCGCCTGGCACACAGTGGCCACCGAAACCTCACAGGTGTATCTGGCCGCCAAACGTGCCGAGCGTCGGCCGCGCCCGCGCCGACCCATCATCGAGCGCCCGCTGCCGAATCGCTAGCGGGCAGCCTTCTTCCGTTCGATATCCGCCAGCGCCTCGGCCAACTCCGCGCGCTGGGCCGCCGAGGTTTCCCACGACGACTTTCGGTTCTTGACCACCCTGGCGGGCGCGCCGACGGCGATGGAGTAGTCCGGTATCTCGCCTTTGACCACGGCGTGTGAACCCAAGACGCAACCCCGCCCCACGTCGGTCCCCCGCAACACCGTCACCTTGGTTGCGATCCAGGTATCGGGTCCGATCCGGACCGGACCCTTGAGGATGCCCTGATCTTTGATCGGCAGTTCGATGTTGTCCATCCGATGATCGAAATCGCATACGTAGCACCAGTCGGCCATCAACACCGAGTCACCCAGCTCGATGTCGAGGTAGGTGTTGATGACGTTGTCGCGCCCGAGCACCACCTTGTCGCCGATGCGCAGCGAACCCTCATGGCAGCGGATGGTGTTCTTGTCGCCGATGTGGACCCAGCGACCGATCTCCATCTCCGACAGCTCGGGGGTCGCCTGCATCTCCACGCCCTTGCCGATGAACACCAAGCCACGGGTGATGATGTGCGGATTGGCCAGCTTGAACTTCAACAACCGCCAGTATCGGACCAGATACCACGGCGTGTAGGCGCGATTGGCCAGCACCCACTTCAGCGATGCCACGGTGAGAAAGTTGGCTTGACGCGGATCCCGCAAGCGCGAGCCTCGCCAACGTTTGTGCAGCGGCGCACCCCACATCGTCGTCATGGCCGGACAGCCTACGCGAGCCGACTCGCGACATTCCGGGGTCGCAAGGCTCCTGCACTCCGAAGGTGAACGGTTACCCTCACCTGGGCTCGAAAACATAGGGACGCAGTAGAACGCTGCGAAAGTCAGAAGGGATCCCGTGCTCCGGCGATTCACCGCGTTGGCCGCAACGGCGCTGATCGCGGGCGTGTCCGCCGGCTGCGGCAACACCGATTCGTGGGTCGATGCCAGAGCCGCGGAGGGCTGGCCTTCCCAGTACGCGGATGCGGCGAACAGCAGTTACTCCCCGGTCAGCGGCGCCGATGCACTTCGCCTGGAATGGGCACGTTCGGTGAAGGGTGACCTAGCGGCCCAGGTGGTGCTCGGCTCCGAAAGCCAGCTGGCCGTGAACGCCCAGACCGCCGGAGGCTGCTCCTTGATGGTCTGGGAGACCGACAATCACGCGCGGCAGCGTTGGTGCACCAGGATCGTCCAGGGCGGTGGATTCGCCAGCCCACTGTTAGACGATTTCGAGAACCTCTACGTAGGTCAGCCCGGAGCGGTGTTGTCGTATCCGACGACCCAGTGGGTCCGATGGCGCCAGCCGGTGATCGGAATGCCGATGACGCCCCGCATCTTGTCACCGGGCAGCCTGCTGGTGGTCACGCACCTAGGTCAGGTACTCGTGTTCAATGCCCACCGTGGCACGGTCACCGGTACCTCGCTGGATCTTGTTGCCGGCGTCGACCCCACCGACTCCCGACGCGGACTCGACGACTGCCGCTTAGCCCGCCCGGAATGCCCCGTGGCCGCGGCCCCCGCGTTTTCTGACGCGACCGACGTCGTCGTGCTGACGCTGTGGGAGCCCGGTGCCGACGCACCCGTGCTCGTCGGCCTGAAATACCGGCCGGGGCACACCCCACCGCTTACCCGCGAGTGGACCAGCGAGGCTGTCGACGACGGGCCGCTGGCCAGCCCGGTTCTGTCCGCGGATGGCTCGACGGTGTACGTCAACGGCCGCGACGAGAAGCTGTGGGCGCTCAACAGCGTTGACGGCACGCAAAAGTGGTCGGTGCCACTGAACTATCTCGCCCAGACCCCGCCGTCGGTCACCCCAGACGGTTTGATCATCACCGGCGGTGGGCCGAAAGCCCAACTGGTAGCCATCCGCGACACCGGCGAGCGGGGCGAAGAGGTCTGGAAACGCGACGACACCTCACCGCTGTCGACCTCAAGCCTGGCCGGGGTCGGCTACACGGTGGTCCGCGCCGGCAGCAACGACGCAGACGAGGCAGACGACGCAGACCACGCCTCCGGGATGGCCCTGATGATCTTCGACCTCGGCGATGGGCGCACTGTGAACAGCTACCGCCTTCCCGCTGCCACCGGATGGCCGGTCGGGGTATCGATCGGGCAGGACAGGCGTGTCGTCACCGCCACCAGCGACGGCCAGGTCTACGGATTCGCCCCGGCGTAGTCCGGTAGCGCGAGCAGCGGCGCGATCGCGCTGCGTGGCACCGTCGCCTGAAGCGCCCCCCCGGCACCGGCCATCATCTCGCCTTGGCCGAAGAAGAAGATCACCGAATCGTCGGTGATCGCGAACTGCTGGTACTTCTCAGGGTTCAGACCGTCGGCAGGTGAAATCGCGGAATCCATACCGAGCTGGCGGGAGACATCGGACTGCACTATCGGGAAGATCACGTCCAGGGGTTTGGAGTCGGGTTTGAACAGCGTGTCGAAACTGATGGGAGCCTCCGACGAGACATCCCAGTTGAACGCCCTGTACCAGGTCTGCGGATGCGGGCCGCCGACGTTCTCGTAAACCTGGAACACAACGCTGCGGGTGCCGGCGTCCTCGGGTCCGGACCGGTGGGCTGTGCCCCCAACGTCGAGGACATAGGGCCGATTCCAGGACCCTGGCATGTCCGAGACGTTGACGAAGCCGGCACGGGTCTGCGTCAAATAGGCAGTCAGGGCCTGCTGGTCGGGATAGTCGGCCGGGAACGTGAAGTCCAGCCGGTAGGCGGGGTTCTCGACATGCACATGACAGATCTTTTCGGCGTCGACTGCACCGCCCAGGTCCTCACAGGCTGACTGGGCCGCGGCCACCGGGGCGGTTGTGGCCCAACCCGTGACCACACCGGCAGCCAACACAACAGCGGCGAGAGTACGTATCAAGGGCCATCCTTGTAATCGGCGCCGATCGGACCTCGACGCAGTTGATGCCAGGGTACGTGTCCGATCACCGTGACGGTCGGCATATGAATGCTGTTGCCCGACTTGTGACCCCAGAACCCAGTCGGGCAACGACCACGCTCAAGTGCGTCGCGCCGCGCAGCCGCAGCCGCAGCCGCAGCGCATCGGGGTCGATGTCGACCCCGCGGACCAATATCTCGACCGCTCCCACAGCACGCGCCGAAAGCGCCTGGCGCAGCTGTCGTTCACTGAACGCCAACTGCTCGAGGACCTCGAACCCACGCACGCCGTCGGGCAGTCGGTCACCTGAGAGGTAGGCGATGTCGGGATCGAGTTGCCACAGGCCGTGCTTGGTCCCGTAGTGGCGTACCAGTCCGGCGCGGACGACCGCACCGTCAGGGTCGACGATCCAGCGGCCCGCGGGCGCCACTGGGCAACTGTCGGGCTCTGCGTCGGTGACCTGTTCGGCTGTGTCGAGAATCGTGGCCCGCCGCCGCACCCTGGTATTCGCGAGCCCGCGAGACCAAAGGCACGCTTCGCGGACACTGCCCGCCAGCGAGGTCACCTCCACCTCGCCTTCGAACCCCAGCTCCCTCAGTAGGGCGAAATCGACTCCGGGAGCGCACTTCACGGCGTAGTCGCGAGCCCGCAACACCTCCAGGAGTTGGCCCAACGGCGGTATGTAGGTGCGGGGGTCGAACCGCCGCCTCGAACCGCTTCGCCGTGCGGGGTCGACGACGACGACCGTGTCGGCGGTGACGGGCCGCAGCGCATCTGCGCGGCACAGTGCGATGTCTGCGACGTTGTTTCGGGCCATCGCAAGACGCACCGGGTCGAGGTCACTGCCGACGACTAGATCAGCCCAATTCCGCAGCGCGGCCAGCTCGGTACCAATAGAACACGTCGCGTCGTGGACGGTGGCACCGGCCAGTCGCCGCGCACGGTGCTCGGCGACCGGCCCGGCAGTGGCCTGCTGCAGGGCCTCACCGGTGAACAACCAGTCCGAAGCATCGATGGAATCAGCGAATTTCGCGGCCGCCTGCCGACGCAGCATCACCGTTTCCACGAGAATGGCGGCCCGTTCGGCGAATAGAGATCTGACTGCAGCGATGTCAGAAATCAGAGTGGGCCCGCTGAGGCGATACCGTGCAACCTCGTCTAACGCCAGCCTGCCAGCATCGCTGCTGAGATACCTCACATCGTCGAGGCCAAACTCTACGACGGCTTGACCCCCGTCAGCATTACGTTGTAAAACCAGCCCTTGGGGACCACCCGACGCCACAGGTTGGCATCCACCCACGACAACGTGGTCCAGCTGCCGAAGGCGAATTTCGCCCAGCCCCACCCCAGCTTTCCTGGCGGGACGGTCGATTCGAACGTCCTGATCGGCCAGCCCAGCATCGCCGCGGTGAACTCCTCACTGGCGGTCAGCACCTCAACGGCTCCTGCGTTGGTCGCCATCTGCTCCAGATCGGCCGGATCGAACGTATGCAGGTCAACGATCCACTCCAGCGCAGCCGCCCGGGAGTTCTCGTCGAGCTCCTCCTGTGGCCGGCGCCAGGAACCCAGCCCGGGAAGCTTCATCGCCCGCACAGTGGTCTTCCAGGTCAGATCGGCCAGCGTGCGAGCGTACCGATTGCCGATCATGGTCGGCTCACCTGCGAAGACGAACCGCCCGCCGGGTTTTAGCACCCGCACCACCTCGCGAAGCGACAGCTCCACGTCAGGGATGTGGTGCAGCACAGCGTGCCCGACCACCAGATCGAAGGTGTTGTCCTCGTACGGGATGCCCTCGGCGTCGGCGACGCGGCCGTCGATGTCCAGGCCCAGCGATAGACCGTTACGGGTTGCCACCTTGACCATGCCCGGCGAGAGGTCGGTCACCGACCCTCGACGCGCCACGCCTGCCTGGACCAGGTTGAGCAGGAAGAACCCCGTGCCACAGCCCAGTTCCAGGGCCCGGTCGTAAGGCAGCTCTCGCTGAACCGGCTCAGGCACCACCGCGTCGAATCGGCCTCGGGCGTAGTCGACGCAGCGCTGGTCGTAGGAGATCGACCACTTCTCGTCGTAGCTCTCGGCTTCCCAATCGTGGTAGAGCACCTGGGCAAGCTTGGTGTCCTTCCGGGCGGCCTCGACCTGCTCCTGGGTCGCTCGCGGCTGTGGCGCCGGGTCGGTGACATCGGAACTCGTCATGCAGGGCAGCCTAACGCCCGCTGTCTCCTGCGCTTCCGTCGAGAGCGTCATAGGGGCCAAACGCGGCCTTCGCCGCCGCCAACACCGCCGGTGGATAGTCCAGAAACCGACTCGCCCAGGCGACCGCCGTGTCATACACCGTGTCCGGTGCCACCATCTCGTCGATCAGCCCCAGCTCCAGCGCTTCGCGGGCATCGACGAAGCGCCCGCTGAACACCAGGTCCTTGGCCTTGCTGTCGCCGATCACACCGGCCAGCCGGGCTGCACCGTCACCGGCGGGCGCCAATCCGGCCAGAATCTCGGTTGCACCGAACTTGACATTGTCACCGCTGACCCGCCAATCCGCAGCCAGGGCCAGCGTCTGACCCGCGCCCAGCGCGTATCCGGTGAGTGCGGCGACGGTGGGTTTTCCCACCGCGGCGAGCGCTTCGACTGCACGCTGAAAGAGCCGGTCGGCTTCGTTGGCCTCGGCAGTGTCCAACGTCTGCCAATCAGGTATGTCCTGGCCGACCGAGAAGATGTCGTGCCCGCCGAACAGGACGACGGCGTAGACATCATCACATCCGCCGAGCCGCGCGGCGGCCTCGACGATTTCCCGACATACCTGACGGGTCAAGGCGTTGGTAGGCGGCCTCGACAGCAGCAGCGTCGCAATCCGAGCCCGATTACCGCCTCCGGCGATGGCGTGCTCGTCATCCTCGGCGAGTACTACGGTGACAAACTCACTCACGCGGGCGGCGCCCGTCGGTGTACCCGCCCGGGGCTCGCCGGTTTCGCGCTTCGTTGTAGCGGTCGCTGTTAAAAAACTCGATCGCCCAATTGCCGCTTTGGTCGACGGCCAGGTGCGGTTCAACGGCCACGATCGAGCGTTCAACAGCCAGTACCTCGGCAACCGTGCGAGCGTTGACCGCGTCGAGCTGGGTCCACGTCGGCGGTAGCAGGAAGCTGCGTCCGTCGGCGAAATCATCGAGCGCAGCCTGCGGGGTGACCCAGCCGGCCTTGTCAGTCTCGGTGTTGTCACCGTCGGCGCGCTGGCCCTGCGGGAGCGCACCAACGAAGAAGTAAGTGTCGTAGCGGCGGGTGCGTTCTTCTTTGGGCGTCACCCAGTTGGCCCACGGACGCAATAGGTCGGCGCGCAATACCAGCTTCTCCGACCGAAGGAACTCCCCGAACGAGAGCGTTTTGTTCTCGAGGGCGACGCGCTGGTCTCGATAGACGGAGGCATCGTCGACGAGCAGGTCCGGGTCGTCGGCAGAGCCGGCGAACAGCACGCCGGACTCTTCGAACGTCTCCCGCGCCGCCGCGCAGACCAGCGCCTCCGCCAGCTCGGCCGGCACTCCGAACCGGTCGGCCCACCACTGGCGTTCTGGTCCGTGCCAAGCGACGTCGGCATTGCGGTCGCGGTCGTCGACACCGCCGCCGGGG
>Ga0209991_10000709_pt1 | contig 14825 bp, 14 predicted proteins | sample ChitaG_FD_183167 | JGI IMG/M metagenome (GOLD analysis project Ga0209991, IMG submission 183167) | Deep subsurface microbial communities from South Pacific Ocean to uncover new lineages of life (NeLLi) - Chile_00310 metaG (SPAdes)... | ecosystem: Environmental > Aquatic > Marine > Oceanic >...
AACAGCGTGAAATTTCACTGTAGAAAATGTGACGAATGGTACTGTCTTACCTGTGGAATCGACTTGAGTAAGTGTCCAATGTGTGGAAGCAAACTGGAATAAAAGGAGATGAAAAGTGGAATGGCAATTAATGGCAAGAAAATGGGTTTATACGCAACTGCTGGAGTTCTTATAGCCTTTATTATTATCGCATCTATGGCCGTTTCAAGCTTGACGATGCCCGCTCTAAGATTTCCATGGTTCACTCCGCCTTCTCCTCCTATCCCTAACACGGGTACTCTGGTTGTAATGTTAACTGATGCACCGGTCAATCTAACGCATCTCAACGTAACCCTTGACAGCATCTCAGCCCATAGACAGGGATACGGCAACGAAACCTGGGTGAACCTAGCCTTTGTCAATAACGTAACAGAGGTCTACTTCGACTTACTAGCACTACAAGACGTAGCAATGAACCTCTCTATCACTGAAATCCCTCCAGGAAACTATACAATGATCAAAATGCACATAAAAACAGCCAACGCAACCTACGCCAACGGCAACACCACTGATTTAGATGTGCCTAGCGAACATATCAAAGTCATTATACACTTTGAAATAGTAAAAGGTGGAAAAGCAACCGTTCTCATCGACATGCAACCCGGGGAGAAGCTAGACGACTGGGTAGCAGTCAGCCGCAGCAAAAAACTCAGGCCAGTACTAAAGGCAACGGTCCTTTCATGACTAAGGCCTCTGCCTCCATGTCCTGACAGCTTCATACCATAGAATTCCTGTAGCAAGAACCCCAAAGATCAGAGCAAACACGCTGTAGAAGTTAACTGCCCTAAACTGCGAAACATAAAAAATCAGCAGAGTTGTAAACATAGTTGCATACAGGGTGTAACGAGGAAGAAGAAAAGTGCCGATTTTCATGAACTGTTTAAGAACCCCAATGTTGACCGTCCTGACCAGATGATACTCACCCCGAATCTTTCGAACCAAACCAAGTTCCGTCAGCTTCTCCAAATGATACGAAGCCAACGCTGGACTCGAAAAACCCAATGACCTCTGCGTCTCCCTAACTCTCACCACACCACTCGAAGACCTTAACAAACGCCAGTAAACCCGAAGTGTATTACCTTTCAATTTGCTGGCAATGCTCTTTTCATCCAGTTCTGACCGTCCCAACCTTTAGGACTCCTAATTTAACTAGTCTTTTCGGTTGAACTAAAAGCCTACGGATTGAAAATACGGATTCCAAATCTATCGAAGAATAGAGAGATCACGCTCTTTTAACTGTTCATTACTTTATAGTATGGTTCGCGCTTCTTCACAGCTTCAATGAAAAGCTTAGTCAACGCCTCATCATCAGCACCATTCCGCATCGGAGTCAACAAATCCACAAGATTATCATTCCTCATCAAACAAGGCTTTAGCTTCCCATCACTCGTCACCCTAAGCCTTGTACAATGAATACAAAACTCTGTGTTCTCGATCGGATGAACTACTTCAACCTTCACTCGTGGTAGAAAGTACATCCTACGATTTTGCATGTCTTCCCGCGTTTTGATCTCTAATGCTTCCTTTTCTAACCTTGCTTCAATCTCATCTAAAGGATAATGATAACGCTGATAATAGTCGAAACTGATATTTATTGGCTCCAACTCGATAAGCTGAAGAATCGTCTCACTCTGCTCCGCAAACTTCATCATCCTAGAAATCTCTCCATCGTTAACACCCCGCAAAACAAGCATGTTCAACTTCACCGGATAGAGCCCAGCTTTCACCGCTGCTTTCACTCCGTCTATTGCGTCTCTCAAGTTTCCGCCGTTCAGCTCTTGATAAGTTTCAGCGTTCAACGTTGGAATGTTCACGTTTACCCGTTTCAAACCAGATTTACGAAGTGACCCTGCTAAAGGAGCTAGAGAAGTTCCGTTAGTGGTCATGGACAAATCTTGCAAGCCTCGAAGCTCAGCTATCCCTTTAACTATCTCAAGAATGTCTGATCGAAGAAGGGGTTCACCTCCAGTCAGTTTCACCCAAGAAACACCAAGCGAGAGAGCTACCCTAACAATGCGGATAATTTCTTGCACCGACATTTCGGTTGACGGAGACGCAGTTTCTCCTTCACGGTGACAGTATGGACACTTCAAGTTGCATCTCTGACTAACCGAAACCCGCAGATTAAGTGTCGGCCGCCCATAATTGTCACAGATCATTTAGAACACTCCTATCTTTCACGGGCATGCTTGACGATGTGCCCCACCTCAGGTAATATAAGCTTTTCAAGACAAAGGGAAACTGCCTCAGGAGAACCCGGTATGCAAAAAACAGCTTTTCCCCGTGATACTCCAGCTAAAGCACGGGTAAGAATAACCGCTGAACCGATCTGTTCATAACCAAGCGCTCGAAAAATCTCACCAAAGCCGTGAATTTCTTTCTCCAAAAGCGGCTGAACAGTCTCAATCGTTACGTCTGTTGGACCGATTCCTGTTCCACCACAGGTTATAACCACGTCTACATCGTTTGAACTTAAAGCCTTTCTTACACGTTGTTCGATGAAATACTGATCATCAGGTACTATCGTTCGAGAGGTAACGATGTGACCATGCTGTAGCAGGGCTTCAACGATCAGGTCTCCAGATGGGTCGTTAACGGTTTTTCCTGACTTCAGCTTTTGATAACGGGAAGAACTGCAAATAACAACTGCGAAGTTTAGACTCTTTGGTGCCGTAGCCTTGTGGCCGATCGATGTCTTGCTCATCTGCCTTTTCCCTTTACCTTACGTACGACGCGTATATTCTGAATGAGAGTGTGTGGATATTGGCCCTGCTCGTCCTTTTCGTACTGTTTTGTCATGTCCCATATCGTCAACAAAGCCACCGAGGCGGCAACAAGAGCCTCCATCTCAACCCCGGTTTGTGCCCTCGTTTTAACTGTTGCCTCTACCTGCACGTTTGAGTCGTCGACCATTTCTATGTCAACTTTTACGTCGGTTAAGGGAAGAGGATGGCACAATGGAATCAGAGAACTTGTGTTCTTCGCTGCTAACACTCCTGCGATTTTTGCCGCATAGAAAGGATCGCCCTTTTCGACTTTCCCTTGCTTAATTAATTCTATGGTTTCAGACTTCAGTTTGAGCGTGCCTCTTGCTGTTGCTTCTCGGTATACTTCTGGTTTCGCGGTCACGTCAACCATCGACATGTGAATAATCACCAATCATTTCACTCACTGACTTATTTCATGGATTATTGAGGTTTATTTGTTTGTTTCCCAGTTTTCTATGAGTTTCTTGATGAGTTTTCCTCGAGAATCTTCTTCGTTGAAGCGGAAAATGCGAATTCTCCCAAATCTTTTGTGTCGAACGAGCCCAGCATTTTCGAGAGCTTGTAGATGCTGATTTGTTGTGGTATAGTTGAGCCCGGCGCGTCGAGCGATTTCTGAAATGTTTAGTTCTTCGATTTCTACGAGAATTCTAAGGATTCTTACTCGTCCTTTTGAGGAGAATATATCTTCAATTGGCATGCGGATTACTCCGTCTTTTCTTTGTGGAGAGATTTTTGGTCAACTCTTGTTCCAAGTCTGAGGCTGGAACCCCCGGCAAACTGATATACGTAGTTTTCCCTCGTTGTCCAACGCTGGAAAGCTCTGTTCTGATTATGCCCAATGCAGAAAGCTTTTTCACGTATTTCCAAAGTTGAGTGTGACCCCGCTTCTTTTCATCATACTCTTCGCAAACAACCTCGTAAGCGTCTTCAGCCGCTCCCATAGACAGGTAGGCAGCTTCGGAATGTTTGAAGTATCTTGTGATACCGAGGAGAAACAATTTTTCATGAAAACTAAGAGAAAAGATGACGCTCTTTCGTATAACTGGGTAGACATCTACAGCCGCTTTTCGAACACACTCAGGTGAAACTTCTGACAATCCAGACGCATCGGCGTATTTGCCAGCTCGCCATAGAAGTTCAATTCCGTATCGTGCGTCGCCGCCTTCTGAAGAAGCTAATTCGGCGATGAAGTGTAGAGTTGATGTGGAGATTGTACCGTATTTAAAGGCGAGGTCCACTCGGTCTTTCAGTATGTCTTGAAGCTGAGATGTTGAGTATTCTTCTAGATGGATGATGTTACGTTGAAGAGTGCTTCTTGTGCTGTGGTCGAGGTTGTCTAGGTATTTGGGTTCGCGGAGGATGCAGATGAGGGAGAATCTTTGGGGAGCTTTAAGGCGGTCTTCTTGAATGCGGGTGAGTTTGTAAAGAGGGTCTGATCCTCCGATTTGGATGAGTGCTTCTAACTCGTCGATCACCAAGATGAGGTAGGCGTTTTGTTCATCGAGAATCTGCATAAGCGTTTGTAAAAGTTCTTCTGCCGAATAGCCACGTTTGGGGAAGTGTGGATGAAAATTTAGGATGGCTCGTTGAAGAATCATGAAGAGGCTTCCCTTGCATTCGCGACAGTTGACGTGAACGTAGTTGAGGTTTATTCCTCTCTTTTTTGCCTCTCTTGCTATTTCTAGTCCGAAGTGCTGGGAAAGAACTGTTTTTCCTGTTCCAACATCTCCGGTGATTAGTACGCGTTGGGTCATTTTTCCGGGGTTTTCGATGGCGAAGCGGAAGAATTGGTTTAAGAGGTTGAGTTGGAATTTTCTGTGGAGGAGGCGAGGTGGTACGTAGTTGATGTCTAGTTTGTTTTCATCTTTGAACACGCTGGAATTGTGATACATAGTTCAGCCCGTTATCTTGAATGAAGCTTCATTATAAATAGACTAATTTATGGTTTTTGTGTGTTCAAAGATTCCTTGTCTCAATCCTTTGGAGTTTTGCTAGAATCTCTATGACAAGTGTTAATCCATGTGCGGAAAATAGCAAGCTGCAAAATGACCGCTCTTTAACTCTTCGAATACTGGTTCTTTTTCACTGCAGATTTTTTGTGCCCTTGGGCATCTTGGATGGAAGCGGCATCCCGAAGGAGGATTGATTGGGCTTGGTACATCTCCGGTGAGTATAATTCGTTCTTTCTTCGCGGTTGGGTCTGGTACAGGCTTCGCGGACATAAGAGCTTGCGTGTAGGGGTGAAGTGGATTGTGAAATATCTCCTCGGTGTCTGCCAGTTCCACTATTTTTCCTACGTACATAACCGCAACCCGGTGGCTTATGCATTCTACAGTGCTCAAATCGTGGCTGATATACAGATAGGTTAAGCTTAGATCCTTCTGTAGCTTTTCAAGGAGCTTGAGCAACTTAGCCCTCACCGAGACGTCTACAGCTGAGGTTGGCTCGTCCAGAACTACAAAGTTGGGGTTGACTGCAAGGGCTCTAGCTATTGCGATTCTTTGTCTTTGTCCTCCGCTGAACTCATGGGGATATCGATATAGGTGTCCTTCCGTTAAACCCACTTTACCAAAAAGTTCTATAACTTTTTTCCTGAGTTCTTCACCTTTGGCTAACCCATGTACCTTGAGTGGTTCTCCAACAGTATCTTTGACAAGCATTCGGGGGTTGAGAGAGGATGAAGGGTCTTGAAAAACGATTTGCATTTTTCTTCGCAATTTTCTAAGCTGTCTGCGCCCATACTTGGCTAAATCATATTGCTTTCTAAGTTTTTCTAATTCTTTAGAATTCTGATTCGAGTTCTCAAGTTTTTCTATTTCTTCTAGGACATCGCTTGGACTATCAAAATATATGTGACCGCTAGTGGGTTTGAGTAATCGTATGATTGTTTTGCCGTAGGTTGTCTTTCCACATCCCGATTCTCCCACTAAGCCGAAGCATTCTCCTTCACGAATACTCAAGCTGACATCGTCTACTGCTCTAACTTCACCTATTTTTCTCTTGAAGACTCCCCCTTTTAGAGGGTAATATTTTTTCAACCTTATCGTCTTTAGAAAGGTTCTCATTTTCCACGCCCGTTATATAAGTGACATGAAATAAAGTGATTTTCCTCAATTTCTATAAACTTTGGTTTTACTCTACTACATATTTCCATGGCATGAGGGCATCGTGGATGAAATCTGCAACCTGGGGGAGGGTTTATCAGGTTTGGGACAGTACCTCTGATTGTTTTGTATTCCTTTCCGGGTCTGGGGATAGCTTCCATTAGAGCTTGAGCGTATGGATGGAGAGGACTTTTGAAAATTTCTTTTACATCTGCTAGTTCGCAGATGTTCCCAGCGTACATGACAGCTACGCGGTCGCACATTTCAGCGATGACCCCTAAGTCGTGTGTTATGAAAAGCACAGAAGTGTCAAATCGTTTTTTAAGGCTTCTTATCAGGTCTAATATCCGCGCTTGAATAGTTACGTCCAGAGAAGTAGTCGGTTCATCCGCGACCAAGAGCAACGGATTGCAAGTAAGCGCTATGGCTATCACGACACGTTGCTGCATGCCACCGCTTAGTTCATGAGGGTACATGTCAACCACTCTTTCTGGATCGGACATACCCAATTCTTTCAGAAGGTTAATAACTTGCTTTTTTACTTCTCTTTCTAGTCTCCCTTTATATCGGTTAATAATTGGGATTTTTGGTAGCATCCTCAGGGAGAAAGAATCGGGGTTTTTTAACATTTTCCTGTAAATGTTTCTTTCAAGCCTGTAAATGCGCCCTTTTAAGGATTCTGCTCCTACCTTTCGGATGTCCTTTTCTAGTTCATCAAACACATTTTTAACTAGTTCTTTTTTTCTATGTGTTAAAAAAACCTCGGAAACTTGGTCGTTAACCGTGTATACGGGGTTTAGCGCAGAGGCTGGTTCTTGAAAAATCATGGAAATGTCCTCTCCCCTAATCTGTTGTATATCCTTCTCTTTTAGGCTGAGGAGATTCTTCTCCTTTCCATCCTTGCTTTTTAACAAAATTCTTCCACCCTCGATCTGCCCTGGGGATGGAATTAGGTTAAAGATTGAGAGACCTGTCATAGTTTTTCCGCATCCAGTTTCCCCGACAAGCCCTAAAATTTCTCCCTCCTTTACGTATACATTAACTCCTTCAAGTGCTTTTACTACTCCTTCGTATGTGTAAAATCTTAGCACAAGATTTTGGACATCGAGGAGCTTACTCATTGTTACTTTCTCCTTATGGTTGGATCAAGAATGTCTCTAAATGCGTCTCCTAGCAGATTCCATCCTAAAACGAACGTAAATATGAACAAGCCTGGTATTAGCCAAGTATGCCAGTAGGCGAGGGAGTTGCCGGCGGTTCCCATAATATAATCTCTTGAGTTGCTTATGAGTTGCCCCCAATCGGCATAATAGGAACCTGCCCCAAGTCCGAGAAAGCTCAGCGCCGCGGCGGTTAATACGACCGCGCCGATGTTTAGAGAAGCCATAATCATCACAGGGTACATAGAGTTGGGGAGAATATGTTTAACTATCACTCTGAGATCAGAGCATCCAACCGACTTAGCTGCTTCAACGTAATCTTCCTGCCTCGTTTTTAATACTTCTCCTCGGACCACCCTAGTATAAGTAGGCCAACCGACTAAGACAAGGGCCAATAGCACGCTATCCAAACTACGACCGAAAGCAATAACCAACGCCATAGCGAGAATTAAACCAGGGAAGGCGTAGATGATGTCTGTGAACCTCATAACCAACTCATCAACAAACCCTCCATAGTAGCCAGAGATGGATCCAATAACAAGGGCAATTGCCAAGGACACTCCAACAACCTCGAATCCAATACGAAAAGCTGTTCTTGTTCCCCATATACATCCATAGAAGACGTCGTATTGTCCAGTGGTTGTGCCGAATATATGCTCTGAGCTCGGAGGCTGAGGTATTCGGCTCCAACCATCGTGCGGCATTCTATAAGGGTCATCTGTAACTGGGGACGCGAGCACGGGAGCGAGTATCGCCACAACAGTGAAGAACAGAATTATTGTTGCGCCCATAATGGAGAGCGGACTATCCTTAACCTTTCTCAGCATAAATTTCCATTCTCTTATCGTAGGCTTCATTCGCTTTTTAAATTCCCTTACGCTTTGGTTGATTTTCATGGTGATCACGTCACCCTGATTCGGGGATCTATATATGCGTAAGTAATATCCACTATTAGATTCGCCACTCCAAACATAAGGCCCACAAACAGGGCGAAGCCAAGTACAGATGGAATATCCATTTGAAGGGCTGCGCGGGCAGCAAAGTATCCAATACCTTTGTAGCTGAACACGGTCTCCGTTATTACCACGCCAGTCAGCAAGCCAGCAGTTAATATGCCTGTGAGAGTGACCACGGGAATCAGAGCGTTTCTTCTGGCATGTTTGTTAATAACTTCACTGTTGGTTAGACCCTTCGCCTTGGCCGTGATAATGTAGCCTTTGGAAAGCTCCTCTAGCATGCTCGAACGCATCACTCTAATTATAAGCGCGACCGAGACTATCGTCAAATTTGCCACTGGGAGGATGAGATGCTTCAGCGCGTCCACAGTTATCCAGAGCTGCCCGTTTAGCAGTCCGTCGACGCTGTTTATTCTCGTATACCTGACGAAATCTGTAGATGTCACCATCCCGTAGGCCTCGTTCGATAACCTTCCTGTGGAAATCCAGCCTAAACCACCGTAAAAGATGGCAATTAATATCAAGGCAGACCAAAAAGTCGGCAGGGACCAACCGATTATTGATATTACCCTTGTCGAATGGTCGATTAACTTGTCCCGGTGTACAGCTGATTTAACGCCTAGGTAGACGCCTGCAAGCACTATTGAGGGAATGGCAAAGATAACAAGTTCAAAGGTGGCTGGGATGCCCTGAAGTAGAGCTACAGAAACGGGAGTGTTTCCAGCACTTTGTGCTATGCCCAAATTACCTTTCAGAATCCGTGTCATCCAATGATAATACTGGATGTGGATAGGATCATCTAAATGATATTTATCTATGATTCGATAAATAACACTTGGGTCTTTCGGCGTGCCCGTTATGTAGGCAGAAGCTCTCTCTTCCGGAGTGAAGAATTGTAAAACCCCGAAGATAAGCAATGTAACGCCGATCAAGATTGGTATAAACAGCAAAATTCTTCTAATTATGTATGCTCGCATACCCATGATCTTTTTTCTCCTATATTTTCGAGGACATTGCATACTTATAACTTTGCTGAATTATTAATCCATGTGTTGAGCTCTCTCTATGACATACGTCATGCTTACACACCTTCCGATCATAATTTTTGTCCGGTGAAGCTGGTAAGTTGCTGCCATATGAAGTAGCGGTGAAGTCCTTGGTTCCAGCCCTTCAATCCGCCATAGCAAGAGAATTAACAGAAACGTATGGACTGAAGCGAAAGGATGTAGCGAATCTTCTAGGTGTCATCTAAACGGGTGGAAGTAAATATACACGATATCATGCATGTAATTAAGTTTAATAGTTGTTGAGAGAAAAGTACCACGGATGAGTATGAAAGACAAGTTGCTTCTAGCGGGTTTATTCCTGGCCGCTGTTCCATTGGTTGTGAATTGTTCTTTTACATCGTCAACCTTAGCTTTAGAAAATGGAAAGGTAAGACCGTTAAGAATTATAGCTCACAGAGGTTACATTGAGACCGTTAGAAACGTCTCATTCTTCACCGTGAAGGGCGTGGTTCAGAACAATGATACTAACAACATGCGTTCAATAAATGTGACGGCTACCTTCTATGATGTGGGCAAGGAACCAATTGGAATAATAAACACCAGTACGGCACTAGAGATCGTGGAACCTCAAAGTAAAACCCTTTTTGAAATCTATATGCCGTTGCATTCGTCTCCTTCGCCACACAATTACAGTCTAACGGCAGAAGGTCTAGAGACAGATGAAAAACCGATTGCTTCACTTGAAATCGCAAATCTAACCGGGTGGGTTGACGGAGAAGGCTTCTACAGAATCGTCGGGGAAGTACATAACAAAGGGTCGATGGTGGCAAAGTCTGTAAGGGTAATGTGCGCTTACTATGACCCAAACGGTAATTTGATAACTACATCCAGTGACATCGTGTACCCCATTTCCGTGAATCCAGGGGGTAAAGCGGATTTTGAACTTAGTTCGAGACCCTTCCCTTTAGCTGTAGGGAATTTTGACTTGTTTATCGTTGTGCATCATTATGAAAGGTTGACTTCAGCGAACTGGATATTGTTCAGCGTTTTAGTAGCGGCAAGTTTTCTGTTCTTTGTATATATGAAGCGAAGAGGATGGTAAACTGAATTCTCATTGCACAAAAATTAAATATCCGTGCCGTCTAACAAGGAGCGGAGCTAAAAAACAATGAAAAGGAAAATCATATCTAACTTCACGGTTTTGCTTGCAATTCTTTTGCTTTCGATATCAGCATTCGTGCAGATCGCAAGTGGTCAAGGAATTCCGAGGCCAGACGATCTGGTTATAGCTACAATTTGGGGACCGAGGACTATAGATCCTGCTTGGGTCTACGACACTTCCAGCGCAACGGTTATCATGAACGTATACGACACGTTGGTTAATTTCAAGGTCGACAGAACTCTGCCTCGAGCAGAGCAGGGATTAACAGACGAATTTGTCCCAAATCTTGCTACGGAGTGGGTTAGTGCGGCTCCGCCGGACCCAATGGCGCCAGCTTACACAAACAGCACCTACTACTTCAAGATTCGTGAAGGAGTAAAATGGCACGATCCAACTTACGGCACTGTTACCCCAGCGGACGTGGAATACTCCATTGAGCGTTGGCTGGCTTTCGACAGGTCGGGTGGCCCGACTTGGATGATCTACGAGCCTCTGCTCGACTGTTACGCCGCTGATTGGAGTGACCCTCTGTGGCCGACGAAAATCGATGATGCAGTGGAGAGCAACGCTACGCACGTTTGGTTCAACCTTATGGCACCGAACTATCCGCCGATGATCTTCATGCAGGTCATCGCGCAGGGTTGGGCGGGTATCATGCCGAATGAGTGGGCATACGAGCATGGAGGCTGGCCGGGTGAAGCTCATCCAGAGGAGAACCCGTACACCAATGCCACCATGTTCGAGTACTACGATCCTGAGGTTTCACCGCTAGACGATTGGCCGGCTGGCACTGGTACAAGGGTGGAATGTGGTTCTGGACCCTACAAGCTCACAGTGTTCGACTCCGTGGAACACATATGGAAGATCGATTGGTTCTCCGACTATTGGCAAGGCTGGCCTGCGCCAGGTTGCGATGGATATCTCAAAACCGTCACCACGTATGGCATCGATGAATGGGGCACAAGAAAAACCATGTTCCTAGCTGGAGACGCTGACTTCTGCTATATTCCTAGGGCGCATCTCCCAGAGATGGTGACCAACTGGGATGAAAACCCCAGCTGGGAAGAGGAAACATACCCTTCAGGAATCGGTTGTTTGCCAGGTCTTCCAACGTTGGAAGAGAGCAATCTATTCCCCAACTTCGACATCACAGTCACTGGTAACACGCATATCGGAGATCCGCCCCATGACCAGTTGCATGAAAACGGCATTCCAAACTGGTTCTTCAACTCCCTTGACGTGAGGAAAGCCTTCGCCTACAGCTTCGACTGGACGGTCTACATCCAAGATGTCTTCTTAGGAGAAGCTAAGCAGCCTGCCACGCCACATGTAGAAGGTTTGGCATACGATGAGTATATCTGGGATGTGGGCGACCCTGACTTAGGTCCACCGGACACCGTGCTACCTTCACCATGGGATCAGCCGTTGCTGCCGAACGGAACGGGTCCCTTGCCGCCGGTACCCATGTACTACGGTAACCTCACCAAAGCTGAAGAATACTTCAAGAGCGCTTATGGCGGTGAACTTTGGAATAAAGGCTTCACGTTCGACATGCTATACAACACGGGGAACGAGGCGAGGGAGACCGCTGCCTTGATGGTAGAGGAAGCAGTGGAAGCCATGAACCCGAAGTTTCACATCAACGTGATCGAGGTGGATTGGCCCACCTACTTGGATGAGCTGGTAGCCAAGAGGTTAACCTTGTTCATCATAGGTTGGCTGGCAGATTATCCGGATCCACACAACTGGTACTACCCGTACATGCACAGCCAAGGTACCTTCAGCTACTTCCAGAACTACGGCGACCCTGAAGTGGACGCGTTAGTCGAGGCAGGAGTGAAGGAAACCGACGACAACAAGAGGATCGATATCTACTGGCAGCTTGGCAACAAATACTTCGAAGACGCAGTAAGCTTCCCACTGGTTCAGGCCACAGGGCGACATTGGGAAAGAACGTGGGTAGCGGGTTGGTATTACAACCCAATTTATCCAGGTCCCTACGCCTACCACTATTGGAAAGAGTGGTATACACCTCCATCTCCGCCACCTGCAGTATCCACAAGCACCATTTTCGGTGCAAGCGTTCCCATAAGTGATAGTTTCGTCAATCCGGTAACAGAGGAGCCCGCCGCGGGTTTCCTAGCGTTCATACAACAAAGCCTAGATAACGTGACTTGGACCAACATTGGTGCCGCCATAACTGATGAAAATGGGTACGTTAACGTCTTGGTTACCCCACCCTTGGGAACTGTTTACTACAGAGTCAACTTCACAGGATACACGGCGCCTACTCCAGCTTCAGCTGAATACAACCCCCAAACATGGTTAAACCCGAAATACTACGAACAATTGATAGAGAACAAAACGTTGCCTCTAGTCTTGCTGTCGGAGATCGGGACATCGATAGAAGTTACAACGGAAACTCTAGCGGACATCTTAGCCGATGCCTTAACGCCCATGGCTACGAAGGATGACGTAAACTCCCTATCAAGCGAGATATCCGACCTACGCGGCGCTATCAACTCTTTAACAACACTTCTCTACGCTTCGATAATCATAGCCATCCTAGCGATAATAGTGGCAATAGGGCCCCTCATCAGAAAGCGAAAGCCTTCTCCAACAACCTAACAACCTCTCCTTTTTTTATAAGATTTCTTATTTTCACAGCAAGTTCCCTGTCTTCTAGAACTCCGACTATCCAATTTCAACGTTTCTGCGGTAAAAGTGAAATTCTGTTCTCTCTCTCATCCTTATTGTTTTGTCCATTTTATAAAAGTAGCTTTAGGAGTTATTAGCAATTGAAAATGCATGAATGTCAAAAGTAAATAGAGTGCAGCGTTCTAATCTCTACAACTGAGTACCCAGAAATTTACTTAAAAACTTGCTTTTGATCTTCTGAATGAAAATCTGAACTACAACAACCATTAAGACGAATAGAAACACTGCTACTTGAAAACCTATAGCGCTTCCGGTTAATGTGCTAACTTCAAGTACCACACCAACAACTTGGGCGAAAAACCATAACAGTGAAGACCAAATATAGCTTAATATTGCACCCAATGTTACAAAGAGAATTGATAAAGCAAGGTAATAATTGCTTAATTTTGGCATGACTCTTTCCAATGTTTGGAAAACTTTCAAGTCGCCAACTCCTAAATCGGCTTTTTTGTTAAATGCCTTGATAAAAATATTGGCATTCTGATAAATCTCGGATGCAACTTCTATTAATATCAAATTCAGGCAAATAATTAGCAAGACGAGGCTTAACAAGAGACCAGATTCAAGGACTTTCCAGACAAAAAGAAAGAGAACTAAGCAAAGGGGAAGTACCATTAATGGTAACGCTGATAAGCAATTGTGAACAATTCTTCTACGTTCTGGATATGGGTTGAAAACGTTGAAAGTTTTATCAAAAACATTAGCTGACAAGTTCCTCGGAAGGCTGTTCATCCTATGATGTTTTAAGCGAAAAAGTATGGATAAAACTAAAGTTAAACAGCCCATTGCAAACATTGTTAAAGATGAATAAAAAAGGTAAGTTTCCACCAATGTTGTTGCCCGTACGTATTAAAAACCTAGTTTATACTTAAATCCTTACTGTAGAAATAAATCATCAAGGAGTTACTTCAAATCTTGCTTAAATAAAATGGAAAATAAGAGAGGGTTGTTGAACACATGCATGCGTCCCTCACAGTCCATCTGCTAATTTTACTTCTTTTTGCAGTTTCCGTTATGCTACAGCCATTTTTGAACATCGAGATAACGCGATTAGTTAAATTCTCACGATCTTTCATGATGCGGCCTAGAAGCATTTAAGGAAACAACTATGAAAAATCAATTCACTCGTCCAGTCAAAAACGAAATTGGAAGTTTGGCGGGCTCTCGCATTCTTGGGAAACGTCGGTTTCACGGTTCCTCTCAAGATCTCTATCACGATTCAGTGGGGCCAGAGTCGTCATCGCCCACCGAGCAAAATTAAATGTAAATCCTACATAAAAACGTATAGTTGATAGAAACGGTGTGTTGAACGAGAATGCTTAAAAAAATCAGGGTTGTTCCGCTGGCTGCGGAGAGTTTCGGCGTCAGGTCAATGTGCACCTACGTGGAGACCTCTGATGTGAAGGCTCTTTTGGATGCTGGCGCTTCTTTGGGTCCGAGCCGCTTCGGTTTTCCTCCGCATCTTAGAGAGTATGAGGCAATGGCTGAATGTCGCGAGAGAATTTTGAAGGCTGCAGAAGAGGCGGATGTGCTCACGATGAGTCATTATCATTTTGATCACCACACCCCGTCATATGTGGACTGGTTTTGCAACTGGTCTTCTGATGAGATGGCTAGACGAATCTATGCGGGAAAGCTGGTTCTCGCCAAGGACTATCGAGCTATAATTAACTTCAGTCAGAGGCGTCGAGGCTGGATGTTTAAGAAAACGGGTGGCAAGCATGCTGAGAGGCTGGAGGTTGTAGACGGCAGAACGTTTGAGTTCGGAGAAACGAGGGTGAAGTTTTCTGAACCCGTTTTCCATGGAGCCGAGAACACGCCGCTAGGCTGGGTTTTGATGACCACCGTTCAATGTGGCGATGAGAGAGTGTTGTTTGCTCCTGATGTTCAAGGTCCCATCTACGATCCTAC
>Ga0209991_10000711_pt1 | contig 14816 bp, 15 predicted proteins | sample ChitaG_FD_183167 | JGI IMG/M metagenome (GOLD analysis project Ga0209991, IMG submission 183167) | Deep subsurface microbial communities from South Pacific Ocean to uncover new lineages of life (NeLLi) - Chile_00310 metaG (SPAdes)... | ecosystem: Environmental > Aquatic > Marine > Oceanic >...
CTTCCCCAAAAAGGGCACGCGGCGCGAGCTCTCGTACTTGGAAAACTCGCCAAGATGGCATTCGAGCTTCTGGTATCGGACCAGCTTGGTCATTATCTGGAAGAGCTAGAGACACAGAATGATCTCTCATTAGAGGAGCAGGCAAGTATACGCGTAGTAGGAAAAGCCTATCGTCGTCATAAGTCAATTCCACCCGACATTTATGAGCGATTTACCATTGCACGATCGAGAAGTGAGTCGGTCTGGGAACAGGCAAAGAGAACTTCAGACTTTAAGCTGTTCCAGCCCCATTTACAGAAGATGGTTGACTTTTCACGACAGTTTGCGGAGCTCTACGGCTATGAAGATAATCCTTACGATGCCTTGCTCGAAGAGTATGAACCAGGGATGACCACAGACCAACTCCGTCTGGTGATTAAGCCATTGCGCGACAAACTTGTACCGTTTATCAAGCGATTAAGAGAAGAGGGTACTCACCCGCGCACGGAAGTACTAGATGGAACATTTCCCATTAATAAACAAGAAGAGCTTTCTCTACGCGTGCTCAAAGCAATGGGCTATGACTTTTCTGCTGGCCGCCTTGACACAACCGTACACCCATTCACCATCTCTACGGGACCGCGAGATACTCGTGTCACGACCCGCTTTAGCAGCAACAACTTGTTCTCCGGCATATTCAGCACCATGCACGAAGGAGGCCACGCGTTATACCAGCAAGGGATTCCCTCCAAGCTACATTGGAGCGGTCTTGATGAAGGCGCTTCCTCTGGAATCCACGAATCTCAGTCACAAATGTGGGAGAACATGGTCGGCAAGCAACTCCCGTTCCTAAAATACTTCCAACCGATCCTGGCCAGTGTTTTCCCTAAATTCGCTCGCACTCGGCCTGAGATTCTGTATGACGCGGTGAACACAGTTACCCCTTCTCTCATCCGCGTAGAAGCAGATGAAGCAACCTATAACCTACACATCATGCTTCGCTTTGAGCTTGAAGAGCAGTTGATAAGCGGGCGAATCGATGTTGGTGATTTGCCCGAGCTGTGGCAAGATGCAATGAAACGTTACCTGGGCGTTGTACCCAAGGACGACGCCCACGGAGTCCTACAAGATGTACACTGGTCAGCTGGAATGTTTGGGTATTTCTCCTCATACATGCTAGGAAACTTGTACTCCGCGCAGATATTTGCCAAGGTAAGAGAAGAAATTCCTGATCTCGACGAGCAAATCGCCAATGGCAAGTCCATCGTTCTTCTCTCCTGGCTACGAAAGAAAGTACACCGCTTCGGTAAAATGTACGAACCACAAGACCTCCTCCAACGAATCACAGGAGAGAAACTGAACCCCTCCTACTTTACGCGGTACATCACCGACAAGTACAGCCAGATCTATAAACTGTAACTCTACTAGCCTGGCAATCAGCATCCTTACTGTTTCAAGCGCGTAGCCCAAGCTCACGCTCACTTACAATCCCAAGCATCGCAAAGTCAAGAAAAAGATGGTCGTAGCTCGAGAGTCGCCTAGGAGTGATCTGTTTCTCTGAATCGTCGAGCAATGAGAAGCTTACAAGATAGGGCATTCAGTGCTTGTCATAGCAGGCCTTCGTCACGAAAGCTAAACACTTCATTCGAACAAACTATGAGGTGGTCAATGACTTCGATGTTGAGAGTCATCGCGGCAAGAATCAACGCCTTCGTAATCACTTTGTCCTGTACAGATGGTCTCACATCGCCATTTGGATGGTTGTGCGCGAAAACGAGAGCTGCTGCGCCCCGATAAAGAGCCGCCTCCATTACCCTGCGCGGATAGACGGCCGCTCGGTCAATCGTTCCTTGTGCCAGCCTTTCAATCCCATCTCGTAACAGGCGAGCGCCTGTACCCAGATAGGCTACCTCAAAGACCTCGTTTCGTAAACCACCAAGACGCACTCGCCAGAAATCGTGTAAGACCCCTGGGCTGGACATCGGCTGGCAGCCCTCTCCTTTCTGTTGGAGATAGAGGCTCGCCACCTCACGGATGATTCGTAGCGCGACAGGGGCAACTTCACCAATCCCCCGCGTCTCACGAAGTTCATCGACAGGAGCATCAAGCACTCCTCGGAGATTCCCAAACCTTCGAAGAAGTTCTTTTGCCGGTCCCTTGACATCCCTTCTTGGAATCGCCAGGATGAGAAGCAGTTCAACAACTTCATGATCGGCAAATCCGGCAAAACCTACTCTAAGGAACCTTTCACGAAGCCTTTCTCGATGACCGAGATAGTGAGGATGCTGAGAAGCCATAACTCATTCACCTTGCGCGACCAACACATGACCACTCATTCAAAAAAAAGCTTGACCATGTTAGACAACAATCACCTGTTATCAATGATATCAGTATGCGTATATCTAAGCAAATAGCAGATGTTTGATCAAAAACTGCTCTATTCTTCTATACAGACTTTCGGTCGTCTCCGATTTCCGGAATCCGTGCCCCTCCCCAGCATAGAGGTAGTACTCATAGGGAATGCCACGATTCTTAAGAGACGCAACCAGCCTTTCTGACTGGTCTTTAGGGACAACCTTATCTTCCTCTCCCTGGAAAATAACAATCGGATCAACAATCTTCTGCGCGGAGAAGATTGGAGAACGAACACGATAAACCTCACTCGCCTCGGGGAGAGGACCAAGCAACGAATCGAGGTAATGAGCCTCAAATTTATGGGTATCCTGGGCAAAGGTAAACAGATCAGAAACCCCGTACAAGCAAACAGCTGCTTTAAACCTTCCCGGGTGCTCAGTAAGAACACGGAGGACCGTATACCCTCCAGCACTTCCACCCATAATCGCCAATCTGCCACTATCGGCACGACCGGTCTTGGCCAAAAATGCTGCTCCAGAGATTACATCCTCTACATCAATAATTCCCCACTTCCCATTCAGTTCTTCCCGATAGTTTCTTCCATAGCCAGTACTCCCGCGATAGTTCACTTCAAGAACGCCGTACCCACGAGATGAAAAAAACTGTGTGCCGCCATGATATCCCGCTGTATATTGTGAGCTTGGTCCGCCATGCACCATGATAACCACTGGGGGAAGACCAATTCCCACAAAAGCTTCATTGCGCGGTTGATAGTAGAAGCCATGGACTTCTCCTCCATCCTGAGCAGGCCAGCTAACAACTTCTGGTGTGGATAACTCACTATCCGGGATAGCGGCTGCCGTGGAATACCGATGAATACGTGGCTGTTCCTGGACGGTAAACGTACACGTAACTACACGAGCCGGAGTCACTGCAGATTGCGCGATTAGGGCGACAGCGTTTTCCGTCGGGGAAGGAACAACCTGGCTCAGCAGAGTGTAATCAGAGAACTGCTCAAGTTGTTCTGCTGTCCCTGTTTCAATATCGACTCGCTCCAATCGATTGATCCCCCCCGAACTGACCCGGCAGATAATCTCACGAGATGTATAGCTGAATCCATAGGTTCGCATCCCTTGTATCCAAGCAGGCATTGCAAGCTCTTCCTTACCACTAGTTAGTTGTCGGGGCATTTTCATGGACAAGTCATACAGATACAGGCTGTCAAAACCACTTTCATCAGAGATGTATGCAAGGTAGCGACCATCAGGAGAAAACTCCGGTTGAAAGATACAAGTACTCTCTCCTCCCACAATTATCCTTGTTTCCTTTACGCTAGGAAGTCCTTCTTTTCCCGTATCCAGTTTGGCAAGATGGGCGGTTGTTCCTTCCCAGGGCATTTGTGGATGCCTCCATGAAATCCATGCAATCTTCTCACCAGAGGGATGCCAGCATGGCTGCATGTAGAAGTCATCTCCGGCAACGAGTTTCTGCGGCCAGAGCTTCCCTTCAACATCGACAATGGCAAGTACATCCTCTAATCCATCACTGTGCACATACAACATCCACCGTCCGTCTGGCGAGATACATGGTGAGGCAGCTTGACCATATGCCGGAGTAACAGATTGTGCCGCTCCCGCTGAAAGGGACTGGCGATAGATACGTCCATCAGCGACGAAGTAGATCATCCCGTGCGAGACAGTAAAATCACCACCACCATAACCCACTCGCGCGCGTACCGATAACTCACAGGTCAGATCATGCGCCGCCTCCTTTCGCTGCTTCGCCACAAGCACTCCATGCCCAGCCCGCTCCTCAAGCCAGACAAGCGTCTCCCCATCTGAGTCCCATCCAAGATCAGCTATTCGAATCCCCTGGGAAAGGACATATGGAGTAATCGAGCTTTTCCACAGCCCATACTGCTTAGCAACACGCTTCATCGTGTCTCCTTTCTCCTGGCTTCCTGTGGTTGTTTTCCCAAACTCCAAGAGCCCATTCTGATTATCAGGAAGCTAGGAAACAGTCTGTCTGTTGAGATACCGATCATCACACATTGCAGTGATCGGTAATCAGTTGTCAGTTGTCAGCTTTCAGCAACCAGCTATCAGCGGTCAGCTTGGGATTCTTTGCTTAACCAATCAAACGAATTAAACGAATCAAACTATTTAACTTGCCTTTGCCCTTCAACCACTCAACTGCCTTCTCACTCATCACCCGTTACTGGTTACAGTCTTTCGACTCCCGACTCTGGGCCATTTCCTCTCCTTAAGCCTGTTTTCTCACGCATTCCCATCATACATCACTTTTCTTCGAGCTTCGATTCTTCCTGGCTTCTCCCGGGAGCTCACCCGCCTTCTGCAAAGCGATTCTCGACGTGAGTGGGCCAATCAGTTCGTGAATAACCGTTGCGCCGATAATCACACTCAGCAGGATGTTACTTACCGAAGCCAGTCCTGGAATCTGCCGTGCAATAAGGGCAAGCCCGATGACAATCCCTCCTTGCGGGATTAACCCCAGACAAGTATAGCGACGCACTTTCTGGGGAGAGCGCGCAAGCGTAGCACCGGCATAGGCGCCGGTAAACTTCCCCAATGAGCGGAAGAGGATAAATAATAGAACCAAAGGGAGAAACTTGAACAACATCTGGAAATCAAGTAGCATTCCACTAATGGCAAAGAAAAGAACAAATACAAGAGGTTCAATGTAGTTCTCTGTAGCCTTGAAGATTCGATCTCGCGAGCGCCCCAGGTTGACAACAGTAACTCCTACTGTCATCGTCGCCAGGAGCTGGTCTAATCCAAGCAAAGTAGCAACCCCGTAGCATGAAGAGAGAACGGCAATTACTGCAACAATAGAGAGTCCTTCTGATTCTTCCCGTAAGAAGCGAGAAGTCGCATAGTAAATCATGCCACAGAATACTCCAAGTACAATTGCCCCAACGATACCTATTAACGGTGCAATAAATGCTGATGCGCGAAGAGCCGCATTGCCAGCGAAGATTGCTGCTAGCGCCGCGGCAATACTGAAGTTGATCACACCAAGCGCGTCATCCACCGCGGCAACTCCCATAATACTGAACGATACGGGGCCCTTTGCCCTGTACTGGTGAATAACCGCAAGGGTAGCCGATGGGTCAGTTGGTGAGGCGAGTGCTCCCAATAGAAGCGCTAATGGAAGGTATGTGGAAATGAAGCTCCCTCCCTCAATGTGAATCAAGAATGGCAGGGTGACTAGCGTACCGATTACAACGAATAGCGTAGCCAGTTGAGCCTCGCCCAATGCCATAAACGCAATTCCTTTTCCGAGCTCTCGTAAGGGCTCCAAGGCTAAGGTACCTCCTATTTCAAATGTCATGATAGCAAGGGCAAAATTCGTTACTGTGCTCGTCGACTGCACAAACTCCACGGGGATAAGATGTGACACCTCGGGGTTCAAGAAAATCCCAGCAATGATGTACCCCGTCACCCGAGGGAGTCGAAGCTTGTTGGCTAGTTCGCCAAAGACAAAGCCAACAACGATCAAGATCCCAAAGACTAATAACGTGTTCATGTCTCCTCGGTAACCCGGTAAGATATCTTGTTTGAGTATCCCTCTCTGTTCCTGTTTACGCAATAGTGTAAGGTGTTGCAGCGAGTATGGCAATGCATTGTTACAGAGCATAACTACTTCGCCAAATCGCGTGCGATGCGCTAGAGCCTAGATTGATTCAGATAATTCCCACAAGAGGCCTTTCCATCTCCTATTAATCCAATGCTTACTAGCTCTTAGAGTAGTTGACATTACACACCTGTTAGAGTATCATTACTTATACGATAAGACAAGCACAGCGAACCACCGATAATAGTGTACAAAGGAGGATAGGATGTGTACGAAGAATCTAGTAGCCATACTGATTACAGTGGCCAGCCTTATTGTTGTGACAACGTCAGTCGCGCTGACACAAACGGTTGTCATAAATGAAATAGCATGGGCAGGAACAGAAGCAAGTTCTTCTGACGAATGGATAGAACTGTACAACCCATCAGAGGAACCGGTAGACCTTAGCGGGTGGACACTTACCTCTGACAAGTGGGTGATCCACTTCGATACTGTGGGAGAAGCAACGGTAGAGACTCGCCGTACTACAATAGCTGCTCACGGTTTCTTTCTCCTTGAACGAACTGACGATGAGACAATATTGGACATTCCAGCAGATCTGATATACAAGGGAAGCTTGCCCAACAGTGGCACCACTCTCTACTTGCTCGATCAGGATGGTGAGGAAGTAGATACAGCAAATGCCTTCCAGGAAGAATGGATTGCTGGCAACGCTTCACAACACGAGCCCATTTACGCTTCTATGGAGCGGGTTGACCCAACCAAAGCGGATGGTTTGTCAAATTGGCGAAGTAACGACGGCATCACTGCCTGCGGGAGTGATGCTGTGGGCAACAAAATAAACGGAACCCCTGGGGCAAAGAACGCGGCAGCTCTTGATGCTGAGGCAAACCCACCTAGCTAGCTACCGGTAACTCTCTCCACTAGGGCTTGCTTGTCTTACAACGCAAGGGCGGCCGTCTACTAAGGCGCTTCCTCATCATGAGGGTTCCAAGATCTGAGACCCGCGGGCCGGCCGTCCTGGCTCAACATACTCAACTTCCAAAGCACAAATTGTCAGATCTGTCTACTAGCGCCTCTTCTGTGACGATTGCGTCCGGTGATTCAGCCCCGGCAGTGTCAACATTGGGTCTCGACAGGTTTCGTTACTTTCCTTGCAGGCATAAACAGCCTTAGCACACGCGAAATATCTCCAGACCAAGAAATGGTAGAGTTGCACTTCTGCTACATCACTTAACACCACTGAAACGACCACGTGCTCCGCACAATTCCTTAATCTCAGACATATGAGCGATTGCCTCCTCCTTTCCAGCCTGAATTGCTGCAGAGGATTGCTCGAAATCAAGAAGCTTGATCCAGCTGACGTCCGGCTTGAGAAGAAGAAAGCGGCCGTTAACCTGTTTTCGCACTGCATCAAGTTGTAAGCTGGTCAACTCGCGAGAAGTAATCCCATATGTCTGCAAGAAGATGTCAAAACTAGTGTTAATCGAGGACGCCAATGGAGCTCCAGTATCGATCGCAAGTACACTCTCGGCACCCATTTCAATCGCCAGGCTAGCTGGGATCTTGTCAATTACGCCTCCATCGATCAGAAAGTGTTTCCTGTAACGAACGGGGTGGAACACTCCCGGAATGGCTGCACTTGCAGCAGCCGCTTGACTAAGCTTCCCCTGGTTTAGTACCACCCTCTGTCCAGTCTCCAAATCCGCCGCAACAGCGGCAAAGGGAATAGTGATATCAGAAAAACTCTTGTTGGCAGTTAAAAGGGAGAAAAGTTCCTGTATGCGAGCAAGCCTCTCTGGAGTAGTTTTTTCCCCTAGTAAGCTTGTCCCTCGCACGTATTCTACCATTCCGCGGCCTATCACTCGCTGTATCTCTCGTGTAGTACTACTGGAGACCTGTAGCAGCTCATTTAGGTCAAGACAAGAAAGAAGCCGCTCTAGCTTCTTTAGGTCCAGCTCAAGGGCTTTCACCGCTCCGATCACTGCCCCGATACTTGTCCCAGTAATTACACTCACCGGGATCTGGTTTTCCTCTAAGGCAATAAGAACCCCCAAGTGAGCAAAGCCGCGCGCGCCACCTCCACCTAGTGCTAGGCCTAGTCTCAATGTGTGCTTCAAAAAAACCCCCTTCGTGCGATCATACTCACACAAAGGGGGAAGGACAAGTCTTAGGGTCAGGTTGTTCTAGTAGGGCATACCTCCCATTCCTCCAGCCCCTGGCGGCATGGCCGGAAGTTGTTCCTTTTCTTTGATTTCTGCAACCAAAGCACCGGTGGTAAGAAGCATTCCCGCAATAGATACAGCATTTTGCAGCGCCGAGCGGGTAACCTTAGTCGGATCAACAATCCCTGCGCTAAACATGTCGCGGTCGGTCTCGGTGAGAACATCGAGGCCAACTCCCCGCTTCTCATGTTTAACCCGTTCTGCGACAATCGCTCCCTCTAACCCGGCATTCTCAACTAGTTGCCGCAACGGCGCTTCCAGAGCGTGGCGGAGAATGCTCACTCCAACTGCTTCATCACCATCCAGCTTGAGCGAATCAAGCAAGGCATTTGCATTCACCAGCGCCACACCACCCCCAGGAAGAATCCCCTCGTCAACGGCTGCCTTGGTAGCCTCGAGAGCATCCTCCATTCGATGTTTCTTCTCAGAAAGCTCTGTCTCAGTAGGAGCCCCAACCTTGATCACTGCTACTCCGCCAGCAAGTTTTGCCTTCCGTTCTTCCAACTTCTCGCGGTCGTAGTCAGAATCAGTCGTCGCCATTTGAGCCTCTATCTGTTCAATCCGCCCCTTGAGAGCATCCGATGATCCTTTACCATCAATAATGGTAGTGTTATCGCTGTCAATCTTTATATGTCCAGCCTGACCAAGCATGTCAACTGTTGCATCCTTGATTTGCATCCCAGCGTCCTCTGCAATTACAGTGGCACCAGTTAGAACTGCAAGATCCTCGAGCATTGCTTTGCGTCGATCTCCAAACCCGGGAGCCTTTACCGCGCAACTCGTTAGTGTTCCCTTTAGCTTGTTCAGTACAAGGGTTGTCAATGCTTCTCCGGTAACATCCTTGGCAATAACCAGAAGTGGCTTCCCTGTCTGAGCTACTTTCTCAAGCACAGAGACAAGGTCACCTGCATTCTTCAATTCCTGATCGGTTATCAACACATAAGGCTTCTCCAAAGACGCTTCCATCTTCTTGGGATCCGTTACAAAATAAGGAGAGATGTATTCACGATCAAACTGCATTCCTTCAACGACCTCATAATAGGTCTCAATCGTATCTGAGTCCTCTACCGTGATCACGCCATCTTCTCCCACCGATTCCATGGCATCGGCAATGATCTTCCCAATTGCCTCATCATTGGCCGAAATTGTTGCTACTTGTGCTGTCTCTTCCTTAGTTTTGAGAGCACGACTCTGCTTTTTCAGTGATACAACAACTTTCTCTGACGCTTTCTCCAATCCTCGTTTGAGTTCCATAGGATTGGCACCAGCAGCGACATTCTTAAACCCTTCTTCAATCATCGCGTGTGCAAGGATGGTCGCAGTAGTGGTACCGTCCCCCGCAATATCGTTCGTTTTGGAAGCAACCTCTTTTACGAGTTGGGCTCCCATATTCTCAAACTCGTCTTTGTACTCTTGTTCCTGGGCGATGGTCACTCCATCGTTAGTGATATCAGGAGACCCAAACTTCTTATCAATAATCACATTACGACCACGCGGCCCAAGTGTAATCCTCACCGCTTTGGTCAGCTTATCGATTCCCACCTTCATCTTTCGGCGGGCTTCCTCTTCAAATATGACTTCTTTTGACATTGACTAACCCCCTTCTTTTTTCCTCTTACTTGATGACTGCGAGTATATCAGTAGCCTTGACTAGCAGAAGATCTTCTTCTTCGAGTTTGAATTCTGTTCCCGCAAAGCTGGAAACGATGATCTCGTCTCCTTTCTTTACCTCGATCTTCTCGTCTGATCCCACAGCAATAACTTTCGCGCGCACGACTTTGTCGCTTTTTGCGCTCTCGGGGAGAACAATCCCCCCTGCTGTCTTGCGCTCCTCTTCCTTGATGGTCTTTGCCAGGATTCTGTTCCCTAATGGCCTAATTTTCATGCTGGTATCTCCTCCTCTACATTGATATTAGCACTTACAGGTCTAGCCTGCTAATGTATTTTAACCGGTGGTCCATCGAACGTCAAGCTAGAGACGGAGTCTCTTAAGAGCCTTATCACATCTGTAATTCCGGCGCACGCCCTCAGGAAATGGCCTAGACAGGCTCCTGGCGCGTGCATATCTACACGATGTAGAGACCATTTACTCCAGTTGCGAAAAACATCTTCCTACCATTATAATTGAAGCTATGAAAGAATGGTTTTTCTATGCCCTTACCAGTATAGGCTTGGTCATCCTGGTTATCTTCTTTCAACTGGGCAACCTTTACTATGAGGAAGGGATAGCTTCTTGGTATGGACCAGGATTTCATGGAAAACAGACGTCGAGCGGAGAAATCTACGACATGTATGGGATCAGCGCTGCACATAAGACCCTCCCCTTTGGCACAATCGTCAAAGTCGTCGACCTGGAAACAGACAAGAGCGTCATTGTTGCAATTAATGACCGCGGCCCCTTCATTGAGGGGAGGATCATCGATCTTTCCAAAGGAGCAGCCGAGAAACTCGGTATCGTCAACAAGGGAATCACCCAAGTAGGGCTACGAATCCTGGAATGGCCTTCTCAGGATTAGTCAGCCCTGCCATGAATCCTAGCAATCGTTATCGCAGAGTCCCCCCCCGCATTAGGCTACGCCGAGCCAATGCCTCTTGTTCCCGTCACTTCGAAACGGCTATTGCAACAGGAGAACAAAAGAAAGAGAATATACTCTGGAGAATGGAATCAGAGCTCGAAGGAAGTGATTCAGTGATGGGGTTAGCTGTGAGCGAAATGAGACAAGGAATGGTCATCGTTCATAATGGAGAGCTGTATGAAATCACCAAATATGAACATTCCAAGAGAGGAAGAGGTGGAGCAATAGCTCGCACGCGACTCCGCAATCTGAAAACAGGAAGAGTAACTACAGCCACTTTTAGAGGATCGGAAAAAACGGACTCCGTGTTCATGGAATCTCGCTCACTTCAGTACTTGTATAAGAATGGTGATGATTATATATTTATGGATAGCAAACAGTTCAATCAATTTCCCATATCGGCCGGATTTCTTGGCTCACGGGGGACGTTCATCGTGGAAGGTATAACTGTCACTGGGTATTTCCATGACGACAGACTAGTAAAGGTAGACATCCCCAACTTCATAGAATTGGAAGTGGCTAGAACTGAACCAGGCGTCAAGGGAGATACCGTTTCCAACGTGGAGAAGGGGGCAACGTTAGAGAGTGGCGCAGTGATTCAGGTTCCCCTATTCGTCAAAACTGGAGACAAAATCAAGGTGGACACGCGAAGCGGAGAATACGTGGAACGGCTGTAAGGAGGAGTTATGGCAGAGAAGAGCGTTAAGATTATCGATGAAGATGGCCAGATTGCGATATCAGAAGAAGTGGTCACTTCCATCGCGCGCATTGCCGCGGAGAAGGTGGACGGAATTGCTCGTTCCGGTAAGACAGTGAGCGGTCTCAAGAGTTTCTTTGGCGGAGAAGACACGGCTTCAATCATCAAATCTGAGTTCTCCGACGACGGCGTACATATCGAGTTAACCATCGCTGTTGAATATGGGTATCCGGTACACGAAGTAGCTCAAGGCGTACAAAACAATGTACAGAAAGACGTCGAAGAGATGGCTGGAATAGATGTGATTGGAGTAGATGTTTACGTAAGAAAGGTTATTCCAATTGCGACCGAAAAGAAGCAGGATATCTCGTCGGAAGACTAGGAATGGAGGCAGTTCATGACAAAAGAGGAAGCCAGAGAAAAAGGACATGTAAGCATCTCCCAGGAAGTTGTCACTGCAATCGCGGCAATCGCCGCGTCTGGGGTCACGGGAATCTTTCATCGCGAAGAGGGGATGAAACGTTACGTCGAGACTGAAGTCGAAGGAGAGAACGTCAAGGTCACCGTACGCGCCACTCTCATACATGGAAATTCCCTCTACAAAGTAGCTAAGGAGATTCAAACACGTGTAAGAACCGAGGTTGAGCAGATGACTGGACTGCAGGTAAGCGGGGTCAATGTAGACATACAACGACTAGTAACTCCCGAAGAACAACAATTGAGCAAGAAGGAGGAAGAATGAGCGCTGCAACTTTTCTTCTCTATACGGTATCCTGTCTATTCACTGGGGGATTGGGAGTTCTGTTCATCTTGTTCGGAGCTGGAACCCTCTCCTTTGACAAGGCAAAGTCGTTTCTTTCCTCTGCGGGAGGAATCGCTGTACTGTTCTTGTCTGGTGCTTGCCTTATTATCCTTCTAGGTTATTTCCTTCTCCTTATCTACCGCAGTAGATTAGCCACGGCTCGTTTTTCCCAAGAAGGAGAGCAGGGAAAGATAGAAATCTCTCCCTACGCGATTCAGGAATTCATCAGTGGCATTCTACAGGAGGAGCTTGGAATCACGCGCTTCCGTGTTCGACTGCGACACAAAGAGGACGGAGTTGCCATCTACGTGCATATTGCGCTGACGCCCCAGGAGAGAGTAGCCGAAATAGGATCTAGGATTCAAGAGACGCTCACCTCCCGCGTCATGGAGCGCACAGGCGTTGAAGTAAAAGAAGTTTCGGTCCTTGTGGGAAAGATCCGTCCACTTGAGCAGAAACCTCAGGAGAAAGATGAGGAAGATGAGGAAGGTGATGACAGTGAGAACGAACTCTAGGCTCCTCGGATTACTCGGTGGACTTCTTGCGGGACTTCTTCTAGTTCTTGTCGGCTGGAAGATACTACTCATTCTACTGGGCTTTGCCCTAGTGGGCTATGTAATCGGAGTCTGCTTCGAATCAGGGACTAATATCACAACCCGAGTAAGGGATCTTATAGCACGGTTTTTCCGCTCTTAATGCGTCGCAGGGAAGCGCGTGAGCTCTTGCTCAGGGTTCTCTATCAGCATGAATTTGTTGATACTTCACTAGGTGAACTGCTCGCTGAGGCAAACCCCGGAGGGCAATATCAGTACATAGAGCGCGTCTTCTCCGGGATTATCGCTCGACAAGAGGAAATTGATAAGTTGATTGCCAGCCATACGCTGGGGTGGAGATTTGAACGCCTGGCAGTGATCGACCGCAATATTCTTCGTCTAGGAGTATTCGAGCTTCTCTACACTCCCGAGATCCCTCCCGAAGTGGCGATCAATGAAGCAATTGAGCTATGCAAGAAGTATGGAACGGATAACGCGCAGCTGTTCGTGAACGGGATACTCGATCATCTATGGAAAGAGAATCAGAACACTAACAAATTACTGGACTCCCCTGTTTAGGCCAGCAAATAGGTTCAACCTTGCAGCATTGTTCTCACTGCGCAGATAATCTCTTTTCGCATAAGCCTTGCCTTCTCAGCCAATTTCACGCGCTCTGCTCGATATTTCTTCGTATAATCCTCATCCTTGATGTAGTTGCAGTTGATATCTACATTATATAGGGCAGACTGTAGTCCGGCTTCAGCCAGCCGCACTGAAACGGCGACATCGCTCACCGCACTAGGGTTACCGATTCTCGGCAGCTTGCGATTCAGTTCAAGAACGCGATAGCAGGCTTCCGCGGTATGATAAGGAACCTCGGCGGCCTTTTTGAGTGCTTGTTGAAGGCTCTCTCTGCGATCAACCTGTTCCTGTTTGCTTGCTCTCGGTAAACGGTAGCAAGCAATTACTCTGTTGTAAGCATTGATATCGGCATCGACCGCGTTCACCAGGGTATGGCGCAAGTCCCTGGCCTGTTGCTTGATTTCCTTTATCTCTTGTTCACTGCAAGCGAACTTCTCCTTACCTATGGTCAAGTTACAAACCATCAATATCAATGCTGCAGCCATCGCTCCAGAAAGGGCGGCAACGCTTCCACCTCCCGGCGCAGGCGCAGCCGAAGACAGCTGGTTCAGGAACGTACTTATGCTCATGTCTTCATACTTACTCGGCATTCTTTTCTCCTTTTAGAGCCCACGTAATTAGATCCTATTCATGGTCTGGTTCTGAGTTTTCACGTTTCTCTTCAGGCCTCAGTTATTCCACCCCCTCAAGATCGCACGGACGGTATGCACGGAAGATGTTCCTTTCGACTTGGCTCTCTAATCACATTTCGATGCTCTTCCTTGTGCTCTATGGTGTAGAAGGTCTTGCTCTGGTTCATAGCGGTAAACACAGTCTATGCGCTTACACCCTTGACAGGAGAAGGGGTGATCCCCTTGTGGAATTCTCGCGCCAACTCCCATCAAGAACGACAATGTCTTCGCTGGCCACATTGATAATTGAGGACCAAGGACAACTCCTATTTCCTCTGCTGGCAAATTCGCGAATACTATCCGCTGCCTCTCAAGCGGCCAACACCCGGCTCCAGAACCTGGCTCAAACCCACGGCTTGCGTTCAATCCTTGCGCAGCAGCCCAATCAAAAATCCGTTTCCCCAATCGTTCACATAGTTCGGATACAGCTGCTGATCCAAGCGCGTTGAGAATCATCCAACCCAACCATTCCCCATTATCGTACAGTCGCTTTGCTTCCTGTTCAATGATAGAACCTACTGTACACAGTCCAAAAGCTAGCAACTCTGCGCGCTGAATAGGTTCAGGGAGATCATTCTTATGCAGGTCCGTTGCTTCTCCCACGCTGCAAATCCTACTGAGAACCTGTGGTCGGGCCATCTCGCGTGCCTTAGGGATCAGTTGGTCAAGCTTCTTCAGGACGGGCTTAGACGGAAAAGCACCGCCGTACTCCAGGTAACGAAACACCCGCTCTCGATCGATG
>Ga0209991_10000712_pt1 | contig 14815 bp, 12 predicted proteins | sample ChitaG_FD_183167 | JGI IMG/M metagenome (GOLD analysis project Ga0209991, IMG submission 183167) | Deep subsurface microbial communities from South Pacific Ocean to uncover new lineages of life (NeLLi) - Chile_00310 metaG (SPAdes)... | ecosystem: Environmental > Aquatic > Marine > Oceanic >...
ATTGTGGATGTGTTGAAAGGAAAAGAATGAATGAATTTGACCTTTATAATTCTATCTATAGTCACGAAACAGAAGCAACTAAATTTAAAAAAGAGGAGTCATGTGGATAACCAAACAGAATTAAAAAGTCGCTCAAAAAATTATCTCAAACCAGTTATATGGCAACGTAATCCTTATTTGCTTAGTCTTATAATTATGATTTTTCTTTTATTGCTAATAGCTATATTTCAGCCAAGTTATTTATTGCCAGGTAATTTAGCTATTAAATTGCGCGTGTGGACACCATTAATATTAGTGTCTTTTGGACAAACATTGGTTATTCTCGGTGGTGGTATTGATTTATCTGTTGGAGCGATGATTGCTTTAATTAACGTAATATCTGTCCAAGTATTTGGATTAGTAGGTATTAATTTACAGGGTGTTTTAATTGCTATAATTGCAGGGACTTTAGTAGGTATTTTGGCGGGATTGGTTAACGGTTTTTGCGTTTCCTATCTTAGATTGCAACCAATTGTTACTACCTTTGCTACTAGTATAATCTGGCAAGGAATAGCTTTATGGGTTATGAAGGAATCTGGTGGCAATGTGCCGATGGAAGTATATGATATTTACTCGAGTAATTTGTTATTTTTACCCCTTTCATTGTGGGTGATTATCGTGATTGTAGGAATCTATCTTTTATTTAAATCTACTCGTTATTTTATGCATTTAAAAGCTTCTGGGGGCAATATTTCAGGTTCATTTGAAACAGGATTGCCGGTTGCCAGGATACGTATGTGGAGTTATGCATTTTGCGGATTATTCACCTCTCTTGCTGCACTATGTATTATTAGTGAAACTATCACTGGAAATCCACTTGCTGGCAAAGGTTATGCTCTTCAGTCAATAAGCGCTGTGGTAATAGGTGGTACCTCTTTAGCAGGGGGATTTGGTGGGCCTGTTGGGAGTATCATTGGAGCCATAATTATGAAATTAGTTAATGATGTAATATTTTTTCTTGGAATACCTGTTAATTTTCAAAAATTAATGCAGGGACTTATTATTGTTGCTGCACTAGCATTCGGCGGATTTTTCACCAAAAAAGGTAAAAAATATGAGGATTAATGATTGATAAATGATTATAAAAAATATTAAAAATACATTTTTAGTAGATAAAATAAATAACCCAGTAGGTTTGGCCTTTATAATTTCTATACTTTTATTGATAATAGGACAAATTGTTTCCCCAGGATTTGCTACCTTGGAGCAAATTATAAATCTTTTAATTGTTGCTTCTTTTCTTGGAATAGTTGCTGGGGGGCAGACTCTCGTTATAATGAGTGGTAATAGTGGTATAGATCTTTCTGTGGGAAATGTAGTAACTATGGGGGCAATTATTGGCGGAGCTTTAATTAAGGAACAAAATGAAAATGTTTTATTAGGACTTATTGTAGTGCTTGCAATAACATTCATTGTAGGATTGTTAAACGGTATTGGCAGCACTTATTTTAATATCCCACCTCTAATTATGACTCTTAGCATGGGAATAATTGTCCAAGCAATAAGTAAATTTATAACAGGAGGAGTACCAGTTGGAGGAGCTGCTCCTGTTCTAAGAAACATGGTTATTGGAAGATTTTTAGGAATTCCAGGAATTCTTTATATTTGGTTAGCTTTTTCTATTTTAATTATTATAGTTTTACGAAATAGCACCTATGGGCTTTATCTTTTATCAGTCGGAGCAAATGACAAAGCAGCTTATTTATCCGGTGTTCCTGTTAAATTAATTCGAATATTAACTTATGGTTTTGGTTCGATGATTGCTGGTGCTTCTGGATTTTTTTATTTGGGATATCTTGGTTCGGTTTACAATATCACCTTGGGGGATAAATATACTCTACCTTCCATAATTGCAGTAGTAATTGGCGGCACTTCTCTTGCTGGTGGAAGTGGTGGGTATATTGGTACAATTGCTGGTGCGATAGTTTTGCAAATTTTAGAAAGTATTCTTATTACTATAAATATAGAACAATTTGGAAGAAATATCATTTTTGGATTAGTTCTTTTGGGATTAATGTTTTCTTATGCACGAGGTAAAAGATTAAGAGTTTGAATAAACAATAAGTTTATAATTTATAGTTACATATTTCAAATTATATTTTGCCCAAACCTAAACAAAATTATCCATAAAATATTTAAATATTAGATATCTGGTAACTATATAAATTATTTTAAAGATTATTGAAATAATATTCCTATGTTATAAACAATATTGCTTTTTTAGAGTAAAATAATAGTTTGTTAAGAGGTATTCTTGTTTATGAAAAGAAACGCGATTATTGGACAATTTGGCGGACCTACTTCAGTTATTAATTCGAGTCTTTGCGGTCTTATTCAAGAAGGTCTAAAATCAGAAAAAATCGAAAGTGTTCTTGGTATGAGATTTGGAATTAAAGGATTTATGAAAGATGAAATTTTTGACTTGAGCAAAGAAAATCCTCAAGTAATTGAAGGATTGCGTCAAACCCCTTCCTCTGCTTTGGGCTCATGCAGATATATATTAAAAGACGAAGATTTCCCTATTATAATGAAACAACTTAAAAAATATAATATCTACTATTTTTTCCTTATTGGCGGCAATGGTTCAATGGATACAATTCGGCGAATAGAAAAATACTGCAGAAAAAATAATTACAAATTAAATGGAATTGGAATTCCCAAGACAGTGGATAATGATCTTTGTGGTACTGACCATGCACCAGGATTTTCCTCTGCGGCGAGATATGTTTGTCTTTCGGTACAGCAAGCTGGCCAACTTGCACGAGATATGCAACAAGTTGATAAATATGTTATTTTGCAAACTGTCGGCAGAGATACCGGATGGCTGGCTGCATCAGCGGCATTGGCTAAAAAAAGCGAGTCCGATGCTCCTCATCTTATTTATATACCTGAAAAGCCCTTATCCAAAGAAAGGTTTATCGCAGATGTTGAAGGATGTATTCAAAAATATGGGTGGGTTTCTATAGTATGCGGTGAAGGTATCCTTTGGAAGGACGGAACTTCTGTAGCAAGTCTTCCAGTACGGGATAAGTTTTCCAATTTTGAATTTGGTGCAATGGGTGGGGGGAGTGCAGCATTAAATTTACATAAAATAATTTACCAAGAAACCAAATATAGGGGGGAATTTCAAATAACCGAATCTCTTTCTATGTGTGCTATAGATAGAGCAAGCAAGGTTGACTTTCAAGAAGCGTATGATTGTGGAGTTAAGGCTATACAATTAGCTGAAGAAGGCGCTTCAGGCATTATGATTTCAATCCATCGAGTCAGTTCTTCTCCCTACAAAGTTGAATTAAAAACTGTTTACCTTGATGAAGTTGCCTTACATACAAAACCGATGGATGATGAATATATAAATGCTCAAGGGAATTTTGTGACTGATAAGTATATAAAATACATCAAACCGCTTGTTGGCGAACTCCCCAACTATAGTGAATTAAATTTTATAAAACATAAATAATTGTTACTTAGCAATAGGAGATTAGAGATGAATTTACAGGATAATAGATATAATAAATTTTTTTTAATCAGAGAAATGCTCGAGACGGGTGAAATAGTCAAGCATCTTGATATAAAAAAAATATTATCTTATGAAAAAGAAGTGAAAAAAGAAAGAATATTTTTTACTGGTGAAGGTTCATCACGTATTTTCCCGGCAAAAAAGATTATGTATGAAGCCCGAAAAAGAGGATATAAAGAAGATTTTTACACAGATTGTGCTACTCAAGCACTCGAATATAATCTCTTAAATAGTACAGTATTTGTAGCATCTAATTCAGGAAAAACAAAAGAAGATTTAGAATTAATTAGGAAATTGAAAAGACAAAATCATGATAATATTATTAGTATTGTAGCTAATGCCGGGACTCCTATAATGAATGAGGCTCATGTATCATATCTGTTAACCTGTGGGAAAGAAAATGCAGTTGCTGCAACAAAATCAGTGATAGAACAGGCACTTTTTTATGATTTACTATTCAGAAAATTAAATAATATGCCTCTACCAGATCTAAATAAACTTGGAAATTTAATAACTCAGGTATTAGAGATGCCTATTCCAAAGGAGATAACAAAAACTTTAATAAATTCGCAAGTTATTTACTTTGCGGGTAGGAATAATGGGGTGGCAGAAGAGTTAACTCTTAAGACAAATGAAATAGCTCGCAAAAAATCGGATTTTTTGGAAGGGACATATGTTTTTCATGGTATTGAAGAAGTTATGAATACAGATGAAGTAGTAGTAATTATAGATCCATTTAAAGATGAAGAAGAAAAATATAAGGATGTACTTATTAATGGTATAGGGTTAAAAGTGATTGTTATTTCTGCAAGGAAAACTATATTTCCCACTATAATAATTCCCGAGTATGGTGATTTCAATAATTATATTGAAATTGCTGCTGGTTGGAATCTCCTGGTAGAAGTTGGAATAAATATGGGTATTGACGTGGACAATACATTACGAGCCCGAAAAGTAGGTCATGAATTCGAATCCTTCTCCTAATAAATAAATCAGGACATATCCAGTTTTTTTAAAATATGGTTTGAGAAAAGAAAAAGGGGACAACAGTGCTATTTTTTCTTATAGAAAAGTAGCCTGTCCCCTTTTAGTTTTACTTTTATCTCTATTCAATTTTTCCCCGCATAAATAAAAATCATTTAACGGGGTGAACACCTGGCAAGTAGGAAAGAAGTAACTTGCCTGGTTTGTGCTTTTCTTCTTTTTCGGTGGCTATATTCTTTTGATTCTTTGCGTTTATGCGATAAGAAAAAAACATCTCAAAACAAAAAGAAAATTCCTTTTTGATTTAAGATTTTTTTACCTATCGCAGGGAGAGGAGAGAGAAGATAAGAAAGAAAAAACAAAGAAAGAGCAATGCACTCAACCGGACAAATAGTAATTTACCTGGTGGGAGTATTGCCAGAGAGAGAAAAAGTATTGTTTTTTATAAACAGGGGAAATCACCCCTCTTTTACAAAAAGCAATACCGGAAATAGAAAAGCGAATGAAGAAGCATAACACTCAAAAAATAATTAAAATTTAGGAAAAAGAAAAATTTTGAATTATTTTTATCGCGTAATGCAGAGAGAAGACGAACGCTTAAAAGATATATAAGAAGGGAAAGTCACCCCCCCTCTTATATATCTTTATTCTGATATAGAATGTGTAGCGGTTAACGACCGGTGAATTAGTCTTATCCCCGTAAAAACAAGATAAAAAGTAAATGGGGGAATAATTGCAGGAGCTTTTTACCTTCTTTTTCGGTGGCTAATTGTTTCGGATTCTTAATGGTTAGCGATAAGTAAAAACATTCATAAATAAAATATTAAAGAAAAGAAATATTTTCTTTATGTAGTTTTCACCTATCGCCAGGGAAGGATCATCTTTTTTCTTTTCTTTGCAATTTTTCTCCCGGCGTTTGTAGAAGCCAGCACAATATAGATACCCATATAAGTTGGATTTACTTGTTAGCGGTTCTACAACGGCTTAGCCTCTCCCTTGCCATTTCTTACCATCCAGGTTAGGTACTCCACGCCCAAGTTTGTTATGTGGGTAATATTTCCTTTGGTAGTAATAAGTGAACGCCCTACAAGAAAGGCCAGATATTGCTCTAAGGACCAATTGCCTAACTGTTTTGGAAAAAGACCTTTTACATTCTCAAAGTGATTTGCTACAAATTCACTCGGTTTGCCTTGCCCACCTACTTCGTTGAGTTTTTTTAGCAAAATAATCTGGCTGCCAAAAATTAGATTATGAAATTGCTCAAACTCCAAAAACATTCTTGTTCCCGCCAAGTGCTTTATTAACACCTTTATTGTATCGCCCTCTGTTTCTAAGTCCTTCTTCCTCAGGTCTGCTCTGATACGACCCTCGATATCCCGTAGCACGATTGAGTCTCCAACCGCAAGTAGTAGCTGTTGGACTGATTCCTTCTTTTGCTTCTCTCTTTGTGCTTCTGGTGTCTGTGATGCTTTTATTCCGCTTTTATCAATTGACGTAATGCGAGAGATTAATCCGATTAACGGCTTTCTGAATAAAAGCATAAAAAACACGGCAAACAAGAAAGCTAAGTGTGGCCAGCTCATAGCCTTAATTATTTCTTCCATATAATTATCCTCCGCTAATAATTAATAGACGAAATGTATAATTTATGATAATTTTTTAAGCCTTATGACACAAATATACTTTACGGAGTAGCGATTGTCAATTATATTGTTTAACTTGTTATTTATGAGACAGAACACTAGGATAAGTCCGTGATGTCTGTGTATTTATCTGAATAGATTTAATCAAACAAAATATAATTCCCGGATCTCCCCCATACTTTATAATTCTAATGCTGTGAAGCATGTCCCCCCCCGCAAAAAAAAGCAAAAAAAATCATTTCATTTCTTCTCTTTGCAATTTCTTCTCCCGGCGTTTGTAAAAGCCAGTGCCGCAAAAAAATCTCGTGCTTAATTGCTTGCCTGCATTTTTTTGCGGTGCTTCAGTCTTCTATAAACGCCATCGATGTCGCATATATAATCTCTTAGGATAGTTTTAGTTTTTTTTATCTGCTCTGCCCGGAGTGTAGGCACGCAGACAGATAAAAAATATTTAAACGTAGAAGAATAATGAGCAGGAACAGGGAGGGAGGGGGGGGAAAGCATTCGATTATTAGAAATAAAGTTTTAGCCCTACGATAAGAAGTATCTAATTTAGCCTGCCTTTATATTTTTAACCAGGCTAAAAAGGCTTTTAACTGGTTAAAAATATAATGTTTTTTTTGCTATACATAACAAAGCTTTATCGGATAAGACAAACCCTCGTATATTTCTTTTAAGAATGTCCGATAGAGTCTTGTTATGTATGGGCAGACCTTCAAATAAGCTCCTTAGCAAAAAAAGCTCTTGGCGGGCGGTCTCTTGATATGATTATTTACAGTGGTAGTTTCGGGGGAGTATGGGAAGAGTAGCCGGAGATGGTCCAGGGTTACTGTAATAGGTTATTAGAATAAGCTAAAAATCATTATTATATTCTATGTGGGGGGATTTATATCAAAATGGCGAAAACCATCCGATTTCCCGAAGGGTATCAACGCCAATCTGTTGTTATCTACCGTTGCGGGCATTCCCTTCTAATGTTTTTTAAAGGTTTAGTCCTCCTTTTATCCTCTTCTTCCTTGAAATCTTGTTTATATTTTTCTACCTAAAATATGGCTGAGGGTCGATTGCCTGTGAGTCTCTATATAATCCGAAATGGATATGTGGGTTACCTTGAAAGCCCGGAATATTTCCAGAGAATCCAATCCTTTGTCCCCTAGACACCTCTTGGTTGTTTGCTACTTGAATAGAACCTAGATGGCCATAATTTGTTCGGAAATTGTTAGTATGTTGTATCAGAACGCGTTTTCCAGTCGCTCCTAATTCGCCAGCCTCAATAACCACTCCAGGAGCTGATGCTATAATCGGTGTTCCTTCAGGAACATCATAGTCTATACCCTCATGGAGTCCGCTGTCTGTTGGGCCTCCAGGCTGTGGGGTATAAAAATCGCCTGAGATCTCATAACTGATCCCAGGAGGGATAGGCACAATAAGATAAAATTCTTCTCCGTTATCTAATGGACCTACAGCACCACAACCCGCAACAGTAAATCCCAAGAATAACATCCAAAAGAATACACGTTTGATTCTTCTCATGGATAGTTCTTCTTTCCCTGCCCGCAATGAGCAGATAGAGTCGTGCATAATCGGTGAAGTTTCGAAAATTAACCACTAATTTTCCTTGTGGTATGTCTTTATAGATTCTTATGCTTATCATAAACTAATTTTATTAATTCTACAAATAACGACTTTATATATATAGGTAAGTCAAGGGGTTCTTCTTGTACCGGGGATGATTGCTATTTTTGCTTTAATGGTCGGGTTTATTTGTTTAATTAATGCAGTCATAATAAGGATTATGATCATAAATTTATAATCGGGTAAATCGGTTAAAAAAAGGGGAATGCTATAAGAATAACATTCCCCGTAAAGATATAAAGAAAAGGAAATGCACTACCAAAACTTTTCCCTCTTTGTATTTATGATTTTAAAATAAATTAAGAAAAATGCAATAGATGTAATGAAAATAAATAAAAAGGCAGATTAGAAAATTATTTTAATAAAATATCGGGGGAGAGAGAAAAAGAGGCCATCTACAATCGATTTTAAGGCATTTGTTTTTTTCTTTGTTTATGTTTATACCTTCTTTTTAACTGTAATTTTTATTAATAAGGGTGAGTTAATGGAGTGAGAGAATAGTCCCTTTGCTGATTAGAAAAAAACTCATTTAAGCCTGGTCTATTTCAATAATTTTCCTAATGGTGAAAGCCACCATTTCATATAACGTTTTCGGTGTTTGTGAAGTTTTGCGAAGCAAAATTTGAGGGAAACGTATCTTCCCACAAACACCGTGTTATCTGCCGTTGCGGGCAATTTCCTTTTCTTATAGTCTCATATTCAAGAGCAAAATGTTTTCTACTATAATTGCGCTTCGACGACACAGTTCATCCAAAGTTCCCATGTTGCATATTGATAAATCTGCCATTTTGGATAGCTCAGTCACGTCATACTCATGTAGAACTCTTTGCACATACAACCTTTCTGCTTCTTCCCGATCCACTAATGTTCTATTTCTTATCCTGTTAAAGATAATGTTTGCCGGTGTATTTACAAACAGTAAATAGACCTTCTTTCCAAACTTACTTTTTATCAGTTGCATTTCTCTAAAATACGTCCCTGTTTCAATAATTTTTACCTTCACTTTAGTACGCAACAAATCCCTAACTACAAGTTCAGCCCAGTAATTTTCGCCATACTTTTTCTTCATTTCTAAGCCAATCTGAATTACATTCTCTTTAGTGATTGGCAAACCGCGGGTAGAAATATGCATCTTAATCCAATTAGACATCTTATATATTTGTGTATCAATTCCTTTCTCCATTAACTTTCGGGAAAGAATACGAGCCAAAGTTGACTTACCAGATCCTGGTAACCCAAATATCCCAACGTATATGCTTTTATCCTGAATAAGTTCTGCCATCACTTTTCTCCAACAAAAAATTGCCAATAAAGATACAATTTAAGCCGCTATGCAAAAAACTATCTATTGCATCTTTAATTGAACATACTATTGGTTCCCCACCGATGTTGAAAGATGTGTTTAAAACTACAGGGATACCAGAAAGACTATGATATTCCTTAATTAGTTTCCAAAAGAGGGGGTTATTTACCTTTTCAACCACTTGGATTCTTGCAGTACCATCTACATGTACCACAGCAGGAATTTTGGCAACTGCCTCTGGTCTAACTTTCACTGTGGAAAGCATAAAAGGGTATAAAAGATGCCCTTTTGAGTCACACTCAAAGTACTCATGTTTGTATTCTGACAAGACAGCAGGGGCAAATGGTCTAAACTCTTCACGGAACTTCACCTTCTTATTGATCAGGTCTCTCACGCTTTTGTCGGTTGGAGCAGCTAGAATACTCCTGTTTCCAAGAGCCCTCGGACCAAATTCCATTCTTCCCTGAAACCAGCCAATTAAGTATCCATCATGGATAAGTTGTGCGCCCGTTGATGTAGGACAATCAACGCGTGTTGTTATTATTCGACCTTGATAATTACAAAGTTCTCGTGCAAGATCTTGTTCTGTAAAGGACGGGCCCAAGTATACGTCTTTAAAAGAATAACGTTGACCATTGTGAGATAACAAGTAGTAGACATAGAGAGCAGCACCTACGGATGTACCAGCATCATTCGCTGCTGGTTGGACAAATATGTGCTTAAATTCGCCGCTATTTACTATCTTGGAGTTGGCTACACAATTTAAAGCTACCCCCCCAGCTATACATAGTGCATCTTCGTGCGTAAGCCTTTTGGTAAACCTTACAAAACTCATTAATATTTCTTCAGTCAATCGTTGTAATGCAAAGGCTATGTCTGCATGGCGTTGAGAGATAGGTTCATCAATGGCACGCGGTTTACCAAAATCACAAACAAATTTGTCAGAAAATGCGTTTCTACTTTTACCGTATCTGTAATGATGGTCAAAATAGCCAAGATTCAATTTGAGGTTGCCACCATCATCAAACCGTGCCAAGTTAGAGAATTTCTCACACAAAGCAGGTGTTCCATAAGATGATAGTCCCATGACCTTGTACTCATCACTCTGGGGAACGAATCCCAGATAGCGTGTCACCATGCTGTATAAATATCCAACCGAGTGAGGGAATTTTATACTGTGCAATTTCTTTATCGAATTACCATTCGCAGCATAGATACATAATGTCTCAAATTCGCCTCTCCCGTCAATGGTAAGTATAGCTGCGCTGTCGAATGGTGATGGGTAAAATGCACTTGTTGCATGTGCAACATGATGATCTACATAATGAACTAGGTATTCCATACTCTTCCCAACACATTCAACCAACCTCGATTTCATACTATATCTTTTCATCAGCAATTTAGCGGCGTGCGGCAAGTAAAGCACTGACTTTGGGAATCCCTCCAATAGATTATAAAAACCCAGTTTGTAATGGAGGTGTGGATTGACGAAAAGAGCTATCTTGTCAACTTCATCTAACCCAACACCGGCACTTTTAAGGCAATACCGTATTGCTTGCAAAGGAAAGCTGGAAGAATGCTTTTGTCGGTTAAACCTTTCTTCTTCACAAGCGGCAACTACTCTCCCATTGCTAACAATTGCAGCCGCAGCATCGTGGGATAAGTAGTTTAATCCAAGTATTATCATAATTAACACCAAATTGATTGATTTCTATCATTATGGCCGTTTACTAATCTTTTCTTGTCCGTTCATGTATGATATAAGAGCTTTAGGAATCCTGATAGACCCATCTGCTAATTGATTATTTTCCATTATGGCCAAAGCCGCCCTGTCTGTTATACCTGTGGCAGAGATTGTATGCGGGTAGAAAATGGTTTCGCCTTCTTTACAACGAATTTTTAACCGCCGTGTTTGATAATCGAGAAGATTTGTATTGGAGTGAGTTTCTCTGTAAGCGCCAAAACTGGGAAACCATCCTTCTAAGTCATACTTCTTATAAGCCGGTGCCCCTAGATCCCCCAAGCACACACGCACAACACGATATGGTATCTCTAGTAGTTGCATAAGATCTTCGGCGTTTTGCTGGCACTCTTGATGCCATTTCTTAGAGTCCTCCGGCCTACAGAATACTATTTGTTCCACTTTGTGGAATTGATGAACTCGGAAAGCACCTCGTGATGCCTTGCCGGCCGAACCCGCCTCTGTCCTCATACAAGGTGTAAAAGCGGTATACAGCAATGGCAAACAGTCAGCAGGTAATATTTCGTTGTAGTGATATCCAACTAATGTTTGCTCCGATGTACCAATTAGACAAAGGTCATTGCCTTCTATTTTGTAAATTTGATCCTTGAAAAAGGGGAGATAGCCGGTTCCAAACATTGTCCTTGTTCTTGCTACAATAGGAGTGAACATGGGCACAAAGCCTCTCTGTCCCAAAAAGTCCAGGGCCAGGCTAAAAATAGCCCAAGATAATTTGGCCCCATTGCTTTTCCAAAAGTAAAATCCAGAACCAGCTACTTTAGCACCCCTTTCCAGATCGAGAATATCAAGTTCCCTGCCTATAGACTCGTGAGTCTTGGGATCAAACTCAAAAACAGGAAGAGTTCCCCAAACATAAATCTGAACATTATCTGCATCATCTTTTCCATCTGGTGTGTCAGAGGCAAGCAAATTGGGTAAACGTGCCCATAACTCATCACGTTCTGCCTCTATGTCTCTGACGATTTTCTCAAGGTCTCTTATTTGCGTTTTAATCTTACTTGATTCTTCACGTAATTCGGCCTGCTTATGGGCAAGTTCAGTAAGCTTTTTCTGGTCATGCCTCAATGCTTCTAACTTTGCTTTGTTCTCCCGCAGTTCTTGATCAACAGATATGAGTCTATCAACATCAACATCAGAGCCACGTCGCTTACATAAATCACGAATCATGTCAGGTTGGGTTCGGACTAATTTAATATCGATCATTGCGTTTTCCTCCTTTGATTGACAATCTGTAATTTTCGGTATTCAAAAATAACTTCTTGAAATGTATCGAATGGAAGAGGATTTCGAGCCGCATCAATCAGTTCGTCCACATGCTCTGGACAGGACATGCCTACAATTATACTTTTAACTACAGGGTGAGCCAAAGCGAAACGAACTGCAAAGTGATGGAGGGGCTCATTACCAATTCCTCTTTGACGCAACCTATATAATACCTCATATTCCCTCTCATAAGACGAATCAGGACTACCAAGACACCTTTCCGTTAAGAGACCATGCTTGAGCGGGCGAATTCCTATAAAAGCCTTCTCCTTATAGTGTAATTCCTCGAAGAAATATGTTGCCCAATTGTCGAACAGGTTGTAATAACTTGCCAAACCATCATAGACATTTGAGTCTATCGCAAAACGCATATGCAAGGGGTTGTGTGCCATACCGATAAGCAAACCTACACTCCCCATATCTTTCAAATGTTCAAATACATCTCGCGTCTGTCGGAATAAGGTGGTCAGAGACTTCGGATCACTTAATTGGCTTTTATCACTTGTTCTCTTGACATCTATCTCATGTATAATCCCCAAGATAAATCCGGTTCCCAAATTCCTTAATGCCTCTCTGACTTTTTCAGAAAAAAAGCGATTAAGGTCGAGATTTTCACCCACAGGAGTCTCGATTTTTATCAAGTGACGTATATTTAGATGGGAATTAGCTACAGCTTCCAACACTCGTTTTATAGCCCATTGGGTTCCTAGGTTTGAGTTCGAGTGCACAAGATTCACGCCCAAAGCCAATGACCTTTTCAAAGACGATATTCCAATTTCAGAGTTAAGCTCCGGCCTCAATTTCCCTGCAACGAATGTGGCGGTGCCAAAACACAAAGAGGAAACCTTGTAAGAGTCTATATCTCTATAGAGCATGCTAGTCCTCCAAAAGATTCTTGAAATAATCTATCGAGTGCGGTGTACTAACAACTTTGCCGAAACGAAGTTCCCCCAGTTGATCTCTGTAGTGCCTCCTACCTGGATAGTCAAGAGCCAATCTTGAACTTTCGCGATAGGAAGTTAAATCACTCAGGATTTTTGTCTTCTCATCTACACTTTTCCCCCACAATGTAGGAGGATTTTGTTGATTTATGCAGATTGTGGCGATACCTTGTGGACTAATCCTAAGCTTCCAGCAACCTCCACAGGGAAAGTTCCATGAGAACAGAGCCAAAATCGCAACCTTAACACCCGTATTTCCAATGAGATAATATTGGTAACTTGGATTATCGCCTTCTATATTCTCTCTAGAAATTGGCCTCAAGTCACCGATTTCACTTAAAGCTACCAGAATTTCTCTTTCTTCTAAAAATTCCTCTTTCCAATATGTTTGCCCTTCGACGGAAAGTTGGGCAGGATTGCATGGGAAGAATTGGTTTAACTTGAATGCTACTTCTCCACTATATCCTTTAGCATTTAGCTCCTGAGCAAAACTCACAAAATCCTTCAACTCCGGTAATGTAGACTTCATAGTTACAACACTGATCTTTGTGAGGGTCGGCAATTTCTTAACCGCTTTTTCAATGCTCTTTATTGTATCATGGAAGTAGTTAGCCCTAGTGACAAATTCATTTCTTGTGGGCTTTAAAGAATCAAGGCTTACAATTACTCTTGTTAATCCATTCTCGATGAGTTCATCGATTATTCTCCAAAGCCTATATCCATTTGTTGTGATAATCTGCTGGGTGAAGCCTACTTCCTTGGCCCCTCTGACTAACTCACAAAAGTCACTTCGTACAGTCGGTTCTCCTCCTGTCCAGTGAACTCGCTGAATTCCAATACCCTGGGCAGCATGAAGCACTTCCAAAATTTCTTTAGCGCTGGGCTCAATCACATAATCCCGAAAATCGCTAGGTAGGCAATAACGACAACGAAAATTACAGCGTGGAGTTACTGCAAATCTCAAATTCCACTTTCTCATATCAGGCGAGTACATATTGTCCCTTGTGATCATTTAGATAACTCCATCCAGGGAATTTCCCTTTCCTGCTCGCAATGGCAGACTTAAAATAATCGAACTACTTCGTTTACGCTCCCAAATTGGCATGTTTTGCGAACTACTTCGTTTATGCACGATCGCTAGGTAAAGTTTCGAAAATTAACTACTAATTTTCCTTTTGGTATATCTTTATAAATTCTTAGCTTATCATAAACTAATTTTATTAATTCTACAAATATTAATTTCATATATAGGCAAGTCAAGGGGTCTTTTCCCCGATCAGGTCGAGGACAGGCTTGTATCGGGGAGGATCCCTTTTTTAGTTTTATAAAATAAGGAGTATTTATAAGGAAATCAAAGTAAAATACACTTTTATCTATGTAGATCAAAGAGGACGCTTCAAACTTGATTAAAATAGTCAAGTATGATAAAATATAGTATATACTGCTTAGCTTTACTTGAATTAAAGTTCAAAAAAAGGAGGTGAAAAAACAATGGCAACAGTAGTAACCGTTCCCCGTGATTCAGCCTTACAATTTAGATTGGTAGTAGGTTCCAACCCGGAAACCGGAGCACCTATTATCAACAGCAAGACCTTTAATAAGATCAAATCTGCTGCTTTAGACCAAGATGTCTATGATACAGCTACTGCTTTAGTGGGTCTGCAGAAGTATCCTTTAGATGAAATCAGACTTGAAAGAGAATCCCAACTTACTGAATAGTGAATA
>Ga0209991_10000713_pt1 | contig 14808 bp, 11 predicted proteins | sample ChitaG_FD_183167 | JGI IMG/M metagenome (GOLD analysis project Ga0209991, IMG submission 183167) | Deep subsurface microbial communities from South Pacific Ocean to uncover new lineages of life (NeLLi) - Chile_00310 metaG (SPAdes)... | ecosystem: Environmental > Aquatic > Marine > Oceanic >...
GGAAAAACATATTTTTTTTCTTTTTGGTAGAGGCCTGGAGCAACGAACTTCCAGAATTGGAAAAAAATAAAAGGAGATGTGAAGAAAATCGCAGCAAGAAAAGAGACTTTGATGTAGATCATGAAAGGAGAAGTCAGGCTCGTGAAGGCTAATTTTTCTCCTTCGGGGAGAAATTGGGTTACCGGGAGGGCAAGGATGTTGTAGATTTCCTTATGGAATATCCACGCCGGAATAACTGCAATAATAACGAAAATGAAAGAGTAAAATATTCTTTTTCTGAGGTCTTCGAGGTGTTCGAGGAAGGTCATATTGTCAGGAGACTTTTTTTCCTTCCTCATTCCCTTCGATTTCCTTTTCAATCTCTTCTTTTACATCTTTGAGCTCATCGAGTTCAATCTCTTCTTCAAATTTTTCTTTGATTTCGTCCGAGGTTTTTCTGAATTCTCTAAGTGCTCTTCCTATAGACCTTCCAACTTCCGGAAGCTTTTTGGGGCCAAAGATGAGAAGTGCGATAGCAAATATAATAATTAATTCAGGAAAGCCTATATTTCCGAACATCTTTATCTCTTATTCGAAGCCCGATGCTTATGGAAATATAGCCATTCGACTGGGATAAGTCAACCAGAACTTTACAAGAACTGGAGGCTTTGGTATTATCTAAATTCAGTGTAACTACCATGAAGAGAAAGATTTCCCTTCTTTTTGTTTTGATCCTTGTGCTTATCCTTCTTCCTGCCAAGGATGAGGATATCTGGGGGTTATCTTTAAAAAAAATGTCCTCAATCGTTTCTATTATAGAAGAAAACTATTTCCTGGATATCAACCATGAAAAACTGGTTTATTCCTCTATAAAAGGAATGCTTCAAACTTTGGACCCCCATTCTTATTTTCTGGACCCTGATCATTTTTCTCGTATGAGGGAAGATCACAGAGGAAAATATTACGGTCTGGGAATCGTCATCTCAAAGCAGGAAGACCGGTTGGTTGTCATATCTCCCATTGAGGGGGGGCCGGCTTACAGGCTGGGCATTCAGGCTGGAGACGTTATTTCTCATATTAACGGTGAGAGCACAAAACCTATTTCGAACTACGATGCAATGCAGAAGTTAAGGGGTCTCAAAGGAACCAAGGTCAACATAACAATTGTACGTGAGGGGCTTAAAAAACCTCTGGAAATGACCATTGTCCGGGAGGAAATTCCTCTTCATAGCGTTCCCTATTCTTTTATATTGAAGGATGATATTGGATACATCTTTATCCGTAATTTCGGTGGGACTACAACCAAAGAATTCGAAGAAAAAATGGAATCCCTGATTAAACAAGGGATGAAGAAGCTTATTCTTGATATGAGAACAAATGGCGGCGGCACTTTTATTCAGTCTGTAGAGATTTCGGATGAATTTCTGCCAAAAGGGGATCTTGTCGTCTCGATAAGAGGAAGGAACGAGAATTACAATAGAAAATTCTTGGCTTTGCGCGACAATCAATATGAGAAAATTCCCCTGGTGTTGTTGATAAACCGAGGAAGTGCCAGCGCTCCTGAAATTGTAAGCGGAGCCATAAAGGATAATGATAGAGGCTTGATCGTGGGCGAGAATTCCTTTGGGAAAGGACTTGTTCAAACAGTTATTCCCCTTGCACCCAATGTGGCAGTTGCACTGACGACTGCGAAATATTTCACACCGAGCGGCAGGTCAATCCAGAGAGATTATACTCACCTTGAAGATTATATGCTCAGTAAAGAAGTCCCTGAAGAAAGTAGAGAAGTGAGGTATACTTCCAGGGGGAGAAAAGTTCTGGGGCAGGGAGGAATATCTCCTGATTATGAGGTGAAATTCTCTATTCAAGATTTTACGTGGAATTTGTTGTTCAAGGGGTTATTCTTCTCATATGCTCAAAAGTTCACAAACAGAGGTACCCCTCTATCGAAAAAATTTATTTTTCCCCGGGAAAAGAAAGCAAAGATCAAAGATTCCGGGAGGAAAAAAATTATAGGACGAGATTTTATCGTTGATTCTCAGGTTTTGGAAGATTTTAAAGGATACCTTCGTGCAAATAAGATTAAGTATGAATTGGTTCAATTTGAAGAGGCAAAAGGAGAAATAAAAAGAGAGCTTGAAAAAGAAATATATTCTTCTATCTGGGGTATTGAGGAAGGAATGAGGGTTTACCGGAAAAGCGACCCGGTTGTATTAAAGGCCATAAAAGTTTTACCTGAAGCTTCAAAACTTGTAGAAAAAGACGAGAGAAAACAGCACTAAGGGTAAATAACTGTCTGATCGATGATCAGACCCTTCAATAGTTTAAATCCATCCGTATCTTTAATGGGAACAGTTGCATCTGCTCAATAATTCAGTGATGATTTTTAAAAGTGAAGTTCTTTTCTTTAAGACAATCTTGTGTTTTACACGCTTTAAAATATTGTTATAATAACAGACCAAGAAAGGAGGAAGAGGTGAAAATTGCCACAGCTTCAGACCATGCAGGTTATGAGCTTAAAAAAGGTATCGTGGCCTATCTTTCTAAAAAAGGAATACAGTATGAAGACTTTGGATGCGGTCCGGAGGAAAAGGCGGATTATGTTGATTATGGAGAGAAGGCTATAAAAAGGGTCTTATCAGGTGACTGTGACCGAGCTATCCTTGTTTGTGGAACAGGCCTCGGAATGGCCATTGTGGCAAACAAATTTAAAGGAGTGCGGGCAACTCCATGCTGGGATGAATATGTGGCTGAAGTGAGCCGAAGTCACAATGATTCAAATTGCTTGACTCTGGGGGGGAGAGTTATCCCTCTGGATGAGGCCCTCAGCATTGTCCAGATATGGCTTGAAACCGAGTTTGAAGGAGGCCGGCACCGAAAAAGAATCAATAAAATATTAGATATTGAAGACAGAAATTTTAAATCAAAAAAAGAGGAGTGAGAGCAATGTCCTCATTTTATGAAAAAGTTCATTCCTTATCTCAAAAAATATTAGAGAATAATAATTGGAGGCAGCGAGAATCTTTTAACCTTATTCCGTCTGAGACGACTCCCTCTCTGCTGGTAAAGATGTGCGAGATTTCTGACCCCTCAGGCCGATACGCTGAACACAGAACTATGAAGGGAGAAGAAATCTATTTTTATCAAGGAACGGATTTCATCAGGGATGTTGAAGAGGAAGCCCAACGCGAGTTCCGCTGTTTCTTTAACTGTACTGAGGTGGAGTTGAGGACAATTAGCGGCCAGATGGCCAACGAAGTCGTATTCAAAGGCATGGTCCGCTTTCTAAACCGTAAGCGCCCTGAAGGACAGCCGATGCGAAAGATGAAGCTGGTCATGAACAATGAATTGACCAAGGGCGGACATCTCAGCTCTCAGCCTATGGGTGCTCTTTTCAATTATGTGGAGGAAGATCCAGAGACAGGGAAGGAAAATGTAATTAATATGCCTGTTTTAAAGGAAAATCCTTACAGGCCCGACCTTGAAAGGCTCGGAAAGATTCTGGATCAGCACAAGCCTGAACTTTTTGTGTTTGGTAAAAGCATGTTCCTCTACCAGGAGCCAATCAAATTTGTTTCTGAATTGGTTAAAGACTGGGAGACGCCTCCTGTCGTCATGTACGATATGGCTCATGTTCTGGGGCTATACGGGGTCTTTCAGACACCCCTGGAGGAAGGGGCTGATCTTATAACAGGAAGTACGCATAAAACTTTTTTCGGCCCCCAAAGAGGGATAATTGCAGGCAACTTTCCCAAAGGGAGTCCGCTGCGAAAATTATGGCTGGATATCAAAAGCCGCACTTTCCCTGGTTCGACCAGCAATCATCATTTAGGAACACTACTGGCACTCTTGATGGCTGCTTATGAAATAAACGAGTTTAAGGAGGAGTACCAGACACAGGTCAGAAAAAACGCCAAGGCTTTTGCACTGGCTTTAAAAGATAAAGGAGTTCAGGTAGAAGGAGACGAGAAGGATGGGTTCACAGAGACGCATCAAGTTGTTATCCGGGTCAAAGCCTACGGCGACGGCCAGGAAATTGCTCGACGTCTTGAAGAGAATAATATCGTGACCAATTACCAGGCTTTGCCTGATGACGAGACATTTCTCAAATCGAGCGGAATCCGTATGGGTGTTCAGGAGATGACACGCTTCGGGATGATAGAGAAAGATTTTGATGAGCTCTCGGGTTTGATAGGAGATGTTATCGTGAGAAACAAAAAAGTGAAGGAAGAGGTGAAAAAATTTCGCGGGAATTTCCTCCAGATGAAGTTCTGCCTTTCCCTGAAGGAAGGTGTTCCTCTCGCTTCAAAAATAATAAAAAGCATCTTTCCTTACCCTGATTTCGCTGATTTATTTATAGAGAATTTAGAGAAAAACATTTAAAGGATGAAGGGGCCAGACTTTAATTGACGAGCTTGCCCTTTTTTTGTCAGAATGATTCAAAAAAGAGAGATTTAAGATGAAGATTTTGGTGATAGGTTCTGGGGGCAGAGAACATGCCCTTGCCTGGAAAATATCTCAAAGCCCGCGCCTTGAAAAGCTGTTCTGTGCTCCCGGAAATGCGGGCACAATGAGCATTGCTGAGAATGTTGCCATCGGGGATTCGGATATCAACAGCCTGGCTGATTTCGCCGCTCAGGAGAAGATTGACTTGACTGTAGTGGGGCCTGAAATTCCGTTAACTCTTGGCATAGTTGATGAGTTTGAGAAGAGAGGCTTAGAGATCTTCGGGCCAAAAAAAAATACAGCTGAGTTGGAAGGAAGTAAAGTGTTTGCCAAGCAATTTATGGAGCGTCACGGAATGCCAACGGCCAGATACAGAGTTGCTGAATCACCAGAGGAAGCAAAGGAAATCTTGAATTCAGGAGAGTTTTCTTTTCCTTTGGTCATAAAAGCTGATGGATTGGCTGCCGGGAAGGGGGCCATAATCTGCGAAAGTCTTGATAAAGCAGAGGAAGTTGTGCACATGATTATGGTAGAGAAGAAATTTGGAGAATCCGGAAGAAGAGTTCTCGTTGAAGAATTCTTGAGTGGAAAAGAGATGTCTTTTATCGTCCTGTCAGACGGGACAAATGTAGTCCCCTTTGTTACAACAATGGACCATAAAGCTGTTTTCGACGGGGATAAGGGTCCTAATACAGGAGGGATGGGAGCGATTTCTCCTTCTCCTTTTGTTGATGTGGAGCTGTTTTCGCAAATCATGAAATCCATTGTCCTCCCCACTGTGACCCATATGCGGGAGGAAGGGAGAAAGTATAAGGGTGTGCTTTATGTGGGATTGATGCTGACAGGGGAAGGGCCTAAAGTCCTGGAGTATAATTGCCGTTTTGGAGATCCGGAGACTCAACCCCAGGTACTGAGGATGGAAAGTGACCTTGTGGATGTTCTCCTTTCCACAGTCCGGGAGGATGTATCAGAAAAGGAAATTCAGTGGAGCCCCAAAGCTTCTGCGTGCGTTATCTTAGCTTCTGGCGGATACCCGCTTGAATACGAAAAGGGAAAAAGGATAGAAGGTCTGGAGGAGACTTCAAAGATACACGGAATCACTCTTTTCCATGCAGGAACAAAGTACCAGAAAGGAGAATATTACACAAACGGGGGGAGAGTGTTGGGAGTCTGTGCTTCAGAGGAGGGCTTAGATAATACTATGGAAAAGATTTACAGGGCCATCTCAGGGATATCTTTTGAGGGCAAACATTTCCGGAAGGATATCGGTACTGTAAGGGAGGAGGAAATATGAGGATTGCGGTTTTTATTGGAAGCGATTCGGATTATGAGGTTATAAAAGATGCGTTAGAGATACTTAAAGAATTCCAAGTTACTTTTGCCGTGGAAGTCACATCTGCCCACCGTTCTCCTGCCAGAACCCTCAAACTCATAAAATCTTTTGAGGATGAAGGAGTTGAAGTTTTCATCGCAGTTGCAGGTAAAGCTGCTCATTTAGCGGGTGTTGTGGCCGCACATACAGTGCGGCCTGTCATTGGGGTGCCGGTGGGGGCGTCACCTCTTCATGGCCTCGATGCTCTTTTCTCGACTGTTCAGATGCCAAAAGGGGTGCCTGTGGCCACCATGGGCATAGGGAAATCCGGAGCTTCAAATGCAGCGCTCCTGGCTATCCAGATCTTAAGCCTGAAGGAGCCCGCTTTAGTGAAAAGGATGAAGGAATATCGGGAGGAAATGGCATCCCAGGTTGAAGACAAGTCAAAGAAAATCCAGCAAAAAAAATGACATCTTTTTCGATTAAGACCTTTGGTTGCCGTGTGAATCAAGCCGAGGCCTTTTTATGGACAGATGTGTTTCAGAGACATGGATTAAAATATGAAAAAGATTTTTTCAGAAGCGACATAGTTGTTGTCAACTCCTGCACTCTCACCAGCCGTGCGGACAGGGATGCGAGAAGCTTCATAAGAAAAGTTGCCATTTCAAATCCCAGGGCAAGATTGATTGTAACCGGATGCTATGCAGAAAGGGCACCTGAAGATTTGCAGGAAATGCCCCAGGTCTGGTGTCTTATCTCCAATGCGGAAAAAGAAGGTCTCGCTGCAAAAGTTCTTTCCTTTGCAGCAAAAAAAAAAGAGAGCCCGGTTTTGCCTTTCCGTTCTCGGGCGCTAGTTAAAATTCAGGATGGGTGCAATTTTTTATGCACGTTTTGTATTATTCCCAGCGTAAGGGGCAGGAGTGTAAGCTTTGAAAAGAGAAAGGTTCTTTCACAAATAAAGGAATTCATATCCCAGGGTTTCAGGGAAATTGTTCTGACGGGAATCCATCTTTGCTCATACGGGTTTGACCTCAAACCCAGAAGCTCTCTTCTCCTGTTGCTTCAGGAAATCGAAAGAATAGAAGGCCTCGCAGGATTGAGGTTAAGTTCTCTTGACCCACGATTTTTAAAGCCTACTTTGCTTGAGTTTATCACGAAGAGCGCGAAAATATGCCCTCATTTTCACCTCTCTTTGCAGAGTGGATCTGATGGTATATTAGAGCGCATGGGGAGAAAGATAAAAATTGAGGATTATAAAAGCATTCTGAATCGTCTGCGCGAGAAATCTCCAAAGGCTTCCCTCGGAGCAGACATTATTGTGGGCTTCCCCGGCGAAACTGATGATGATTTTAAACAGACCTACCAATTCCTGGAACAATCACCTTTGACCTATTTTCACGTGTTTTCCTATTCTCCTCGCCCCGGGACTGTCGCTGCCTCCTGGAAGCAGATAGACGGCAGGGTAAAGAAGGAGAGAGCGGGCCTTTTGAGAGATTTATCCCTGAGGAAGAATACCAGCTTTCGCCGGCTTTTTGTCGGGAGTGAATGCGACGGCATCGTTGTAAAAAAGGAAAAAGACGGTGGTCAAGTTTTGACATCCAATTATTTTAAGGTTCTTGTTCCTCCCTCCCCTTATGGTGAAGGGGAAGAAGTGAGAGTGAAAATCACAAAAGTGGACAGAGGAGATACAACCGGGCAAATCATCAATCTATCAAGCTTTTAAAATTTTTTCCTGTAGCTTGCAGGTTGAATTAAGGATAAAATAAAATCAAATGAAAAAAATCATTCTTCTTCCCCCCGAGATATCACAAAAGATCGCTGCGGGGGAAGTCATAGAGAGGCCGTTTTCTGCTGTCAAGGAGTTGGTGGAAAACTCTTTGGATGCAGGGGCTTCGGAGATAAAAACCGAGCTCATAGCTGGAGGGAAAAAGCTAATAAAAGTTACGGATAATGGTCACGGAATGGGACGGGAGGATGCCAAGGTGTGTTTTGAAAGGCATTCAACCAGCAAAGTTGCAAGGCTTGAAGACCTCAACCAGATTTCGACCCTGGGTTTTAGAGGAGAGGCACTCCCGAGTATTTCTGCTGTCTCACGGGTAATTTTAAAGACCTCTGATGGAAAAGGAGAAAAGGGGACTATGATGGAAAAGGAGGAAGAGAAGCTTATTCAAGTTGCAGATATTGCTTTTCCAAGGGGGACAAGTATTGAGGTCAGAAATTTGTTCTTTAATTTGCCCGCAAGAGAGAAGTTTCTCCGCTCAGATAGATCTGAAATGGCCTTGATTGTGAAATACTTGACTTTTGTTTCCCTTGCTTACCCGGAAGTGAGATTTTCTTTAATTCACGTAAAAAGGCAGGTCTTTGATTATCCGGTTGTAAGCAGTCTTAAAGAGAGAATTTTTCAGGTTTTCGGAAAATCCATTTTGGAGAATCTTTTGGAAGTTGAATATGGGGAGGATGGAAAGAGAATCTATGGTTATGCCTCCCTCCCACCCTCAGGTCGTCGTGATAGAACCCTTCAGCTCTTTTATGTAAACAAAAGGCCGGTCAGAGATCGAACTCTCCAGGCTGCCCTGAACCAGGCCTACAGAGGCTTTCTCGAAAAGGACAGATTTGCCGAAGCCTTCCTTTTTATCACCTTCCCATATTTTGAGGTGGACATCAATGTTCATCCGGCGAAAGCTGAAGTCAGGTTTAAAGATTCACGGCATGTTTTTCATCTTGTTTTACGGAGCATAGGACAGGCTCTGATCAAGGAGAAAGGGATTAAAGAGATTTATCCTTCTCAAGAAGAAGAAAAAAGCGGCCCCTGGATAGAAAAAAGGAAAGGTACTAGTGCTTTCGGGATTGCAGAAGAAAAGCAGATGGAGTGGAGAGATTTTTTCTCGCCCATGGAAGAGAAAAGGAAGAAATATCCCCGTGTTCTTGGGCAGTATCGAGATACCTATATTGTTGCATCGTCAGAAGAAGGGATAATTATCGTTGACCAGCACAATGCCCATGAAAGAGTTCTTTTTGAAAAATATGAAGAAATCGATAAAAAAAAGAAATGGCCCCATAAATTAGCTCTTCTTCCCATTCTTTTCGAACTTTCTCCCTCCCAGGTATTGAGCTTCGAAAACAATCAAGCTCTGTTGGAAGAGGCAGGATTTAGAGTGGAGGCCATGGGAGGACAGAGTTACGCTTTAAAGGAGTATCCGGATATATTCAAAGAAGAGGAAGCAAAGGAGATATTTCTTTCTCTCCTGGAAGAAATGAAGAGAGAAAAAATTGAGGATAAAAAAAGGAAGCTGCTCGCCACACTGGCCTGCAAAACTGCTGTAAAAGCAGGGCAGGCCTTATCATTGGAAAAAATGAATTACCTGGTGGAAGAACTTTTTAGAACTTCGAATTCATCCCTATGCCCTCATGGAAGACCCATCGTGGTTAAAATAGACAGGAGAGAAATAGAGCGTGGTTTGAAAAGAAGCTGAAATTGACAACTTTTTTCTGTTCTGTTAAGATTATCGGGGTAAAAAGCCTGGGTGAGTTCCCAGGAAAAGGGGACGGCTCCTATTTTTTCCGAAAATGAGAACCGTCCCCTTTTTTGAGTATATCTCGGGGAGTAGCGCAGCTTGGTTAGCGCGCCTGCCTTGGGAGCAGGAGGTCGTCGGTTCAAATCCGATCTCCCCGATTAGAATTTAAGGCGGACGAAAAGGCATTTAAGTATAAAAGCGAGCAGAGTCAAAGAAGTATCCAGTGCGCCTGTAGCTCAGTCGGATAGAGCAGCTGCCTTCTAAGCAGCGGGTCGGGAGTTCGAGTCTCTCCAGGCGCGCCAGCCTTACCCCTTATTTTTCAATAGTTTTCCTTTGGAGTTGTTTTCAGTGAGCCTACGCTATTTTAGGCTATTTTAAGCCTAAAATGGCAAACGAATGGCAAATCTCTACCTCATATAAAGGGTAGATAAATGGCAAATCTATGCTTTATTTTTTGGATGGTGAAGACTGCTTGACTGGCAGTCAAGAGGTCGTGGGTTCAATCCCCATCAGCTCCACCATCTGTTATCCTCTGTTTTTCCCTGGTAGTCCTTTGATTTTTAATTTTTTTAGTTTCAATGCTGTTACTGTATTTTCAGCGTAATTCAACAATTTTTGTTAGAAATCTGTGAGATGGGTAGAAGTCTATATTTGATTTGACACTCCTCACATAAATTATTATCCTGTAACCAAACAAGTAGAGGGAACTAATGGGACTTGGCGTCCTGAATGGTTGAGGGGAAGGGGAGTTCTCATTCGCTTCGAACCTTGTCAAAAGGTTGCAGTTAGTAGTAGTATGATAGTCGGAATCTGTAGCTTGAGAAATCAGCAAAAAAGTCTGAAACCGCTTGACGGCATACATTCGGTGCTACAGTCCGGCGTAAGTCATTTTCAAGCAAGGAGAAACAGATATGGGTGATAAGGGAAAAAAGGATAAAGGCAAAAGGGAACAACAGAAAAAGGCCCAGCTTAATCTAAAGGAAAAACGAAAATTGAGAAAAGAAAAGAAGAATAAATAAATGCCCAGTGATGTCCGGTGATGACCTGCCTGTGGCGGTTGAGACTTTAACCAAGAAACAACAAGACAATCCCCTATTGTGGCAAATGAGTGACAAATATTCAAAAAGTAATGCTGTAAGTCATTCATTTGTAAGCGGTTAATTATTATGGAGGAATGCCTTCTAAGCAGCGGGTCGGGAGTTCGAGTCTCTCCAGGCGCGCCATTTTTTTCAAAGCTGCGAAATAGGGAATCGTATTAATTTTTTCATCTCAGCTTGATTTTCCAGCGGAAAATCTTTAGCTTATCTTCCCTCCTCGGGCGCGATGAGCACTCTAGCCTTTTTAGATGAGAAAATGAGCTCGAAATTCACCCTTCAGAATCCTCCCTTTGGATGATTGACTCTATAAGAGCTTTCTGGAATTATAAGTGATTGTTGTGGGCAATGCAGCCTCTTTTTTAAAGAAAATATTTCAGGGATGAGAGAATATTAGCATGCGGCAAACGTCTCCTAACTTTGGGTCGTTTGAAAGTACATAGGTAAAAAGTCAAATGAAAACAGTTGACAAATATTGTCAAATTGTTTATTTTAATAGAACCGCATAAGGTATAAAAAATGTCATCAAATCTTGGTGAGCTTCTCTTACGTGAGAAACTCTTGACTCAGGAACAGTTGAAATCCGCCCTTGAGTTTGAAAAGAAGAATAAGGTTCCTATTGGGAGTGCTCTGGTGACCCTTGGCTATATTACGGAAGAGGAGATGGCACAGGCTTTAAGCCGCCAGTTAGGCTATCCTTATATTGACCTAAGTCAGTTCGAAGTCTACCCGGATGTTATCGAGCTAATCCCGGTAGACATTGCCAAAAAGCACATGATTATGCCTATTCATCGAATTCGATCTTTTTTAACGATGGCCATGGTTGATCCGACAGACCTGGATGTCATCGAAAATGTTAGGTTTCGAACGAGCCTGAGTATACAGCCGGTCATTGCTTCTGAGTCAGGGATTATAGAAGCCATAAACAGGTACTATGGCGCTTCTGATTCTATGCGTGTTAAGGAGATCCTCGATGAAATTGAGCAGGCTGACGATGGAGCTGTCAACGTCATCGAGGAAGAAGAAGAGGAATATGATATTGAAGAATTGACTCGCTCGACGGAAGAAGCGCCTGTCATTACCCTTGTGAACACAATATTTATAGATGCCATAAAAAAGGGAGCAAGTGATGTCCATTTTGAACCCTATGAACGCTCTTTCCGTGTAAGATACCGCATCGACGGTATTCTTCATGAAACGATGGACCTCGCCATGAAATTCAAAAATCCGGTTATTTCCAGGGTTAAGATCCTCTCAAACATGGATATAGCAGAGAAGAGATTGCCACAGGACGGGCGGTTAAAAATGAGAGTAAAATGGGGGGATGACAACCGGAAAGAAGTCGATATGAGAATCTCCTGTGTGCCAACAATTTTTGGCGAGAAAATTGTATCCCGTATCCTTGACCGGGAAATGCTGCAGTTGGACCTTACTAAGCTGGGCTTTGAGAAGAAGTCCCTTAAACTTTTTCAGTCAGCCATAACCAGGCCTTTTGGGATTATCCTGGTCACAGGTCCGACAGGGAGCGGAAAGACAAATACTCTGTATTCCGCTATTTCCAATTTGAACGCGCAGGAAAAGAACATCATGACGGCCGAAGATCCTGTGGAGTTTTATATGCCTGGAATAAACCAGGTCAACATAAAGGAAGAAATCGGATTGAATTTTTCAACGTCCCTTAGAGCTTTCCTGAGGCAGGACCCCGATATCATGCTTATCGGTGAGATGAGGGATTATGAAACTGTTGACATCGCCATTAAGGCTGCACTAACCGGGCACCTGGTTTTTTCCACGGTTCATACAAATGATGCAGCAGGCACAATTATCAGGCTGATAAACATGAATGTAGAGCCTTTTTTGATCTCGGATTCTGTCATTCTCATTGTGGCCCAAAGGCTGATAAGGCGTCTGTGCAAGAAGTGCATGGAGGAGCATAAACTTACACCTGAAGCTCTTGTCGACATAGGCTATTCTCCGGAAGAAGCAGAGAAAGTGAAACCTATGAAGGCCAAGGGGTGCAGCGCCTGTAATGAATTAGGTTACAAAGGAAGAACCGGGCTTTTTGAAGTCATGGAAATGACTAATGAAATAAGAGATCTCATTTTAGCCAAGGCTCAGCCAAAAGATATAAAAGAGGTAAGTCAGCGTAATGGGATGATTACCCTGCGTCAGAGTGGGTTGGCCAAGATAAAAGACGGGATTACTTCTATAGAAGAAGTTTTAAGAGAAACCGTAAGAGATGTGGAGGTACAAGGTGGCAAAACCGATTCAGGAACTGCTTAAAATTTGCGTTGAGAGGAGTGCCAGTGATTTACATATAACAACGCACATGCCCCCCCGGATTAGAGTTGATGGACGTCTGATCTCGATCGACCATCCGCCTTTAACTCCAGTTGATACAAAAGCGCTTGTCTATACTTTGTTAACAGACAGACAGAAAAAAATGTTTGAGGAAAAACTGGAGCTTGATTTCTCTTTTGGCATCAAAGATCTAGGCCGTTTTCGGGGGAATGTCTATATGCAGAAAGGGGCTGTGGCAGCGGCTTTTAGGAGATTCCTCACACAGATGTGGAGCTTCCCTAAATTGGGTATTCCTCAAAAAATTGCCCAGCTCTGCCATTTACCCCGGGGATTAGTCCTGGTGACCGGCCCAACAGGCTGTGGAAAGTCAACAACTCTAGCCTGTATGATTGACCACATTAACACAGAAAGAGCTGTTCATATCGTAACCATAGAAGACCCGATTGAATATTATTTCACTCCAAAGAAGGCCATGATAAACCAAAGGGAGCTCAATGTTGATACACTGTCTTTCCCCAACGCGCTTCGTTCTGTTTTAAGGGAAGACCCGGATGTTGTTCTGGTAGGAGAAATGAGAGATTTGCCGACTGTGGAAGCTACCTTGCACGTAGCAGAGACCGGGCACCTCACTTTCTCAACACTTCATACAAATTCGGCCGCTGAGACGGTTTCGAGGATTGTCGATATATTTCCTTCCCAGTACCAGGATCAGGTGAGAATCACACTTTCCATGTGTTTGGAGGCGGTGTTAACTCAGGCCCTCTTGCCTCGAGCAGACGGGAGCGGGAGAGTTCTGGCCATGGAGATACTCATCCCCAATGCTGCAATCAGGAATCTCATCAGAGAAAATAAACTCCACCAGATTTACTCTGCCATGCAAATGGGCCAAGAGAAATTTGGAATGCAGACCTTTAACCAGTCTCTGGTCAGCCTTTATGTTAGAGGAATGATCACACTCGATACTGCCATGAATATATCCTACAATACAGAGGAATTGACAGACATGATTCAGAGGAAAGAAGGGGTTAAGGTGTCCGCATCAGGTTTCTCTCCGACTTCAGTGAGGAAATAAAAAGGGGGATATAGAGATGGCTATTTTCGTCTGGAAAGGAAAAAACCGTTATGGTGATGTTGTAGCAGGAGAACGTGTTGCCAAGTCTGCTGTAGAACTGACAAGAATCCTGAGAGGAGAGCAGATAACTGTCACAGGTGTCACAAGGAAAAGGACAGAGATAAAAATCCCTCTCCTTAAGAAAGAGAAAGTTGGGTTCAAAGAATTAGCGGTTTACGCCAGACAGCTTTCTGTGTTGATAGATGCGGATCTTCCTCTTATTCAAAGCTTGGGCATGCTGGCCAAACAGACAAAGAACAAATATTTTAAAGAAGTTATTACCACCGTCAGGAAAGATGTTGAGGCCGGTGCCACTCTGAATCAGGCAAAAAAGAAATTCCCCAAAGTCTTTGATAACCTCTTCTGCAATCTTGTAGCATCGGGAGAACAGAGCGGCTCGCTTGATATCATGCTTCGGCGTTTAGCGGATTACTTAGAACAGGTTGTCAAATTAAGGGCCCAGATCAAACAGGCCATGACATATCCTGTTGCCATATTCATTTTTTCTGTCGTTGTGACAATTTTTATGATGTGGAAAATTGTCCCGATTTTCTCTAACATATTTGTCGAGCTGGGGGCGGAAATGCCTCTCCTTACGCAGATGACAATGGTAGCAAGCAATTTTGTCCAGAATTATATACTGTTTATCATCCTCGGGTTTGTAGGCTTTGTTTTTCTTTTCAGGTACTTTAAGAAAACAACAACAGGGAGAGAGCTAATTGATCGCACTATGCTCAAAATACCTCTTTTTGGAGCATTGTTTGAAAAAGTTGCCCTGTCTCGAATCACGCGAACCTTGGGCACTCTTCTTTCCGGAGGCGTGCCAATGATGGAAAGCCTTAAAATTACCTCCACTACAGCTGGGAATGTAATCCTGGAAAGCCGGATCATGGAGTCTCGAACCATGGTCGCTGAGGGGGCAAACCTAGCAGATGCCTTTAAAGAAAAGCGTTTTCCTTTAATGCTTCATCAGATGGTTGGAGTGGGTGAAGCCACCGGAACTCTGGATGCAATGTTGTCGAAGCTGGCTGATTTTTATGATGATGAGGT
>Ga0209991_10000714_pt1 | contig 14805 bp, 18 predicted proteins | sample ChitaG_FD_183167 | JGI IMG/M metagenome (GOLD analysis project Ga0209991, IMG submission 183167) | Deep subsurface microbial communities from South Pacific Ocean to uncover new lineages of life (NeLLi) - Chile_00310 metaG (SPAdes)... | ecosystem: Environmental > Aquatic > Marine > Oceanic >...
ATCGCCTATTTACTAAAGTGTAAGTTTATTGTGGCGTCCCTGGAGGGATTCGAACCCACGACCCGCTGCTTAGAAGGCAGCCGCTCTGTCCAGCTGAGCTACAGGGACAACCAAATTAAGTATAGCATGATGAGGCTGGAATGCTAACAATAAAGAGTGCGCTAGTCTTTGTGAGCCTGTGCTACATGCTTCTGCCAGCACTTCTCGTGCACATAAACGGCACATTTGGCACAGTAATAAATATGGGCTCTGGCTTCTTTGCCACAGACAGGATATTTCATGAATCGCTGCCTCCACTATCTTTTCCTTTTTGCCTTAACCCTTCAGGATTAAACCTTTTCCCTCTCTCTTCTCTAGAGTCAGTTACATAGAAGCCCGGCCCATTAAATATGATGGGGACCGGACAGAAAATGCGACGGGCAATTCCGTGGCAGGTAGGGCAATCAGCTATCGGTTTATCATGAAAGCTCTGCTTAAGCTCAAATTGCAGTTTACAGTCCAGGCATCGGTATTGATAAATAGGCATTTATATCCTGCTTTATTCCAAAAGAGGTGTTATTTCTTCTTCTGAGATTTGCTCCTCCGGGCTTAGTTCTTCCGGGCCCGGTTCTTCTGAGGCTTGAGCCATTGAGACCTGTTCCTCTATCTTGCTCTCTCTTGCTCTAAACTCGCCATCCAAATTGACGCTACCTATCTCAAAGGGTGGTCGATGAGCTTGCAGTACATGCTCATCCCAACAGTAGGCGTGCACAAAGACACCACAAGAACAATGGAAAACAACCCTGTCGTAGAGTAATGGATTTCCACATACAATACAATTCATTTACTTACCTCCTGTAATTAGCACTCTTAATATCAAAGTGCTAATTATAGCGCGCTGATACAGTTTCCGCAAGCTTGCTGTTGTAGGCTTGGTTGACAATCTGTCTTCTAAGCCGCTAATATGGGATTACTCCTATGGGCACAAAATACGGATTGCCTGAATCTTGCACATCTTATCAGGACGCAGTACGAGTTGAGTTGCATAAGATCATCGAGAACTGTCCTTCGGTTCTTCGTAAGATACTGCGATACCACATGGGCTGGCAGGATGAGCATGGACATTCTTGCAGCAGAGAATCAGGCAAATTTATTCGCTCTACCCTTTGTCTTCTTAGTTGTCAAGCGGTGGGGGGTGACATGTCGCAGGTAATGCCTGCCGCAGCAGCCGTCGAACTCATCCACAATTTTTCTTTAATCCATGACGATATAGAAGATGTTAGCTATGAGCGCCATCACCGGCCAACTGTATGGAAACTGTGGGGCCAGTCTCAGGCGATAAATGCCGGCGATGCCATGTTCACCCTGGCCTACTTAGCGTTGCTTAAACTAAAAGAGAAGGACATAGCTGATGAAAAGGTCGCTAGTTCCGCTAAAATGTTGAGCCTGGCTTGTTTGGAGCTTTGCGAGGGACAATACTTAGACGTCGAATATGAGAACCGTCTCGACATCACCATCAAGGATTATCTTGATATGGCAGCCAAAAAAACAGCAGCCCTGCTTGCCGTATCAACTTCTTTGGGAGCATATCTGTGCAGCGAAGATAGTAAGTTAGTAGACTTTCTTCACCTGTTCGGCGAAGAATTAGGCATAGCCTATCAGATTTGCGATGATATATTGGGAATTTGGGGAATGGAAGGACGCATTGGGAAATCTGTTAGCGATATCTCTCAGAGAAAGAAAACTTTGCCCGTAGTTTATGGATTGCAGAATAGTGAGGGTAAGGAAAAAGAAAAGCTTGTGAAGCTCTATTCTCAAAAATCTATCGCGGGCGAAGATATAACTGAGGTTAGGAAGATTCTGGAGCAATTAGGCGCCAGGGATTATGCTGAAGATTTGGCTGAACAATATTATTACAAAGCTTCGGCACAGCTCAAGGCTACCCGGCTTGACACATCCAGGCAAGCTCCACTCAAAGATACAGCTTGTTTTCTAGCGAAACGCGACTTCTAGGAGGGAAAATGCCAAAAAAGACTGTTGAAGATATAGAAGTTAAAGGCAAGAGAGTTCTACTCAGGGCTGATTTTAATGTTCCGCTAGATGTAAACACTGGCGCCATTAGCGATGATAGCCGCATCCAAGCTTCGCTACCTACTATCAAGTATCTCGTTGACCATAAATCCAGAATAATCCTCTGCTCGCATTTAGGACGCCCTAAAGGCAACGTAGTTGAAAATTTGCGGATGGCGCCGATAGCGCAGAGGTTGTCACAGCTTATGGATGTGCCTGTCAGCACAGCATCCGATTGTATAGGCCAGGAAGTAGAAAGCAAAGTGGAGACACTCAAAGAGGGTGACATTTTGGTTCTGGAAAATCTACGCTTTCACGCCGAAGAGGAAGCAAATGATGCCGCCTTTGCCCGGAAGCTAGCCAGTCTGGCTGACATTTATGTTAATGATGCCTTCGGCACTGCTCACCGGGCTCATGCCTCTACTGTGGGTGTAGCTAAATACCTGCCCGCGGTGGCTGGCTTTTTGATGAAAAAGGAGTTGGAGGTTATGGGGAAGCTCTTGCACGATTCAGCGCGCCCATCGGTCTGCCTTATAGGCGGTGCTAAGGTGAGTGATAAGATAGAGCTATTACAAAATATGCTAAGAAAGATTGACGTGCTGCTGGTTGGTGGTGGCATGGCTGCGACTTTCTTAAAGACACAAGGATACGAGGTAGGGCGTTCTTTAATAGAGAATGATAAGTTGGGCCTGGCCAATAAATTGCTACAGGAAGCCCAGGAGTGGAGGGTGCCATTTCTACTCCCAATTGATGTAGTTGTGGCGGAAGAAATCAAAGCTGGAGCCCCCACCAGGATAGTACCAACAACCGATATATCATCGGGTAGCCATATCGTAGATATTGGCCCTCAATCCATTGAGCTTTTCTGTAGTGAACTGAAAAAATGTCGTACCATCATGTGGAATGGCCCTATGGGGATTTATGAAATACCTCAATTTGCTCAAGGTACCAGGTCCATAGCCAGTTTTCTGTCCACCCTCAATGCCATTACTATTATCGGTGGTGGCTCTTCTGCTGAAGTAGTCCAGGAAATGGGACTAACTGATAAAATGACCCATGTCTCCACAGGAGGTGGGGCCAGCCTGAGATTTTTGGAGGGCGTTGCCTTACCTGGTGTGAAGGTTTTGTTAGATAAGGAATAATAGCATCAATCCCAATTTAATGGGGTGAGAAGGAGAGTGTGAAATGCGAATACCTTTTGTTGCTGGTAATTGGAAAATGAATACCACGGTTACTGAAGCTGAAAAGCTTGTTATCGAGATGCTTGAGAAACTGGATAGGGTAGAAGGAGTGGAAAAAGTGCTTTGCCCACCCTTCGTATCATTAGTTGCCATAAATATGATGCTCCACGGTTCGTCTGTTAAGCTCGGTGCACAAAACATGTATTTTGAGACTAAAGGGGCTTATACCGGTGAGATATCCCCCCTGATGCTCAGAGAGCTATGTGAATTTGTCATACTGGGACATTCTGAACGGAGGTGGTATTTTGGGGACACTGATGAAATAGTTAACAAAAAGGTAAAGGCAGCACTGGCAAATAAGCTTAATCCTATCTTGTGCGTTGGAGAGAGGCTTGAAGAGAATGAAGCTGGCAAGACAGAGGAGGTGATTAACCGGCAGGTGACGGCGGCGTTGAAGGGTATAGAGCCCGCCGCTTTGAGCCGAAGCTCTGACGAGGTGGCGACGAATCTAGTAATTGCCTATGAGCCAGTTTGGGCTATTGGCACGGGCAAGGCAGCCAGCGGTGAGCAGGCGGCAGCTACTATCCAGTTCATTCGTGACGTTGTGGCTAAGAGATGGAATGAGACCATAGCCCAGGATTTACGCATCCTTTATGGCGGCAGTGTTACCAGTGCTAATATTGCTGAGTTTATTTCACATCCAGAAATCGATGGTGCCCTGGTCGGCGGAGCCAGCCTCAAAGCTGAAGAATTCGTGGGTATTGTTGAGCAAACTGCCGAAATCAAGAAAAGAATAAAGTAGTCAGTAGTCAGTGATTGCTATCATTGGTCCCACTGCTGTCGGGAAAAGCGAGCTTGCTCTGCACCTGGCCCAGTACTTTCCCGCGGAGATAATAAGCGCCGATAGCCGCCAGGTCTATCGCTATATGGATATCGGCACTAATAAGCCAACTCCGACCGAGAGGGCATCGATCCCTCACCATGTCATTGATGTAGTCGAGCCCAACGAAGATTTTAGTCTGGCTATGTATCATCAACTAGCCATTGAGGCGCTGAAAGCCATTAAGCAGAAAGGCAAATTGCCCTTACTGGTCGGTGGCAGCGGCCTTTATGTGTGGTCGTTGGTGGAGGGATGGAAGATACCTCAGGTGCCACCTGACCAGGAGCTAAGACGCCAGTTAGAAGCCAGAGCAGAGCAAGAAGGTAGCCATAGACTTTATCAGGGGTTGCAAAATATTGACCCTGAAGCGGCAGCAATAATCAATCCCAGTAATATCCGCCGCATAATAAGAGCGCTGGAAATCTATCATGCGACAGGACAGCCGCCTTCTCAATTACAGCGTAAAAAGGCGCCGAGTTTTCCCTCCCTGCTCATTGGTTTAACCCAGGAAAGAAGCGAATTATATAGAAGGATTGATTTGCGTGTTGATAAAATGATACAACGCGGATTGGTTGAAGAAGTAGAGCAGTTATTGAAAAAAGGTTATAGCCATTCCTTGCCTTCTATGTCGGGCATAGGTTACAAGCAGATAGGGCAGTTTCTTCGAGGCGAGATGACTTTGACCGAGGCTACTGATAAAATAAAATATGAAACGCATAGACTGGTTCGTCACCAGTATGTCTGGTTTCGCCTCGGCGATAGCAGGATTCATTGGCTTGATGTGAGTGGGACAGAAGAAAAAGCCAGTCCAGATCTTATCGGGGTCACTCTGGACAAAGCGAAGGGCATCATAAAAGGCTTCATATCATGAAATTCTCCAAGTTACAGGCTCCGGGTAATGACTTCATCCTGGTGGGCACCCTCACCCAAACCCTCTTCCTTGAGGAGAGAGGACCGGGAGAGAGCAAAGCAGAGTCCCGATGCAAGCGGTACAACCTCTCTCTGACAATAGAGACTTTGACGGGCATAAGACAGGGTAGAGCCTATATGTTGGGGGATAAGCTCAGCCGGGTCGAGGCAAACATAGGCCTGCCCCAGTTCCAACCGGAGCAAATTTCCGTTGAGATTAAAGTTGACATAATGCTCATAGATAAGACCTTGACGGTATCCTGGGATAGGGTGGGGGAGGTGTTACTCAGCGGTGCGGTGAAAGAAGTTTTCACCAGGGAATAGCTGGGAGAAAGGACCTGATGGAATTAGCTAAACGGCTTGATAGATTACCTCCATATCTTTTTGTGGAAATAAATCAGAAAATCGCTGAGCTTCGGGCTAAAGGAGAAGAAGTAATCAACTTTGCTATTGGTGACCCTGATTTAGCCGCGCCATCTCATGTCATCGCACATATGTGTCAGGCGGCACGTGACCCTGCAAACCATCGTTATCCTGAAACTGCCGGTTTGCCCGAACTCCGTCGAGCCATTGCTGAGTGGTATGAAAGGCGCTTTGGCGTTAGCCTGGACGCAGATAAAGAAGTGCTGCCGCTTATAGGCTCCAAGGAAGGAATTGGGCATATAGCGTTATGCTTTATCCAGCCTGGTGACTTGGCTTTGGTGCCTGACCCTGGCTACCCGCCGTATTCTCTGGGTACCATATTAGCCGGTGGCGAACCTTACTTTATGCCTTTGCAAGAGGAAAACGACTTTTTGCCCGATTTTGAAGCTATTCCGGCCGAGGTAGCCGATAAGGCAAAGCTTATGTGGCTTAACTATCCCAACAATCCCACCGGCGCTATAGCTGACTTAGATTTCTTTGAAGAAGCAGTTCGTTTCGCAGAGCAGCATGCCTTAGCAATCTGCCATGATGCTCCTTATACCGAAGTTGCCTTTGATGGCTACAAGCCACCGAGCTTCATGCAGATACCTGGGGCAAAGAAAATAGGAGTGGAATTTCACTCCCTGTCCAAGACCCACCATATGACAGGGTGGAGAATAGGCATGGTAGTAGGGAATGCTGACATGTTAGATGCCCTATTTAAAGTTAAATCCAACCTGGATTCAGGCATTCCCCGGGCAATTCAATATGCTGCTGTGGAAGCTCTGCGTGGCTCCCAGAAACACATTGCGGGGCATAACGCTGTTTTCCAACGGCGCCGAGATAAGTTAGTAAAAGTCCTTAATGAGATAGGGCTGAAAGCCAGGATACCCAGGGCAACCTTTTATATCTGGGCCAAGATTCCCCAGGAATATACATCTATTGATTTTACCAGGAAATTGCTGGACGAAGCCAGGATAGCGGTAACCCCGGGAATTGGCTATGGTAAAGAGGGAGAAGGTTACATCAGATTTTCCCTGACCATTTCCGATGACCGTTTGGAGCAGGGTATAAATCGCTTATCATCCTGGCACGCCCGAAGCAATCTCGATTGTGTGTAGGAGGGGAAGATAAAGCAAAAATTTTTTACCACTGAAGCCAATGTAGAACGAGCATTACTCGTCGGGGTAGGAGGCAAAGCCTCCAACCACGTTTGGTCAGTTATAGATTCCTTAGAAGAGCTAGCTCACCTGACTAAAACAGCAGGCGCCAATGTAGTAGGCACGTTAACTCAAAAGCTGGACTCACCTTCGCCCACCTATTATATAGGTAAGGGTAAAATCGAAGAGCTTATCAACCTCAAGGAGCAAACCCACTACGACACAGTGATCTTCGATGACGAATTGTCGCCCAGGCAGCAAAGAAATCTCGAGGAGGTATTAGAAGTCAAAGTTATTGACCGCAGCGCTCTGATTTTACACATATTCGCCCGAAAAGCTCGAACCCACGAAGGAAAACTCCAGGTCGAACTGGCCCAGCACCAATATCTTCTGCCCCGGCTTGTCGGGCAGTGGCGCCACTTAGAGCGACTTGGCGGCGGCATCGGCACCAGAGGTCCTGGTGAAGCACAATTGGAAACCGACCGCCGCCTTATCTATAAGCGTATCAATCTCCTTCAGCAGAAAATAGAAAGTGTCAGGAAGCATCGAACTCTTTACAGGGGACGCCGTAAGGAAACCGGCATGCCCATAGTAGCTCTCGTGGGTTATACCAATGCTGGTAAGAGCACTTTGTTTAACACCTTAAGCAAAGCCACTGTGGATGTAGAAGACAGGCTCTTTTCTACTTTGGACCCTGTGACTCGGCGGCTGGCTCTACCCACCGGGCAACGATTTCTAATCACCGATACCGTTGGCTTTATTCACAAACTTCCGCCTTCTATTATAGCTGCCTTCCGCGCTACTTTGGAAGAACTTGAGGAAGCTGATTTGCTACTACATATAGTTGACATAACACACAGGAACGCTGCTAATCAGTGCCTCACAGTAGAAAAGATACTCAGCGAGCTAAAGCTGGAAAGGAAACCCAAAATTACCGTGTTCAACAAGCTGGACTTAGCTTTAAACAGCGAGGCTGAGATGAAAGCATTAACTACTATTCCTTGCTTCGAGGAAGAAATCCTGCTACCGAGTGAGGACATTGCTCTCATTTCTGCTGCCAAAGGATGGGGAATGGACGGACTCCTAAATAAGATAGCTTGTCATCTTTAAGGGCGGATTAGAAACATAACTATTATACCTGGTCCCTCTCGCCAAATATTCTTGTGCCTATCCTGATTATATTGGCGCCTTCCTGCAGGGCAACTTTGTAAGAATTAGTCATGCCCATGGAAAGATATCTCATCTCTACATTGGGTAACCCCAGCCCTTTAATTTTGTCAAATATCTTTCTGGTCTCCACAAAATAAGGTCGGGAGTCTTCAGGGTTTCCAAAACGAGGTCCCATGGTCATAAGGCCCGTCACCTTGATATTTCCAAGGCTGGATATTTCTCTTACTAATTGTTCCGCATCATCCGGGAGCACTCCTGATTTCTGCGGCTCTCTGCCACTGTTTACCTCGATCAATATTGGCATTATTTTGCCAATTTGAGCACATCTTTTATCAATTTCCTTGGCTATGTCTAAAGAATCAACAGTTTCTATCATGTCGAATAGTTCCAGCACATTTCTCCTGACATTATGCTTTTGAAGGGTTCCAATAAAATGCCATTTCGCTCTCTTGCCCACCAGTTTATATGCTTCCCTTGCTTCCTTGACATAATTCTCTCCAATAATTTTTATCCCCAGCTGAATAGCTTCCAGAATCTCCTCAGCTGTTCTTGTTTTTGCTGCTGCCACTAGTTCAACTCCGTCAGGGAGTTCAGCCAGTAGCCTGGCAACATTTTGTTTGATCGACTTACTGGTCATATTGCTAAGTAGTTTTCGATAGAATTTGCTAGCCTAACAAAACAAATTCTTATTTCTGCTTTGCCCACTCTTCCCAGACTGGAGTGTATATGCAATGAACTTCCTGAGAGTATTTGTCCAAATCGTCCTTCAAATCTTCAATTAGGGTTGAAGCTTGGGGGTGGGTGGGGTAAACCCCTGGGATTTTAAGGAAAGTTCTACTTGCCCAGGGATGGTCAATCAAGGGACAGGGAAGGAAAAGATTTTTATCAAATGGCTGACGGAATCTTATTTCTTTGAAAAGTTCACAGTTAAGAGCTTCTTTCAAGGAACAATTCTTGATATTGGCCTGGGCGAAATGAGCAAAAATGCAAGGCTCAACGTCACCAAAATTATTAATATGGCAATAATACTTCGCAGAAATGCAGCCACCAACATAAGGGGCATCGTTCCAGAAATCAATAATTAAAATGGGGTAATGAGCTCTAATATAATCTCTTCTTTCCTTCATTAATTTTCTTTGCGCAGGGAGAGGCATTGGGTCAGTGTTTCTATCGCCACAAACCGGCGTATAAAGAAAATACCAACCAACAAACGCTCCTCTTCGAATCATTAATTCCAGAAATTCATCGCTCATTTTAGTTTTTTCTTGATTCCCATGTTCGTGAGAATTATTGCTCTCAAAAAATATGCTGTCAATAGGTGCGAGCTCCCCTAAGGGCTTCTTCGCCATAATCAATTTACCTTCAGGAGGGAATTTGCCTTTCCGGGCTATAGTTTGGAGTAAGAACCTGATATAACATTAGAGAATTTTAAAACTCGCTCTGAGAGGTGATTTTAGAGCCATGAAAAGGATGGGGATACATCTTAATATCCCCCACGCCTTTTGATGGCTAGTTTTAGTTGAGATTTTCATGCTGGGCTGTCGGGCAGAGGTTGCAAAACTGAGTTTTTTAGATTCCAACAGCTTAATCGCGACCTTTGTGTTAGTAGAAAGTGTTACTTCGCCTTGAGTGCACCAAACGGCATGTGAAATGGGGCACTTGACAGGAAAGTGCAAAGGTATTAAGCTAACTAAAATGTTGTCGCAAACTGTCAGTTTTGCGAAGTCAAGCAATTTGTGAAACTTAATAATCAAAAATGACCCTGGAGTTATTGATTGCCGAATTTTTAGAGTACCTAGAAATCCAAAAAGGCTGTTCTCCTCTTACCATTCGGGAATACAGACATTACTTGCAGCGTTTCCACAACTGGCTCACTGAGAATTCCCCTGCCAGAAAACCCGAAGAGATAAACCTGGATCTTATCAGAAGGTACAGGTTATACTTAGCGCATCTTCGCACCCGCGATGGCCTGCCACTGCAGCGCGCCACCCAGAGCTACCATATCGTTGCATTGAGGGCTTTCTTGCGCTATCTCCTGGTTCAGCGTGACATTGTCACCCTGTCCCCTGACAAGGTAGAGCTCCCGAAACAAAGCTCCCGTTCCATTGCCTTCTTAAACCCGGATCAGATAGAAAGACTGCTAAATAGTCCCAAAATAGCAACTAGTGCAGGGCTGAGGGATAGAACTATCTTAGAAACCCTATACAGCACAGGATTAAGAGTATCGGAATTAGTTAGTTTGAATCGTGACCAGGTAGACTTGGAGCGCAAGGAATTTGGCGTCAAAGGCAAGGGAAATAAGCTACGGGTAGTTTTTCTATCAGATACGGCAGCCCAATGGATTCAGCGCTACCTGAGGTCGCGTCATGATAATTTTAAGCCGCTGTTTATACGCCATAGCGGCAAGGTAGATGCTCGGAACAACGGTGAAAAAATGCGTTTAACGGCAAGGTCCATCCAAAGAATTGTTGCCAAGTATGCAGAAAGAGCTGGTTTGCCAATCGAGGCAACACCTCACACGCTGAGGCATTCCTTTGCCACGGACCTTCTCATAGGTGGTGCTGATATCCGCGCCGTCCAGGAAATGCTGGGCCATGAGAGCATCAGGACAACTCAGGTTTATACTCATGTCACCAACAGGCGTCTGAAAGAGGTTCACAAGGCTTTTCATAGTAAAAATAGGCAGGCATAAATCTTATGTCAAGTACAGATAGAAAATTTACAGAAACGGGATTGCCGTGGCATATAGTTGAGGAAGCTATCAATCGTGAAATTGAATGGCTGGAGAGAGTCATTGAGCAAACAGTTATAGGCAAGGTGCCAGGTTGTGATGACTGTAGATATACTTACAGGAAAATCGCCCTCTTGGTTGTCACGGGCAAAATCAAAGCAAAGGAATTCATTGCTAGAGAGGGGAGCTTGTTTGAATGTTTCCTAGTCAGGCGGGACAATATATCTCATTATGGATAGTTTCCACATATTCAGTATATCTGCAACTTCCAGCCTCTTCCATACTGATATAGCCTTTCAGTACGATGCTATTCATAGCCATAGCCTCAGTCTGTAGCAAATTCAGCCGAGGAGTTCTTTTACCATCCTGCCCACATACTGGGCAATGGCAGGAGCGGCGGTCAACCCGGGCGATTCTATCCCGATTAGATTTATCAATCCCGGAAAGCCCGCTTGCTCTTCGTGGGCAATGATGAAATCTCGAAAGGCTTCGCCTGATGCTTGGAGCTTAGGTCTTATGCCAGCAAATTCAGGTGCTAAATCCCCAAGTTCAATCATGGGAAGAAACTTTTTGGCTGAATTGTAAAAAGCTTCCTTCTGGGTCTCGTCAACACCATAATCTATTGTCTCAACGTAGCGGGCATTGGGACCCAATCGTACCTGACCATCAAGTCCCAGAGTTACATGAATTCCAAGTCCGGCTTGCTCTGGAGTGGGATAAATAAGCCTGCTCATGAGATTTCTATATTTTGAACTTAGACTGAAGTATTCGCCTTTACAGTAATGAAGTCTGTAATTTGCTTTAGCTGTATCTATACCGGCAAATTGGGCTATCTTGTCGGAATTCAAGCCCGCGGAGTTTATCACAACCCGGGCAACAAAATCAGAAATCCCTTCCCGGTCCCTTATTTGTACTTTATACCCTGTCCCTGCCTTTTCAATTCCTATTATCTGGGTATTAAACACAAACTCGGCTCCCTTTTCTCTCGCCTGGCTGTAAAAAAATTTCTGCAAAGAGTAGGAATCAAGAATTCCGCTGGAAGGAGATAATAACCCAGCCCTGGCCTCGATATTTGGTTCAAGCCTTTTCAGTTCTGTTCGGGAAAGAAGCATCAAATCTTCAATGCCATTTCTCCTCCCCTGCTCGTAAAGCTTTTCAAGCTGTGTAATTCCATTTTCGTTTGCCGCCACGATAATCTTTCCTAGCTTCTTGTAGGCAATATCATGTCTGTCACAAAGCTCGTAAAGCAAGCTTCTCCCTTTGATACAAAGCTTTGTCCTAAGAGAATGCTCAGGATGGTAAATACCAGCGTGAATGACTTCGCTCTGCCTGCTGCTGGTCTCAAGCCCGAAGGTATGGTTCTTTTCCAAGACGAACACATCTTTTTTTCGTTGGGCGATTTCCCAAGCTATAGCTAGGCCGATTACCCCGGCCCCAATAACCGCCACGTCGATTTTAATAAGCATTTATTCTCCTGGTGCACAAAAATAAGCAGACGCTTTGTTCGACAACGAGCACGATGTCTGAGCCAAAATCCCATCCAGTTACGAGCGTGCTACAAGAGGAATCGGGAAAGGCTTTCAATCAAGCTATCCTTCTCGGTGCTCTGTAGCTATATGTTGGTCAGAGGCATCTAACGGTGGTATAGAGATGCTTAGCACCAGAGCTTCACCCTCGGTTCGGATATCGTGGAGTGCGTCTCGTGGAATCCTCAGGATTTGGTGAGGCTTAAGTACTGCTGATTTACCAGCCACTGTTGCTCTGGCAGTCCCTTCTAGCAGAAAGTAGATTTGAGTTGTCTTGTGATGGTGATGCTGGTGGACAAATTTGTCCTGGGTCAGCTTCAGCAACCTGAGGCTGCATTCCGGTGTTTCTTGGTGGGATATCACTTCATAATCACCCACATGCATATACATCATCTCCATCTCCTTAACTTTAAAAATAAAGTCTTTTCTGTCCGCCTTTGACTTTGGGCAAGCTCAGGGAAATATACCTCTGGTCATCATAGCAGTTTCCAACCGTCGCAGTGCAACCATGTAAGCTGCTGTTCGCATGTCGACTTTCTCATCCTTGTTAATGTGTAAGACTTTGTTGAAGGCATTGGTCATCAAAACCCCAAGGTATTTGTTGACCTCTGTCTCATCCCAGTAGAAGGACTGCAGACCCTGCACCCACTCCAGGTATGATACTATCACGCCACCTGCATTCGCCAGTATGTCAGGAACAACGAATATGCCGTTATCAAGCAGGATCTTGTTCGCTTCAGGTGTAGTCGGACCATTGGCGCCTTCTACGATTATCCTCGCCCTTACTAAAGGGGCGTTGGCCCTGATAAGCGCACGTTCAAGAGCTGCTACTACCAAGATATCACATTTCAGTTCCAGGAGTTCAGCGTTAGTGACTTTTTCCGTATTCCTGGAGCCTATTACCGAACCCGTCTCTTTCTTATGGTCGACCACGCCTTCCAGGTTCAAGCCCTCAGGGTTGTAGACGCCACCCTTAGAATCGCTTATCGCTATTACGCGGCAACCTTCCTTGGCCAGAATATCGGCTGTTACGGCTCCGACATTTCCACATCCCTGAACGACAACAGTTGCTTCTCGCGGATCTATGCGCAGATGCTTGGCCGCCAGTAGGGTACTGACCATGCACCCACGGCCGGTGGCCTCGAACCTACCAGTACTACCACCTATCTCCAGAGGCTTTCCCGTGACGACTGCCGGCACCGAATATCCCTTGCCCATGCTGTAGGTGTCCATGATCCATGCCATGATCTGGGGGTTGGTACCAACATCAGGGGCCGGAATATCCCTTTCAGGGCCTATCAGAATCGCGATCTCGGAAGCGTACCGGCGAGTTAACCTCTCAAGCTCGCTTTGAGACATGGTCTTCGGGTTGCAAATCACGGCTCCCTTGGCACCCCCATAAGGAATATTGACAACCGCGCTCTTCAAAGTCATCAAGGCCGCTAAGGCTCTGACTTCGTCCAAGTTGACGTCCGGATGGTATCGGATCCCGCCCTTGCTGGGCCCCCGACTATCGTTGTGCACAATCCTGAAACCAGTGAAAACTTCCACCCTCCCATCATCCATCTTTACCGGGAAATGAACTGTCAGCTCCCGCTCACACTCCATCAATCGTGCGCGGCACATTTCGGGAATGTTCATCCGCCCACAAATATCGTTGATCCGATCCTTTACGCTTTTGAACCCCTGCTCTTCAGTGTTTCTACTCATCAATTTACCTCCTTATATTATATATTTCTTTCTGGTGTTGTAGTTGTTCCTACTTCGTCGGAGCCTTGATAGTCCAATTTATTGGGCGACCAGGCTCTCTCTATATATTTACGGATATTCCCTGTTCCTTTAGATATTTTTTGGCTCCACGTATAGATATTTCGCCGAAGTGAAAGATAGAAGCAGCTAAGACCGCTGCCGCCTTGCCAATTGTTACAGCTTCATAGAAATGCTCAAGTTTACCTGCGCCTCCGGAAGCAATAACTGGGATGCTGACGGCTTCAGCCACAGCCCTGGTCATTTCCAGGTCATATCCTTCCTTTGTGCCATCGGCATCTTTGCTGGTGAGCAGAATCTCTCCAGCCCCTAGTTCCTCCACCTTCTTCGCCCAGTCAACAACGTCTATCCCTGTGGATTCACTACCACTCTTGACTACGACCTCTAATCGTGGAAGACCTGTTCCAAGGGAGGTTTTTCGTCCATCTATGGCAACAACAAGCCTTTCTTTACCAAACTTATTTGAGGATGCTTTTATCAGCTCAGGATGTCTAACCGCAGCCGTATTTATGGAAACCTTACTCACTCCAAGGTCAAACAAGGTCTGCATGTCCTCAATGCTAGCGATACCGCCTCCCACGGCAAAGGGAACTGTAACCACCTCACAAACCTTTTTCACCCATTCAAAACGCGTCTTTCTACTCTCCACGGTAGCGAATATATCAAGGAATACCAGTTCATCAGCTCCTTCTCGGCAATAAGCCTCCGCCGCCTCTACAGGGTCTCGGGCATCCCTCAGATTCACGAAGTTTATTCCCTTGACCACTCTGCCATCCTTCACATCTAAGCATGGTATGATTCTTACTACATTCATTTCATAACTCCCAGAATTTAATCATATCTTGGTACTCCATGACGATGCTCCTACCCAAACCCGCTTCAATCCGCTATTCTACCCTATCAAGTCCCTCGAGACAACTTGAATTGCGGAAATGCTTGTCAGCCGCCTAGTATAGTATAATTTGCCGTAACGGGAAGGAGAGGAGTTGCATCCCATCAAGATTGGAATAGCCCCAATTAACCGGCTGTT
>Ga0209991_10000715_pt1 | contig 14795 bp, 11 predicted proteins | sample ChitaG_FD_183167 | JGI IMG/M metagenome (GOLD analysis project Ga0209991, IMG submission 183167) | Deep subsurface microbial communities from South Pacific Ocean to uncover new lineages of life (NeLLi) - Chile_00310 metaG (SPAdes)... | ecosystem: Environmental > Aquatic > Marine > Oceanic >...
GCTTGATTTCAGTAAGGTCGGTCAATAAGATACTAATCCCGACGACTCTTTCTTCATCATCGTGAATTAACGACGTGGTTACCCCGAGATATCGATGGCCCCCCTTTCTGGCGGGTGGGCTTGAGTTTCTCTGCCTGTAAGTTGCCATTCAGTGCAGGAGCCTGTTTCACGTGGAACAGCTCGCTAACCTCTTACCAGAAAGCAGGTCAAGCCGCCCGTCGACTTGACGCAAGAAGGATGTCAGGCTGAAAATCCCAACCAAAAACTTTTGGGACAGCCTCTCCACATCTGCCACCCACCAAATCAATCCGTTTCAGCCGACTTGCTTTTGAGATAATCGATCGCCGCAATCGGGGTGGGGTCGACACCATTTAGGATGGCCAGGTAAAAACTCACCCAGTCGCCATGCTGGATGAGTGAGAAAAGGCGTTGCAGCGGATCATTGCCGGTGGCTGTGACTGTCTCAACCGGTATCCCTTTTTCTTGCAAAAGGCGGTGGACGATCTCGAAGGTTTGCGCGATGCGTGGGTGGTCGTCCGGGCTTTGCAGCATGATGGCGATCAGTTTGTCCGCAGAGCCTTCGGGCAAGCCCCAGCCGACGACTTCATTATGGTTGGACTCCGGGACCTCACCGGCGAAGGCTAAGTTTTCTGCGTTTTCACACAGTTGGCCTTTCCAACGCACGGCGGCCGTGGCCATCGCCCCGGCGGCCCCGTAAATCACGGGAATCCGCCCTTGGATCTCCGCGGCCAGTTTCTTGGCGTCGTTTTCATTAAACGGGAGTTCAGCCACGAACCTGCTGTTTCGATCAGTGAGAAAACTGGATAGATCTTTTAACGCCGGAGATGGATCCTCAATAAAACCGATTTTTGATAAAGTTAGAAAGAGCGCGGCAAACGAATATCCTAACGCGGCGCGGGGAGGGAAGCCGCCGGGCAGCGTCAAAAGCGGCCAGCCATTTTCTGCCGCCAGTCGCGCGAGCCGCCCGCCGGTACAAAACGCGGCAACCTTACATCCGCGGGAACGCGCCTGCAAAACCGCGGCCAGTGTTTCCTCGGTATTGCCCGAATACGAAGAGGCCAAAACCAATGTTTTGCGGCCGACAAACCGGGGCAGGCGATAGTCGCGGATCACCGCCAGGGGCACGGTTAACGTGTCGGCCAGAAACGATCGTGCCAGATCGCCGCCGATCGCCGATCCTCCCATGCCCAACACGACGATACAGTCAAAGTCGACCGATGACCAGGCCGGCCATTCGATGTCTTTGGCCAGAGCAATGCTCTTTACGATCGGCTCGGGCAGGCCGACAATCAAATCCACCATCCCCGAGCGGTCTATCCGGCGGATCTGCTCGAGATTATCCAGGATTTCGTGGGGCATAAAGAGATGAAAGGGGGTGGTCGGCTGGCCTAGCGCCACCGGTGGCGGCAGTGATCCCTGTAATAGACATTTACCTTTTTTTCCACGTCGGCGGCGGATTCCAACTGTAATACCTCGTGCGCGAGCTTACGGGCCTGGGTATAGGAGAGTTCACGGATAATGGCTTTCGAACGCGGCACACTACTGGGATGAACGGAGAGCTGATCGACGCCCAGCCCGACCAGAAGGGGCAGGGCCTGCGGCTCGGAAGCGATCTCGCCGCACACCGCAAAACGCACATTGTTGCGATGTGCGCAATCCAGGGTCCGAGAGATGGCCCGGATGATGGCCGGGTGGTAATGGCGGAATAAGTGCGCTACGCGGGGATTGCCGCGATCGACGGCCATCGTATACTGGGTTAAGTCGTTGGTCCCGACGGAAAAGAATTCGACCATCCCGGCCAGTGACTCGGCAATCCATACCGACGCCGGGGTCTCAATCATCACGCCCACTTGCACCTTGCCTACCGGGTCGCCCCGCGCAGCTAATTCCCGGCGCGCTTGATCGAGCAAGAGCAGCGCGGCGGAGAGCTCCTCTGTCGCGACAATCATCGGAAACATCACGCGAATGTTGGCCCCTACGGCAGCCCGTAACAGCGCGCGCAGTTGCGCCTTAAACGGCCCTCTCTGCTGCAAACTGACCCGGATCGCGCGCCAGCCCAGAGCCGGGTTCTGCTCCGCCGAATCACCAGTCCCGGCAAAATATTTATCCCCACCCAGATCAAAGGTGCGGATAATCAGCGGCCGGGGCGCCAGAGCTCTGGCCACCTGACGGTACGTCTTGTACTGCTCGTTTTCCGTGGGAAAGCGACCCTGCCGCAAGAACAAGTACTCGGTACGGTAGAGCCCGACCCCCTCAGCCCCGGCGGCAAGCACATCGGCGGTTTCCTCGGCCATGTCGATATTGGCCAGAAGTTCAATCCTCCGGCCGTCGCTGGTCTCGGCAGGCAAATCACGCAGGGCGACGAGTTTCTTCGGCCACGGTACTATGACCTCCTGTCGCTTGCGGTCATAGAGCTCCAGTGTCTCGGCATCGGGGGCCACGTATACCGAACCGGAGTACCCGTCAACTACCAGCGGTGCCCCGTTCGGGATCTTGGCCACCGCGCCGCTCACCCCGACGACGGCCGGAATATTGAGCGATTTCGCCAGGAGAGTGGTATGCGAGGTCTGGCCCCCGACCTCACTGACGATGGCCAGCAGGTTTTGCTTTTTCAGTCCGACGATGTCGCCGGGGGTCAGCAAGGAAGCAACCAGAACGGCCGGCCGGGTCAAATCGGTTAAACCCAAAGTCGGTAAACCTAAAAGCCGGCTGACAACTCTGGTGCGCACAGCTTCAATTCCCTGGCGCATCCCGCGCAGGTACGCATCGGGCGAAGAGGCCAGCTTGGCCAGGGTCCGCTGGACCACCCGGTCAAACGCGCTTTCCGCCGCGGAATTCTTGTTTTCAATTGCGGCCATAACCGAGGAGTGGATTTCCGGATCGGAGAGAATAAGAATCTGTGCATCGAAAATCCGGGCGAGGTTGTCCCCGACCATCTCGCTGGCGCGCTTCTTGAGCGCGAGCAACTCGCTGCGCGTCAACTCGAGCGCCTCACCGAACCGCTCTTTTTCGGCCTCTACCCGGGTGCGGTCGATACTGCGTGACGGGACATGCGGGGTCTTCACCACGAAGACAAACGCCTGGCCCACCGCGATGCCCGGCGCACCGGGGAAGCCTCGGAGCACACGCCGGGTAAGATGAGCCCGGGCAGCAGCGGATGCACCGCTCTGACCGGGATTATCGGGATTAAGCGCCATTTGTATTCATATTCCGCCAGATGACTCCCGTAGGATCAGTCATCGTCGAACCGCACCGCAAAGGCCCTCTCCAAAGCTCGTGCGCATTCAAGTTCGCCATCGCCCCAGACCCTGATGGTGATCACTGCACCCATTTCGGCAGCCAGCATCATTACGCCCATGATACTCTTCCCGTTGACCTCCAGATCGTCCCTGACTAAACGGACTTCCGCTTTATACTTGTCAGCCGTCTGCACGATAAGCGCCGCCGGCCGTGCGTGTATCCCCAACGGGTTGGTCACTGTAACTTTCTTTTCGACCACGGGCTACGATTTCACCAGCCTTGTCCGCGGACCCTGTAGAACCGTTTCCCCGCCACCTGACCAACGACGCCCAAGAGCTCCAAATCCAAAAGGATTGTAGACAACTCTCCCGCCGTGAGTGACAAATCTATACTCAGCTGATCAATGTGGCAAGGGGTTTCACTCATGCGACTGTATACTTTCTGTTGTATCGGGGTGAGCGTGGGGAGCGGCAAAACCGCCTCTGGTTGTGGTCTCGCCTGGATTCCCAGATCAGAGAGGACATCTTCGGCGGCGGTGATCAACCGGGCACCGGCCTTAATGAGATTGTTCGTTCCTACCGATAAGTCGGCTCCTGCCGGGCCGGGAACAGCAAAGACTTCGCGGTTTTGCTCCAACGCATGTCGTGCGGTCAAGAGCGCCCCGGAAACCCCACGCGCCTCGACAATCACCACCCCCAGGGACAGGCCAGAAATGAGCCGGTTGCGTTTGGGAAAGTTCTCCCTGGCCGGCGGGGTGCCAAAGGGGAACTCGCTGATTACCATCCCTGATTGCTCTGCTTGCTCCGCCAGGGCCCGGTGATCACGCGGGTAGACGATATCCAGTCCACAACCGAGAATGGCAATCGTGCGTCCACCGGCTTGCAGAGCAGCCTGATGAGCCAGACCGTCCACGCCGTGCGCCAACCCGGAGACGATGGTCAACCCGACCCGCGCCAGTCCGCCGGCGATGGAGCCAGCCATTTTGCGGCCGTACGGCGTGGGAGAGCGTGCGCCGACGACGGCCACCGCCCGCAGATCGGCAGGGGTAAACTCTCCCCGGTAAAAAAAGTAGGGTGGGGCGTCAGGAATCCTGGCCAGCAAGGGAGGATAGTCCTCACTCCCCAAAGCGGCCATTGAGGCACCGCTTTTCTCCAGCGCACGCAACTGCCCGGCCACGAATTTTTCATCCGGCCCGGCACGCAGCGCCCCGGCGGTTTTTGCACTAAACCCGGGTAAAGACACCCACTCCTCGGGCGAGGCATCCAGCGCCGATCGCGGCGAGCCAAATGCCGACACCAGTTGCGTAAAGCGGGCCGGGCCGATCCCCTTAAGTGAAGAAAGGGCCAACCAGTCGCGGGCATCCGCGGGTATTCTACCGGGTTTTCCCATTTCGCCGCCTGCTGTCTTTCGACCTTTCTCCTGCGCGCCGCACGCGGGAGTCCTTGCGGTTTATCCTTGCGCTGCCGCAAAAAGGATCTTTTCCAGCTCCTGCAGGATTTCTCTTATACCCTCACCGGAAAGCGCCGAGGCCAGAAAATCCGCCCACGCAAACTGACTTTTTTTCTCTTTTTTAGTCTGTGCGTTCCAGAGGTCGATTTTGTTGATCATCACCAAGTGCGGTTTTTTCAACAGCTGTGAGTCAAACTCCCGCAACTCGGCAAGCAACGCCGTCAGTTGTTCTTCAACTTTGTTTCCCTGCCCATCAAGGATGAATAACAAGACCTTCGTGCGCCGGATATGGCGCAAGAATTGCAGTCCCAACCCCTTCCCCGCGGAAGCGCCCTCGATCAGTCCGGGGATATCCGCCACACTGAAGGTCCGGTAGGTGGGCCGTTCGACGACCCCCAACTGCGGCTGGAGCGTGGTGAAGGGATAAGCCGCGATTTTCGGCTCGGCGGCGGAGACTTGTTTTAAGAAGGTGGACTTGCCGGCATTGGGAAAGCCCACCAGACCGACATCGGCAATCAGCCATAATTCGATTTTCAGCCGGCGCTTCTGCCCGGGCGCGCCGCGCGTGGCCTTGCGCGGGCTTTGATGGGTCGATGATTTGAAGTAGGTGTTTCCCCGACCCCCTTTACCACCGCAAGCAACCACTACCGACTGCCCGTCTCTGGTCAGGTCGGCCAGAATTTCTCCCGATTCGGCGTCGGTGATTACCGACCCCCGGGGCACGCGGATCACCGCATCCGCGCCTGACTCCCCGGTCTTGTTTCCCCCGGAACCATGCTTTCCATTTTTCGCCCGGTAACGACGGCGGTGCTGCAGGTCCAAAAGCGTTCCTAAGTTCTCATCGGCCCGGCAGATCACATCCCCTCCCCGGCCTCCGTCACCCCCATCCGGTCCGCCCTTGGCCACGTGCTTCTCCCGGCGAAAACTCACACATCCGTGGCCGCCCCGACCGGCAACAACCTCAATTTCCGTTTCATCGACGAACTTCATCGGCGCGAACTCTGCGCTCACCCTCAGTGGCGCGATCATGCCAGCTCAGCCCAGGTGATCCATGACAGAGCGTAAAGTATCAACAACCCGCTTCACCGTATCCCTGGTCATTGTCGGATAAAAAGGCAGACTCATCGTGGCCCGGAAGCTTGCCTCCGCCCGGGGAAAATCCCCCCGTTTACACCCATAACGCCGGCGAAAATGAGTCATGGCGTGTAACGGGATAAAATGCACGCTGACGCCGATGTTGCGGCGCGCAAGTTCGGAGAGTATCCGGTCACGTTTTTTGATCAGCAACCGATCCGTCAGGCGAACCATCAGCAAATGATGTGCTGAACGGCAATGCGGCGGGACTTCGGTGAACGAAAGCCCGGCGATATCCGCGGCGCACTCACGATACCACCGCGCTACCGCCTCCCGCCTCTTTTGCAACCGGGCAAACCGCCGAAGTTGAACGCGTCCGAGCGCGGCCAAAAGATCGGACATGTTGTACTTGTACCCCTGAAGGGCAACGTCATACGACCAGGAACGGCTGCCGTAGCGGTCCCAGGTGGCCTTGCTGAGCCCGTGCCGGGATAGCACGCGCATTTTCTTATGCCAGGCGGCACGGTCGGTGACCACCATGCCACCCTCGCCGGTGGTCAGATTTTTTGTCGAGTAAAAGCTAAACGCGGTAGCGTCCGCCCAGCGGCCGATAGGCTTATTCTTGTACGAGCCGCCGAGGGTATGCGCGCCGTCCTCCACCACCGCCAGCTTGTACCGGCGAGCGATTTGCCTGATTCGGTCTGAGCGGCAGGGGATGCCGCCGATGCCAACCGGCAGAATGACACGGGTACGCGGTGTAATTGCTCCTTCGATGAGGTCCGGATCGATGTTATACCCGCCGGACTCAACATCGACAAACACTGGTTTGGCTCCACAGTAGGCGATCGCCTCGGCGGTAGCGACAAACGTATATGGCGAGGTAATGACTTCATCACCCGGCCCAACCCCGGCGGCCAGAAGACCCAGGTGCAGAGCCGCCGTACCGCTGGAGGTCGCCAGGGCGTGTTTCACCCCGAGGTGCGATTGCATTTCCTCCTCGAACCGGGCCGTCTCCGGTCCGGAGGTCAACCACCCGCGGCCGAGCACGACAGCCACGGCCGCTTTTTCGGCCCCGCCGATCGGCGGGCGGTAAAAATCGACGGCTTCGCCGTGTCTTCTTCGCTTAGCCACCATACCTCCGGTAACAGGCTTTTACCGTGCGTACCACACGATCTATTTCGGCCACCTTTTGATGCGAATACAGAGGCAGGCACAAGATGTTTTCCGCGACATAATCGGTGACCGGGAATCTTTGACTTCGCTTGACGAACGCGCGAAAGGCGTCCTGCCGATGTATCGGCGGAAAGAAATACTTTCGCGTGTCGATGTTGTGCTCGGCTAAGAAGCCGGCCAGGACGTCGCGATGGAAACCGGCCTGGCGCGGGTCAAGTAGAATGGAAAAGTCCTTATATGATGAAACGTTTGTCCGGGGAATTCTCTGAAAGGATAAGCCCGGCAAGCCGGCCAGTTTCTTTTTGTACCGGCTAACGAGCTTCCGCCGCCGTTCGGCCAACCTGGACAACCGCTGGAGTGCGATCCAGCCGAAGACTGCGTTCCATTCGGCCAGGCGGGCGTTCAAACCGACGATACGGCAATTGTAACCCCCCGGGTTGCCGTAGTCGCGGGCGATTTTTAATTGATCGGCCAGATCCCGCGAGCAGGTTGTCACCACCCCGCCCTCTCCGGCCGGGACCAGCTTGGTCGGGCTTAGGGAAAACACTTCCGCATCCCCGTTGGCGCCAAGGGGCTTCCCCCGGTACGAGGCGCCGAACCCGTGGGCGGCATCGAAGATCAGTCGAAGGCGGTGCTTTTTGGCGAGGCGCGACAGGGCCGCAACGCCCGCCGGGTTGCCGAACACGTGCACCGCCAGGATCGCCGAGGTCCTCCTGGTAATCAGGCGTTCAACCGATGCCGGATCGGCAGCAAAGGTCTCCGGAGCGCAATCACAGAAGACGGGGATAAGGTTATTCCACAACAACGCCTGCACGGTGGCAATAAAGGTAAACGAGGGCACGATCACCTCGCCGGTTAAGCCCAGAAGCCGGCAGACAAGCATCAAACCGGATGTAGCTGATGAGACAGCGACCGCATGGGGAACCAAGAGCAACTCTGCAGCACGCTTTTCCAGTTTGCGGACATATTCGGCGTTGGTCAGAAAACCGCTGGCGGCAGCTTTCTTCAGGTGCGGCGCGACCGCAGAGAACGGAGGCATACTTGGCCTGGTCAGGGGAATATGGGGAAACTTTCCGCCCATGATCTGAAATCCTCTCTGATCTCGTCCCTATCGTTAAACAAGCATACTTCTTGAGAACACGAGGGGCAAATGGAATCCCCAGGAGAATTCAAATCGCTGCAAATCGCCTTTGTGTGAGCGTTCTTACCGTGTATATTGGCCCAGGGATCTCGGTGGTGCAATGAGGAGCCTGTGGATAAGAAGGCCCAAGACGTCGTAGGTGTTCCGGAGACTGCCGAACGTGCTCCCCGAAAACCGGAGCAGGCCGCAAGTCCGGCGCCAAACGTCGGCAGCGCACCAACTCCCTGGGGACAAACTCCTCCCACCCGCGAAGCATCGTTGGCCAGCCGTCTGCGCTGGGGAGCGATCCAATCGATTCCCACCTTTGCCCTGCGCTTTTTCACCTTTCCATATATCGCGGGATCCCACCGGTCGGACGCCCTGGCTGTTGCCCGGCGGCTGCACGACCAACGGGGGATTCACTCGACGGTCGATGTTCTGGGGGAATCGGTTTTAAGCCCCGCTGAAAGTGTTGAAGCACTGGAGGAATACCTGCGGCTGATTGGTGATATTGGCCAATCGGACCAGATCTCGGTCTCGGTCAAACTATCGGCGCTCGGCCAGGGCATCGATCAAGGACTGTGCGACAAAAACGTGGAGACACTATTGGGGCGCGCGGCCGAGTACGGGCTATTTGTGCGCTATGACATGGAGGACCACTCAACGGTCGACGCCACGCTGGCGACGTACAAGAGGTTCATCGGCGATTTTCCACGCACGGGAATTGTGCTGCAGTCGATGCTGTTTCGCACGCCGGCAGATTACGATGCGCTTTCCCACCTGCGGCCCAACGTCCGTGGGGTGATCGGGATTTATCGTGAACCCCCGGAGATCGCCCACACCGACAAGCCGACGATGAAAGAAAAACTGCTCGAATTGTCCGAAAAGATGTGGGCCGGCGGTTCGTACGTGGCGATTGCCACGCACGACCGCAAGGTGATCCGGCGGGCACTGGCCCTGGCCAAAAAGATGGGCAAGACGCCCAACAATTATGAAATCCAGATGCTTTTGGGTGTGCCGCTGAACCGCTTCCAGGATGAGCTGGTCGCGCAGGGCATCAAGGTGCGGTTGTATGTCCCCTACGGCAAACACTGGGCCACTTACTGCCGCCGCCGCCTGAGCGCCAACCCCCGCATCGCCGCGTCGGTGGTGCGCAACTTCTTCCGCATCAGGCAGTAATCTATCATGCTTGCATGTTCTGTCATGTCAACGCACGTGCAGAATACCATGAGACAGATTGCCCACGTAATCGGCGTTTGGATTTGCGCAACGTTCTTCTTCTGCTCACCAGCTGCCGGGCAAAACGTCAAAATCACCGATTACGACGTCCCGGTCAGTCAGTCACACCGCCTCAACCTAACCGCCGAGATGTCACTGGAAGAAAGCGATGAATTTGGAGAATATTATCGTCGAGACAGGTATGTCTTTGCCGGCAGGCTAGAGAGTTTTTACAACTCTTTGCCCTACGCATGGAAAATTGACTTCGGCGCCTCTTGGCGGGGTAATAGATGGTTCGACGAGCGACTGACTTTTCAGGAAAGTGCGTCTTTTGCGGGTTCCATACACAAATACATAAGGGAAGAAGGCCTACTATTTGGTGGGGGCAGCATAAAGTCGACCTGGTGGCACAGATACAGGCGCCCAAATGTCGACATCAGCCTTTCTGCCGGCCTCGGACGCTATGTCGAGGCAACAGCATTAGCCAAGGCGTTACGCATTGAGGAATTCTTATTAGCGGAACACGTCCTCGCCAAACACCTGCCGAAAGAAGGCCTGCTGGAACTGGCCTCGATAATCAACCGTGAAGGCGAATACCTACACCGCTATGGCGACACCTACACTGTCTGGTGGTACGATGACATGGAAAAGGTGATCGTTTTGGGTGAAGGACTGCCCAATGGTACGATCGGCGCGCTGGGCATCATGCGCATGCGTGATGTGCTGGAACGTGAAGAAGTGCGCCCCCGTGCCCACGGCTGGAACATCGAAGTGGGAATCGGTCTACCGATAGCCGACGGGCATGTCCCCGATCCGGGAGACCCCCAGCCGTTTTTCGCAGCATCTTTTGCCCGGCCCCTGGGATTGAAGCATCAAATCTCGGGGGAAGTCCGGGCGGCAACCGAAGCGACCGGCGACTTTGGGGATTATTTTGAGGTCGAGGCATCTTTGATATACTCCTTTGAGTTGTCCAACCGAATCGACCTCATTTTCACCGACGACTACTCCAATGTTCGCCGAATACATGAGGGTTGGTTTGGCCCTTTGCTCACCAAACAACGGCAGAACCGGGCGCGGTTGCTGATTTTGTATTATGTCGAAAACAGGGTGACGATAAACCTCTCGGGCTCGCTCCATCACCAAGACGGTTACCTCTTCACTGGCTGGCGCAAAAGCTGGTTGATTGATTTCTCCGTAGGGTATCATGTTTTCTAACCAGATAAGGGCAGCTCACTTCCGGCATGCCAGCAGTCTTCGGATAATGCGTTATCTGGGGCACGCTTTGATTGGACTATGCGTCGGAGCTTTCTCAGTCATCCTCAGCGGATCATCTGCCCGCGGTCAGAACATCAGGATTACTGATTACGACATCCCGGTCAGCCGTGCCGACCGCTTCGATGTAGCTGCCAGCGCGCAGATCGGAGGTTACGAACACTATACCACTTCTCGATACCGGTTCAGTGGACAATGGGAGAGTTTTTACAATTCTTTGCCCTTTGCCTGGTGGGTGAATGTATCCGGTGATTTAGGGGTGTACAAGCTCTCGGGCCGCGCGGCGCGATATCACGAGAAGGCTGCGGTAGAATCAGATATTCACAAGTATCTTAGAGATCAGGGCCTGTTTTTCATCGGAGCGAAGGTAGGCGCGGACTGGAAGTACACGTATAAGCATGTGCAACTTTGGACGGGGTGGTCTGTGGGTCTGGGCCGTTTTGTTGATGCCACGGCACTGGCCAAAGCATTGCGCATCGAACAATTCCTGCAACAAGAGAAAGTCCTCGCCGGGCATCTGCCGAAAGAGACAATGCTCGTGCTGGCATCAATAATCGACCGCGAAAGAGAATACAAAAAGCGCTATGGCGAGACTTACTGGGTCCGGTGGTACGCGGACATGGAAAAGGCGGTTATAGCGTCCGGGCTGGTGAGCGGTGATACCATCGGGGCCGTGGGGGTTTATCGGATGCGGGAGGTCATCGAGCGCGAAACCGTACGCCCGCGGACTCATGGCTGGAAGGTGGAAGTGGGTGAAGGTTCGTATTTCTCCCGGGCCATGGAATCCGGCCATATGAGTACCTGGCCTTTTTTCTCGGGGACCTTTTCCTGGCCGCTGGGGTTATGCGGCCAGTTTGCTGCGTCGGGGCGTCTCTCCGGGCGCGTGGATGAACAGTTTGGCGAGCTGTTCTCCATAAGGGGTTCCTTTTCGTTTGTCTATGAGCTATCCAACCGTATTGACCTGCTGGTCACCGAAACATACTGGAATAAGCACTACGAAAGCGACCATCTGCAATATGACCGCCACACTCGGCGGCTAAACGAAACCGCCTTGGCCTTTCTCTTCTACCTCGAAAACCAACTCACCGTCAAACTTGAGGCACGGCTTGAACACTTCAACGAGAAATTCTCCAATTCCATGGACAGTGGAATTACCGAATCCCGCGATGCTTACCGGGAGTGGGAGATCAATGCCTCGGTGGGATATCGGATCTTTTGAAGATTCCCACGATTTCGAGCTTCACCTGTGGCGGGCATAGTAAAACCATCGGGCCTTCGGCCCGCGTCAGGAGCACAGGGCTCCCGACCTACATGATTGTGCCCTTCGGCGGCAAACCTCTTGCCAAACATTGGCTTGCGCGAAGAGAGGTCGGCACGCTCTCCCGTTGACGCGACCTCCTCGGTGTACAGGAAAAATGCGTTTTTTGAAGCGATTCTCGGGGAACTTCAGCCCGGCTAAGCGGTTGAAATACCTTGACAACGGCCCGAAATAAAATATAGTAAAGATTTTGTGGGGAATCAAAAGCAACAGGCAATTGGAGTCCAACCAGTGAATAGCGCAATTATCGAAACCGGCGGCATGCAGTTTCCGGTAACCCAAGGCGAGACGATCGATGTCCCGCGGCTGGAGGGCCAGGTCGGTGACCGGGTGATCTTCGACCGGGTGCTTTTTGCCTCCAAGGGAGACGACAAGCTCGTGGGCACGCCGACCTTGCCCGAGGCCAAAGTCGAAGGAAAAATCCTCGCCCACGGGCGCAGCGAGAAGGTTATCGTCTTCAAGTTCAAACGGCGCACGAAATACCGCCGCAAAACCGGGCATCGCCAGGACTACACCCGGGTCGAAATCACCGGGATGGCCTTTTGATATGTGCGGCGACCGAGTGGCGGCGCTTTGGTGAAGGGGGGAAATGCAGATCAAGGTGCGATCTCGATTTGTTCTTGCCTTTATCTGTCTGGTCGTGCTTTTCGGGCACGGTGCCAGCCAGGCCGATCCGATAATCCGCTCGATTACGATCGAGGGCAATACAACTGCCGACGAACGCCTCATCATCAACGTGAGCGGCCTGCGCGTCGGCAACAACTTGACTGCCACGGCCATCCCTGACGCCGTGCGCTGGATATACGGCCTCTTGCTTTTCTCCGACGTGGTGGTTGTGGCCTCCGACGACCCGGACAGTGTGAATCTCACCATCGGGCTTGACGAATTCCCCCGCCTGCGCAAACTGTCCCTTAACGGCAACAAGAAGGCCGACGACGAGAAGCTTACCACGCTCTCCCGCCTGCGCGAGGGGCAAATCATCAGCCCCTACCAGGTCATCGAGGCGCGGCGCAAGATCAAGTCGCACTACCGCACCGAAGGTTACTACTTAGCCGAGGTGGAGGCCGAAACCACCCCCGCCGATTCGGCTGGCTTTGTCGACGTGGCCTTCAAAATCACCGAAAACAACAAAGTCTCGGTAAAGGAAGTCGTCTTTGAGGGCAACGAGAAATTCGATGATGGTGAACTCCGGGGCAAGATGTCCAACAAGCCGAAGTCATTCCTGAAATCGATCTTCGGGGGCGGGGATTTTAACAAGGAGAAATACGCCGAGGATAAAGAGAAAATCATCGAGTTCTACCACAAAAAGGGATACCTGGATTTCGTCATCCACTCCGATACGGTTATTGTCGCTCAAGACAAAAAGTCGGTTACGATCGAAATGATCGTTGAAGAGGGCCCACGCTACTTTTTCGGCCGAACATCGTTTAAGGGCAACGAATTGCTCACCGCCGATCACCTGCGCCGGCTGCTGAAGTACAAAGAGGGCAAGGTCTTCGACCAGGAAAAGTTCGAAAAGTCGATGGGCGAGATTTACGGGGCGTACATGGAAGAAGGCTACCTGTACGCCCGTATCCAGGACCAGACCAGGACCGAAGATTCAACGGTGGCCGTCACCTTCGAGATTTCCGAGGGCGTACCGGCTCACGTCCGCCGGGTCAACATCCTGGGCAACACCAAGACCAAAGATAAAGTCATCCGGCGCGAGCTGGCCATTTTCCCCGGGCAGGTGCTCAGGCGCTCGGCTTTGATCCGTTCGGTACGCAACGTGATGCAGCTCAATTTCTTCGCCAATGTCGAGCCGGACTACAAGATCCTGGATGACGGGGACGTCGATTTGAACCTCACCGTGGAGGAAAAGCCGACCAACCAGTTCCAGGTCGGGGGTGGGTACTCCGCGCAGGACAAGTTTGTCGGCACCATCTCTCTGGGCTGGCCTAACCTGCTGGGTAATGGCCAGAGCTTGAATTTGATGTTGGATTTCGGCAAGCGCCGCCAATCTTACACGGTCGGGTTCACCGAACCGTGGTTTCTTGATACCCCGACCACCGTAGGGTTCGATGTATTTCGCACCAGTCGCGCCTGGGACGAACCGCTCATCAGCGGCACAAAAGATTATGTTGAGCAACGCAGCGGACTGGGTTTGCAGATCGGGAGGCGCTTGACCTGGCCGGACGATTATTTTCGCGTCTTCGGGAGCTACCGGCTGGAAAACATTTCCTACACGGAATTTTCAGATGCGTACGAAAGCTCGTCGGACGACAACCCGTTTGCGCTAAACCGGATCTCCTGGCCGCAGGTGACCTCCTCGATGGCGTTCACCATCGTGCGCGATTCGCGGGACTTACCGGAGTTTGCCACTCACGGGTCGCGGGCAGTGTACCGGGTAGAGTTCGGCGGCGGCATTCTCGGCGGCAAGTGGAATTATATGAAAAATGCCCTCCGCTACGCGTTTTTTCGACCGCTTCTCTGGAAGTTCGCTTTCGCTCCCAAGTTCAAGATTGGCACCATTGAAGGCACCGCGGACATCAATGGTCTGCCCCACTCGGAGAGATTTTATGCCGGAGGCGTACATTCGGACGGGATCATCCGCGGGTACGAAGACGGTACGATTTACGCGACTGTGCCTGTCACGCCGGATGTGCGCGGGCTGATGACCATGGACACCACGACAAGTGCCCGAAGCGTACGCGGTCGCTCGCTGGCGGTGATGAATCTGGAAATCACCGCCCCCCTGGTCGCCCAGCAGATTTATGGCATCCTCTTTTTCGATGCCGGCAACGTCTGGGCCCACCCCACACAGATGCGGCCGTTTGCGGATATGTATACCTCGGTCGGCTTCGGCTTGCGGTTGTCGATCCCCGGGATGGGCATGATGGGCTTTGACTTCGGCTGGCCGTTCCGCGGCCG
>Ga0209991_10000716_pt1 | contig 14781 bp, 19 predicted proteins | sample ChitaG_FD_183167 | JGI IMG/M metagenome (GOLD analysis project Ga0209991, IMG submission 183167) | Deep subsurface microbial communities from South Pacific Ocean to uncover new lineages of life (NeLLi) - Chile_00310 metaG (SPAdes)... | ecosystem: Environmental > Aquatic > Marine > Oceanic >...
GTACGGGAGCCCGGGCGTACCCCGCATTCCCGACGACCTCGACCTGTCGCCGCAGGGATACCTGCGCTACGCGCAAGACCTGCTGGATGCCGGCCTGGCCTTCAACGCCCACGAGGTACTGGAGGCGGCCTGGAAGAGTGCACCCGATGGCGAACGGGCGCTCTGGCAGGGTCTGGCGCAGCTTGCCGTAGGTATCACCCACATTCAGCGGGGCAACATTCGCGGCGCGACAACTGTCCTGCAGCGTGCCGCCGAACGTATCGGCGAGCTCGGGTCGGCGCCGCATGAGATCGATGCGATCGAGCTTGCGCGGCATGCCAACGCCCTTGCCGATGACCTCAAGCTGGGCGCCCAGATCGCGTCGTGCCGACTCCGGCCGCGACTGCAGGTTGTATGTGGACCCGGTTCGGCGTAGGAAGAATGTCGCGTCGGCCGAACTGAAGTTGTCGGCGGTGTCGGCTGTTCCGCCTACTCCGCCAGCCATCCTCGGTGGATTGTGAATCGACATATCCTCGGCGTTGGACCCGCCCCACCCGGCGGTCACTACCGGCAAGGAGTTGTCGTTGACCAACCCCGATCACCTACCGATCGCATTCCACTTCGATGTGATGTGCCCGTGGGCCTACCAGACGTCGAAGTGGATCAGAACGGTCCGCGAGAGTGTGCCACTGCAGATCGATTGGAAGTTCTTCTCACTCGAGGAGATCAACCGTGAAGAGGGAAAGAAGCACCCCTGGGAACGCCAGTGGTCCTACGGCTGGAGCATGATGCGTGTCGCGGCGATGCTGCGTCGCACATCGATGAGTGATTGCGACCGCTTTTACGAGGCGACAGGGAGGGCGTTGCACGAGGAGTCGCGCAAGCCCCACCGTCCCGAGGTCGCGGCCGAGATTTGCGCCGACCTCGGACTGGATCCCTCAGTCGTGCAGGCCGCCATCGATGATCCGACCACCCATGACGAGGTCAAAGCCGACCACGACGCCGTCGTCGCCCGCGGCGGCTTCGGGGTGCCGACGCTCGTGTTCCCCGGTGACCGACACGTTTACGGCCCCGTAGTCGCCCCGGCGCCCACCGGCGCCGACGCGCTCGAATTGTGGGACTTGACGGTGGCCTACAGCAAGGTGCCGCACCTCTATGAGTTGAAAACCCCGAAGACCGACGCCGACATGGTCCACATTGCCGGCGTCTTCCGTCCCTACCTCGAGGCCCGCGACTGGGAGAGCAAGGAGAAGCCAGCACGATGAGTACCCGGAACCTGAACGAATACATTGAGGTCCATTCAGACCTTTTCGACCATTACAACCGGCTGTGTGAGCGACTGACCGAAGAGCAGCTGGGGCTTCAATCACTTTGTCCCGACTGGGATTTACGCGGTGTGATCTCGCACGTGATCAGCGTGGAGAGCGTGCTCGACGGATGGGCGCCGTCGGCGGAGAACCCGCCCCCATTCGGCAAGCTTGCGACATTTCAGGCCGAGGCGGCCACGCTTGCGCCAGCGAAGCTCGCTGATCGCATCGGCGAGATCACCGCCTCCCGCCTCGATCACCTGCGGTCGCTGGACCCGGCGGTCGTAGATGAGCCGTCGATCACCCCGGCCGGCCTCAGGACATATGGTGCATTTCTTCAGATCCGAATCTTCGACATGTGGGTGCACGCCCGCGATATCGCCATTCCGTTGGGTGAGCAACTCGACAACACTGGGCCGGGCGCCGAGATCGCGCTGGCTGAGGTGGCGGGTTCGATCGGGTACATCGTCGGGAAGAAGATCGGGCTGCCCGACGGTATGTCGATCGTGTTCCACGTCAATGAGGGTGTGGAACGCGACCTCGGGGTGCTCGTCGATGGTCGCGCGCGGGTAGTTGATGCGCTGGACTCGCCTGACGTCGAGGTGACGGCCGACCTACAGACCTTCATGATGCTGGCCGCTGGGCGCGTTGATCCGCAGGCGCAGATCGATTCAGGAAAGATTCGGTGGACGGGCGACGACCAGTGGGGTGCAGCCGCCGCTCGCAACCTTGCCTACACGATGTAGACCGACAGGACTGTCACGGTGCGCGTCGCTATCCGGTGCCGTCGAGACGCCGTATCTCCGGATCTCGATTTGGCGACACGGCAGCCACAACCCGGAATCACCTGCCGTCCAGCGTCGATCACCGCGCAAACGGCAGCTAACATCCACTTTATTATGGGGATTTCGCGCAAATTGGCTGCCGCCGTCGCCGTGACGGTGGCTGCGGGTACCGCGCTTGCCGGCACCGCGCATGCTGATCCACGGCTGCTCAATGGCACCTATCGAGGCGCCGACGGCGACCCGATGGCTGTCTGGACGGTAGCGACAAGCTGCGGGCCCGCCGGTTGCGCCGGCACGGTGGCCAGCAACAAGGGCTGGACCAGTCCCGCCAGGCTGAGCGGCGGCCGCTGGACATTCAACGTCACCAGGCCCGGCGCTATCACCTGCGCAGACGGGCACATTGAACCTGCCGTCGTCTTGTTATCGGTCGACCCGGTGACGTTGCGCGGGGTGATCACCGCCGACTCCAACTACGGTTGCCCGGGCGGAACCCTGACCTACACCCCGTTTCAGTTGACCAAAGTGGACTGAGCTCGCTCCCGCCGTCCGGCCCAACAGTGCTGGCCAACGCATTGCAGCCAACTATTTCGCCGGCCGCGTGCTTTCAGGCTATGGGCGGAGATTCTGACCTGCAACGATCGTGGTGCCCCCGGCATGATTCGAACATGCGACACCGGCTTTAGGAGAGCCGTGCTCTATCCCCTGAGCTACGGGGGCTAACCGGTCGGAGCTTACCTGGGTAGCCGAGCAGGCCCGCAACGGTGGCCGGTATCGCCCAGCTCTTCCCGCCATTGTCGCCGGTCTCCTCGGCCGACGAGATCGCCACATTCTTCACGGATCACAAGCTGTGGATCCGTTTCGGCGTCTCCGGCGCACTGCTGAGTTCGGTTCTGGCACTGCCATTCCTGGCTACGATCATCCTTCGGGTCCGCCGGGCCGAAGGCGGTTGGGGAATGTTGTCGATAACCCAGTTGATGGCCGCGACGATCTTCGTGCCGGCATTGTTGTTCCCACAGGTATTTTTGGGGGTGGCGGCCTACCGTCCCGAAGAGCGCTCCGCCGAACTCACCCAGGCCCTCAACGACGTCTTCTGGTTGTGGTTCATCGGCATCGTCGGCACCATCATCGTCCAGAACGTGACGCTGGCGGTCGCGGCCTTCGTCGACACCACCGACCCGCCCACCTTCCCGCGTTGGTATGGCTACCTCAATCTGTGGGTGGCGACATTGTCGTTGCCCGGATGTGTGGTGGTGGTCTTCAACGACGGTCCGCTGGCATGGAATGGCGTATTCGCCTTCTACATAACGGGTCTCGTGCTGTTGGTGTGGATCTTCGCCACCACGGCAGTGATGCTGAAGTCCATCAGGGGCGAGCAGGCGCAACTGGCGTGACCCGATCCGTTTCGACGTTCCCGCCGCAGCGCGACACGCGGCGGGTGCCCGGCGAGGGCGGCACCTGGGTCTTCCTGTTCGGCGACATGCTCGTCTTCGGGGCGTTGTTCGTCACCTTCCTCGTCGAGCGGGCAGCGTCCCCGGGGGCGCCCGAGACGTTCGACGAAGCCCGCACCACGCTGCATATCGGTGTAGGCGTGCTCAACACACTGGTTCTGCTCACCAGCTCGCTGTTCGTCGTGCTGGCGTTGGGCGCCATGCGCGCCGGCGCCCGGTCGATCGCCACCCGCGCGGTCGTCGCGGCGATCGCCTGCGGGTTGGTTTTCGTAGCGCTCAAGGTGTTCGAGTACGTATCGCTGGGCACGGCTGGACACGGCCCTGGGTCCAACCCGTTCTATCTCTACTACTTCATCCTCACCGGGTTGCATCTCTTCCATGTCTGCCTTGGTCTGGGCGCGCTGACGTTCATGCTCACCCAGACCCGGCGCGCCGAACTCAGTCCCACCCGCACCGCGCTAGTGGAAAGTGCCGCGTGCTTCTGGCATCTGGTCGACCTGCTCTGGATCTTTCTGTTCGCACTGCTGTACCTGGTGAGCTGATGACTGTCCTACGTCTGCTGCGAAACCGGGCCGGTATGTCCTGGGTGATTCTGATCGCCGCCACGATTGTGTCGTGGGCCATCGGCGCCGAACATGGCACCGGCTCGCTGCTGGCGGTTGTGGTGCTGGCAATCGCCGCAATCAAAGCGCGCCTTGTCGGGCTCGACTTCATGGAACTGCGTCAAGCCCCGATCCCGCTGCGGGCGGTGTTCGAGTGCTACTGCGTGGGGATGTGGGCGCTGCTGTCCGGGCTGTATCTCTGGCTCTGAGGGCCAACTTCAGCAAGTACCATCACCTTTTCGAAGGCCGCGGCGCGGGTGGTCGCCACGACGTCGGCGATAGGCACCACGGTGGCGACTGGGGAACCCTTAGGCCAGCAGTAGTTCGGCGAACGCCGGGGTGGTTGGCTCAGCCCGGTGGCGGCCAGGCCTGCGATGTTGGTGGACGCGAGGGCAGCTTCCACGAGCGTGCCCCGGTAACCAACCCCTGCACGAGCGCGGAGGTGGCGGCTGAAAAGCCGTCCACGCCGGGTACCCCGCTGCGGGGACTGATGCCACGCACCCGTGGCGACAGTTCCAGCTGTGCCCCGCCGTAGCGGACGCGATTAACCGGGTTGTCGGGGTGCAAGCCGCGTAACTCGCGCGGAATCGTCGCAAGGTCGGTCACCACTTGATAGCCCGGGATGACGACGTGGCGTGCGAAATGCTCTGCCAGAGAGCGGTGCCGGCCGCCCGCGAGCAGCTGGGTGCTACGGCCCAGACGCCCGTAGCCATGCAGCGATACCGCAACGTCCACATGATCGAGGAACTCGGATAGCCGATCTGACTGGCCGGGGTCGTAGAGCGCAGACGGCAGGTGGTGTGGGTAGTGGTCGGGGTGGCGCACAACGTAGAGCGACGCGTCGGCGGCGTCGGCGGCCCGTTCGGCGATGACATCGGTCATCTGCTCCAGGCCACCGCCGTGGATGGCTAGGAATCCGAACCGCGACCGAAGCGTGCTGCACTCGGTGATGGCAGTGTCGGTGAGCAATTCCGAAAGTGTCTGTGGACCAACAGAATCAGACTGCTGGTCGCCTTGCGGCCACTGGGCTGGATCCCAACGCTGAAGAAACTCGATCCAGCGGTGAGGCAGGCGGTGGTGGCGCGCGCCATCGAGAATGCGTTCTAGGTATCCGGGCCGGGGAGGCCCAGGTTCGGTGCGATGGTCGACGTACACCCAGGCCCACGACGGACCGTCCTCGGTCTCAATTGTGAGTCGGTCCCTGCGGTAGCGCGCCGGGACGCCTTCGGCGCGGTCCAGGGCCGCCAGATCGCGGTCGGACAGTTGCCAGACCACACCATGCACCGCACTGCCGGTAAACGGTTCGACGGTGGCGACCCCGCGCTGGTTGATGAGCCAGTCATGATCGGCCAGGGTCGCACGTTTGGGGTTCGCGGAATCTGGGCACCGCCGCGCCATCTGCTGCGCGCACAGGTTGGACCCGTACGCGAAGTAGATTTGCGCGTCTGCCATTTAGCCCTTCACGGTCAGATGAATCAACCGAAACCGGGCCCGCTGGCTACTTTGTCCACACTCCAGAATCGAACCCCTACAAGCCGAGACCGAATCCCCCGACCAGCGGCCCAAACCCGAACCCCTGCCAACCGCCGTACCTCCACGGAGGCGGAGTGGTGATCAGCTGGGTGCTGCCCTTGGTCTCGCAGAAGGTGACAGTCGACCCCACGTCACTGCAGTCCGGTGCGGCAGCTGCGGGAGGTGCGCTGCCCAGGGCGATGGCTATACCGCTGATGGCCAACGTTATGTGGCGAACCGGCGCCCTCATCGTTCACTCCTAGTGCTGGTGGGGAGGTCAGACGTCGGTCAGTAAAAGAAACCGCCCATTCTCCACGGGAACATGCCGCCCATACCGCCCATCGCGCCAGGCGCATAGACCGATGGCCGTGAATCGATCTGGACGTTCCCGGGCGACTCGCACACTGTCGTCGAACCGCCCTGGAATCCGCCACCTTGCTCAGTCTCGACACAACTCGGTATGAGCGAGGGTGAAGCGATTGCTGCGGGTGCCGCAGCAATCGCGAAGGAGGCGCCGCCAGCGACGAGCAGGGCGGCAAGCGTGTTCAGCGGAGCCTTCATCTCAATTCCTTCCGGTGTGCTTACGCTCTAGCGTACAGACTTCGCCAGAAATGCGAGGCAAGGAGGCGCTCAACTCCTGCGCAGGGGCGCCGTAGCCAACCGGCGTGAAGGTTGAATTCGGTGTCGGTCTGGACGGACGACCGACACAAGCAGGGAAGCCTTCATCTCAGAATCCTTGCGGGCAGAATTAAAATCTTGGCTAGATAAAGCCAAAGCCGCCCATGCCGCCCATGGCTCCCTGGGCAAGCACGCTTGGCCGGGCGTCGAGTTGGGCGTTGCCTGGCGTCTCGCACAGTGTGGACGAGCCGCCCTGCGCTCCGCCACCTGCTTCCTCCATCTCACAGGCTGGTATGAGCGGGGGTTCAGCGAGCGCGATGGGTGCAGCGGCGATCGCGATGGAGGCGCCGCCAGCGGCCAGGAGTGCGGCAAGTGTGGTCAGTGAAGCTTTCATCTCAAATCCTCTTGTTGTGATTACCTTTTAGCATATAGGCCTTTGCCAGTTATCGGAGGAAGTTCCAACGACGTTACAATCCCAGGCTCGGCGGCGACCACAGCGGGAATCGCGTTTACCACTCGGGCCGCCGTAGCCACCAGGCCAGCATGGTTGTGATCGCCGTTGGGACTGCTCAGGCACAGATCGAGGGCATACGAGGGTTCGCCGATGATTTCGATCCGATAGGAGCCGCCGGGCTGAGCGGGTTGCGGCCAGTCGGGGCACAGATCGTCGCGCAGCCGGGTGACGTGTTCGAGCACGACCGCGACTTCGCCATCCTTCATCCCGCGCACTTCGAACCGCATCGCGGCGGTTGTGCCCTTGTCGATGTGGCCGGCGGCGATGTCAAAATCTTCTGGAGCGGGTACGCGGACATGGGTCTCGGTGACCTCGTCGAGTTCAATGCTCAGACCGGCGGCCAGCTGTCGCACTACCGAACCCCACGCCAGACTCAGCACTCCGGGCTGCAGCAGCATCGGTGTGTCGTCAATGCTCCCACCGAAACCCATGACATCGAACATCACCGTCGCGCTGTCGTAGGTGTCGTAGTTGATGATCTCCATGCAGCGGATCTGCTGGATGCTCTGGCATGTCCCGGCCAGCGCCAATGGCAGCAAGTCGTTGGCGAAGCCGGGGTCGATTCCATTGACGAATATGGTCGAAGATCCCTCTTTCGCGGCATCCTCGATGGGCGCGATGAGTTCGTCGGGCAGCACCCGCCACGGATACTGCAGAAACACCGCGCTGCTGCCGACCACGTTGACCCCCGCGGCCAAGATCCGCCGGTAGTCCTCAAGTGCCTCCGGCAGCCGGTTGTCGGCCATCGCGGTATAGACGACGCACACGGGGTTGGTGGCCAGGACGGCGTCGAGATCGGTGGTCGCCACAATGCCCGTTTCTCCGCTGCCCGTTTCTCCGCTGCCCGTTTCTCCGCTGCCCGTTTCTCCGCTGCCCGTTGGTCCGCTCGAATCCAGAAGTCCGGCAAGCTCTGCGGCGTCCTTGCCGGCCTTGGACTCCGAGGAAACCCACACCGCGGTGAGCTCAAATCGAGGGTCGGTGATCAACTGAGTCAGCGCGTGCTTGCCGACGTTTCCGGTGCCGATGGCGGCGACAGGGATGGGGCTGGGGATGGCCATGATGGGTTCCTCACAGATCGGGAATCGGAAGGTCGAGGTTCGGGAATGTAATCCCGCCGTCGACCTCGAGCGTCTTTCCGGTTAGGTAACTAGCCGCTGGTGAGGCAAGATAGACCGCAGCGGCGGCGATGTCGAGCGGGTCGCCGAGCCTGCGCAATGGGGTGGCCTGTTCCATCGGGGCGCGTAGGGCATCGTTGTTGGCCACGATGTCTAGCGCCGAGGTGAGAATCGATCCCGGAGCGATCGCGTTCACCCTGATGCGCGGCGCGAGGTCCAGTGCCGACAGTCGCGTGTAATGCGCGAGTGCGGCTTTCGCGGTGCCATACGCGGCGAAACCGCGTCCGGCGAGCCGGCCCATCGTCGACGTGATGTTGATGACGCTCCCGCCCCCAGAGTGCTCCAACATCAGTGGCGCCGCCGCCGTGGTCAGTGCATGTGCGGTGGCGACGTTGAAGGTGAAGGCGTCCTTCAGATCTTTCGTCGAGGTGCTCAACAGGGCGTTGGGCATGGTGCCGCCGACGTTGTTGACGACGATATCTAGCTTTCCGAAAGCTTCGACGGCCTCGGCTGCCAGCCGGGCTGCGTCATCGGGACGTGCCAGGTCGGCCACAATGACATGGGCGCGTCGGCCGGCGTCGCCGATCCGAGCGGCGACCTCCTCAAGCTGTGACCTGGTACGAGCGGCGATCACCACGTCAGCACCGGCTTCGGCGAAAGCGAGGGCGATGGCGGCGCCTAGGCCCCTGCCCGCTCCGGTCACTACCGCCACCCGGTCGTCGAGCCGGAACATTTCGAGAATCAAGTCTTGGACACCTTCTTCGCCGCCTTCTTGGCAGCCGCCGTCGTCGCGGGGGAGCGCTGCTCCTTGCGCGCTTGCACGCTGGCCTCGAGCTTAGCGAGCAAGTCGGAAACGTCCTCGGCCGCGTCGAGCTCCTGGGGCTCCTCTCCGGTGGCGAACGCCTCGCCACCTTCGAGCTTGGCCTCAATTAGCTCCCGTAGGTGCTCTTGGTAATCGTCGTGGTAGCGGTCCGGGTTGAAGTCGTCGGTCATGGAGTCGACGACCTGGCTGGCCATCTTCAGCTCAGCGGGCTTCACATCAACTTCCTTGTCCAGCACAGGAAAGTCGGGATCGCGGATCTCATCTGGCCAAAGCAGCGTGTGGACCATCATGACATCGTGATTCAGGAACACCACGCCCGGCGACTTCATTACGATTTCCGACTGGAACGCGACGGTGTGTTGGTGAGTTGGGCAGTGCCGAAGAACCTGCCCGATACGCCGGCGGTGAACCGTCTCGCCATCCACACCGAAGACCATCCGATGGAGTATCTCACTTTCGCCGGGGAGATCCCCAAGGGCGAGTACGGGGGTGGAGACGTCAAGGTGTGGGACACCGGCACCTATGAGACCGAGAAATTCAACGACAACCCCCCGGACGGGCCGGACACGGGCGGAGAGGTGATCGTCAGGCTGCACGGCAAGAAAATCCAGGGCCGTTACGCGCTAATCCAGACAGAGGGTGAGAACTGGATCGCGCACCGGATGAAGGACCAGAAACGCCCCACCGCAGCGGATCTCGCACCGATGTTGGCAACCGAGGGCTCGGTTACACGACTTGAGAGTGCGCAGTGGGCCTTCGAGGGCAAGTGGGACGGTTAGCGTTTGCTCGCCGAAGCAGACCGTGGCACGCTCACCCTGCGTTCGCGACGGGGACGCGACGTCACTGACGAGTACCCCCAACTGAAGGCGCTGGCAGCCGACCTGGCTGACCACCACGTGATCCTCGACGGTGAAGCGGTGGCGCTCGACGAGTCAGGTGTGCCCAGTTTTGGTGATATGCAGAACCGTGCCCGCTCGACCCGGCTGGAATTCTGGGCCTTCGACATTCTCAACCTCGACGGCCGATCGTTGTTACGAGCCAAGTACTCTGACCGCCGGCGGCTGCTCGAGGCGCTCGCGCGAAGTGGCGGCTTGATCGTGCCGGATCCGATCGATGGCGACGGAGCCGAGGCGCTCGAGCTGGCAAGAGCCAGAGGGCGGGAAGGCGTCGTCGCCAAGAAACGGGACTCCACATACCAGCCGGGCCGACGGTCGTCATCGTGGATCAAGGACAAGATCTGGAACACCCAAGAGGTGGTGATCGGCGGCTGGCGCAAGGGGGCCGGTGGTCGCACCAGTGGGATCGGTGCATTGATGCTAGGCATCCCCAGCGAGGACGGCTTGCAGTTCGTCGGACGGGTGGGAACCGGCTTCACCGACAAGGAACTCGCCAAGCTCAGGAAGACACTCGCGCCGTTGCAGACCGACGAATCACCGTTTGTAACAGCACTTCCGAAGCAAGATTCCCAGGGGGTGACGTTCGTGCGTCCGGAATTGGTGGGGGAGGTCCGTTACAGCGAGCGCACCGCCGAAGGCCGACTGCGCCAACCGAGCTGGCGCGGATTGCGTACCGACAAGGTGCCCGACGGGGTCAGTTGGGAATAGGGGCGTTCAGGCCTTGATCGCTTCCTGCATGCCCTGGGTGGCCAGTTCGTCAGCCAATTCGTTGTCTGCTACGCCCGAATGCCCTTTCACCCAGAACCATTCGACCTGGTGCCGCGCGCAGGCATCCTGCAGGCGTCTCCAGAGATCAACATTTTTCACCGGCTGCTTCGTGGCGGTCTTCCAGCCGTTGCGCTCCCAGCCGTGGACCCATTTGGTGATGCCGTTCCGAACGTATGTGCTGTCGGTGTAGAGGTGGACCACCACGACTCTGGTCAGAGCCTCCAGGGCCATGATCGGGGCGGTCAGCTCCATCCGATTGTTGCTCGTCTCGCCGGACTCCCCGCCATACATTCTGCGAACGTGCTCCCGCTGACGCAGCACCGCCCCCCAGCCGCCAGGACCCGGGTTGGGTCTGCACCCGCCGTCGGTGTGGATGACGACGATGTCCTCGTGCACGGCCTCGGTCATGCGCCGAGGATAGGCACTTTGTTGGGCGGCCGCTCAGCGACGCGCTCGTCAATCCCGACGGCGCGATCCGACCACCGCTGCGGCAGCACTGAAGCTCACAACGTCGCCACCTCGCCGGGTCACCGCTGACCCATGATCACACCTTGGCGATGACGTTCTCGGCGAACATCTCGAGGTTACGGATCTTGTCGTCGAGCGGCTCGGTGTCTGGCCCCATGATGTAGGGGATCCGGAAGCCGACGATGACATCGGTGACACCCTTGTCCTCGAGTCTCTTTATGCCGTCGGGGGTGTAGGCATCAATGGAGATGGCGTGAATCTCGTAGGGCCCGCTGCGGCCCTGCTCCTCGCGGAAGTGGTTGAGCTTTTCGAGAAGAGCGTCGAGCTCTTCGGGATCACCACCGCCGTGCATCCAACCGTCGTTGCGGGCGGCTCGCCGCAGCGCGGCGTCGGCATGCCCACCGATGAGGATCGGAATCGGCTTCGACGGCGCGGGGGCCATCTTCGTTGTGGGGATGTCGTAGAACTCGCCGTGATACTCGAAATACTCGCCGGACGTGAGGCCTCTGATGATGTCGATACACTCGTCCATCCGCTTGCCACGCCTGGCGAACGGCACGTTCATCAACTCGTAGTCCTCGGGCCACGGGCTGGTGCCGACGCCCAGGCCGAGCCGATTGTCGAAGAGCGCGGCCAGTGAGCCGGCCTGCTTAGCGACCAGTGCAGGGGGGCGGATCGGCAGCTTGAGCACGAAGTGGTTGAACCTCAGCGTCGTCGTCACAGCGCACAGCGCAGCGGTCAAGACGAACGATTCGATGAACGCCTTGCCGTCGAGAAACTCACGGTTGCCGTCCGGCGTGTAGGGGTAGGAGGAATCCGACTCCAAGGGGTAGGCGAGGCTGTCGGGGATCGTCATAGCGTGATAGCCGGCAGCCTCAGCGGACTTGGCCAGCGGGATGTAATACGTCGGGTCGGTCATGGCTTCGGCGTAGGTGAACCGCACATTGCCTCCTGCTCGTAACACGTGTGATTGGCACAGTAGCGGAAACCTCGACGCCGATCCGGCCGAGTTCCAGCGGTGGCCCCGGTCGTCGACGCGGACGATAGTGCTCCCGGCGGGCAGGCGTTGTGGTCACGATATCGCCGTCCCGCTGGACCCGGAAGCGGCTGCGTGGGTGGATCATGGAAGACATGGGATTGTTTCTGGTGCGTGCCGCACTAACCGGGCTGGCCTTGTGGGTGGTAACGCTCGTAGTACCCGGGATCTACTTCGTCGGCGGTGACTCGCCGGCGGCCAGGGTTGGCATCATCTTCGTCGTGGCGGTGATCTTCGGCCTGGTCAATGCCGTCATCAAGCCGGTGGTGCAAGTCATCTCGATCCCCCTGTACGTGCTGACGCTCGGCTTGATACACATCGTCATCAACGCATTCATGCTGTGGATCACCTCATGGATCACCGAGCACACCACGCACTGGGGCCTGTTCATCGACGACTTCTGGTGGACGGCGATCTGGGCGGCCATCGTGTTGTCCTGCGTGACTTGGCTGTTCTCGCTCGTCGCCGAGGCCCGCTGACCGACATGCCCGAACTGCCTGAGATCGAAGCGCTCGCCGATCACCTGCGTCGCCACGCGGTCGGACTCACCGTCGGACGCATCGACGTGTCGGCTCTGTCGGTACTCAAAACATTCGACCCACAGGTGTCAGCGTTGCACGGGCGAGAGGTGACCGGCAGTCACCGGTGGGGCAAGTACCTCGGTTTCCAGGCAGGAGACTTGTATCTGATTACGCATCTGTCCCGCGCAGGCTGGCTGCGCTGGTCTGACAAGCTTGCCGCCGCCCCACTCAGACCGGGCAAGGGTCCAATCGCATTGCGCGTGCATCTGAATGTCGCCGCCGGGGCGGCTCCGGGTCTGAATGTCGCCGCCGGGGCGGCTCCGGGTCTGAATGTCGCCGCCGGGGCGGCTCCGGGATTCGACCTGACCGAAGCGGGAACCCAGAAGCGTCTGGCCGTGTGGCTCGTCCACGACCCGATGGCGGTTCCCCAGATCGCTGCGCTCGGGCCCGATGCCCTGACATCGACCCCCGCGGAGTTTACGACCGCGCTGCAGGGCAATTCGGGCCGGATCAAGACCGTCATCACCGATCAGAAGGTGATCGCCGGCATCGGAAACGCCTACAGCGATGAGATCCTGCACGCCGCCAAACTGTCCCCTTTCGCCACTGCGAACAAGCTGTCCGAAGCGCAACTCACGGCGCTGCACGACGCGGTGATCGCCGTGCTCACCGATGCGGTGAAGAGGTCGGTTGGCCAGCAGGCGGCAACGTTGAAGGGGGAGAAACGGTCCGGGCTGCGTGTGCACGCCCGCACCGGACTGCCGTGCCCATCCTGCGGTGACACCGTGCGAGCGGTGTCCTATGCCGACAAGTCCTTCCAGTACTGCCCGAGTTGTCAGACGGGGGGAAAGGTGCTCGCGGACCGACGGATGTCGCGACTGTTGAAATGAGCCCGGCCGCGAGCCGCCAGCGGCGAAACAACTAGATCGCACCTGTCTGACTCGGTTATCGTGCCCGCATGACTCGACAGAAGATCTTGATCACCGGCGCAAGCTCAGGCCTGGGTGAGGGGATGGCGCGCGCGTTCGCCGGAATGGGACGTGATCTGGCACTGTGTGCGCGCCGAGTCGACCGGCTCGATGACCTGAAGGCCGAGCTGCTCGAAGGCCACCCAGGAATTAGCGTGGCGGTGGCGCCACTGGACGTCAACGATCACGAGCAGGTGCCCAAGGTCTTCGCCGAACTCAGCGCCGAGCTCGGTGGCATCGACCGCATCATCGTCAACGCGGGGATCGGTAAGGGCTACCCTCTCGGCGCCGGCAAACTCTGGGCCAACAAAGCCACCATCGAGACCAATCTCGTTGCGGCACTCGTTCAGATCGAGACGGCGATGGAGATGTTCAAGTCGGCGGGCACCGGACACCTGGTCCTGGTGTCGTCGGTGCTCGCCAATGTCGGTGTGCCCGGGCACAAGGCCGCCTACTCCGCGAGCAAGGCAGGCGTTACTTCGCTGGGCGAATCGCTGCGCGCCGAATACCCGTCAGGCCCGATCAGGGTCACCGTGCTCGAACCTGGCTACATCGAGTCCGAGATGACCGCCAAGGCAGGCAAGACCATGTTGATGGTGGACAACGAGACCGGCGTGGGGGCCATGGTCGAGGCGATCGAGAAGGAAAAAGGCCGTTCCGTCGTCCCGAGTTGGCCCTGGTGGCCGATCGTCGAGGTGATGAAGCTGCTGCCCCCGCGACTCACCAAGGGCTTGGCCTGACCCGACGCTGCACGTCTGAAGTGAAGTTATGAGGTTCGGCCGCGTTCCGTGCGGTAGTGGCGTACGAGGGTGTCGGTTGAGGAGTCCGATTGCTCGGCGGGCGAGGCAGCGGCGGTAATCACCGGCAACAAGGCCTTGGCCTGGGTCTTCCCCAGCTCGACGCCCCACTGATCGAACGAGTCGATGCCCCAGATGACGCCCTCTACGAACACCTGGTGTTCGTAGAGCGCGATCAATTGACCAACTACCGACGGTGTCAGCTTGGTTGCCAGGATTGATGTGCTCGGCCGGTTGCCGGGCATCACTTTGTGCGGCACAACCTCAGGTGCGGTGCCTTCCTTCGATATCTCCTGGGCTGTCTTGCCGAAGGCGAGCACCTGGGTCTGCGCGAAGAAGTTACTCATGAGCAGGTCGTGCATGCTGCCCGTGCCGTCGGCAGTGGGCAGGTCATCGGTGGGTTGGCTGAACCCGATGAAGTCTGCCGGAACCAGCCGGGTGCCCTGGTGCAGTAGCTGGTAGAAGGCATGTTGGCCGTTAGTGCCAGGCTCGCCCCAAAAGATCTCACCGGTGTTGGAGGTAACGGGCGTGCCGTCGGCACGGACCGACTTGCCGTTGGATTCCATCGTTAGCTGTTGGAGGTAGGCCGCGAACCGGGACAGGTCATTCGAATACGGCAACACC
>Ga0209991_10000717_pt1 | contig 14779 bp, 13 predicted proteins | sample ChitaG_FD_183167 | JGI IMG/M metagenome (GOLD analysis project Ga0209991, IMG submission 183167) | Deep subsurface microbial communities from South Pacific Ocean to uncover new lineages of life (NeLLi) - Chile_00310 metaG (SPAdes)... | ecosystem: Environmental > Aquatic > Marine > Oceanic >...
GTAAAAAGTCTTGCAAAAAATGGTATTGCTCTAATTGTTGCGCAATCTGTTCTGTTTACTGTCGTCGCATATATTCTTATCAGTACTTCATTGTCCTTGACAGTAGGTTTTTCTACCTCTTTGAGCTCTAGAACATCCGGTGATCCGTATTTTGTGTATACAATCGCTTTCATAGCATCCTCCTCTCAATTTCGACTAATCGTGAAAATATATTATAAAATGGATGGAAAGTCAAAAAATCGGAAATATCTCTCCCCCATTCATTCAGTTTCCCCGTGTCTTACTAAAATGATTTCTGTCATTCCAATTACCTTTTAAATTACCCTTGCCCGCACTGCTAATGTGGGGAGCATTTACCGTGAAGAGGGTTATAAAGGATGTTTAGGCGCCGCCACACCAGGTAACGATGTTATCGACCGGCTCACGCTTGGACTCCAGTTTATTTGCCGGGAAGTCCCAATCCGGGTAGCCGATAGCAATGCAGATGACCATCCGCTTGGACTCGGGTATGTGGGTGAACCTCCTCACTACTTCAGGGAACATTATGCCCTGGTCATTAATACAGGTGCCAAGGCCGTAGTGCAACGCAGCAAGGCAGATGGTCTGTGTCATGGCACCGATGTCCAATAGGTTAAGTGTTGATTCGTCAAGTGACTTATCCATAGACAGGATGAAGGCAGCTGGCGCATCGAAAAAACGAAGGCCTCGTTGCATCCACTCTGCTCTCTTTTCCTTGTCTTCTCTGGCTATGCCCATAAGGTTAAAGATTTGGATGGCGAGTTCTACCTGGCGCTGTCTGTATTTGCCTTCAAAAGGCTTAGATGTGGTCTCTGGCTCTGGTGTTGCTCCAGAATTTAGCATCTCGATGTTGCCCCACCTGATATTGTCCAGCACTTCTCCGCTGACAACAGTAATCTCCCACGGCTGTGCATTCAGCGTTGAAGGGGTGCGGATGGCGATATCCAGGATTTCCCTCAGGATTTCCTTGGGAACCGGGTCGGGCTTATACCCCCTTATACTCTTCCGCGACCGAATAGCGTCTATAATGTCCATTAATCCTCCTTTTCGTCTGCAAAGCTGAAACCTTGTTATTTTACTACGCAGTAGCGGATGAGCCAACTGCCACTCTTGGCTTTGGCCAGCCGTTTGAGTGTTGCCATTATCATTGGTTTCATCTCCTCGGTGGAGAAAAAGAGATGGCTGCGGCATCGGCAATCGCTGCACCCAAAGCCGGAGATAGAATCAAATTGGTGGCTGAGAGCCTCAGCAATGGGGCACTCGGTCCTTTCTCTGGTCTCGCAGAGGATTATACTGCTGATAGACGCTCTCTGTAATAGATAATCAATATGCCAGCGGGGTTTTTTGCTTCCTTGGAGGTGATGGCTTAATCTGGATTTAAGCCCACCCATAGCTGAGCCGACATAAGCATAATGGCCACGAGGGAAATAGACATCTGGCAAGCTACCTATGGTAATTGTCTGCTGTTCAGGGAGCTGTAAAATAAGAATATAACTTCCCTTCACTGACTAAACCATCCCCCATTACTTTATGGCCTGGCTTTCCACTACGATTTTTCTACTTTCTCTACCTCAATAGTGCATTCGGTTACCAGCGCAGCAAAAGCACCCAGGGCAGCCAGGACCGGAGCTGCCAGAATTCCTATTGCCGCTGCTGGTGCACCTACTGACAGTGGAATCTCTATTATCGTTCGCCCTTCATGTAGCAAGCGCACCTTTCTGATGTTACCTTCGTGGATGAGTTGTTTCACCTTCTCAACTAACTGGCTTCCCGATACAGTAAACTTTTCATCAGTGGTCATTGATAATCTCCTTCTTCTATTTTGAGGTGGGGATTACAAGCAGAGGGCAGAGCCTTGAGGATGGGTTCAGTCATATAGGCTTTTTAAATCACTTCCTGTCCTGCTGGCTACCCTTTGCTATGTTAACTAGGTTGCCTATATGGTGTCAAACATTCTGGAGAAGGATTGGTTGCTGCGTCTGTCTCACCACCTTTCTCCTCTCTCCTTACTAGCACTGGTAAACGACCACCCTCTATTGAATAGTTGTTATTTCGTGGTATACTGTGGGGCATAAGGGAGGTTGATTTGCGGGGGAAAGACTTACTTTCAGTATCGGACCTCAGCGGTGATGATATTCGCTTACTCATATCTGACGCTGTGGATATGAAAGCTGCTGGCTGGCTTTCTGTTCTTAGCAAGAAGGTATTAGCCCTTTTATTTGAGAAGCCTTCGTTACGGACTCGGGTCAGCTTTGAGGTAGCCATGCGACAGTTAGGAGGGCATACTATTTATTTGTCTCCGGCTGAGGTTGGTCTGGGAAAGCGTGAGGCGGTTTCAGATGTAGCCCGGGTGCTCAGTCGCTATGTAGATGCTATTGCTGCCCGCACCTTTTCTCACCAAACTTTAGAGACTCTGGCTAGCTATTCCAGTGTGCCCGTGATAAACGCCCTGTCTGATTTGGAGCACCCCTGCCAGACACTGGCTGATATTTTTACCATTTATGAGAAAAAAGGGGAGCTAAATGGCTTGACCTTAGCCTTTGTTGGTGATGGTAACAATGTGGCTCACAGTCTTCTGCTAGCAGCTTCACTTACGGGAATGAATTTCAGGATTGCTTCACCGGCTGGCTACAGGATTCAGGAGAGAATATTGCATCTGGCTCAAGACTATGCTGCTGGTAGTGGTACCGCAATATTTTGCACTGAAGAGCCGCACCTGGCGGTTAGTGGGGCCGATATTGTTTATACTGACGTGTGGACGAGTATGGGACAGGAGGCTGAGGCTGACCAGCGGCGTCAGATATTTGCTGGCTACCAGGTAAATAGTGAACTCCTGTCTTTAGCTAGGGAGGATGCTATTTTGATGCATCCACTACCGGCACATTGGGGTGAGGAAGTGGCGGAGGGCATTTTAGATAGCCCGCAATCGGTGGTCTTTGACCAGGCTGAGAACAGGATGCACCTGCAGAAGGCACTGCTGGCGGAAATGCTGGGTGGTCTGGAGATACCACTGGCTGGCTATCGGTAGGGGGATAATATGTATGTATTAAGAACGGCAATAACCTGGGGCTGGTGTCCTATTTTAATAACGGCACTGGCATTAATTGGTCGTATATACGAGTGGTCAATTTGGGCCATAGCCTCGGCTCTGATTGTTGTCTTGGTCATCGGCTTAGTGGTGGCGGCAATTGGAGCCAGAGAGAAGGAATTAGAGCGTTTATCACGAAAGCTCAGGCAACTAGCTGGATATTTTAACCGCCGATTTATGGGCAATTCATCACTGTCTATCTTTGCTATTATAGATAGCCTGTTCAGTATTGACGATCCTAAATTGTGGGATTGGGCACGAGCCTGTGATATGTCGCAGCGGATTTTCAATACCTGGTGTAGTAGCTTTATCGGCAGATTGGAGAGCGATATTAGAACCAGGAGGTTTGATGTTTACCTGCGCACCTATTTAAATGAACTGTGGCTAGTGAACAGTCATTATTATGAATTTATAGAGCAATTTTATGAGATAGCGGCGAAGGTTGAAATTCCGCGGGAAGCTATAGGCCAGTATAATAGGTTCGTAACAGAATATAACGCCTTTGCTCAGGATTTCAGAGATAACATTAGTGAGCTAAAAAAGGTTGCCAAAGCTGAGATTGAGCCCCCCAGCGTGAAGCTTGCTAAGGAGTTATCGTTGGTGAAGTAATTATCTACCTCACCCCCTTAATCCCCCTCCCTTCAAGAGGCTGTTTAGTTGTCATTGCGAGGCACGAAGGTGCCGAAGCAATCTCTGAAAGCAATAGCGAGATTGCTTCGCTCCGCTCGCAATGACAGTTTGAATTGCTAAACGGTCTCCTTCAAAGGAGAGGGGGAGAGAGGAAAGAGGGGCGAAGCCCCTCTTAACACCCTTTATATTGAGGTTCTTTAGCACTAGGATTAAAAGGGGCGAAGCCCTTCTAAGATATTTCATCCCTCTCCCCTTATGACTCCTTATGAAGGGGGTCTGAAGGAGAGTTGAAGAGAGGCGAAGCCTCTCTTAATATAACTAATTCCCCTTCCCCTTGTTAAGGGGAAGGGGATAAAGGGGATAGGGTCACTATAAATAAAGGGTGAGGAGTTGGAGGTCGGTGTGAGTAAGCCTATCGTGGCTATTATCGGCAGACAGAATGTAGGTAAATCTACCCTCTTAAATCGCTTGGCGGGTAAGCCGATAGCTATTGTGGAGGACTTACCGGGGACAACCCGCGACCGTATCTTCGCTGATGTTTCATGGCAGGGGGTTGAATTTACTATGGTTGATACCGGGGGCCTGGAACCGAAGCCTCAGACTACTATGGCTCAATGGGTTAAAGGGCAGGTAGAGGAGGCTATTACTGAGGCTGATGTTATTGTTTTTCTAGTTGATGTCAGAGACGGGTTGGTGCCCTCTGACTGGGAAATTGTTGATATGCTTCGTCAGGTGAGTAAGCCCATAGTATTAGTGGCTAATAAGGTGGACAATGCCAAACTTGAAGCTGGGGCTGTAGAATTTTATCAGTTAGGGCTGGGGGAACCATTGGCAATTTCAGCCTATCATGGCCGGGGTACTGCTGAGTTGATGGATAAGGTTATCTCGCTATTACCAGCTCCATTGCCAGTTGAAGCTGCGCCAGAGATTATGAAGGTGGCTATCGTCGGTAGGCCTAATGTCGGTAAGTCAATGCTGTTAAATGCTCTCTTGGGTGGGCAACGGACTATTGTTGATGAGGCTCCAGGGACTACCCGTGATGCCATTGATACTAAATTTGACTTTGATGGGCAAAGTGTGTTACTTATTGATACTGCTGGTATCAGGCGGCGGGGGCGGTTGGGGGTAGGGGTGGAGCGGTATAGTGTCATCCGTGCCCTGCGAGCTATTGACCGGGCTGACATAGTTTTGCTTGTTCTTGATGCTACTGAGCCGGCTACGGCTCAGGATATGCATATTGCCGGTTATATCCAGCAGGCGGTGAAGGGGATTGTGCTGATAGTTAATAAATGGGACCTGATTGAGAATGGGAACATAATTGAGTATAATAGATGCATCAGGAGCCAACTCAAGTTTATGCCTTATGCCCCTGTGCTGTATATTTCAGCTAAATTCGGGCAGGGGGTGGAGAAGATTATGCCTCAGGTGGGTCAAGTATATCAGGGAAGGCTTGAGCGGATACCTACTACCGCAGTCAATAGCGTCATTCAACAAGCAGTAGCCGCTCATAATCTGCCGCGAATGGGTAGTAAGCAGCTAAAAATCCTATATGCTACGCAGGCTGAGGTAAACCCGCCAACCTTTATCTTTTTTGTCAACGATGCTAAGCTAATACATTTTTCCTATCGACGCTACCTGGAGAACAAACTACGCCAGTCGTTCGGCTTCGTTGGTACCCCATTTCGTTTAGTCTTCAAAACGAGAGGTGAGCCATGATAATCGCTCAGTTTGTTGCCGTAGTGATAATCGGTTACCTTTTGGGTTCCATTCCCTTTGGCGTGTTGATAAGCAGGCGAAGTGCCAAGGTGGATATCAGGCAGCATGGTAGTGGCAAGACAGGAACGACTAATGTACTACGAACGGCTGGTGGCAAGGCGGCGGCTATGGTAGCCAGCTTAGATGTGTTAAAAGGAGTGCTGGCGGTAGTATTTGCTGGGTTAATAGTTGATAAAGGCTACCTGGTGGTGGGTAGCTTTGGCTTGGGGGCACTGGTTGCCCAGGTTATGGCGGCTTTAGCGGCTATAGCTGGACATAATTGGCCGGTATTTCTCAAATTCAAGGGGGGGAGGGGTGTTGCTACCTTCTTCGGTGGGTTAATAGCTCTATGCCCACCAGCGGCACTATTTGGTGGCGAGATTTTAATTCTCGGGGCTGGCTTAACCAGGTTTGCCTCGCTAGGCTCTATTGCTGGGGCAGTAGGCGCCTATACTATATTAATGCCCCTTACCATTCTGAATGGTTTTCCCGTAGAGTATCTAGCTTACGCTTTGATAGGTACCATAATAATCATTGTTATGCATCGAGATAATATTAAGAGGTTAATATTGGGCACAGAGCGTAAGCTGGTGTTAGGGCAGAGAAATTAAGCCCACCCCCTCGTCTTCGGAGAGCATGGGGTAAGATATGCCCAAGATTGCTATCATTGGCACCACTGCCTGGGGGATAACTCTGGGAGTGATGTTAGCACATAAGGGACTGCAGGTCAGGCTGTGGGCACGGACAGAACCAGAAGCCACTAAGTTGAGAAATGCCGGACCTAATCCTACTATGCTACCTGTGGTTACCTTTCCTCCTCAGCTATCTATTACCAGCTCACTAAATGAAGCATTGGCTGATGTAAAGGCAGTAATACTGGCGGTGCCATCACAGACTATGCGGCAGAATATAAGATTGGTGGCCGTCCACCTTACTGGGTCGACACTGATAGTGAGTGCCGCCAAGGGCCTGGAGATTGGCAGCGGCAAGCGTATGTCACAGGTAATTGCTGAGGAGATCGACCCTCGTTTCTGGCCTAATATTTGTGTGCTTTCCGGACCTAATCTCTCCCAGGAGATTCTCCGTAACTTGCCTGCGGCTACGGTAGTGGCTGCTGAGAATAAGGCTACAGCCAGAATAGTTCAGAAGCTATTAGCGACTCCTAACCTTTGTGTATATACCAATACTGATGTCATAGGTGTAGAGCTTGGGGGGGCATTAAAGAATATCATCGCTCTGGGTGCTGGCATGGCTGACGGGCTAGGCTATGGTGACAATGCCAAGGCAGCCTTTATAACCCGCGGTCTGACTGAGATAACTGCTCTTGGAGTTGCCTTGGGAGTAAATCCCCTCACCTTTTCCGGGTTGGCTGGCTTGGGTGATTTAATAGCTACCTGTGCCAGTCCGTTAAGTCGTAACCACTATGTAGGGGTAGAGTTGACCAATGGGCGCTCGCTAAAGGAGATAACAGATTCGATGACTGGAGTGGCTGAGGGGGTAAGCACTACTGCTGCTGCCTGGGATTTAGCCCGGCAGATTGGGATAGAGATGCCTATTACCGAGAAGATTTATCAGGTGTTATATCAGGGTGCTGACCCTCGCCAGGCGGCGGCTGAGTTGATGTTGGCTGCGGCTAGGCATGAATTAGCCGGTCGGAAGTGGAAGCTATTCTCCTTCTTTAGGCGCCGAAAGCGTTCCCAAGTCTCATAGTTTACCTAAAAATCAGGGTTCTTTTTTTATCCCTTTTGGCTGGGCCTAGGCTGTTAGCCAGCTCCTGGAATAGCTGACGCTGCTTTCCCGTTAGTTTATCTGGGGTAACTACAAGTAGCGTAACTATCTGGTCGCCGTGCCCACTTCTATGAAGATGGGGAATACCCTTATTTTTAAGCTGGAAGACTTTGCCTGATTGGCAGCCAGCCGGCACCTCAAGCTTGACTTCACCGTAGAGGGTAGGCACCGCTACCTTGGTACCAAGGGCGGCTTGAGCAAAGTTGATTGGTAGCTTATAGAGAACATCGTCACCATCTCGGGTGAAAAGCTCGTGTTGTTTAACTGATAAGGTAGTATAGAGATTGCCTGGGGGTCCGCCTCTTGTCCCGGCTTCACCTTCACCGCTGAGGCGTATTTGGGTATCATCATCAACTCCGGCCGGGATTTTGATTGAAATACTGCACTGACGCTTCTCCTTACCTGTGCCCCGACATTGGGGACAGGGCTCAGTAATAATTCTACCCTCGCCGCGGCATTTGGAGCAGGTAGTAATATTAGTGAAGCGACCAAAGATACTCTGTTGGACACGCCGCACCTGCCCGCTACCATTGCAGTTGGGGCATCGGCTGGGTTGACTACCTGACTTGCAACCAGTCCCCTGGCACTGGAAGCAGTTCTCGGTGCGTGATATGTTTAATTCCTTTTCACAACCAAAGGCTGCTTCCTCAAAGGTGATGGTAGTCCTGTAATGCAGGTCAGAGCCGCGCTGTGGTGCCGGGCGAGTGGCAGTGGTTGCTCCGCCAAAGAAGGCATCAAAAATATCACCAAAGCCGCTGAAGTCAAACCCCTCAAAGCCTCGCCTAAAGAACCCCTCGGTGCCACTATGCCCAAAGCGGTCATAAGCAGCGCGCTTGTCAGGGTCAGAGAGCACTTCGTAGGCTTCGTTTATCTCCTTGAACTTCTCCTCAGCCCCACCATCCCGGTTATGGTCGGGGTGATACTTAAAGGCCAACTTACGAAAAGCTCTCTTTATTTCCTCACTGGTAGCGTTTCTACCTACACCGAGGGCTTGATAATAATCCTGTTTTGGTGGCATATCTAAACCTCGTGGAATTCACCTTCTACAGTGCCTTCTCCTTCTTCTTTACCTGGAGGTGTCTCACCGCCAGGGGGTGCCTCGCCACCCGGGGGTGGTGGGGGTGGCTGTTGTTGATAGATGGTGGCACCTACTTTTTGCATGGCATCGGAAAGCTCTTGGGTTGCTCGGCGGACACTGTCAATATCTGTGCCCTGTAGGGCTGAGCGTACTGCCGCTATTTTATTTTCTACCTCTTGGTTTAAGTCTGAGGGTATCTTGTCCTTTTGCTCTCGCAGGGTTTTTTCGGCAGTGTAAGCCATGGTATCAGCGGTGTTGCGAGTTTCTACTTCTTCCTTGCGCTTGGCATCCTCGGTAGCGTGTGCCTCTGATTCCCGCTGCATGCGCTCCACCTCTTCCTTAGAGAGCCCGCTCGAAGCGGTAATGGTTATTTTTTGCTCCTTACCCGTGCCTTTATCCTGCGCCCTGACACTAAGGATGCCATTGGCATCAATATCAAAGGTGACTTCAACCTGAGGCACACCCCGGGGGGCGGGCAGTATGCCATCAAGCATAAACCGTCCCAGTGTCCTATTATCTGCCGCCATAGGTCTCTCCCCCTGGAGGACATGAATCTCGACGCTGGGCTGGTTGTCAGCGGCGGTGCTGAAAATCTGGCTCTTGGCGGTAGGGATAGTGGTATTGCGAGGGATGAGGGAAGTATCCACTCCACCGAGGGTCTCAATACCCAGGGTGAGGGGGGTAACATCAAGCAGAAGCACATCTTTGACCTCTCCCTTGAGCACTCCCGCCTGAATGGCAGCGCCGATAGCTACTACCTCATCAGGGTTGACTCCCTTATGGGGTTCTCTACCGAAAAATTGCTTTACCTTCTCATAAACCAGGGGTGTTCTAGTTTGCCCACCGACAAGCACTACCTCATCAATCTGGGCTGGTGTTTTCTCAGCATCAGTCAGTGCCTGGCGGCAAGGACCCAGACTTTTCTCTACGAATTCCATTATCAGTTGTTCTAGCTTAGCCCGGGTAAGGGTAATATTAAGGTGCTTGGGGCCACTGGCATCAGCGGTGATAAAGGGAAGGTTTACCTCAGTCTGCTGGACGGTGGACAGCTCGCACTTAGCCTTTTCGGCGGCTTCCTTCAGTCGCTGTAAAGCCATTTTATCCTGCCTGAGGTCTATGCCCTGGTCTCGTTTGAACTCATCGCACAGCCAGTCCATAATCTTCTGGTCGAAATCATCGCCACCGAGGTGGGTATCACCGTTGGTTGCCTTGACCTGGAAGGTGCCTTCACCCAGTTCCAGGATGGATATATCAAAGGTGCCACCGCCGAGGTCATAGACAGCGATAGTCTCGTCCTTTTTCTTATCCAATCCGTAGGCTAGAGAGGCAGCCGTAGGCTCGTTGACTATTCGCAGCACCTCCAGCCCAGCTATTTTGCCAGCGTCCTTGGTTGCCTGCCGTTGACTGTCGTTGAAATAGGCAGGCGCGGTGATTACTACCTCGGTAATCTTCTCACCAAGGTAGGCTTCAGCATCTGTTTTAAGTTTTTGTAGAATCATTGCCGAGATTTCGGGTGGGCTATACTCCTTGTTGCCCATCACTACCCAGGCATCACCATTGGCTGCCTTGGCTATCTTGAATGGCAAGAGCTTCCTGTCGTATTCCACTGTGGGCTCGTCAAACTTGCGCCCCATCAGGCGCTTAATGCTGAAAATAGTGTTTTCAGAATTGGTAATCGCCTGGCGCTTGGCCACCTGCCCGGTTAGGCGCTCACCATTCTTACTCACCGTTACTACTGATGGGGTGATGCGACCACCCTCAGCATTGGGGATAATTACTGGTTCTCCTGCCTCCATCACCGCCACAGCAGAAAAAGTCGTGCCTAAATCAATACCTATAACTCTTCCCATAATTTATTCCTCCTTCTTCTCCTCTTCCTTTTCTTCCTCCTCTTCTCCATTGCCCACTACTACCATAGTTGGACGAATAACCCTGTCATTTAACTTGTACCCCTTTTGCAGCTCCTCAATTACTATCCCTTCTTTACCCTTACCGTGCATAGTTGCTTCGTGGAGGTTGGGGTCAAAAGGTTCACCTATTGCCTTAATCTGGGACAGTCCTTGGGCCTCCAGGCTTGCCCGCAACTTGCGCTCGATAAGCCTAACACCATCTACCCAGCTAAGTTTAGCTAGATGCTCTGGGACGGAAGTAAAGGCTCGTTCCAAATCATCAAGAATGGGTAGGAGGTTAAGCATAAGAATAGCGTTAGCGAACTTACCAATCTCCTCCTTTTCCTGTTCACTGCGCCGCTTGTAATTAATAAAGTCTGCTTGGGCTCTTTGCCAGTTAGCCAGATAGCTTTCTGACTTTGTCTTTTCCTCAGCCAGGGCCTGTTTTACTGCCTCTATATCCTCCTCAACGACCTCTGGTTCTACTTCACTCACTTGGCCTTTTTCTGACTCTTCTTCTGTCATTATTATCTACCTTACTCCCTTGGGCTTTTATTTAGTAATTCTGTTCCTTTGCTATATAAGAGAGGCTTTGCCTCTCTTTACCATTTCCTCTTTATCAATTGGTATTATCCGAGCTTAACCTGATGTGTTTTTCTCTTCCATATAGCTCGGCCACCAGCCCACTCAGCACTGAGGATAGATAGTCTATGGTAGAGATGGCGCGAGCATAGGGCATCCGGGTAGGCCCGATTACACCTATGGTGCCAAAGGCTTCTTCGTGCAGACCATATCGGCAGATAACCACGCTGTAATCGCGTATAACCTCTGCCTTATTCTCCTTACCTATAACTACCTGCACCCCGTGGCTAGCCAGCCCTGGAGGGATGATAATCTTCAGCAGGTTTCTATGTTCAACTAATTCCATTAAGTTTAGCATGCGGCGGCTATGGGCAAATTCTGGCTGGTTAAGTATAAAGTGCAAGCCATCAAGGTAAGGTTCTTCATATTCCTGCTCATCTTCAGTCTCCATTACCTTTAGCAGACAATTGTTTACCTGCTGTTCGGTAGGGGAGAGTTCCATGGTTTTAGCTAGAATCTGTGAGCTGGTCAAGCCGGAATAAGCAGCGTCTAGTTTGTTGGCAATAACTGTTAGTTCTGGTTGAGATATAGCCTGGTCAAAGGTTATTAGCTGTTGTTTTACCTTGGCTCCATGAAGGACAAGGACAACCAGCGCCAGTGAGTCTTGCAGGGAGACCAATTCCAGACGCTTGAATTGGCAGGCTACTGGCTTGGGCTTGGTAACTACAGCCATACTTTGAACCAACTGAGCTGTAAGTGTTGCTGCTAGGTTTAGCCATTCTTCTAGTTTTTTTTCTACCTGGTGGAAGAGGTGGCTTATTAAACGCTGCTCGGCTAGAGGGAGTTCAAAGTCCCTTAGAGTCTCCACATAGTAGCGGTAGCCTTTATCTGAGGGTACGCTTCCAGCTGAAGGGTGGGAGCGGGTAATAAAACCATCCTGCTCCAGGTGCACCATCTCATTGCGAATGGTAGCTGGGCTTACCCCTAGCCCGTAGTCATTGCTGATGCCCTGCGACGGCACTGGTGTTGCCTTGGCAATATATTGTCTCACTATAGACTTGAGTATTGTTTCTGTTCTGGGAGATAGCATCTCTGCCTCCCATTAGCAGTCTAAGCCTGAGACTGCTAATTAGTATTTTAATTTACCACCTCCAGCTATTGCTTGTCAAGAGAAATCGGGGGATTGTTTAGCAACCTATCCCTCTAACACTCCCAATAAACATATTTGGAGGCTTCGCCTCTCTTTGACTCTCCTCACTCCAGATTAATAATGTAGGGATGTTTAAAAGTGGCGAAGTCCTAAGTATACGGATAGAGTGTTTAAGAGGGGCGTCAGCCCCTCTTTTCAAATCTTCCCCCTTCCCCTTATCAAGGGGAAGGGGGATAAAGGGGGATGGGGTCACCTAATAAAAACCTAAAGGGGATGAGGTTAATAAACAATCTCATGCTGCCTTCCTTGACCAGCAGGCTTGGCTGTGCTATATTTGCCAGTGTGGATATTAGCTGGTTAGGTCATTCCTGCTTCAGGATTAAAGGTAGTAATGCCACAGTTATTACTGACCCCTATCCACCGGACTTGGGCTACTCATTGGGCAAGCCTGCCGCTCGTATTGTCACTGTAAGTCATCAGCACTCCGGTCATTCCTATATTCAGGGCATTGGTGGTGAGCCGAGGGTGATTACTGGGCCCGGCGAGTATGAAATCAGTGGTGTTCTGATTATAGGAATAGCTACCTTCCATGATGCCGAGGGGGGCAGAAAGCAGGGTAGAAACACCGTTTATCTTATGGAGGTAGATGAGGTATCGCTATGTCACCTTGGTGACCTGGGGCATGTACTCACTGCTGAGCAGGTAGAGGAGCTAGGCAATGTGGATGTGCTGCTGCTCCCCGTAGGTGGGGTGTCTACTATTAATGCCGCTGTGGCAGCCAAGGTAGTACGACAGCTTGAGCCCAAGGTGGTGATTCCTATGCACTACAAAACTCGGGCGCTGAACCGGGAGTTAGAGCCGGTGGAAAGGTTCCTCAAGGAGATAGGGGTAAAGCAACTTAATCCTCAACCCAAATTATCCCTCACTAGGTCGAGCTTGCCTGATAGCACGCAGGTCTTTTTACTAGACTATTAAGGTTCATTATCTACTCGTCCTCTCTATTTCCCCTCCCCTTCAAAGGAGAGTCGAAGAGGGGCGAAGCCCCTCTCTAAAGTCTCTTCCCCCTCTCCTTTTAAGGAGGGGCTCTGCCCTTAAGGGCGATAGCCCAGAGGGGGGATAAAGGGGGTGAGGTCAATACGCAATCTCAAATGTTAGGGTTATTTAGGAAAAGTTTTTAGTCTATGTTGGGTCTTGGGTGTGCCGGGCTAAGACCGCCTTATTCCAATCACCAATGCTATCATCGTAATTAACAGGAGTATTATCGTCAGTAGCAAAGCACCAATGAGGTACTTTACCCAATCAGGGGTTTCTGACTCGGTTGGGGTTGATGGTGGAGATACTGGTGCGGCTGGGGCTGGAGTTGGGACTGGGGCTGGGGATGGGGCTAGTGTCTCCTCTGGTGGGGAGGCAGTGGTAAAAGCGCCAACAGCGCTCCAGTCACTATAGGTATCACCGCTAATAGCTCTGACCTTCCAGTAGTAGGTGGTATCATAGTTTAGGTTTATATTGCACTGCCAGGCAGTAGTGGCTAGGGCATAGTCATCCACCTTTAAGACGACGGGGTTTAAAAGAGAAGCGTCAGTGGACACTATAAGCTCATAACTTTCTGCCCCGGATATGGCACTCCATTGAAATACGGGCTTTAGTGATAACCCGCTAGCCCCGGCTTCAGGGCTGGTAAGCTTGGGGCCAGTAGCCTCACTGCCCATACCGGTAGTGAATGACCATTTCTCTGACCATGGGCTTAATACTGGCTCAGTGGCTCTTACCCGCCAGTAGTAGGTGGTAGCTGGCTCAAGGGTTGATAGCCGCGTTGAGCTTGCTTCAGTATCACCCTCAAAAGAAACATCGGAGAAGTCAGTATCATCGTCAAGTTGCCACTCATAGCTGGTAGCCCCGCTCAAAGTCTCCCAGTCAAGTCTAACATCCTTAGCAGTGTCATCAATAATAGTGCCTATACCTGGTGCTTTGTCGGCTGGTGAAGTCAGGGTAACTGGCACTGTTAGGCTATCGGTAAAGGTCATCAATTTTATGTTGGTGCTGTCAATTGACCACAATGTGTTATCCCGCAGCCACAGTTCAATTAGAGTAGCCCCATCATCGAGGCCGCGGGTAACTGTTTCAAATGTGGGACCCAGTGAATATGTGGGGTTAAGGCTGCGCTCCATACCTCCATCAACCTTAAAGTTGGTGGCATATAATGTGCCATCAGCCGAGACCCGCACCTGCTTGAGCATACCCCCGGTGGGGCTATCTATGCTTTCCCACGTAGTGCTGGTATCGATGATAAAGCGGTAGATGCCCTCATCCGCAGTATCGCTGGCAGCATAGATAGTGCTGTTGCTGCTGAAATCAGGGTCAAAGGCAACAGTGACCGAGCCAGTGAGGGGTGGTGAGACAGCGTCTAACGGTAGTGGCTCAAATGAATCGCCATTATCATCAGACCAATAGACCCAGCCATTGCTATTGCCTACCAGGATGGTCTCATCCTCATCATAGTCAGGTGATAGGGCGATGGAGCTTAAAGACTGGTCGCCGACCACTACCTCGTCTGAGTAGTTTAATCCACTGTTGCTTGTGCTGTAGAGCAGCCCATTACTGTCATCATAGCCGCCAACAAACAGGGTAGTATCATCAACTACTGCCCATATATCAATGGTCAGCGGGGCGACTCGTCGACGGCTGAAGCTTTGGCCGTTATCTGTTGATTTCCATATCGCTGGATTGCCGTTACTAGCCCCGGCTAAGAATACTACCTCTTTGCCTTCACCATATTGGGGAGAAAGCTCAACCATGCTGAT
>Ga0209991_10000719_pt1 | contig 14773 bp, 11 predicted proteins | sample ChitaG_FD_183167 | JGI IMG/M metagenome (GOLD analysis project Ga0209991, IMG submission 183167) | Deep subsurface microbial communities from South Pacific Ocean to uncover new lineages of life (NeLLi) - Chile_00310 metaG (SPAdes)... | ecosystem: Environmental > Aquatic > Marine > Oceanic >...
TAAAAAAATAGGTTTCTACTCCGTGTTCTCTGCATATATGGATGGTTTTTTCTGCACTTTTTCCAAGCCCTCTACCGTTTACTGCAATGTTTATTCCTTCTTTGGCAAGCTCCTTGGCTATTGCTTGACCAATGCCTCGAGTTGAACCTGTCACCAGCGCACATCTTCTTTCTATTTTAGATTTTCTCATAAGCTTAACCTTTCAACCCAATATATCCATTTTTGCCCTATAATGCAAGAATTCCTTCTAATTTCAGGTATTTCTTGGTAGGCTCTCTCAGTAGCCGGGATTTCTCCTCTTTCATCTTGTCGGGATAAGGCTTTTGGTTTCGCATACCAGCTCTTTCGACATATCCTTTCCTTCCCGTCAAGAGATGCTCCTGGTAACAGTCTCCCGGCCCCATTTACCTGGAATGGTTGACAAAAATAGCTAGACAGGTATAAAAGAACATATAGTAAAATATATCTTGTTGTAGTGGAAAAAAGGGGTGGAGAATGCCGGAAGGAAGAATTCAAAAAATTAAGTCTAAAAGAGAATGGCACATTTCTTTAATTTTGATAGTTGCCATATTAATTACAACCTTTCCCATTATCTGGATAGTTATCACCAGTTTTAAGCCGACTGTTCTAATAACAAACGCAAAACCGCTCTGGATTTTCAGACCAACTCTGGAACATTATTACAGTCTCCTTATGGAGAAAGGTGAATTTGATTTTTTCAAATATTTTTCAAACAGTCTTATTGTTACGATTGCCACAACAGTCTTCGCAATAATCATTGCTTATCCCGCAGCTTACAGTCTGGCACGATATAAAACCCTGGGGGATAACTATGCATTCTGGATATTAACAATAAGAATGCTTCCACCCGTTATCTTTCTAATTCCAATAGCGATTCTTTTTGCAATCTATGGTCTAACCGATAAGAAAATAGGACTTATAATTGCTTATCTCACATTTAATGTACCTTTTGCTACCTGGATTATTAAGAGCTTTATTGAGGATATCCCTGCTGACCTGGAAAGAGCTGCATACATGGATGGGTATTCCCAGTTTCAGGTGATGACTAAGATAATCATGCCTCTTACACGTTCAGCAGTAGTAGCGGTAGCGATCATCTGCTTCATATTTTCCTGGAATGAGTTTTTGTATGCATTGGTCATATCTTTTGTACGTTCAACTACAATGACAGTTGGAGCAGCTCAGTTTGTAACTGGTTACGGTATACGGTGGGGGAGAATTGGGGCAGCTGCAACGATTGCAATAATACCTACGCTTACAATTGGGTTCCTGGGCCAGAGATATCTGGTTCGTGGTTTGACAATGGGAGCAGTAAAATCATAGTTAAAAAACTGGAGGAAGATAAACGTGGCTGAAGTTCGTTTTAAGGAAGTATGGAAGATATACGGTGAAAAGGTGGAAGCAGTAAAAGGATTGAATCTGGATATTAAGGACGGTGAATTTGTAAGTCTTCTCGGACCATCTGGTTGTGGTAAATCTTCAACCTTAAGAATGATAGCTGGCCTCGAAGAAATTAGCCGAGGTGAACTCTATATAGATAATAGACTTGTAAATAACGTGGAACCTGGAGAAAGAGATGTTGCGATGGTGTTTGAAAACTACGCTTTGTTACCGCATATGACTGTTTATGATAATGTAGCTTTTCCGCTTCGATTAAGCAAAGAAGATGAAAAGGTCATTGATAAAAAGGTGAGAGAAATCAGTAAGATTCTAGATTTAGACAGTATTCTGCATGAGCGTGCAGCTTCCCTTGGAGGAGGAGAAAGGCAAAGGGTGGGAATTGGGAGGGCGTTAATAAGGAAAGGCTCCGTTCTTTTGATGGATGAGCCTATATCACACCTTGATGCCGATCTAAGGACTAGAACAAGGGGGGAGCTGGCAAGGCTGCAGAAGCTTGTGGGTATAACGACCGTATATGTGACTCACGATCAGATTGAGGCACTGGCAATGGCAGATAGAATTGCGGTTATGCACGTCGGAGAACTTCAGCAGGTTGGAACGGCTGACGATTTGTACTATTATCCTGCCAATTTGTTTGTTGCTGATTTTGTTGGTGAGCCACCTATGAACTTTATTCCCTGCAAATTGCAGCGCAAAGGTAAAACTATTAGGGTTTTTGCAGAAGGGTTTGATATAACTCTTGGAGAATCGGACGCAAGAAAGGTTATATCCGGATTCAAGGGCGGCGGAGTCTGGTTTGGTGTACGTCCAAAAGATGTTTTAATAAAAAAGCGGGGAAATGAGAATGCAGTTAAAGGTACGGTAATCAATTTTGAACCAGGCTGTGAGCATTCCTTAATTGAAGCAAACATAGGTGAATATAGAATTCTCGTTCAATGTTCTCCGGACATAGTCTTGAAAGAGGGGGATGTTTTTTATCTAGATATAGTAACAAAAAAATTTCATTTATTCGATCATGAATCAGAAATAAGTATTATCAAAAGAAATAATGAATGAGAAAAAAATGAGTGTAGAATTGACAGTCACTGGCATAAGTAAAAAGTTTGGGGAAGAATATGCCGTGAAGGATTTAGAATTCAACGTAAAAGCAGGTGAATTGTTTGCACTTTTGGGTCCGTCAGGGGCTGGGAAAACAACCACAATGAACCTTATTGGGGGAATAGAGAAGCCTGATTGTGGAGATATCCTTGTTGATGGTAGTTCAATTATTGACCTAAAGCCCCAGCAAAGAGATTTTGCTATGGTTTTCGAAAGTTATGCCCTCTACCCTCATTTTACGGTTGAAGAGAACATGAGTTTTCCCCTGAAAGCACCTAATAGGATTACAAATTATAGTGATGGTGAGATCAAAGAGATAGTACATAATACTGCCAAAATGCTGGAAATAGAGGATCTTCTGCACAGGTATCCAAGGGAGCTTTCGGGAGGGCAGAAGCAGAGGGTTGGTTTGGGAAGAGCCCTGGTGAGGAAGCCAAGATTATTTCTGATGGATGAACCGATTGCCCATCTTGACGCAAAATTGAGACACCATATGCGGGGAGAATTAAGAAAATTGCAAAAAAAAACGGGCGTGACCAGTGTTTTGGCTACCCCGGATCATAATGAGGTAGTAGCCATGGCAGATAGAGCAGCTGTCCTATCGCACGGAAATATACAGCAAATTGGCACTCCCATTGAGTTATTTGGAAAACCACGAAATGTAGTAGTTGCAAACACGATGGGAGACCCGCCAATTAATATGCTTGATTGTAGGATTGCGAAAAAAAGAAATATCATGTATCTATCCGGTGACGGTTTTTCTATCAAGTGTAATAGGCAGCTAGAGGGAAAAATCTCCAAACATGGGTTGCATGATGAGGTTATCCTGGGAATAAGGCCGAGCGATATGACAATTGAAAAGGATAGCAAGGAAGGACTTATTGCTGCGGAAGTGTATGTTTTTGAGCCCCTCGGAGGTGAAGCTGTAGCAACATTAAGTGTTGGTGGTAAGCGTATGAAAGTGGTGTGTCCCTGGGAAAAAAAGCTGAAGATTGGGGAAAAAGTAGGCCTTAGTTTCAGCCTTGATAACGTGCATTTATTTGATCAAAAATCAGGAAAGGCACTTTTCATTTAGAGTCGCTTATTCACAGATGATTTCTTAGTATGTAGGTAGGTTAGTGCTCTGAAGATCTTTGAAAGGGGGTGGTAGAGGAGAATAGTAGGTTAGAAGAATTAACCTGAGTTTTTGTTTCATGCAACCATTGAGTACGTAACTAAACATATTACACGAGGAGGCTTATGATGAAAGGAAAGAGAATTGGTATTTTTCTCCTAGTGCTGGTGTTTGTTATGTCTGTTGCAGTAACTGTTGTGGCCGGTGGAGAAGCAGAAGCTAAACCGAAAAAGGTTACCGTTACCGTCCAGATGTTTTCAGGACCGGAATTTGATGCAATGGCACCGACAGCAAAGTACTGGAATGAGAATTATGCTGAAAAAACGGGGATCACTGTAGATGCAATTGCACTCAGTCGTATTGGTTATTTTGAAAAGATGCAGTCTCAGCTTCTTGCTGGTTTGGATGAACCGGATATTGTGCACCCCTTTAATATGGCTTTGGGCAAACTTAGACCTTATCTGGAACCACTGAATGAATATCTTGAAAACGACGAGATTATGAGCGGTCCAGATGGAGAAAAATATTCAATAGACATGATGTTGCAAGTGGCATTAGAAACAGCAACGATAGAGGGAAAAATTTACGCCATGCCTAAGGATATGAGCGAAGTGCACATGTACTATAGAAAAGACCTACTATCGAAACCGCCAGATACGTGGGATGAATATGTTGAACTTGCTAAGAAATTTACAAAGAGTATCAATCCTGATTCTCCAACAAAATACGGCACTGTTATGCAGGGCAAATATGAGAAGTGGACGTTCTGTGCTGCCTTGAACAACCTGTGGCCATATGGCTATAACATCCTTAAGCCCGGAACAACTGAGGTTGATGATTATAATCCAGACATTGCTAAGGGATTTAAGGTGTTCGAGGACCTGTATAAAGCTGGTGCTCTGTATGCAGGCTTTGAGAATACTGAATATCCTGAGGTATCAGCAGCTCTTGAAAGCGCTGATGTTGCAATGGCAATGCAGTGGAATGCTAACTACTATTCCCTGGTTAATCCGGAAGTGTCTCCCAAGGTGTATGATAAGATAGCTATTGCTCCCCCTCCAGGAGTGAGGCAGGCTGATGGAAGCATTAAACGGGCTATGTATGTTCAGACTATCTGTCTTGCCTTAAATAAAAAGTCTAAGAAGAAAGAAGCTGCAATGAAGTTTCTGGCCTGGTCGTCTTTTGGTGAAGGAGCAGAGCTGTATGCCGAAGCCGGTGGCTCATCACCAATAAAGGCAGTATGGAAAGCTCCAGATGCAGACATGCCGTATCCAAAATTAGCACCGTGGGTAGAAAAGTATGGCCGTCCACTTCCATTCCATGAGGATATGACAGAATTAGTCATGATAGGATCGAGCTGGGTACAGAAGGTTGGGACTGGCGTAGCCACTGCTGAAGAAGCTGCAAAGGGGATGCGACAGGAGATGATTGATTTCTTGGCAGCCAGGTGAAGGATAAATAATAGCCGGGGTGGGAGAACACTCTTCCACCCCGTAATAAAAATATTACAATAGCAGCATAATATTACTGTAGAGTGAGGTAAGAAAAGCAAATGGTAGGTCAAACACTCAGTAATAAAGAACAGGCAGTTTCTTTTGGCAATTCAATCAGAAGAGCGATGGGCAGCTTTATTGAAAAATACTTCAAGTATTTGATGATAACTCCCCTCACGGTAATCATTGCTGCAGTAGCAATGTATCCTTTTCTTTTTGCAGTAAGGCTGAGCCTGACAAATGCAAGAACTATTAATTTCAGAAATCCCAACTGGACAGGTCTCAAGAACTATATGAATATATTGATATCTCTCCGCTTCTGGAAGGCAGCGTGGGTTACCCTTCTCTATGTAGGTGGAGCACTTTCATTGGAAATTGTACTGGGTTTATTTCTGGCACTTCTAGCTGATAAGGCTACGAAAGGACAGAAATGGTATGTATCGCTACTTATCACCCCCATGCTTATTTCAACAGTATTTGCAGGTATAATTTTCAGACTTGAACTTAACCCGGAGTTTGGAATTATACCATATTATCTGGGTAAGATAGGGATACATGCACAGCTGCTGGATACAAGGCATGCACTGCTTACAGTTATACTTATTGATGTATGGCAATGGACTTCCTTTATATTCCTCATTGCTTTTGCAGGATTGAAATCGTTGCCTGTAGAGCCTTTTGAAGCCGCGAAGGTTTATGGAGCAAAAGCTTGGCAGACATTCAGATATGTAACCCTTCCACTATTAAGACCTGTTTTGATGATTGCAATTATCTTCAGAATGATGGATGCCTTTAAAGCATTTGACCACATCTATATCCTTACAGCTGGAGGACCCAATTTCGCAACCACCACGTTTTCTGTCCTAGCCTATAATTATGCTTATACCATGGATCATTTTGGCATGGCGGCATCTATGTCTGTATTGCTATTAATAGTGGTCATTTTCATTACTAAATATTTTCTTAAGCTGGCAAAATGGAAGTAATTGGATAAACACATGAAGCGCTCATAGCACCTAGGAATCTGACAGGCCAGACGTGGATGAGTCTTAGCGGACATATGAGTAGAGTAGTCACACTCATTTTCAAGACACCTGCAGTTCTTTGTGGGATCAGCTACGGAACGGCTTAGACACTGCTTGCGGCAAGAAAAGGATATTCTTCTTTCCTTCTCATCATACCCTCTTTGTCGAAGAGATTTGATATCAGTCTTTTCACCTAACTTGTTGTAATCAATAACAGGAATGGAGGCTTCTCCTGTGTAAGATCTATCGTTGATGGAATTCAGCTTTGTTGAAATCTCCTTTGAGGGCAAGCTGATGACTTGTGCAATAAAACCTGCCCTCGGGCTAAGTATTTGGCGAAAGTGAGGATATCAAATGGATAGGCTGCAAAAGCTTAAAACAAGGCTTTTTGAAGAGTTTTATGAGAAAAAAGAGTGGTGGGGTGATGATCTTGATATTTTTGATAAGGAAGGTATTGCTGAAAAGCCTCTCATTATACGAAAAGCGATGGCATTTGAAAAAGTCTGCCGGGAAGTACCTATTGAGATAAAAGAAGATGAGCTTATTGTTGGCATACCGACAATGTCGTCTGTAGGTTTTGGTCATACATTTCCAAAGTATGAAACCGATGAAGAGGCAGAAACTTTTGCCAAGATATGTTTAAATAGAAAATCGGTCTGGGGACATCATCCACCCTATTATCCGAAGGTGCTTTCAAAAGGTTTATCAGGAATAATAAAAGAGGTAGAAGAAAAATTGTCTAAAGTGCCTGAGCAGGATTCCGAAACAAAAAATTTCTATGAGGCAGTTCTTTATACTTTGAATGCTGCAAAGGAATTACCTAGAAGATATGTGAAGTTAGCACGGTTTTTAGTTGCTGAAGTAGAGGATCCAAAGAGAAAGGCGGAATTGGACGGGATTGCGCGTATCTGTGAAAAAGTTCCAGAAAATCCAGCTGAGAGCTTTCATGAAGCCCTGCAGAGTGTGTGGTTCATCCATATAATATTACACAGTACACTTAATTATACCTCATTGGGGAGAATGGATCAATATCTATGGCCGTTTTATTCAAAAGATATTGAAGAGGGAAAAATAACAAAGGAGTATGCACAGGAGCTGCTAGGTTCTTTTCTTATAAAATTTAACGAAAGGGTTCAGTCTAAGAAAGAACATATGGAAGATCATTTTACCTTTGGCGATTGGTCCCAGGGCGGCGATCCGAACGAACCGACAACACATCTTGAAATGCAGAATGAAAGGGATTATACCTTTGGTCAGTCGGCGAATCACTGGCTGCAAAACGTAATAGTCGGGGGTTTAACACCGGATGGAAAGGATGCTACAAACGAGCTGAGTCACATGATTATTGAATTGGTGTCTGAATTAGAACTTATTGACCCTATTGTCTCTGCTCGTTTCCATAAAGACTCACCAGACGAGCTGATAAAAACAACATGTAAGGCTTTAGGCAAAGGTGCTGCACAGCCGATAGTATTTAATGACGATGTAGTAATCCCTGGGATGGTAAAATACTTAGGAATACCAATAGAGGAAGCTCGCGATTACAGTAACGATGGCTGCTGGGAAACAGTGGTCCATGGGAAGACTGCATTCAGTTACGGACACATTGAACTTCTGCTCAGTCTGGAGGGTGTTCTTAATGGAGGAAAATCTTTGAATACCGGAAGAGTTGTGGGACCTGACACGGGTGATCCGGTGAGCTTCAAATCCTATGGTGAATTCTACGATGCTTTCAAAATACAGATGAAAAACCTGATAGATAACGCAATCAATAATAAAATCAAACACTACGATGAAGTTCATAAAATTGCACCTGTTCCGTTTCTTTCTGCATTTATTGATGACTGTATTGAAAAAGGAAAGGATCTCACGCAGAGAGGCTCGAGGTACACATTCTATTCACCGCTAGTTACCGGCTTTTCACACTGCGTTGATTCCCTTGCTGTTATCAAAAAGCTGGTATATGAGAATAAAAAGGTAGGTATGGAGGAGATTGTTTCGGCTGTAAAAAGTAATTGGAAAGGTGAAGAGAGACTGAGGCAGCTCTGCTTGAATAAGGTGCCTAAATACGGTAACGATGACGAATACGTTGATGATATTGCCAAACGTGTATTAACCGATTTTTTCGATCGTGTTGATTCATGGGGAAAGAAAGTCGATTGGCTGAAATTTCCGGTAGGAATAGGAACATTTGAGAATTATCCCCGTCTTGGTAATAACGCGGGTGCCTCACCGGATGGAAGGTTTGCCCATGAGGCAATTGCGAGCAACTATTCACCCTCCGTGGGAAGAGATAGGAATGGGCCGACTGCTGTGATAAAATCTGCAACGAAGTCTGACTTGCAGCGAATTAATGACGGATGTCCTGTAGACCTCAGGATTAGCTTCAGTAGCTCCGACGGGGGCAGAAACGGGGTATTGGAAAGTTTTGTTAAATCATTCCTGGAATTGGGTGGAAACATCCTGACCATAACTGCCGTTAGTGTTGGTACCCTACGTGCAGCACAAAAGGAACCGGAGAAGTATGCCTCATTGAGAGTGAGGCTGGGTGGGTTAACAGCTTATTTCGTCCAGCTTGCCCAGCCGCAGCAGGAAGAATATATAAGACGAACTGAGCACGGGTTCTAATTACTTTCGGTATGTATCGTCCAAGATCTTAAGCAATGCCCGCGGAATTTCGACTTACGTATGGAAGAAGCAACAAAGACTGATAAGGAAAAAAAAGGACTAATCTTTGATATTCAAAGATTCACAGTGAATGATGGGCCCGGTATCCGTACCCTTGTGTTTATTAAGGGATGCCCCCTCAGATGTGAATGGTGCAGCAACCCGGAATCTCAAAAGGCTAGCCCTGAATTAATTCTTTATGAAGAAAAATGCATTGAGTGCGGCAAGTGTCTAAAGGCGTGTTGTTTGGGAGAATTACTGAAGAAGAATTGGCCTGTAGACAGGGACCAGTGTCTTGGATGCGGGAGATGTGTGGATGTTTGCTATGCGGAGGCGAGGATATTTGTTGGCCGATGGATGAGTGTGAGAGAGGTTCTGGATATAGTACTTAGAGATGAAGTGTTCTATAGGAATTCTGGAGGCGGTGTCACCATAGGAGGTGGCGAGCCAACATACCAGGCAATATTTGTTGGAAAGCTTCTTAAAAAATGTAAAGAAAAGGGAATTCATACTGCAGTAGAAACCTGCGGGTATGCTTCGTGGGAAGGGTTAAAGAGGCTTCTCAGATTTACTGATCTTTTGCTCTTTGATATTAAGCATATGGATACGGATACTCACAGGGAAAAAACAGGAGTGGGCAACGAGAAAATTCTTATAAATGCGCGGCAGGCTGTAAGAATGGTAAAGGAGATGATAATCCGGTTCCCTCTTATTCCCGGGTACAATAACTCTCGACAGAACATTAATGCTGTGGGAGAATTCATAAAAAGTAAATTGCCCCAGGTAAGGAGGGTTGATATTTTACCCTATCATTCTATGGGTGAATCTAAAAGTATTCGACTGGGAAGAAGATATTCACTAAGCGGTCTGGATATTCTTCCCAAGGAAGAAATCGATAAGGCAAAAGAAATTTTGCTTTCGTATGGTCTGGAAGTTGTTGTTGGAGGATAGTCATACAGGTATATGAGAAAGATTAAAGTTGGATTAATTGGGGGTGGCTTTATAGGGAGAATACACGCCGAAGCTTTAAGAAGACTTGGGTATGTTGAAGTTCTTGCTCTGGCAGAGGTAAATCAGGAACTCGCAGAGGAAAGAGCGGAAGAACTTTCTATTCCCAATGCTTATGGTGATTACCGAGATCTTTTAAAAAACAGAGAAATAGAATCGGTTCATGTGCTCACACCGAATAAGTGTCATTTTTCAATGTCAAAGGAATGTGTTGAAGCAGGAAAAAATGTGGTCTGTGAAAAGCCAGTTGCCATGAATAGTAATGAATCTTCCGAACTCCTTAAACTCGCGAGAGAAAAGGGAGTGGTACATTGTTTATGCCATAATATGCGGTATTATCCACTGGTAAAACAGGCAAGAGAAATGGTAAAAGGAGGTGAAATCGGGAATATTCGTCTCATACATGGGCATTACCTCCAGGATTGGCTGTTTCTAGAAACTGATTATAACTGGAGATTGGAGGCGGCTGTCGGTGGAAAATCCCGGGCTGTTGCAGATATCGGAACTCACTGGCTGGATATGGTTCAGCACGTATCCGGACAGAAGGTTGTTTCTGTGTATGCAGACTTGACTACGTTTATACCTGTTCGGAAAAAGCCGTTGAAAGAGCTTGAGACATATACTGTACAGGAACTGAAACCGGGGGATTATGAGAATGTTAAAATAGATACTGAGGACCACGGTACCGTCCTGCTTAAATTTTCAGGAGGGGCAAAGGGAGTCCTGCTGGCATGTCAGGTATGCGCCGGGAGGAAGAATATGATAGATTTTGAGATAAACGGTTCAAAACGTACGCTCGCATGGAATGGTGAACACCCGAATCATATGTGGATCGGCGAACGCGGTAAGGTGAACGGTGAATTTATAAAGAATCCTGCAATTATGGCACCGGATGCTGCAAAATATGCCGGTGCACCGTGTGGGTTAGGTGAAGGTTACCTGGATACATTCAAGAGTATATTCAGTGATGTATATGAATGGATGAGGGAAGGGAAGAAGATGGATGAGGAGGAAGTCAATTTCCCAACGTTTTTGACAGGACATCAGGAACTTTCAATTGTTGATGCAGTCCTCAGGAGCCATGATACGGGCACATGGGTTGATGTTGAATATTAACAAAAAATATGAGATAAATCCTAATGATTGAGGAGGATAAATGATATGGATGTTAAGAATATAACCGTTATTGGTGCAGGAACTATGGGAAGTGGTATTGCCCAGGTCGCTGCTCAAGCAGGCTACAGCGTATCCTTGTCTGATATGAAGAAAGAGTTTGTCCAAAAGACACTAGAGTCTATAGATAAGTTTCTCCAAAAGGGTATTGAAAAGGGAAAGGTTAAGCCAGAGGATAAAGAAAAGGTAATGAAGAATATATCAATCTATGAAGGGCTGGATTGTGCCTGTCAAGCAGATTTCGTGATTGAAGCTGTGTTTGAAGACCTTGAAGTGAAAAAGGAGGTTTTTTCCCAGCTGGATAAAATATGTCCTTCACCAACGATTCTAGCGACAAATACTTCAACATTGTCCATCGCAGGGATTGGAAGAGCAACCTCCCGACCTGATAAGGTGATTGGCATGCATTTTTTTAATCCGGCTCCGCTGATGCAGCTGGTTGAGATTATCCCTGCAAGTACGACCTCAGAAGAGACAAGAAGGATGGCGAAGCAGCTTGCGGAAAAACTTGGAAAAGTGCCAGTGGAAGCAAAGGATTATCCCGGATTTCTGGTTAATAGACTTGTCACTCCCTTCATGAATGAAGGAATATACCTGTTAATGGAGGGGAACAAAAAGGAGGACATTGATACAGCTGTCAAGCTCGCATTAAATCATCCTCTGGGCCCTATTGAGCTCGCTGATCTCTGCGGCCTCGGTGTGGTTTTGAAAACCATGGAACTCCTGTATGAGGGATTCGGAGATCCGAAGTACCGGCCCTGTCCCCTGTTGAGAAAAATGGTAGAGGCTGGCCATTTAGGGAGAAAGACTGGAAAAGGATTTTACGATTATTCGTAGAGGAATATTCTTGGGAAGGAGAGAAGGATGAAAGAGATTGTTATTGCCAGTGTTGCGAGAACACCGATAGGTAAACTACTAGGAAGTTTTAAAAATGTGCCGGCTATAGAGCTGGGAGTCGCTGCATCAAAAGAAGCTTTAAGAAGAGCCAAGGTTAAGGAAGAAGAAATAGAGGAAGTTATTATCGGCTGTACCCATCAGGAGGGTCTGAGGCCGAATCCAGCGAGACAGATTGCCATAAAGGCCGGCATACCAAAGGAAGTCCCGAGTATGACCATCAACAAACTATGTGGATCAGGGCTCAAAGCGATGGAGATTGCAAGTTTAGCTATAAAAGCAGGTGATGCAGATATTATAATGGCTGGCGGTATTGAAAATATGACGCGTGTTCCATTCCTGCTTCTGGAGGGGCGAACCGGCAGCAAGCTTAACGATATGAGACTTCGTGATGCACTTTTTTACGATGGCTTTCAGGATCCATTCATCAATGATCTCATGGGCATGACCGCTGAAAACGTCGCAGAGAAATTTAATGTAACTCGTGAACAGCAGGATGAATTCGCCTTTAGCAGCCATCGCAAAGCAGTCAAAGCAATTAAAGAGGGAAAGTTTGCCGGTGAAATTGTACCAGTAGAAGTACCGCAGAGAAAAGCTAACCCGGTTGTTGTCGATACAGATGAGTGCCCGCGACAGGACACTTCACTTGAGAAGCTCGCGAAACTCCCTACAGTCTTTAAAAAAGGAGGAACTGTGACTGCCGGAAACACCTGTGCCATAAGCGACGCTGGCTCTGCGGCCGTAATAATGAGTAAAGAGAAAGCCCAGGAAAAGGGAATAAAGCCAATGGGGATGTTTTTATCATTCGCTGCTGTCGGCGTGGACCCGGCAATAATGGGGTTTGCCCCTGCGCCTGCAATACGCAAAGCTGTAGGTAAGGCCGGGCTTACTCTCAATGACATAGAACTTGTTGAACTGAACGAGGCGTTCGCGAGTCAGAGTATCGCCGTCATTAGAGACCTCGGTCTTGATCCGGAAATCTTCAATGTAAATGGAGGAGCCATTGCTCTCGGACATCCGGTTGGTGCCACAGGTACCAGACTGGTTGCGTCTCTCATATATGAAATGAAACGCAGGAACCTTAGTCTGGGTGTAGCTTCCATGTGTATCGGCGGTGGTCAGGGGATTGCTGCTGTTATTAGAATTGATTAATCCTTAGTAACTATTTTATGGGCTTTCGGATGGGGACTCAAAACTATAAGCTGGAGGATAGGATACATATGCGTCCCAGGTTTATTAGCGCACAGCAAGCCGCCGAGCTGATTAACGATGGAGATAGAATCGCGAGCACAGGTTTCATGATGTCACTCTTTGCTGAAGAGGTAGGTGCTGCTGTTGAAGAAAGATTTTTGAAAACGGGAAAACCCAGAGATCTCACCCTGCTATTTTCCTCTGGACAGGGAGATTGGGGAAAAAGAGGGCTATCCCACTTTGGTCATGATGGCATGGTTAAAAGAACAATGGGTGCTCATTACGGTGAAATACCGGGTTTAGTACGACTTGTTAATCAAAATAAAGTAGAAGCCTATAACCTCCCCCAGGGAGTCGTCAGCCAACTTTATAGGGCTATTGCCGGCAAGAAACCTGGGGTACTAACGAAAGTAGGCTTAATGACTTATGTTGATCCAAGACGCGGGGGAGGTAAACTTACAAACATAACTACTGAGGACTACATCAAAGTTGTTCAATTCGCGGGTGAGGAGTGGTTATTCTATAAAGCGTTTCCTCTGGATATTGGCTTAATACGTGGGACCACGGCAGATGAAAGAGGCAATATTACTATGGAAAAGGAGTGCATGTTCCTGGAAGTACTACAAATTGCACAGGCGGTCAGGAATTCTGGTGGCAAAGTTATCGCTCAAGTTGAAAGGGCTGTAAAGGCGGGCACACTACATCCACAGATGGTAAAGGTTCCTGGAATATTGGTAGATGCCGTGGTGGTAGCAAAACCAGAGAATAATCTTCAAACATGTGAGTCTATTTATAATCCAGCTTACAGTGGAGAAATAAAGATCTCTATTGATCAAATACCGTCAATATCTAAGGAAGTCAAAAGAATAATCAGTCGAAGAGCAGTAATGGAGCTTTTCCCTGATAGTGTTCTGAATCTAGGACAGGGTATACCTGAAGGAGTTGCCATCATTGCTGCTTATGAAGGAATCAGTGAATATGTGACACTTACTGTAGAGGCAGGGGTTATAGGTGGTGTTCCTGCAGGAGATTTAGCCTTTGGCGCATCTACTAATCCAGAAGCAATTATAGACATGGCTTCTCAGTTTGATTTTTATGACGGTGGTGGTAGTGATATAACATTTTTGGGACTTGCCCAATTAGATGCTGAAGGAAATGTCAATGTGACGCGATTCGGACCCACTCTTCCAGGATGCGGTGGATTCATTAATATCTCCCAGAATTCCAAAAAGGTAGTTTATTGTGGTGCTTTTACGACAAGAGGTCTGGAGGTTCAGGGTATTGATGGTAAACTTACCATTGCTAAAGAAGGAAAGATTAAGAAACTAGTTGAAGAAGTAGACCAGGTAACATTTAGTGGCAAGTATGCAAGGAAGACTAATCAACCAGTCATGTATATCACAGAAAGAGCAGTGTTCAAACTATCTCCTGATGGAGTCGTATTAACTGAAATTGCTCCTGGTATTGATTTGAAAAGGGATGTACTTGGTAAGATGAATTTCAAACCAATTGTTTCAGACAAACTAATCCCAATGGATTCCCGGATATTCCAGAAGGGGCCTATGGGTATAAAAGATGAGATTCTATCTAAGCCCAGGGATCATTAGAGATCAGAAGTTAGACTCTCAGTCAATTGCCACGGGAGCTGTACTATCTATCGATGGGAGGTGTACTGCGCAATAGACGAG
>Ga0209991_10000720_pt1 | contig 14757 bp, 15 predicted proteins | sample ChitaG_FD_183167 | JGI IMG/M metagenome (GOLD analysis project Ga0209991, IMG submission 183167) | Deep subsurface microbial communities from South Pacific Ocean to uncover new lineages of life (NeLLi) - Chile_00310 metaG (SPAdes)... | ecosystem: Environmental > Aquatic > Marine > Oceanic >...
AATCCCACGCCTGCCTGAGTCTGGCTTGCCCCATTTGTTAGCTAATCAGGACGGCTGGCGTAGGCCGGAATCTGAATCTCATCCGTCATATTCTCGAAAAAAGTTCTAACATCGTCCGTCCCCCGGAGGCAACCAAAATCGGCGAGAAGAAACTACGACTTAACAAAGATGAGGCTGCCGAGCTTCTGAAAAGTCTCGGCAAAGAGTCCAGGATCTTGGCGGTAGAAAATAGCGTAAGTAATAAGTGTCTTAATGACATCATTATCGAGAAGACCTTGGCCGAGATCCTCGATCTCAAGATAGGGACTCTCAGGAGCTACCGGAAAAATGGACTCCCGCATATCAAGGTAGGAATGAAAACCTACTATTCCCAGAAATCCGTCTATATTTGGCTCCTGAAGCGGGAAAAGGGAGGGTAGGACAAAAAAACGGCCTCCATAGAGGGCGAAATTTGCTCCTATCCTGCCCCCACTCGGCCTTTATACGGCCTTGGCGAAATTCTAAGCCCTCCATTGCAGTATTTTTTTGAAGCCAGTCCTGCCACAGAGCCATTTTCCCCGCCTCGACACCCACCTCACATTGATATATAATAATACATGAAGATAATCAAAATTTTTCTAGAGGAGTGGCGAGATGGCCGCAAAAAATCGCGTTGATTACACGGAATTTGTGGGTGTGCGAATGAACAAGGAAGACGTGGATCTGCTGAAAAAAATAGCCAGATACAGAAGGACGCATCTACCCACGTTGATAAGAGAGGCTGTCGCTGAGTTCTTGAGGAGGAACCCCCAGAAGGGTAAGAAATAAGAGCGGAGGAGGTAAGAAGGGTGAGAAGGCGGGGCGGAGTTATTAGCCTAGTGCTACTACTGGCAGTTTCCTCATTGGTACTAGCAGGATGTGGTCGTGACGACCCCTGGGAGGGAACGAAAAAGGCCAAACTTTGGCTTGATATTACTCCCAGTGTAATCTATTACAACGAACCGACAACTATGCGATTCAGCCTCCAGGAGCTAGGGGCGGTTGCTGTCAATCTGAACTATTACCGCCACCAACTCTATTGGAGGGACGGGAAAGAGGAAGACTATACCCTGACAGGAGAGACAGGAGCACGCAAATTTTTGGTACTGTTCGGGACCTGCTATCTACCGGAGTTTGGAGTGCTTGAGGCGACCTTCCTGGGAGTAGTCTATGACGAGAGTGAGGGGCTTGTCAGGGAAATAATCACTATGGGCGGTACTGATACCAAGGGCAATTTTGTCAAAGACTCAGACGAATTTTCGGTACTAAGCCGGCAAGAGGCAAATGCTCCCCTAGTGGGAGAGGGGTTCTCACCTAAGGCTGGGTGAGAGACGGAGGATGGTGTCAAAATCCATAAGAAGAAGGTGGGGAGGTGAGAAAGCTGGGAAAAAAATATTTGGTGCTTTTATTGGTGCCGTCACTAGTAACTTTAAGTGGCTGCCTGTTCAGAGACTCTGCACCAGCACCGTTGAATCCCCCCAGCAACTTGACGGCAACAGCAGTGAGTTCGAGTCAGATCCATCTCTCTTGGCAGGATAACTCGGACGATGAGGATTACTTCAGGGTATTATGCCCGAGCATGTGGGGAATCCAGCACCAGACAATAGCAATACTGCCCCCCGACACGACCAGCTTCGAGCACCAGAACCTCCAGCCAGAGACAGAATATGAATACTATGTTTGCGCGCATAGGGAGGAGCAGCATAATAGGGAGGAGGAGCATACCTGTTCGGAAAGGGCTTATGCCACTACTCTCCCCGAATCTGGGGGAATATCTGGAAAATAAGTGAGGGAGGAGATAGGTAGACAAAGACAGGTTCAAGTGAGGCAATTTTCATAGGCTCACTACCAAGAGCCAAAATGCTCCCCTACAGGGAGAGGGGCTTTCACCGACTCTTTGGTGAGAGACCGAGGGCGGGTCAGGTTGGAGTGCTCTAGGCCGGAATCTGAATCTCATCCTTCGTATTCTCGAAAAAAGTTCGAATATCGTTCGTCCACCGGAGCCACTTTTCCACTGTTCTTTCCTTGGAGCCGCTGTCTCTTCCTTTCCGTGAGATATTCTAGGCATCTCCCCTTTCGCAGGGGTCTTTGCCGAAGTCAATGGATTGGTGGCAGATTCATGCGTCCGAGTGATGAGGAAGTTGGGTGGGGTGGGGGATGAGCGGTCATGATACCGGGGAGCCTGGTAGCTTGACAAGATGCCATCAATGTGATATGATTATGGTGGAGGATGTGGATGTTTGAAGAAATAAAAACTGAGAAACTGTACATCAAGGTGGTGAAGCAAATTCGAAGAGTCATAGAGCAAGGGAGACTGAAACCAGGAGAGAAACTCCCACCAGAGGCGGTATTAGCTGAGAAACTGAAGGTTTCGCGCCCTTCGGTGAGGGAGGCTATAGTCGCCTTGGAGATTATGGGTTTGGTGGAGAGCATAGGAGGAAAGGGCAGCTTTATCAAGAAAGTGTCTAGCCCGTCAGTTCTGGATGAGAACTTCAGGCACCTGCAGGAAGATGAAAGTCCTTTCGAGTTGCTTGAAGCTCGAATGATGATTGAGCCAGAAGTCACTGGTCGTGCAGCCGAGAAAGCTCAAGAAGAGGACGTAGCAAGACTGAAGCAGTGCCTAGAGCAGATGTACAGCATTCAGTCTCGCCTTTCAGTGTCGCAAGAATACGAAGATTTCCTGAGATTGGACAATGAGTTCCACATCGATGTCGCACGGTCAGCCCACAATGTTGAGATCCTGCGAGTGGTGGCGCACTTGGTTGAAAGTTCAACCACAGGTTTGTCGATGCGATTCAGGCAAACAGGGTATTGTGTTCCGGAGAGACGCCAAAGATACTTGGAAGAACACAGAGCAATCTTGGTTGCGATTCAAAGTAGGAACCGGGATCATGCCCGAGAAGCGATGGAGGACCACATAGCGGGTTGTCAAAGGGATTTATTTGGAGAAACCTAGAGAGAACCGACAGCAGCATGGAAGGAGGTGAACCTAGATTCTGATTGTGTGTGAAAGACAGGGGGCACTTTTGGTGTCCAAAGACCGGTCGGTACGTGACCCATAAAAAAAGGAGGAATGTACGGTGCGAAAATGGATATATCTGATAATAGGTATTTTGGTGTTTGCCGGTTTGGGGCAGGGCTTAGCGGCTGAGAAGCCGTATGCGGGACAAGAATTGAAGATCTCCCTTATCGCTGGCTTCACTACTAATATTGGCCTCAAAACTCTAATCCCTGAATTTGAGAGAGAAACTGGAATTAGAATCACCATAATAGAAACAGGCTATGGAGCGATATTGGAGAAGAACGTAGTTGACCTTTCTGCCGAAACAGGTGCCTACGATGTCCTTCATGTGGAGAGCCTATGGTTTGCACAATATCTACCCTATCTCTATTCCATAAATGAATTCATGGAGGACCCAGAGCTATTTGATGCGGCTGAATTTGATCTACAAGATCTTACTTCCTACACTCCTTTAACTCTAAGTGCATTCACCAGAGAAGAGAAGCTATACGGTCTCCCTCACCTTGCGGGAATTCCTCTCAACTGGTATAGGAAAGATCTACTGGAAAAAGCGGGACTCCAGCCTCCTCAGGATGTTGATGAGTACTATGCTCATGCCAAGAAACTGACCCGAGACGATGTTTACGGTGTTGCTCTTTCGGCAAGTCGAACCGGCCTGGTTGATGAGTGGCTGAGCTTTTTCTTTGCCTACGGTGGAGCTCTTCGTCCTCGACCGGAGGCGTTCCTCAAGACCACTTTCAACAATCCTACGGCTCTGAAAGCTCTCGATTTATACAAGCGGATTTACGATGAAGCTGCACCTCCTCAAAGCTTAACCTGGGAATTTGGTGAAGTGGGTTCTGCAATGCAGCGAGGGGTTGTCGCTATGATGTGGAACTGGTCGAATGGAGGTTCCTGGTATGATGACCCTGAAGTATCAAAGGTAGTGGGGAAGGTGGGGGCTAATGTTCCATGGCCGGGAAGGTTTGGCGTTAATGGCCTCTGTATTCCTCAAGATGCTCCAAATAAGAAAGCTGCATTTGAATTCATGAAGTGGGCAACCTCCAAGGACATAATGCGCAGAACCACCCTTGCTGGAGGTTCAACTCCCTGTCGAACCAGTGTGCTTATGGATCCTGAAATTACCAGGAAAAACTGGTGGTTTGAGGCTCTTCGAGAATCAGGAAAGTGGTCCACAATGTATCTGGAGATACCGGAGTGGAGCTCAATTGATGATGCTCTTGCCATTGAATTTCAGAAGGTCTTAACCGCCGGACTCTCTCCTGCAAAAGCACTAGAGACGGCGAGTGGGAATGCGTATAAGATCCTCAAAGAAGCAGGGTACTTCGAATAAGAAAAAAAGAGCCCGGCAGCTCTTATAGGCTGTCGGGCTCTTTTATAACGGTATGTGTGGATAGTGATGAAGATTAAAGCTAACCTTGCTCCCTATCTTCTGTTAAGTGGTGCAGTAGCAGTCCTTTTTGTCTTAACGATTTATCCTCTTATTTTCTCTCTTGCTCTGAGTTTTCATAAATGGAGTCTCACCAAACCGGGGCCCTGGAGATTTGTGGGTCTACTAAACTATGTGAGCATAGCGACAAACCCAGTGTTCTGGCAAATAATATTAAATACGTCCATCTTCACTTTTTCCGCGGTGGGTCTACAATTTACAATTGGATTGGGCCTTGCACTCCTGTTTAGTAGAGAAATAAGAGGGCAGAATGTTCTGCGGAGCATAGTGGTTCTGCCTATGATGGTTCCTCCCATACTGGTTGGTCTAATATGGCTCTTTATGTACAAAAGAGACTTCGGAATAATTAACTACATGTTGGGACTTTTGAAAATAGAGCCTGTAGCATGGCTCTCAAAGCCATTATCTGCGATGCCGGCCGTGATACTCGCTGATACCTGGCAATGGACTCCTTTCATGTTCTTGTTGCTTCTTGCGGGCCTCAGATCCCTTCCTAAGGAGATCTATGAAAGTTCACAGATTGACGGAGCTTCCTCCTGGCAAATCTTTAGATATGTGAGTCTGCCCCTTTTGAAACCAATTATCTCAATAGCCATAATTATCAGATTTATGGATGCTTTCCGCGTATTTGATAAGATATTTCAATTGACCGGGGGTGGCCCGGGGGTGGCTACGGAGACTATAAGTCTTTATATTTACAGGAATGGTTTCAGGTACTTTAACATGGGGTATGCTGCGGCCCTCTCCTATCTTGCCGTGATAATAATCATAGCCTTTAGCATGATATATATTGGAGTTCTGCGAAGAGTGGGAGAAAAATAGGTCAACATGTTTAAAGTCTTCATCAAGGGCCTATACTATCTGGGAATAGCCATAGCTTTAGCCTTGGCGGCCTTCCCGATCTACTGGGCTATTGCTACTTCCTTTAAATCAAAAGTTGATGCCCTGGCAACGCCTCCTGTCTGGATATTTCGTCCAATATTGGATAGCTACAGATATATCACCTATGCTCGAATCGCCTTCCCTCGATATCTACTGAATAGTCTGATTATTTCCTCAGGAGCAACTATAATCGCCATCACAGTGGGTTCTATTGCTGCCTATGCTCTGGCAAGATACAAATTCCGGGGTAAGGAAAATATTGCTTTCTGGATGCTATCCACCCGGATGATGCCTGCACCGGCGGTAGTCCTTCCCCTCTATATTCTGATGAGAGGACTTAGGCTCATAGATACACATCTTGCACCTATTCTCGCCGATAGTATTATTGCCATACCCTTTGCAGTGTGGGTAATGAGAGGATTCTTTGAAGAGATTCCTGTAGATATGGAAGAGGCAGCTCTTGTTGATGGGTGTTCCCGATGGGGAGCATTTCTGCGGATCATCTTGCCTCTGAGTCTGCCTGGTTTAGTAGTCACTTCTCTGTTTTGTATGGTATTTAGCTGGAATGAATTTTTGTTCGCTCTGGTTTTGACCTCTACCAAGGCAAAACCAGCAACAGTGGCCGCCACAGAATTCAGGGGATGGATGGAAACAGCATGGGGGCCTGCTTGTGCTTCAGCAACAATTATCATGATTCCGATTCTGGTGATAACTCTGATCTTACAGAAACATCTTGTTCGCGGCTTAACCCTAGGAGCGGTCAAGGGTTAAGGAGACACAATAGCTCCATTATTTTGATGCTACAGCAGGGGACAGTTGAAAATGACCTAGAGCTTCCGGGTCTGGAGAATAATTCGGTTATCCTTTTTGAATAACATGAATTAAGAGGAGGATTATAGATACGATGCACACTGCGAAGAAATGGTTCATTGAGGAACAGGCCAAAATGGTGGTGGAGAATTTGAAAAAAAAGGGCTACGACGCAATGTATGTACCTTCGGCGGAAGAAGCCTGTGAGAAGGTCATAGAGGCTCTTCAAGCCGGTCAGATAATCGGCACCGGGGGCTCGATTACGCTGAATGAGACAGGAATCCTCAGTAGAATACGCTCGCTTAACTATAGGTTACTTGATCCAGATTCTCTTGGAGTTTTCTCTGAAGAAGCCTGGGAGCTCAGAAAAGAAGCTCTCAGGAAAAGCGATGTTTTCATTACCAGCGTTAATGCTTTAACGCTTGACGGTAAAATGGTGTCTATTGACGGAGCGGGTAATCGAACAGCCTCCATGCTCTATGGCGGGCCCGAGAAAGTCATTGTCGTGGTCGGTGTCAACAAAATTGTACCGGACCTAGAACAGGCCCTCTGGCGAGTTCATAACGTAGCCGCAGTGTGCAACGCCAGAAGACTCAACGTCAAAGTTCCCTGTGCCAAAGTGCCTAAATGTGTTAACTGTTCCATCGAGGAGAGAATCTGCCGAGCAGTTCTTATCCTGGAGTACCGGCCCATGAGGAAGGAGTATCTGGTCATAATAATCGGCGAAGACTACGGCTTTTGATCTGAAGTGAAAGAAATACTCCAAAAGGAGCGTAGAGGAGGAGTGAGATGACCAAACGAGAACGTGTAATCACCACTCTTAATCATAAGGAGCCAGATCGCGTGCCAAAGGACTGCTCTGCGGCGGCCGGAATGACTGATGATACGTACAAACGCTTCATTGATTTCTTGGGAATCAAGGATGATAGAAGTGAGTTTAACGAGTGGAGAATAGTAGCCCTATTTGATGAACGTGTGCTCGATGCATTGAATGTAGATATAGTGAGTATTTTTCTTCGGGCTCCCAGAGAATATGAACCTCGGGTGAAGCCCGATGGCAGCATTGTAAATGAATGGGGGATGGTGAGGAAGAATATCGACCTTTACACAGAAATAGTGGGACACCCACTCGCCAATCTAGAGGTGGAGGATATCGAACGTTTTCCCTGGCCAGACCCCTATGCCCCTGGTCGAACCGATGGCCTTAGAGAAGAAGTAAAGAGGCTGTCTAGTGAAACGGATTATGCCATAAAAGCGGCTTGTCCCATGAATTCTTTCCTGGAATTTTCTTTATGGATGAGGGGTTTTGAAGAGTTTTTTGTAGATTTGGCACTACACGAAGATTTTGTAAATGCTCTCTTAGATAAAGAACTTGAGCTTCAAAAAGGTTTTTATGAAGTTCTGCTGGACGCTGTTGGTGATTATATACAGATTATTGAGACCTCCGATGACCTGGGAACTCAACGGGGCCCTCAGATCTCACTGGAGATGTATAGAAAGTTTATTAAACCTCGGCAAAAAGAAATAAATGATTTTATTCATAGAAGAACCGATGCAAAGTTATTTCAACATACCTGCGGTTCAGCTTACCAGTTTATTCCTGATCTCATTGAGATAGGACTGGATATACTCGAGCCTATTCAACCCCTGGCCAAAGATATGGAGCCAGAAAGACTCAAGAAGGAATTTGGGGATAGGCTCTCTTTTTGGGGAGGAATAGACATTCAGCATGTCTTACCGTATGGCACGCCCGAGGAAGTAGGAGAACATGTCGAGAGTCGACTGAAGGTACTTGCTCCGGGCGGTGGCTACGTTGTATCTCCAGCCCACTGTATTCAGAAAGACACCCCTCCTGAGAACATTCTTGCCCTTTTCAGAGCTGTAGATGAGTTCGGCAGGTACGCCATTAATCCTTAATCAGCCGAGAGGTCCTTCTTCATTCTCTCGAAATCTTCCCCGGTGATTTCTCCCTTCGCATAGCGTTCCTTAAGGATGCCCAAGGGTGATTCGTCAGGAGCAGCCGCCGGACCCGGCTCCCCCGTAATTCTTTCCAGTTGTGACTCCCAGTGCTCATGAGTCTCAAAATGAAGGTTCGGATCGCCGAAGAGCACGTATAGCCACCAGATACCCCAGACAATATTGACCCCAGGAATGATCATCAAAACGATATACAAGGCCATATTTCGGGGAATGAGGGGATGTAGAATCTCGGAATCAAAGGAAATCCCCTTTTCCTTTAGTTTCCCCGAGACACGGCGAAAGAAGTCTAGCTCGGCGCGCTCGTGGATAGCATAGTCAAGAGTAAGCCAGTACCACGCCACCAGGGTTAGGATGGACCCCACAATGCCGAAGAAGTAACTAAACACGACCCAGAGGACGAAAAAGACAGTGCTGCGGGGTTGTTCTCGGAGAGTCAGTTGCATATCAGAGGCGGGCCAGTCATTCAGATCAATTTGGTGTTTTTCTTTGAGCCAGCGGGAAAGACTGATCTTTAACCTTTTAGCTCGCTCTATATGATCATTCCGTCTCGAGTATAGCCGCCACTGGTACCACCAGTGAACTACGGACATGGCGATTCCAATTACCACCATACCCATGATCCATCCGGTGATCCATCCAATCAGGCCAGGTGCAAACCAAGGATCAAAATCAAAATAAGGATTGGAATCAAAAGTGTACTGAACCTGCCGGGCCATGCTCTGGTCCCAGAAGTAGAATCCCATTGTGGCAGCCACGGCAATTAAGAGAGCCACCATCACCACAATAATTATTAGATAGACTCCGAACGAGAGTCGGCGGTCAGTCTCTTTCCTCCTTCCTAATTCGGGAATGCCATTACCCATAATGATCCTCCTTTTCTGTGCCTTGCACTGCTGACGAGTGTGTCATCTTCGAGGTTTTCCCAAAAAGGTCCTTTTTCATTTTTTCCTGAGACTCCTCATTCTTTCTGCACCGCAAGGCTTGCCTCGAAGCTCTAGCTCTTCGCCTATTCCTTGGAAATGTCCTCCTTCATTTTTTCAAATTCCTCTTTGGTAATCTCTCCTTTCGCGTAACGTTTAGCAAGAGCTTCCAGTGCCTGCTTCTGGTGGCGATACTTTGGATGGCAGAAGCGAAAGTCCCAATGCTTACCCCACTTTGTTCGGTGAGTCATGATGCTGGCTCCAATTGCAACCAGGACTAGCGCCCAAAAAACACCCCAGAGATTTCCCGCTATGGGAACTCCTAAAGTCTTTAATAGAAGAAGAATCCCCACAATGACCAGTATTATTCCAAACCACATCAGACAACCTCCTTAATTGGTATGGTATAAGCCAAGGAAGCACTGCTCACTATACCAGATTGCAGGAAAAGTCAAACTGAACTGGCAGATGGTGCTCAGGAATGGGCCACGGGGGAGATTGACAACCAGCGGGTTTCGCCGTATAATGCGGAGAAATTGGAACAAGGGGGCTCACATTGGTGTGAGCCAAGGAGCAAAGGGCAAATTTTGCAAAAGGAGACTCAAAATGGCGAGAACATCAACGGATCTGGAGGAGAATATAGCAGCGCTCCTATGCTATGTTGTGGGTTGGGTAACAGCTATTGTTTTCTTAGTGTTAGAGAAGGAGAATAAATTTGTTCGGTTTCATGCCTTCCAGTCTCTGTTAACATTTCTACCACTGTCAGTATTGGCCTGGATACTGGGGTGGATACCATTCGCTGGATGGGTACTCGCAGGTTTGCTATGGGTATTGATAGTGATACTCTGGTTGATTCTGATGTTCAAAGCATACAAAGGTGAGAAATACAAGTTGCCAATTGTAGGAGATCTTGCTGAAAGGCAGACAGGATAGGATAAAGAGAAGAAATCCTCACGCACTCATGGACGGTGAGTAGTGACAAATTGCCCAACCTACTTCAGGGTACGCTCATAGGGGCAAGAGAAGATAACAAAGCGGGGAATAGCATGGAAGTATTGGATGATATACCCTTTCAACTGGATATCAGTGCACTCTTAACGAGGCTGCACATCGACAGAGAAAGCCAAGACGTGAAAGATTTTCAACGTCTACTCAAGAAGGCCACTTCTGTAGCCAAGCCAAAGGCTGTCTATGAGGTTACCTATATTGAATCCAAGAACTACGACACAGTGGATGTTGGAGGAGTAGCATTCACCAGCCGCGTTCTTCGTGTTAATTTGGACAAAATAGAAAGAGTCTTCCCGTATATTGCGACCTGCGGAACAGAACTAGACGAAGCAATACCTGCAAGTGATGATTTTATGAGACTTTTCTGGCTGGACACACTAAAAGAGATGGCTCTAGAGGCCAGTAGAAAATATCTCAGTAATTATCTAAAAAGAAGATATGCGCTCGGGCAAATGTCAAAAATGAGTCCAGGGGAAGGATCTCAGGACGTATGGCGAATAGAAGAACAAAAACAGTTGTTTTCGATTTTCGGTAATGTAGAAGATTTGATTGGAGTTAAGCTCACCGACAGCTTCTTAATGATTCCAAACAAATCTGTCTCCGGAATATATTTCCCCACGGAAATCAGGTTTGAAAGTTGTCAACTATGCCCAAGGGAAGTATGCCGGGGAAGAAGGGCATCTTATGACACAAATTTGTTAGAATCGTACTATAGAGACAAAGCTTGAAGCTTCCGATAACAAAATAGTTACGGCTTCACTGCCTTTCGCCCGGCTCATTGAAAGGAATCCAATGCCATCGCATAAGCGGAGCTTGATAGAAGCTAAGTTAGGTGAATCTCTTGAATCTTTCCTGATGAGGAGATTAGCCGCAAAACGGGGAACTGGAAGCATTGCGAGAGAAATCGGCGTTGATCCTGCCACTGTTAGATACTACATCAAAAAGTTCAAGCTCAAGGGGGAACACATAGATCGCTGCCTTTGTATTCTATGCACCAGCAAATGCGACGATAAAGAAAGAACCCATAAGCTAAGAAGGTGCGTTGTCTTCTGCGTTAATTTCAAGGGAAAACGGAGTGAAAAAAAATGATGGGGGCTTTCATTTGCTCTCAAGAGGACTGATTGATAGGGGGACAAGAGGGGATCATGACGAAACAGACTGAACAGAAAGAGATAGGAAGGATTAAACTTACCGATACCAGAGAGCTCGTCGCCTCCCTCATAGACGATGAGAAGTTAGACTTGAGAATATGGGTGGACAGCGAGAGCTACAAAGGATGGACAAAGCAAGGTTTACGGTTCTATCTTCACGAGGGCAACTGGGATGAGTTTAAGAAGCTCATTGATAAGGTAGACCGGGCTTATCAGGAAATAGCGTGAAGACGGGGACTGCTTGTAGGTCTCTAAAAGCGCAGGTTTTGATTTGAGGATTCTTGCAGTGAGAACATCGCTGAGATACCGATTTACGTGCAAACCAAAAACCCAAAAGCCGTTGGAGCAGTGATTAGGAGGCTGGTTAGATTACTGGACATAGATATTGATTTAGGTGAGTTAGCTAGAATGAGCAGCGAATTTGAGAAGGATATGGACAAGGCTGTTGCAAAACATCCAGAGCTTGTCAAGGAAATAAGAAAGCTAGAGGAGAATTACGATAAGGAACTATTTGATAAGAAGGGGGATTTTGAGGGGTGGCTCAGGGAGCAAGGAATTGATAAATTGTAAATTGTACCATTCGCGAAAGTCACTGGTTTCTTCCAGAGAGATTCATAGGAATGGCTCTCTTATGAATACTTTACTCGCCCCGACGCACGAGAGGTACATCCAGACAGTCCTGAGAACCGCCAAGTGGAATCACAAACGAGCAGCGCTATTCAGGAATTTGACCTTGAGGGGCTATGTTACTTTCTGAAGAGTCTTTTGGGGAGATACTGATTTACCTTGGCCAGCAACTCCTCTGGTTCTACGGGTTTGGACAGGTAGTCACTGCAGCCAGCTTCTAGGCACCTATCTCTGTCGCCCTTCATTGCCTTAGCGGTGAGGGCAATAATAGGGAGGGTCGAGTTCTTCTTTCTAATTTTTCTTGTCGCCTGAAAGCCATCCATCTGTGGCATCTGAATATCCATCAGAACGAGATCGTAGTCTCTTTCATTTATCTTCTCCAGGGCCTCTCTTCCGTCTACCGCTCGGGTCGTAGCATAATCACCTAGAAGACTCTGGATTATGTAGTAGCCAGCATCGTCGTCCTCGACAATTAGGATGTTTGCCTTCTCTCTGGTCTTTTGTTTTCTTTTGGACTCAGCCCGATCCTTAGCTCGAGCCATCTTCTGCTTCGCCGACCCGTACGGGAAAGTGAACGAAAAGACCGATCCTTCTCCCAGTCTTGATCTCACCTCCACCTTTCCTGCCATAAGCCTAGCTAGCTGTTTGACTATGGTGAGCCCCAGTCCGGTACCCTTCTTTTCTCTACTGCTGGTACCGTCCACCTGGTAGAACTTGTCGAAAATGCGGGTCAGTTTCTCCTCAGAAATGCCAATTCCGGTGTCTTTAACCTCGAAACGGATCCTTGAATCAGCCAACTCTTCTAACCCTGCCTCAACTCTTCCTTTTTCGGTAAACCTCATGGCATTATCGATCAGGTTAGAAAAGACCTGGGTGAGTTTTGCTTCGTCAGCTCGAATCTTTGAAGGGACACGAGAAGAACAGACCATATCAAGCTCTACTTCTTTCTTCTTCGCCTGGAGATCAAAGCCAGAGACTGTCTTTTTCAGGACTTCCTTTGGAGAAAACTCCTCTTCTTCAAGTTTTGCCTGTCCTGCCTCAATCCTGGCAAGGTCCAGGATATCGTTGATTATCCGAAGTAACTGCTCGCCGCTGTCCCTTATCATCGAGCAGAGCTTCTTTTGCTCTTCAGAAAGAGAGCCTTGGTTCAGAAGATAAGCGGCTCCTTTAATAGTGCTGAGAGGGGTCCTGACTTCGTGACTCACACTGGCCAGGAACTCTGATTTGAGACGATCAGCCTCCTTGGCCTTTTGAGTTTCTGTACGTAATTGTTCGTTTTTTGCCGCCAGCTCTCGAGTGTATTGCCTTATTTGTTTCTCTGCGTGCTTCAGCTGACTGATGTCCTTGAATACTCCAAGCACTCCGATAGTGTTACCATCTTTATCCCGTACAGGGGACGATGCGGCCAGAACGGGGAATGTTTCACCGTCCATCGCCTTGGCCCATAGTTCACCAGCCCAGCCCCTTTTCCGCGTGTCCTCAAAAACTCTCTCCAGGCCGTTACTCTGGGGTCTGGCCTCAAAGCAATCAATGAAGGAGAGTGTGCGACATGCTCCATCTACCTTCCATTGCTTCCGAAATGCATCGTTACAGAATACGAGCTTGCCATCAACGGGAGAGACAACAGCCATGGCGTCCATACTTGTTTTCATTGCCGCAGAAAGGAGACTCACAGACTCTTCCGTCCTCTTGCGCTCGCTAACGTCGCGGGCGATGCTCAAGACCAAAGGTTTGCCTTCCATCTCTATGGGGTAGGTTCTTATCTCCACTATAATCTGCCTGCCGTCTTTCCGGTTGAGAGTAAACTCCTCGGGTCCGGTAGGTTCCCCTTTAGCGTTTCTGGCCAGGCTTGCCACTGCCTTGCTGATTTGGTCTTGAGGCAGGAGTTGGAGTTCGAGAAAGCTTTTACCGATTAATTCTTCTCTCTTATAACCGACTAGCTTCTCGGCCGCCCTGTTGCCGTCAACGAAAGTCCCTTTCAGATCATATAGATAGATGCCATCCGGTGCGGATTCAATCAGGATTTTCAGTCGTCCCTCGGAACTTTTCAGCCTTTCCTCTGCCTTCTTTCGCTCGGTGACGTCCAAAGAGTACACTATTACCTGAACTACATTTCTTTCACTGTCGAAAATAGGGTAGCCGTGGACCTCAACATTTATGCTGTTACCTTCTTTGTCACGGTGGACATGATCTAGGACTGTGGGTCTCTTGGTTCTCTTCGCCTCTTCAACTGCGCAGGGGTGTGCGGTGCCTGCGCACGGCTTGCTGCGTTTATGAAAAAGAGCATAGCAAGTTACTTTCTTGGGCATTTTCTCCAGCCGCGCCGCCGAATTCATCATTTTGATAGTGTAGTCCTTGGCATCTATGACACAGAAGGGATAAGTAAGAGATTCCAACACATTGGTCAAGAATTCACCTTGCTCGCGGCCCCTTCCCTCCGCCTTCCTGGCTTTTTCGGTCTCTACTCTAAGCTGTTTGTTTCTTACTCTCAGCTTTTTGGTGTATTCCGCCAGTCTTTGTTCTATCTTCTTGCGCAGGGTGACATCGCGCGTAACTCCACAAATTCCGACCACCTTGCCAAGTGTGTCTCGCAGGTAGGTTATTTTGGTCTCGGTCCACAGTGTCGAACCATCCTTACAATTGACTTCAAGCTCCAGTGTCGGTCGCCGGCGAAAACCCGTTCCCTTCTTACTTTCTACGGACCGCTCTTCTTCAAGAATCTTCAGGCCAAGCAGGAAGGAGGTAGGAGTCAAAATTTCTTCGAGGGTAAGACCCATCACTTCTTCAACGCTATATCCCATCAGATGCGTAACCGACGGACTCATATAGGTGAAATTCAGATTCATATCCGTGGTCCAGATGACATCGGTCACGTTTTCGGCGAGGAGA
>Ga0209991_10000721_pt1 | contig 14756 bp, 32 predicted proteins | sample ChitaG_FD_183167 | JGI IMG/M metagenome (GOLD analysis project Ga0209991, IMG submission 183167) | Deep subsurface microbial communities from South Pacific Ocean to uncover new lineages of life (NeLLi) - Chile_00310 metaG (SPAdes)... | ecosystem: Environmental > Aquatic > Marine > Oceanic >...
TGAAACTGCCTTCCTGAAAATCGCTCACAGGTCTTACCCTTGCGGCATGTTCATTAGGATAGGGTTTAGAAATATCAACAGTATCTAATTTATCAAATTCCTCGTCAGTTACTATGGAGTTATCTGCTTCAATTTCAGTCTTCTCTTCGGGTTTTTCCTCTATTTTTTCCTCGGTAGGCTTTTCTGCCTCTATTACCTCTTCAGACTTTTCCTCTTTCGCTTCCTCAGTTTTATCTGGTAAAAGATTAATTTGGATAGTGGAAGTATCATCAGAAGCTGCCTCTACAGACTCTTCTACTTTCTCAACAAGTTCAGCCTTTGCTTCTGCCACTTTTTCTTCCTTAGCCTCATCTTTCTTCTCGATTTCAACATTTTCTTCTTGCTTCTCTTCAACTTTCGGCTCTCCTTCTACTTTGGTTTCTTCAACAACAATAGGAGCATACTCAACTGTAGTAGCACCATTTGCTGTATCATCAACAACTACTGTAGTACCTTCAGAAGTCGTTGTAGTTTCCACTTTCTCCTTTTCGGCTTCGGAAGCCTTGGCTTTGTCCTCTGCCTCATATTTTTTCAAGTCCTTTTTTTGAGAATCTGCTAAAGCATCCTCAACCTTCTCATCAGATTTGTCCTCTATCTTCTTAATTTCTTTTTCCATCCCACTTCCCTCCTTCCGTTTTTCGATTTCTTCTGTAATCGCCATACTAAAAGATTTATTTACTAATTCAAATTTCGCTTCAGGTTGCGCTGGTAAACCCACAACAGAAACTTCGTACAGATCTATACCTGTAATCTCATTATAAGGTTTATTATCTTCGCCAACTTTTTCTTCCGACGCTGTTACTCGACCACCAATACTAAAACTATTAAGAATCTCTTCCTCTATTAATGTCCAAAGTTGATCTGCTGTTTGTGAAATTTCGACCTCGACCAAGAGACCTTTATCATCAACTGCTGTTTCAATTACTTTTCCTACAGGAAATTTAGCATGTTCATGTTCATAGAAAACAGTATGGTTCTCAAGCAAATGATTAGCAGCTTGCTGTAATGCCTCTATGCTAATCACTTCATTCTGCCTATCAAGCGAACTAGTGCTAGCATAGCCTCGAATTCGTCTTTGTTTGCCTTTTCCAGATTTCTTTAAGATGGTTGTATAAACCTTAAATTGTAAATCGTTTATCAGTTTATTCATTTCGTTTCCTCTCCCTTGTTTTGCCACCATAATTAAAAGTTTGTTTATGACAATCTATACATAAAGTTTTCCCATTTTCAACATCCCAAAAAGGTCGCCATTTCCTTGCTAACCTAATTAAAGTTTCCCTATCCTCAAGAGGAGAAAACTGATTATACTCTCGTAAAAATTCTTGCATTAACTCAACAAAAGATTTTTTATGATGAGCTTCTAATTTACCACTTGCTTTCTTGAAACATTCCTGACATATAAATCTGTCCCTTTCAAAAACTTTTCTTCTCCAGTCTTTATACTCAGTAAGAGCTTTTATAAGTTGAGATAATAATATTCTCCAATCAGTATAAATAGAATGATTAATTCCATGAGGTTTTAATTTTTCAGCTTCGCTCTTACTCCTTCTATCGATACCAAACTTTTTCATTTTTTTACATACATTAGTACGACTACAATTAAACTTTTTTGCAATCTGTCCTGTACTTGTTTCCTTTGCCCAATATATCAAATTTAATTTCTCTTTAGATAAGCTATTTAATTTACTGGAATTTACTTTGCGAGTTTTGGTAATGTTAAATCTCCTAAGCCAATTAAATATTGTTACATTAGAACATCTAAATAGTTTAGCAATATATTCTATTGATAAATCAGGATTTTGGTATAATTGTAATAATTCAGATTTTATTATTCTAATTTTGTGCGACATTAATTAATTTCCTCTTGTCAAAATTTAGGAGGGCGAGCAATTTTAGTTTCGTGCCAGCCCTAAATTGAGTTATCATTTTTGCTGAGTAAACTCAACTTACTCGCCTCGTTCCCTTTCCTTTTTTTCTTTCAAAAATTTAATAATTTTTTCTGTTCTATTATTTCTTCTGGTCTTTTTATTTTTTGGTTTTTCCTGTGGTTCTTCAATTTCTTCCTGTTCAATTGAGGGTTTTTTCTTAGGGGATAATCCCCTAGCTCTACGAACTTCCTCAATATCACGAATTCCCATCTCCAAATCAATTTGGTCTATCTGTGCTGCATCCAAAGCATCTCTCAAATCCAGCTCAGCAAATTTAAAAGTATATTTATCTGTAAACTCCGAAATTAATAATTTATTCAATTTGGCTGCCAGCATTTTTTGGAGCGGAATGATCTTCTCTGTTTTAAAAGCATTTGCTTGCTCCTTCGAATTTGCTCTATTTGCACCCTCAACAATCCCAACCATAATCGGGGGGACTCCAAGAACTGCTAAAATCTCGTCTCGGTTAAATTTCCTCTGATTCAAGAACTCCATATCCTTTGGGGGAGTTCCAATAGGAGTTATCTTTGCCCCACCTTCGGTTATAATTGTCTTGTGAGATTTTCCACCACCCTTATAGACAGTTCGCCAATACTCCCTCATTCTCTTTAACTGAGGTAATGTACAGTTACCCAAATCGACATGAAGTCTTGGTGTTGCATCGTTTTTGAAAAAGTTCTTGTTATATGCCTGGGCATAAAGGTCGGTTTCAATGGGTATAATTAAACTTTCCAAAGGAGATAAACCATAGACCTCTGAACCAGGATTAATTAATCTAAAATGGACAATCTGATTAACCTCAAATTCGGCAACTATCTGCCAATCAAAAACTTGAACATAGCCCAGTATTTTCCCATGCTCATCGACTTTGATTCTCATTGAGGGACAATATACATTATAAAGGGCTACTGGCAAATCAGTAACCCTATCTCTTACAACCTCAACATAGGCATCGCCGTAAATATGCAAATCTGTGATAATTTCGGCAACTATGTCTGAAAATGTGTCATCGGCATTGGGCTCTTCTAATAAGTCCTTTAAAGCTCCTACCTGTGAATTTAAAGATAACTCCTTGCTCAATACAGCTTCTTTTGAGTCAATCCTGTCCTCTATAGAAACTAAACGCCACCCATTTGAGGTGGCGGTTCTAACTATAACATCGATGGCTGCCCGAACCCAAGACTCTTTCTTGTATATCTGCTCCAGCATTGAGTAGCTAACACGGGTGTCTCTACCCTTAATTGAATCGCTTTCACTATAATCATGAATATAGGATGCTGGGTCTATCTTGGGCTTTTGAGCCACTTTTTTCTGTAAATCTTGTATTTCGGCTACAAGCTTGTCTCTTTCTTGCCTACGCCTATTAAAGAAAGGAAAGTCCAAATTTACTCCTAAAATTGTTAAATTAAGACCAAAAAGATATTGGGGGCTAAAATACCCCTCACTACTATTATACGTAAAAAGTCGGAAAATTATAAGTAAAATTTTAAAATAATTTAATTCAAGTGTTTTGAACCAGTTATGAAAGCAGATTTCTTTGAATTTCTCGCAAAAAGCCGAAATAGCACAATCTTCAACTGTAAATTTTGGAACTCTTCTGATTTTTTCGCAGAAAGTTAAGCTGAGATTCCAACCACTATAAAAATCTGGAACTATCAATTACTACTTATAGGTTGTATAAAAACATACAAAGAATTGTATAAAACCATACATAAGTCTATGTAGAAGGTTTTTGTTATAAAAGAAATCACCAAACAAAATATAGTAAGATGATAATACTGTTAGGTAACAAACTTATTGCAAATAAAAGTTACTAGACAAACTCCACAGTATTACGATTTGTATGGCAACTATCCATAAATTAATTTACTATAAAATATAGCAACCATTTTATCAAGCACAAAACTTACTACAGAATATAGCAAATCTGGGATAAATCAAACCTTTGAAAAACAGTGTCAAGTGGGATAAAGCAAGAATTGTCATAACTCCAATAAAGATAAAGAGATAAGCACAATCCCTACGAAAGTTGTCTGAATGTGCATGTATGGATACCCACCGACCGACAAAACAGCCCTCATTTTCGGAAACCGCCCATAAGTTTCAAGGATTAAACAGGTTACAGCAGTTTGACCGTCTCGCACCCTCAAGCACGTCTGTCGCCCACCGTCGTCGGACAGCCTCGGAGCGGTTCTGTCCCCTGTATTGCTATTGTATTATATTAGTGCTAAGTATTTATACCAGTATTTTTTATTTTACTGCTCCATATTGTATTATGATTGTATGCTACGGGCTGGGTATCCATTTTCTCCATAGGATATAATAGTCTATTATTAGATAAGGCCAAAAATTTATTTTAAAATAGACCCTTGACATTTCGGCTATTTGTGGTAAGCTATAGAGTGGAAGGGAAAAACGAAAGGAAGGCGAGTTAAGATGAGAAAAGAATTAAGAGTGAAACTCCAAAGTCAAGAGGATACCAAAAAGTTTAAATATACTACTACGTATGATGTTAAGCTAGGAGATACTTTGACGTTTAAGTGGAATAAAGCCTGGACAGTTGTCAAGATTTTAAAGTCAAGAGAAGGCCAGTCAGACATATTGGTTCTGGGGTTTATAGGTTATCTGGTTTTGATTGTGGTTGTGGTACTTTGTATATTTTAAGGGGAGGCGATTTAAGATGTTACACTATAACAAAGAATACGCTAAAAGAGTTAAGCCTAGATTTCTTGACGATTATAAAAAAGAATATCCTTGCGTTATCACTTCGGATAAATGCCAGGTCAGATTATTGCAGAAAAATTTTAGGCATACCATAAGAAAAGAGGGACGGCTCTATATTGTAACCTTACAACCTAAGAGGATATATCCGACTGTTACATACTAAAGGAGGTTTTAAAATGTTGAAAAGCAAAGTTTACGCTGGAAAATATGTTTACCATAAAACAGACAAAGCGGCCTTTTTTAAGGTTCGGGAACTGTTAAAAAACGGCCTCTGTATAATTGAACAGATTGATAACTTGGGAACTAAAACAAATAAAGGAAAACTTTTATACACTGTTAAAATAAAAGACTTAAAAAAAGACTATATATAAGAGGCTTAAAATGATTGCTCTATGTATCTATTTATATCGCATACTGGAAAAGATAGACGGAGAAAAGGGTTGGAAACTTTTATCTTATGCAATGGCGGAACAGTTAAAGATTAAATTGCTTAACAAAATTAAATGATAAAGGAGGTGCTAAAAATGAGACGAGAGAGAAGTTTTGGTAAGGTTGATTATTTAGGCATAGACCAAAAGACTTGCGAAGTTACAATATCAATGGAGTTAAGAGAAAAAGAGCAAGGACAAAAAGTCTTGTCTATTTGTGGTGAGATTTGGAACCATATCAAAAGTGATATATATTCAGGTGGACAGAATCTAGACACTATCAAGGAATTTAGGGGACAGTTAAACAATCCTAAACTATTTGATAGAATATATCGCTTGTGGAAACTTTACCACTTAAACGACTTACACGCAGGTACACAAAAACAAGAGAGGGCTATAAAAGAATGGGAACTAAAAGGCAACAAGTATGATTATACTAAAGCCTGTGAGTATCTGCAAGGTATAAGTTTGTTTGATGATAACGGTTACAAATATGGACACGGTTGGTTATATGAACCTATACCCGAAAAAGACTTAAAAGAGATTGAGCAAATAATAAACTAAAATAACCTAACACAAAAAGGCGGTGACTTAAAATGAAAGGCAGAATATACCTTACAGGACGAAAGACTAAGCAAGCGAGCAAAATTCGGGTTTATAAGGGCTTCGGGGCTTGCAAGCGGTGCGATTACGCTTTGGATGACAAGGAAGCGAAACAAGGGCTTTGTCAGACTTGCCAGGAGACAAAATAAAATGACAATAAAAATCGGCCTAAAATTCAAGCTAAAAAAGCGAGACTGGACTTTGACAGGCTTCAGGGAAGGCTTGCCACTTATCACTTGCAAAAAGACGGGACAGGTGCAGAGGCTAAAGGACAAGGACTTATTGAGGCTTGCTAAAGCGAAAACTTGACTTGACAGACTTGCTATAGAATAGAGTAAAACTATAAAACGAGGTAAACTTTGAAGCAGGGGAGGTGCTTAAAATGAGATGGCCTAAACTTTCTAAGAGATACTATTATAATAAGTTAGACAAAAGAGTCTTTACTTACTATCGTTTGATAGGCTGGTATAACTTTCAAGTACTTTTAGGGAATACTCTGTATTCGCTTATAATCCCAGCAAAAAGAACTTAAGCATACTTTACACTTATAAAATTTAAAGGAAGGTGTTAAAAAATGATTACAAAAACAGAAGTAGCCAGGGGAACTTTAGGCGATAAAAAGGGCTGGGATTGCACTTTCTCCGACGACTAAAGGTGATGGATTATGTATGTGTAGAGTTGCTGGGTAGACGCTCCCTTCACTCTTACACACTTGTTACACTTTGGGCTTGGTTATCCCTCTTAACTTTATTGACTGCTTATGGTTGCGGAAAAGTTTGTCTGGATACTTTGGGACTGTTTGGTGGCTATCGGGATTTAGGGCATCGGACATTGTTATCAGTTTTTTTGATTATTTTAGGTTGTTTATCTGGTTTTTTTGATTATTTTTTACTTTGGGCTTTGCTTTTTTCTGGCTTAATTACCTACTTTAAAATTTGTTCTTGACTTTTCGGGCTTTTTATGGTATACTTATGGAGATTGGATTTACTTATTGACTTTTTAAAAAATGAGGAGGATTTAGAATGTTAAAATTGTTTACTTGCACAAAGGAAATAGTAAAGTATTACATAGACAAAGAAACACAAGAGCCTCAATCCCCCTTTAAAACTTGGAAAGGTTGGATCGGAGCTATTGAAAGAGGCACTTTCTTTACAGTATATTACTATGTGAAATTCCCTCAAAAGAGTTATGACTTACATTATTACTTGAGGAAAATAAAATAAAGGAAATTTACAATGAATAGAACAGCATATTTTATAGGAAACTGTCTAAATGGCTTAGATGATGAGCAATTTAGGGAGGGGGTTGCCGACGACACTACCTTGCTTGCTCAGTTAGTAGAGAGTAGTAAAGAAATATCAAAAGTAGAATTTTTAAAAAATTGTTATGTGGAACTAATACTAGAAAAGTCTTTTGAGTATTTTTACAATGAGGATAGGGAAGTATATTTTTATCGAGATACTAAAAAGGATATAGAATACTTTTATATTTAAGTGAGGCAGAAAAATGAAGCACACACACAAGATAACCTTTAGAGGCACGATTGACATTGTATCTTATAATAAGGTTTTGAGACTTCTATAGGATAACAGTATACCTTATAAATGCTTTCATAAATTTTCTCAAACGAGGGATGACGCTGGACTTTTAACATACTTTGACAGTATTATCTTTGCTTATGATAAGTATATTCCTTATTATACAGACAGAAAAAAAATATCTATTGAAGAATTGATTGATAAAGTTAGAAAGGAAAGGGTGGCGATATAAAATGACTTTAAACTTTATTGGAATGGTAACGAGAGAAGGAAAGATTATAGTAAGAGCAATGAAAGAAAAGAAAGTTGGGTTATTCTTAGACGATAATCCTCTGATTGCTTATGGATTTAATTTAGGAAGATGCTCTTCGCAAAAAGAAGCAAATACTAAAATGGCGAATAAATTGTCAGAAAGATTGTATCCTCTATTTAAGAAAATGAATAATGGTATAAAATGAAAAACGCTATCCTAAAATGTGTCTATGTATCTGGGGGCGGTAAAGAATACGATGGTGGCGATTGGAAGGCAACAACCGATACCGAGAAGTTTCTTTACCTGGAATGTATCAGAGAGCCATTTTTTAAAGGGATAGAGGATATGACTTTAAGATTGAGAAAGGACAATAATTGTAAACACTGCTTAAAAATATGGGATGATGGGACTTTTACAGTATATCCTTACAGAGGTGGGACTCCGTATTACTTTGCACCAAAAATAGAGGAGAGAAATTAAAATGAAAGCAGTATATATAGGACAGAAAGAATTTTATAAAGAATATATCATAAGATTTTTGGGAGAGAGTTTATTTTTTACTGTACCAGAAGTATCTTTCATTTTTGTATTACAAAGCTGGTGTGATAGAAAAGCAGGAAAAACTTTTCATAGACTACATAAAAATAAAGCAAAGTGGTACGATAAAGTTTGGAGTAAGACACTCTCTTTTGTAGAATTTAATTTTATTAGACCTCTGTATAAAAAAGAGAGAGATAAAACTTTAAAAAGATTAGATTAAAAGGAGGAAATGAAATGGCACTCAATCAACAGTTAAAAAGCAGAGCAATTAAAGGCTTTGAGGCGAGATTGAAGGCTTTGACAGGCCAAAAGGACTTAGGATACCCTTTACACGAGGGACATCACTTAAGAGATTTACTTACTCTCTTGGCCATACTTAGGGACGATCCCAAAAAAACTGAACTTGTTAAGAACTTACCAGAATAAAGAAAGGCGAGGTGAGATAAAATGAAAACTCAAAGTAGAATTTTAGAATTAGTCGGTAAAGCCTTAAATTATCAGTTTGAAACCTACTCTTGGGAAAAGATGATTGATGATACTGCTAGTTTAACTAAAAGAGAAAAAGAATGGGCTAAAAAGAACATAGATTATAAGGCATATATTTGCGAGTAGAAAGGGAATAAAAATGATGACAGTCAGAGATTTAGCAGAAGTTATAAATAAGGATTGCAGAGACTTTAAATATTTTTATGCGGTGGGCTTGATAATAGAAACTTTAAAACTTTGGCAAAAGGATGATAACTTTAGGATGTTAAATGAAACGGCCAGAGTATTTGCCAATCGTTACTTAAAGGAGGTAAAATAAGATGAAAGAGATAACAGTTTTTTTCTTCTGCTTGGGTATTCTTGCATTTATATATCTGCTTTTACTTTTAACTATTGATACTCTTAAAAAGATAGTGAAAAAGGAGACTACAAAAAAGAATAATACAAGAGAGACAGAAAGAAAGATATACGAGTGGGAAGTAAGCGACGAATATGGCTGGCGTATGGTTGAACTTTGGGAAATTGGGGAACGGTTAGAGTTATTTGCTACAGACCAAGATGGTGGGTTTGTTGAGCCGAGAGTTTAAAAGAGGGTTGACACACTTGCTCTAGCTTCTTATTCTGGGTGATTTTACCCTTTAATTTTCAACGAATTGGCCTATTTGGTGGTTTGCTATGCCTAAACAGAGCAATCGCTTACAAGTGAAGTATGGGGGACTTCTTACTTAACGAGTAAACTTGGGATACTTAATGGTTAAAAAATCTTAAAATAATACTTGACAAATCGGATTTTATGTGCTATACTTTAGATAGGAGGATAGAATGATACTTGTTGGATTAATTATTTTATTATTGAGTATATTATGTCTTGCTGGAAAGGTTATTTATGGTATAGGTTATAGAGATGGATTAAATGATGCTTTCAGAGTTTACCCGTATGATATAAAGAAAAAACAAAATTACAGGTCGCCTCCTGCTTCGGGAAACCTTTGGTAGTGGGGAAGGTAAAAACTACCTATTTGAAAGGAAGTATAATGAACAAACAAGAACGTAAAATATATAATCAAAATTATTATCAAACTCATAAAGAAAAAATACTTAAACAACATACAGAGTATAGAAAAAATTATATTCCAAAACCTTACAAATGGAATAATAGAATAAAGTACTTACAAGGGAAGAAAAGACACTATAAAAAACATAAAAAAGAAATCCTTGAATACAGACGCAAACGTTATAAAAAGTTATATGGAACAAATCTTTCTTATACTATGCGAAGGAGAATTGGATCTAGAATTACTGATGCATTAAAACACAATTCAAAAGCTCTTTCTACATTTCAATTATTGGGTTGTAATATAAATTATTTAAAACAATATTTAGAAAATCAATTTAAAAAGGGAATGACTTGGGATAATTACGGAATTAGAGGTTGGCACATTGACCATATAAAGCCTTGTTGCACTTTTGATTTATCTAAACCAGAGGAACAGAAAAAATGTTTTCATTACACTAATTTACAACCCTTATGGGCTAAAGAGAACTATAGTAAGAAAGAAAAAGACAGAGACAAATATGGAGGAAACGATGATACTTTATAAAATCTTTGAGTGTTCAAAATGCAGGAAAATTATAGAACTGCAATACGATGATACCAAGAGAGTTTACGCTGGCTTTTGTAACACTTGCAACAGAAATATAGAGACAAAGAGTGTTGGGGATGAACAGGAAATAAGAGATAAATATACAGGAGGATAAAATGATAACAAAAGAAAAATTTTTGAAATATAAAAAAGTCAGACAATCTGGAATTACAAATATGTTTGATATGAGAACAGTAAGGTATTTAACAGATTTAAGCAAAGAAGAAGTGCTTGAAATTATGGAAAAATATTCTGACTTGGAGGAAAAATATATAAATGAAAGATAATCCCACTATCATAAAATTTAATTGTGAGAAAGGAGAATTAAAATGATATTCGATAGCGACAGAGCCAAAGATGAATTGGGAGAAAATTACCCCTTTATTGATAATAGAAAAGAAGGGTATACTCCAGAGGAAGCGATTAAAATTTTGACAGAAGCACAAATATATAACGAAATCAAGAAGTGCATAAAGCAGAATGGGCTTGAGGGAACGGAAGATGTGGTTAAGAGAGCTTATAGCACTGTGCCTAAATTGAGAGAAAAGATGCTTAGGATATTGTATCTTATATGGGACAAATAAAATGAAGAAGCCGAAAATATCCCAAAAATTTAACTTAACTTTTTGGCTTGTTATAGCCGAAGATTTAGAATTGAGCCAACAGTTTGAGGAAAGAGGGAATGAAAGGCAGAAGAAGGCTCTTAAGCAAGCTCAAAGATATTTGAAGTGGTTAGATATACAGAAGAAAGAGGATAGGGAATATTTTGAGGAACAGCTTAAGAAAAGAATAAGACGAAAGAAGCCAAAGAAAGGAAGGAAAAGATGAGTAAAAAGGAGACGATAAAATGAAAAATGTTACTATTTTAATAATACTAATTTACATCTTAATAACATCGGGACAATGGACATTTATGAGAGTTTATGTTGACCCAGAAAGATATTGGATTGATGATGAGAAGAGACGAGTAAATCTTGTAGAAGTGTTTGAAAGACAAGAAGAAGTTTTCAAGAATACAGTTGAATTTTTTAAAGGATATAAGATTAAATAAAGGAAATAGAAAAATGTTAGGATATAAATGTCCCGATTGTGGAGCTATCAAATTTCCTGATGGCAGAGGATGTCAGTGTGGAGCAAGTTATTCTTCCTTGAAAGTAATTAGATTGAAGAATACTTTAAGACCAGAAGAAGATAAAGAATATTATGGAAGAGGAGAGAAGTAATTATGAGTAAAATGTATAATGGTTTAAGAATCAATGTCTGGAAATTAGGAGATGCTGGAGGATATAATTTACAAGTTGTAGAAATATGTACTGTAATGATGGAATTAGTATTGGGACTAGGGCAACCATACAAAAGTGCATTTAAGGAAGCTGAAAGATTAGCCATTGCTATAGATGCGGAGTTAAATGTAAATAGTGCTACTGTAAGAAAATCTACAAGTGCAGAATACAAGGAGTAAATAAAGTGCGAGCAGTCAGAATTGAAAAAAATAAAGATGGAACTTATAGTGCTTATATCTATAGTCATTGTATCTATACTGGGACTTATGAAGATTGTATTAGAGAATTAAGTTATCGCAATGAATTTATTTAAAAGGAGATATAAAATGAAAAAATTATTTCTAGCAAAACAGGTACACTCTTGCTTTGCTTCGTGTTCTTCTGGTGATGTCTTCCTTTATAGAAGAGTAAAGAGCGAAAAAGAAGTTGACACTAACGAGGTTAAAGAAGTTGCCGAAGATAGATTTGTTAAGATATTTTACTTAGAGGAAGATAAAACTTTTTATGACAAGGCTCTTACTTCTGGTTACTTTGTAGGAAATAGTTATGAAGGTACACAAGAGTTTAAGAATTTAGTCAATAAGTATGTTAAGGCTGGCTGGACTACAAAAATGCCGAGAGAAATAAGAGCATACCACAAACAAGACACGAAGAAATATTACCAAGCAAGAAAAACTGAGGGCTATGTTTTATACAAACCTTTTGAAAAGTTAAGACCTAAAGATTATAGGGGTGGCTTTTCAGATAAAGTTGTTAACCACGAGCACTTTAAGTCTTATATAAAAGCATTTGTATTTGGTTACATTGGACATAGTGTCAGGAAATCTTTATTGGATAGGTATATTGAAAATAAATTTCTTTCTTTAAAACCAAAAGTGGTTGTCAATTTGGTAGATTTGTTAGTCGACTGGTTAACTTCTACAGATGGGCGACATTTTGGCGATGAATTAGATAGCTCTTCTTTTAAAGAGCAAAAAATAAAAGTTGATGGACACATAAACGAAATGCTTAATTTAGCGTACTTATGGAGTAAAAAAGAACATATTGGTACTTTGGCTTCTACAAGTCAATTAAGAAAAAAACATAGTCAAGATTTAATATAAAAGAGGAAAACTAAAATGTCTTACAATATGACACTGGTAAACGATGCCCTCAAAAAGGCCGAGCAGTTTGAGAAAGCGGGAAATACCAAAAAAAGGGATTACTGGTTTGCTTTTGCAGAACGGGCAGAAAAGGCATACAAGAAACTTCAAGAGAACAAGCTAAACACCTAACCGATCTTACTATATCAGTTACTATATAGAGCATATATAATATATAACAATATTACGATTTCTGCTATATTTTGTTGAAGATTGGCATAACTTTTTTGATGGCTTAAAGATATGGAAATAAAATTGGCGATTTTAGGAACTGGACTTACTTCAAATTGTAACTAATCTATATTCTATAGCAATTCTATATCGTGTAGTAAGTAAATATAATTCTTTAGTGCGATTAGACTTATGGAAGTGAAAATGTTGAATTGCTTGAAAGATATTGCGAAAAGTGACAAAAGTTGAAAATGCGATTTAGAAAAATAACTTAAAATAGAACTTGACAAATCAAAGGTTTTGTGGTATACTTATAGTGAAACTTGGAAAGGAGATTTAAGATGATAGACAAAACCCAAGACTTTAAGGAACTGATAGAAAAGGGTACTGTTGAACAAATACAAGAGTTTCTATTAAAGGATTTTCACAGTATTAAACATACAGAGTCTTTTGCGGCATTGCTTTATCGCTTAAAAGATGAGCAATGGTTAAGAAATCAAGTTGTCCGAAAGATAGATAAAATCCAACAAGATTTATATGGTTTAAAAAATTCTCTAATTGAACCTAGAGAAAAGAGGTAAATAAAATGACCCAATCCGAAATGCTCAAGAAAATACAGGACTCAAACGGCAGGATAATGAACATCGTCTTTGTCAAGAAGGACGGGACTCGGCGCAGTATGAACTGTCGGCTCGGAGTTAAGAAGGGCGTTACTGGGAAGGGGCTGAGATACTATCCCATACTTAAGGGACTGCTCACCGTTTTTGATATGGGCAAAAATAATTTTAGAACTGTGAACTTGAAAACTATTGAGCGGGTAAAAATTGCTGGAAAGGAATATTGAAATGAAAAAATATATTTGTATTGGGGGAAGAGTTATCTGCTTTGATGGCAATACCCACTATATTTCACCTCGTAAATTAGCAGAATTAAATGGAGTTAATCCAACCGAATGTTATTTTGCATCAGATAATCACTCACCCGTATTGCTTGGATTAAGACGTAAAGAATTTAGAGTTTTACTACCAACTCATGGGCTTTATAGAAGACCTCATTAACTATACTCAAAAAAACTTGATGGGAAAAGGAAGGGATAATAAAATGAGCATAGGTGATTTATTCTATCACATAAATCAGGAACAGAGAGCGGAGGAAATGCTAAAGACGGGCAGGTGTATTGACTGTGAGTGTGATTTGAACGATGACTGCTATTGCCCTGCTTGCGGGCAATATAAGGTTGAGGAAATGAGACCGAGAAAAAGTTGGGAGAAATAAGATGAGAAAGAAACAATTAATAACAGAAGTATTAAATGATATACGAAAAAATATTGATGATTATGAAGGTTTGCTTTTTGATTTAGCAAGCGTGGGATTACAAAAATGGACAAAAGATAAATTAAGAAGTTTTCTATACAATAAGGAGAAAACAAAATGACTCACAATGAAAAGGTTAGAAGAATAAAAAAGTATTTTATGGACTTCTTTTTTAATGAGACTTTTGAAGGATATAATGCAGATACTATAGACAGCAAAAAACACTTTGGAATAAATGCTTTATGTGAAGACTATGCCGAAAAAGTTTTATCTCAACTCAATGCTATTTATAAGCCGAGGATTGATGAGAAAGGAATAAAGAAAATAGCGAAGATAATTCACGATACAAATTTTATTTATACAAAAATAGTTGCTGGAAATGTTATTGAGACTATAAATAATCTAAAACTTGCTAAAGCTATTGCCAAAAAAGCAAGACAAATAATAACTTTTGGAGGATAGAATGTATTACTACCTAACAGACCAAGAACTGAGGACTTTGGAAACCGAACTTGCCAAAATGAAAAATGCTATCAGGGGACTGGAATTTCTGGATGGCGAGGCGAGATTTAGGAACCTATCTTCGGAAGAAAGACAGGAATATGCCAATAGGAAAAGACCCTGTATAGTCTGCAATGGGAATATAGTTATGCACAGCAATAGG
>Ga0209991_10000722_pt1 | contig 14752 bp, 14 predicted proteins | sample ChitaG_FD_183167 | JGI IMG/M metagenome (GOLD analysis project Ga0209991, IMG submission 183167) | Deep subsurface microbial communities from South Pacific Ocean to uncover new lineages of life (NeLLi) - Chile_00310 metaG (SPAdes)... | ecosystem: Environmental > Aquatic > Marine > Oceanic >...
CCCAGGCCTCTTCGGCGGCTCTTCGTCTCTGTGGAGGGAGAAGAATTGGTCATCAAAAAAGAAGGAGTCGAGTGAAAAAGACAAAGAACGGAAGGCGGATGAGGAGCTGGCTGGATGAGCGGCTTGGCCTGTCCACCGTGACTCAGTTCCTGAGAAACAAATCCATCCCCCAGCACAAGCACACCATCTGGTCCTACACGGGGAGTGCCGTTCTTCTCTTCTTTGTCATCCAGGTTTTGACCGGCTTTATATTGATTTTTTACTATAAACCCATCCTCGAAGAAGCCAATGCCAGTGTGGCCCGGATAATGACCGAAGTCCCCCTGGGTTGGATACTCCGGTCTGTCCACAGCTGGTCGGCCACATTTATGATCGCTTTCATCTTTGTTCATCTCCTCAGTATCTGGATCAACAAGGCCTACCGCCGTCCTCGTGAGATGACCTGGATGACCGGCGTTCTGCTTCTTTTCTGTTCCCTGATGTTTGGGTTTACAGGATATCTTCTTCCTTGGGATGATCTTTCGTTTTCGGCGACTAAAGTCGGGACCGACATCCCAAGAGCCATTCCCATCGTTGGAGAGTGGATGACAAAACTGCTCCGCGGCGGCGAAGATGTGACAGGGGATACACTGACCCGTTTTTTCGGGATTCATGTCTGCATCCTCCCCATTTTTCTCCTTGTTCTCCTGGCGGTGCATGTCTATCTCATCCAGAAACTGGGGATGAGTATTCCTCTGGAGGCGGAAAAATCTCAAAAAAAGCTAAAGGAAATTCCGTTCTGGCCGAATTTTGTCTACAGGGAGGCCATTTTGTGGCTGATCCTTTTTGGCGTTTGCCTCACAGCGGCCATCTTTTTTCCGCCTTCGCTGGATAAGGCGGCCGATTTGATGGCTCCGGCACCGGAAGGAATCAAGCCCGAATGGTACTTTTTGTTCCTCTTCCAGACATTGAAGATATTTCCGGCTAAGCTCCTTTTTATAAGCGGCGAAACAACGGCGGTTTTTCTCATCCTTTTTGGAATCATCCTGTTCTTCTTTTTGCCCGTGATCGACAATAAACCGGATGAAAGGAAAGGGAAAATTGTGAAAGCATCTGCGTTTCTTTTCATCCTGTATATGGTGATCATGTCTATATGGAGTCTGATGTGAAGAAGAGAGTCGCCGTTCCCCTGTTTGCGATTTTTCTGCTGGCATTCGTCTTTTCTATTGGGCAGGCAGAGGTTATAGCTGGCCGGGAGATCCCCTTTCTTCAGCAGAGCCAGGGGGATCAAGAAAAGAATGAGACTGAAACGATCGTACCGGCACCCGAAGATATCAAACAGGCCACGGCCCTTTACGTTTTTTTAGGATGGATATGGCTGTCCATAGGTGTTCTCATATTTTTTCTCCGCCTGAAAATCAAGGAAGTCGACAGGCTACATGGCCTCGGCTATTTCTCAGAAGATAAAGATTAGAAGGATTATTTTACTTGATGAGATCTAAAGAGGTGGAAGCGCTCCACTCGGATTTTTAACGCCGCCACACCACCCATCCATTTAAGGCTGCAGGTTTTTTCCCCCTAAAAAGGTGGCACTTCCGTACCTTTTCTCAATGCACTACATGTATTCTCTCAAGAAGATGCGTACCACTTTTCTTAATCCATCCCGTGCTCAAACATACTCAGTGGCCGACACAGTCGGCTTCCCTCGATGAACAACTCGGTAAGGCTAAATCCTCGGATGTCGCTTTTTCCATCATCTTCAGATCTCATCATAAAAAAACATGTCTTTATTGTAACCAAAATTGTGGGGGTGTGCGAATTTTTCCTTTTTTCTTCGTCTTATGTTATGGAAGCATGGTTTTACACGAGAAAAAAATCAGGTCAACCTCATCCGTTAAGGTCCAGGAGGGGCATCGGTCTCGGCTCAGAGAGAAATTTTTAAATGCAGGCCTAGAAGGATTTTTAAATTACGAAATCATCGAACTCCTCCTGACCCTAGGAACTCCCAGGAAGGATTGCAAGCAACCCGCCAAAGATGCCTTAAAAAAGTTTAGGACATTGAGGGGAGTCCTGGAGGCTCCTGCCGAGCAGCTCATGGAGATCAAAAGCATCGGGACGCAAAATGTCTTTGGGCTCAAGCTCATTCAAGAGGTGTCGAGGAGGTTCCTCAAAGAAAAGATGCTAGCCCGGGCCTACTGTCGTTCGTCAAAAGAGGTTTTTGACTATCTTTATCATTCGCTCCGGGATTCCAAAATAGAAAAGTTTAAGGCGCTCTTTCTGGATGCAAAAAACCAAATTTTGGAGGAAAAAACTATATTTGAGGGGACGGTTGACTCTAGTGCCGTCTACCCCCGGGAGATCATTAAAGAGGCTCTGAGGCGCGACGCCTCTTCGCTGATTTTTGTGCACAATCATCCATCGGGAGATCCCACTCCGTCAGAAAGCGATAAGGAAATCACTGCCGAGCTGGTTTTTGCTGCCAATGTCGTACAGATTAGAGTTCTCGATCACCTCATCATCGGGAACAATCGCTATTTCAGTTTTGCCGATAGTGGGCTGCTTGGCGAGTACGAGACGGCTTTTCAATTCAAAACAAAATGATTCTATATAAATTGGGGACAGTCCCTATTTTGTCCAGAAAAAATGGGGACTGTCCCCAATTTATATATATTTGTAATTCCTATCTCTGGAGGATAGAATTAAAAAAAGGAGGTGCCCCATGCCTGATGATCAAGACATTGCGAGTAAATTCCAGATTAAACCGATCGACGAGATTGCGGCCAAACTGGGAATAGCCGCCGATAATTTAGAGAAATATGGGTTGTACAAAGCCAAACTATCTCCAGAAAAAATAGAAAATTTGAAGGGCGAGAGAGGAAAATTGATCTTGGTTACCGCCATGAGCCCGACACCGGCCGGTGAGGGGAAAACGACAACATCCATTGGTCTGGCTGATGCTTTTATCAGGCTGGGGAAAAAGGCGACAGCTGCTCTGAGGGAGCCGTCACTAGGTCCTGTCTTTGGGATGAAAGGGGGCGCAACCGGAGGCGGGTACGCTCAAATCATGCCAAGAGAAGAGATCAACCTCCATTTTACAGGCGACATCCATGCCATAACAGCGGCCCACAATCTCCTCTCTGCCATTGTGGACAACAAGCTTCATTTTGGCGGATCCTGCGGCCTTCTCGACTGCCGCCGCGTGACGTGGAAGAGGGTCCTGGATATGGATGACCGCGTGTTACGAGAAGTGGTTGTGGGGATCGGTGGACCGCTTCGCGGCATCGCTCGGGAGACGGGATTTGACATCACGGCTGCTTCAGAAGTCATGGCTATTTTGTGCCTGGCAGACAATGCCCAGGATTTAAAGGAGAGATTGGGAAATATTTTGGTGGGATATTCTCCCGACAATGCTCCCGTCTTTGCCAGGGAGCTTAAAGTTCAAGGGGCCATGGCCGCGCTTCTCAAAGAGGCCCTCAAACCAAACCTCGTTCAAACCCTTGAGGGAACACCCGTTTTTGTCCACGGCGGACCATTCGCCAATATCGCTCACGGCACAAACTCCATCATTGCCACACGATTGGCCTTGAGAACTGCCGACTACGTAGTGACAGAAACCGGATTCGGTTCCGACCTGGGTGCGGAAAAATATTTTGATATCGTTGTCCGGGGCGAAAGTATACCACCTCCGGATGTCTGTGTACTGGTGGGAACGATTCGTGCCTTGAAGTTTCACGGAGGAGTTCGCAAGGACGAATTGGAACTGGAAAATATTGCTGCCCTGAAGAAGGGATTTGTTAACCTGGAAAAACACATCGATAACCTCAGGTTTTTTGGTGTTCCTTTCGTGGTGGCCCTGAACAAGTTCCCTTCAGATACAGAGGCAGAGATTGAACAATTTATGACGTTGTGTGAGAGAGCAAAAGTCAGAGTGGCCCTGAGTGATGTCTATGGCCGCGGAGGAGAGGGGGGAGAAGAGCTGGCCCACCAGCTGATCGAAGCCATGGAGAAGGACGAGCACCATTTTCAATATCTGTATCCTCTAGACATGCCCCTGATAGAGAAAATTGAGACCGTAGCCAAGAAAATCTATGGAGCTTCCGGTGTGGCGATGGAAGGAAAAACAAGACGGAAAATCCGGAGGATGGAAAAGGGCGGATTTGGCCATCTTCCTGTCTGCATCGCAAAAACTCAGTATTCTCTCTCCGATGATGACCAGGCTCTGGGAAGGCCTGAAGATTTTACCCTTATCGTAACAGACGCCTCTCTCAGTTCAGGTGCAGGCTTTGTGGTCGTTTACTGTGGGGATATCATGACCATGCCGGGACTTCCGAAAATCCCGTCTGCCGAGAAGATCGACATCACAAAAGATGGTGAAATCACCGGGCTTTCATAAAACATTTACAGCCAATTTCAATTGTGATACAAATGAATTGATCTTAATTTTTTATATTTTATAACGAGGGAATTATACATGTGTGAACTCAGAGATGTTTTTGTCGTCGGGGCTGCCCGTACAGCCACCGGCAATTTTTTAGGGACATTAAAAGGCTTCAAAGCCTCTGATCTTGGAGGATTTGCGATCAAAGAAGCCGTCAAGAGAGCCACGGTGGCCGGTGAAGATATTGATGAAGTCATAATGGGCAATGTCGTATCTGCAGGCGGCGGACAGGCTCCGGCCAAGCAGGCGTCCATCAAAGGCGGTTTGCCACCAACGGTCAGCTGCTTTGCCGTCAACAAAGTCTGCGGTTCAGGTTTAAAAGCCGTCCATCTGGCGGCTCAGGCGATCTGGCTGGAGGAGAAAGAGATTGTTGTGGCCGGCGGCATGGAAAGCATGAGTCAAGCTCCCCATCTTGCCTGGGGTGTTCGTGAGGGCATTAAGTTTGGCGACCTGAAGTTAGAGGACTCAATGATCCTGGACGGCCTTTGGTGTGCTTTTGATGATTACCACATGGGCCAAACGGGCGAGGTCATTGCCGAAAAATTCGGAGCCTCGCGAGAAGAGCAGGATGCCTATGCCGTCAGCAGCCATCAAAAAGCCCTCCATGCTATCGAAAAGGGATATCTCAAGAATGAAATCGTTCCGGTGGAAGTTCCCCAAAAAAAGGGCGATTCTCTCGTTTTTTCTGTGGATGAAGGCCCTCGGAAAGATGCCACACTGGAAAAATTAGCAAAACTTCGCCCCGCTTTCAAAAAAGATGGGACAGTTACGGCCGGAAATGCGTCTAGTTTAAATGACGGGGCTGCGGCCTTGGTTTTGGCTTCGGCCGATGCCGTCAAAGACAAGGATTTAAAACCGATGGTCAGAATTTTAGCCACAACCACCAATCCTGTCGAGCCGCACATGGCGATGTACGCACCCAAAGGAGCAATCGAGAAGCTTCTCAAGAATGTCGGGTGGACGGTTGCGGATGTTGACCTTTTTGAGATTAACGAAGCCTTTTCATCTCAACTGGTGGTTTTGATCAAAGAGCTCGGCCTCGACAGAGATAAAGTCAATGTGCATGGCGGCGCTGTCTCTCTCGGCCATCCGATAGGTGCAACTGGGGCAAGAATCCTTACCACATTGATCTACGGATTAAAGCACAGGGGGCTTAAGAAGGGCATCGCCTCTCTCTGCCTTGGTGGAGGAGATGCCGTGGCCATGGCTGTGGACATCGTGGATTGAGGAGAAATTATGGATATCAAGAAAATAGGCATTGTGGGATCAGGAGCCATGGGGGCCGGCATTGCTCAGACGGCGGCCTCGAAGGGTTTTAAAGTTGTTTTGAATGATATCGGCACGGAATATCTTGAGCAGGCCGTAAAAAAAATCGACAAGAGCCTTTCCAAACTCATTGAGAAAGGGAAGATCGAGGAGGACAAAGGCACAATCCTGGGCCGCATCCAGACTACTTCTGACATAGAAAGAATGAAGGACACAGATTTTGTGATCGAAGCCGTCTATGAGGATTATGAGGTCAAAAAGGACGTTTTGCAGAAGCTGGACAAAATTCTTCCTCCACAGATTCTTTTGGCCACAAATACCTCATCCATTTCTATCACAAGGCTGGGTGCTCTGACCAGCCGGGCCTCTCAGTTCATGGGGATGCATTTTATGAATCCGGTCCCTTTGATGGTTTTGGTGGAGTTGATTAGAGGCATCGCTACGAGCCAGGACACGTATGATGCCGTCAAAACCCTCACCGAGAAAATGGGGAAGACCCCGGTAGAAGCCAACGATTATCCAGGATTCATTTCCAACCGCATCCTTATTCCCATGATCAACGAGGCCGTCTTTGCTCTTATGGAAGGCGTGGGCACAGCCGAAGCCATCGACAATGTTATGAAACTGGGAATGAATCATCCCATGGGGCCCTTGGCCCTTGGGGATCTCATCGGTCTGGATGTCTGTCTGAATATCATGGAGGTTCTCTATGAAGGATTTAAAGACAGCAAATACAGGCCCTGTCCCCTGCTGAAAAAGATGGTCGATGCCGGATATCTCGGGAGAAAGACAGGCAGAGGATTTTACGACTACAGCTCATAATTATAAGGAGAAAGCAATGAATAACGAAGACATCGAAGCAAAACTAAATGCAAAAGGTAGAGCGATTGAATCGGCTCTCAATCAAATAGAAAAACAGTTCGGCAAGGGTGCCATCATGAAAATGGGACAGAAAAATGCGGCCGACCAAGTGCCGGCCATTCCAACCGGATCTGTTGCGTTTGATCTCGCCCTGGGAATTGGAGGTTTCCCCCGGGGTCGTGTGGTCGAAATCTTTGGTCCGGAAGCCACTGGAAAAACAACGCTGGCCGTTCATGTCATTGCAGAAGCTCAAAAACAGGGTGGTCAGGCCGCTTTTATAGATGCCGAGCACGCCATGGATCCCAAATACGTGGCAAGTATCGGAGTCAATATCGATGACCTCCTCATTTCTCAGCCGGATTATGGTGAGCAGGCCTTGGAAATTGCCGAAGTTCTTGTGCGCAGTGGGGCCGTTGATGTCATCGTTGTCGATTCTGTGGCGGCTCTTGTTCCCAAGGCCGAGTTGGAGGGGGAAATGGGCGATGCGCACATGGGGCTTCAAGCCCGGCTTATGTCTCAGGCGTTGAGGAAACTGACGGCCATTGTCGCCCGGTCTAAAACTTGCTTTATTTTTGTTAACCAATTACGAGAGAAAATCGGATTTTTTCTGGGCAATCCCGAGACGACAACGGGAGGGCGTGCTCTTAAGTTCTATACCTCTTTGAGAGTCGATGTGCGGAGAATTGCCACGTTAAAAGATGGCGAACAAGTCATAGGCAATAGGGTCAAAGTTAAGATCGTGAAAAACAAGATGGCGCCCCCCTTCCGCACTGCTCAGTTCGATATTATCTACGGAGAGGGGATCTCCAAAGAGGGAGATTTGATCGACTGCGGTGTGGAATACGGGCTTATCGAAAAGGCCGGAACCTGGTACTCCTATAAGGGAGAGAGATTGGGTCAAGGGCGGGAGAATGTCAAAAAACTCCTCAAGGAAAATCCTGAGATTGCCGATGAGCTCAATGTGGAAGTCCGAAAAAAAGCGGGACTCATTCCTCAGGAAAAACCTGTTGAAGACGAGAAAAAAGAATAGCGCTGCCCAAACACGCTGATCAAGCGTGGAGGAAAAATGCGAAAGAAAGGCTCTAAAAATCTATTTGTTTCAATTTTTTTGTTTTTGGCTGTAAGCCTTACGACCAACGTTTTAATTCATGGCGAGAACCCTTCCGATCCCCGAACAAAAGAGGTCGATAAGATTTTTGCCAGCTGGGACAAACTCGATTCCCCCGGATGTACCCTAGGAATTATCCAGGAGGGGCGTTTCATTTAAAAGCGGGGCTACGGGATGGCCAATCTGGAATATGGCATTCCCCTGACGTCCCAGTCGGTGTTCCGTATCGGTTCGACATCCAAGCAGTTTACGGCCATGTGCATTGTCCTGCTTGAGGAAGAAGGCAAAATTTCCTTGGATGACAACCTCAAAAAGTACTTTCAGGAAATGCCCGACTATGCCGAATCCATCACTATCAGACAGCTTCTTCACCACACGAGTGGAGTGAGAGACTACTTGACTTTGATGAGCCTTGCGGGAGCCAGAGGAGATGATTTTTATACCGATCCGGAAGTCATTGACATGATTGCCCGGCAGAAAGAGCTGAACTTTGTTCCTGGGGATGAGTTCCTCTACAGCAATTCCGGGTATTTTCTCCTGGCTGAGATTATCAAAAGAGTGACCGGAGATTCCATGCGGGCGTACGCCGAAGATAAGATATTTAAACCTCTGGGGATGACCCATACTCATTTTCATGATGATTTTACTCAAATTGTGAAAAGCCGTGCCTCCGGCTATGGACGGAAGAAAGGAGGAGATTTTTGGATCAATATGACCACACTGGGAATGATTGGAGATGGGGGCGTGTTCACTTCGGTTGACGATCTGCTTCTCTGGGATCAGAATTTTTATGACAATAAACTGGGTAAAGCCGACAAGAAATTGATAGATAAAGTATTGACCCCCGGAGTTCTCAACAGCGGTGAAAAACTCGACTATGCCTTTGGGCCATGAAACACTCAATGCAGAACAATTGAGGGCCTATACCGGAGACTACTACAGTGAGGAACTGGACGTGACCTACCGCATCTTTCTCAAAGAGGGCAAGCTGCATTTGCAGCAAAAGAACCCACACAGGCCCTATCCCGGAGGGATTCTCCTACAGCAGCGAAAAGACAGATATAATGTAGGAAAGCTTATCCTGAACTTTGACCGTGAGGACAGAAACAAAGTGACGTCTTTTACCGTAAATGCGGGCCGCGTGAAGAATATCCGGTTTGTAAAAAAAATGAATCGTGATAGAACTCAAACGATATAAATTGTTGAGGAGGGCCACATGAAGGCCAAATGGATTGTCGGATTGGTTTTTCTCGGACTGCTCGTCATTCTCCTTTTCCAAAACCAACAGGCTGTTACTTATCGTGTTTTTTTCTGGGAGATCAGCATCTCTCAAGTTCTGCTCGTGCCCGTCGTTCTCCTGATTGGATTTCTCTTTGGCTTAGCAGTCAGATTAAAAAAGAAGTCCAGGACAAAGATTCCTCTCGAGCAGGAAGAGGACGACAAGTTCGAAGAGATCGAATGAAACCGGCCGGTTAGAGAATAAAGCCAAAAATGAGAAAGAGGCCTAAGGCCAACCCTCCCGCAATCAGCGCATAGGGAAGCTGGGTACGTACATGGTCGATGTGGTCGGTTGCCGAAGCCATGGAAGAGATGATGGTGGTGTCTGAAATGGGGGAGCAGTGGTCTCCGAAAACCCCGCCTCCCAGCACCGTGGCGATCACCAGTCCGGGATTGAGTCCGATGAGGGTGATCATAGGCACGGCGATGGGAATCATGATGGCGAACGTTCCCCAGGATGTGCCTGTGGAAAAGGCAATAAAACAGGACACAAGAAACAACACTGCCGGGATAATCCCGGTGGGAAGAGTGGATTTGGCCGCCTGGGCCACAAAGAGTCCTGTGCCCAGAGCCTCACACGTGTCCCCTATGGCAAAGGCGAGGATCATCAGGCTGGCCAGAGGGATGAGACCACCGACACCTTTCATGAAAATATCTGTGATCTCCTTTGTACGCATAATGTTTTGTGCCCGGTAGGCGATAGCCCCAACGGCCAATCCGGCGATAACCGACCAGAGCACTGAAAGGGAGCCAGATCCTTCCATGATGTTTCCCTTTCCCGTGATGAGCAGGACCACAGGCATCATGGTCACCATGACACCTACCGGGAGGATCATGTTGATGGCCCGGGGAGGAATGCCTTTCTTTTCATCCATCATCACAACACTCTCGGAGATCAGAGGCTCGGCGCCGTCACGGAGGAGCTTGCCTTCTTCGAGAACTCTTTTTTCGGCCTTGCGCATGGGCCCGATGTCTTTTCCTGTCAGCACGACCACAAGGACGATCAGCAGGGCGATAATGGCATAAAAATTAAAAGGCATCGAGGACACCAGCATCCGTACGGGATTTTCTACACCCTGTGTAGCCAGGAGCCCGATGACAAATGCGCCCCAGGCATTGAGGGGAATGAGGACACATTTAGGCGCGGATGTCGAATCAAGGATATAACTCAGTTTTTCCCGGGACACTTTGAGCTTGTCAAAAATTGGTCTGGAAACCGCACCGGAGACAAGCACACAGATGCTGGACTCAATAAAAATGACAAATCCCAGCAGCCAGGCGAGAAGTCCGGCTGATTTCCTGGTCTTGACCAACCCCTTCCCTGTCATCCAGTTAACAAATCCCTTCATGCCTCCCGAATACTGGGTGAAGGTGATGATGGCGCCGATCATTGCAGAGAACAGCACGACCCTGGTGTTGTCGGCATCCTGGAACACCGAGACGAGTGCATTGACGGTTTGGATCAGCCCGGTCAAGGGATTCCAGTTGTGGATAATGGTCCAGCCCAGCCAGATCCCCAATGTGAGGGAGATGTAGACATGTTTTGTCTTGATGGCCAGAAAGATGGCCAGGAGCGGGGGAAGGATGGACAGCCAGCCGTATGTTTCCATAGCGAACGCGAAGGGAGATATATCACTGAGAACGGGACATGTCAAATTGGTAAAGATGTTTCAATTTAGTGAGTCTCAGGAAATATCTGTCGATAATTGTATGGAAAATAATTGGCTCTCTGGTAGATCTGGGGGATATCCTTGAGGATTTCAGGCCCCATCTGTGCTGGTTCAGAGCGGTGTCTTCCAGCACGGTTGGTTGATTTTAAGAGAGCCTGAATGCCAATAAATTATGAAAGTAAGTTCTTCAGATAGCGGGCGGTGTGGGAGGTTTTGGATTGGATGATCTCTTCCGGAGTCCCCAAAGCCACAATCTGTCCACCTCGTTCTCCTCCTTCGGGGCCGAGGTCGATGATGTGGTCGGCACATTTGATCATGTCCAGGTTGTGTTCGATGACGACAACGGTGTGTCCTTCTTCCACTAGTGTCTGGAAAGTATTGAGGAGAACCCGAACGTCGTCCTGGTGGAGTCCGATTGTGGGTTCGTCAAAAAGATAGAGTATTTTTTCCTTTCTCTTGTGGACGAGGTTGTAGGCGAGTTTTATCCTCTGGAGTTCTCCTCCGGAAAGTGTGGTCGTGGGCTGTCCGAGCTTGACGTAGTCCAAACCCACATCCATAAGGGGGGAGAGCTTTTTCTGGATTTTTGGGATCTCGGTAAAAAAATCGCAGGCTTCCTCTATGCTCATCTGGAGGATGTCGTCGATATTTTTCTCTTTGTACTTAATTTCGAGGATGTCCTTCTGGAACCTCTTTCCCTTGCAGTCTTCACAGGTGAGAATGACATCAGAAAGAAACTGCATCTCCACAATCTGAATGCCGGCCCCCTTGCATTCCTCACATCTGCCTCCCGCCGTGTTAAACGAGAAATACCCCGGTTTAAAACCCAGGGATCTGGCTTCTCGAGTCCGGCTGAAAATGTCGCGAATGTCGTCCATAGCCTTGGTGTAGGTGGCTGGAATAGACCGGGGGGAGGTGCTGATGGGCGCCTGATCGACCATGATAATTTTATCGATAATGTCTTTCCCTCCGATGTCCTGATATCCATCCGTTCGCTCTCCCTTCCATCCGCGGTAGAGAACATCGTCGAGAAGAGTGCTCTTCCCCGAACCTGAAACGCCTGTGATGCAGGTGAATATGTTCACAGGGATTTTGACGTCCAGGTTTTTGAGATTGTGTTTGTGCGCGTTTGTGATGGTGATGAATCTTTTGGATGTTCGTCTCTTTTCGGGGACCTTGATTTTTTCCTCACCACGCATGTACCGGGCCGTGAGCGTATGCGAAGATTTGAGGAATGTGTCCATGGGACCCGCATACATCACTTCCCCGCCAAATCGTCCGGCCTTCGGGCCGAGATCGATCAAAAACTCCGCCGAACGAATGATCTCGGGATCGTGCTCGACCACGACGACGGTGTTGCCGATGTCTTTGAGGGACTTGAGAATTTCGATCAATCGGTGATTGTCCCGGGGATGGAGACCGATGCTGGGCTCGTCGAGAACAAACAGGGTGCTTACAAGAGATGTACTCAAGGCGGCGGCCAGGTTGATCCGCTGGGCTTCGCCTCCGCTCAGGGTGAAGGTGATCCTGTCCAGAGTGATGTATTCCAGTCCCACTTCCAGGAGAAATTTTAATCTATTTTTGATCTCAAGGATCAGGCGCTCGGCGACCTGTTTTTGGAAGGGAGAGAGAACCAGGCTGTTGAGAAAAGAATAGGCCTCTTTGACCGTTTTGTGAACGAATTGTCCGATGTTGGTGCTGTCGATCTGGACGTTCAGGGCTTTTTTGTTCAGCCGCAGCTGGTGGCATTCCGGGCAGGGGATGTACTTCCTATAGCGGGAGATAAAGACCCGGACCTGCACCTTGTATTTTTTGCGCTGCAGCCTGTCGAAAAACCCTTGAACTCCTTTGTAGCGCCCCTCTCCCGTGAAGACAAAACGCTTCCATTCCTTTTTCAAATCTTTGTAGGGAACATCAGTCGGGATCTCTCTACTTTGGGCTTCAGTGATGAGCCGTCGCAGGCGGTGCCGGGACACGCCTTTGCTCCAGGGTTGCACCGCTCCCTCTTCGATGGATTTATTTTGATCGGGAATAATTTTGTCCTCATCGATAACGGCTAGGTCTCCAAAGCCATGGCAGAGAGGACAGGCCCCCTGCGGGCTGTTGAAGGAAAAGAGATTGGGGACGGGCTCTTCATAGATCAAGTCACATGCTTTGCATTCCAGCTTGTCGGAATAGATGATTTCCCCATGACCCTCGCTTTGGATTTTGACTTTTCCCCCGCCTTTTTTTAATCCGAGTTCGAGAGAATCCACGAGACGCTCTCTTTCCTCGGGATCTATTAACATCCGGTCAACGAAAACATTGATGGACTCTTTATCTTTGAGTTCGGCTTTGTCGAGATCAACCACGCGGTCCTCCTGGATGATCCGGTGGAATCCATCTTTTTTCAGGTCATCCCATCCGTTTTCTATGGGTCTGGAAAAAGAGATGAGGATTTTTGAGCGAGGGGGAAGCTTAAGGAGCTCTTCAACGATGGCATCGATGGTGTCGCGGATAACCGGGTTTCCGCATGTGCTGCAGTGAATGGTGCCGATCCGGGCATAGAGGATTCTGGCAAAATCATGGATCTCGGTGACGGTGGCTACGGTCGAGCGGGGATTTTTTGTCACGGCTTTCTGCTGGATGGCGATGGCTGGAGTGATCCCTTCGATGAGATCGGAGTCGGGCTTCTCCATGCGCTCCAAAAACTGGCGGGCATAGGAGGAAAGGGACTCGATAAAGCGGCGCTGTCCTTCGGCATAGAGCGTGTCAAAGGCGAGTGAGGATTTCCCTGAGCCCGAGACACCGGTTATGATGACCTGTTTGTTTAAAGGAATATCGAGATCGATATTTTTCAGGTTGTGAACCCTGATGCCGCGGAGCTTGATAACTTCGTCCATTGTTTTTAATTTTCTATTATAAGAGAAATAGAGGAGACAGGCTACAAGAATTGGGGACAGTCCCCATTTTCTACCGCTTCCAGAAAATGGGGACTGTCCCCAATTTTTGAAACTTGATATAATGAGTACGTTTTTGAATGAAATTTTTTCTTGTCCTTCCCATCGCCCTGGCTCTGGCCATGGATGCATTTGCCGTTTCTGTGGGTCTCAGTGTCAATCGAAAAGGGCTTTCACGAAATCAGGTTTTCCGGCTGGCCTCTGGCTTTGGCCTTTTTCAGTTTCTAATGCCTATTCTTGGCTGGCTTGCCGGGCAGACCATTATAGAATCTATTAAAACTGTTGATCACTGGGTGGCCTTCGGGCTCCTGGCTGTTATCGGGGCCAAGATGATCTATGAGTCCTTTAAGTCCGAGACAAAAAATTCGAATCGGGACAGAGATCCGACAAAAGGATTTGTTCTCCTTATACTTTCGGTGGCCACGAGCATCGATGCGTTGGCCGTGGGTCTCAGTTTTGCCGCCCTTAATTGGCCTGTCCTTGTTCCTTCTCTGATAATTGGAATTGTGGCGTTTATAATGACGGTTGTCGGCACAAGAATCGGCCCCCTTTTTGGACGGTTGGTGGGCAAGAGGGCCGAGCTTTTCGGAGGATGTGTTTTGATTTTGATCGGGATTAAAATTCTGATCGATCACCTCTAGAGGTCCACCCTGAATCCTCCAAAGATGGAAAAACCAGGGGCTCCGTATCCTTTGACGGTTTCATAATCCACATTGAAGATATTTTCGAGCCGGAGAAAGATTTGCGTTGAGGAGAGGACATAATAGGAGACCGTGCTGTTGACAAGAGTATAGGACGGCATGGTAACCCTTTCCGAAGTAAACTCAAAAAATTCCATATCATCCCGCCCTCCGAGGAACAGAAGAGAAAACTCGATGTTCCCTTTAGTCAAAAAGCTAAAATTTATTCTGCCTTGAAAATGACTGGAGGGGCGCCGCAAAAGAAGTTCTCCTGTACCTTTGTCTTTGTGATTTGTCGTCGTGTAGCTGGTATAAAGAGAGAGATTCTTTGTTATCTTTCCCTTGAAGCCGAACTCAAATCCCTTGGATTCGGCCTCGGCAATATTGATATACCCATCTATGAAATCAAAATCAATGAGGTTGATGTAGGTGTGAGAAAAATACTGGGCACTGAATAATATTTTTTCGTTGAAAAAGGACTGTTCCATTCCGATGTCCCAACCTGTAGATTTTTCCGGCTCTAAGGTTTCGTTCCA
>Ga0209991_10000723_pt1 | contig 14712 bp, 16 predicted proteins | sample ChitaG_FD_183167 | JGI IMG/M metagenome (GOLD analysis project Ga0209991, IMG submission 183167) | Deep subsurface microbial communities from South Pacific Ocean to uncover new lineages of life (NeLLi) - Chile_00310 metaG (SPAdes)... | ecosystem: Environmental > Aquatic > Marine > Oceanic >...
GGAGCCGTCCTCGCCCCCATGCCTGGGATGATCATCAGATACGAGGTGGAGGTGGGGCAACAGGTTAAAGCAGGCGATGCAGTGGTTATATTAGAGGCGATGAAGATGGAGACCACCATCCCTGCCCCTATTGATGGAACAGTCAAGGAACTGAGGTTCAAATCAGGGGATCGGGTGGCGAAAGACGATGTCTTAGCGGTAATCGGTTAGCGCTGCCATGGGGAAAACCCTCGCTGAGAAGATACTGAGCCAGAATTCGGGGAGTGATGCCCGCGCCGGAGACATAGTTATTGCCAAAGTCGATCTGGCTTTCCTCCAAGATGGTACTGCGCCTCTGGCGTTGAGGCAGCTTGCAGCGAGCGGGCTTGAGCAGGTGGCCAACCCCAAACGGGTGGTGTTTTTCATCGACCATGCTTCGCCGAGCCCAACCCCAGAGCTAGCTAACGACCATGTCCTTATCCGCGCCTTCGCGGTGAAGAATGGTGCCCAGCTTTGTGACATCGGGGAGGGTATCTGTCACCAGATCGTCGTGGAATCCTATGCCGACCCCGGCGAGGTAATAATTGGCGCTGACTCTCATACCGTCACCGCTGGGGCCCTGAGTGCCTTCGCCACCGGGATGGGCTCTACCGATGTCGCCATTGCCATCGCCCTGGGGAAGACCTGGCTCAGGGTGCCGGAGAGCTTCAAGGTAGTGGTTAACGGCGGCTTTAAAGAAGGGGTGTATGCTAAGGACCTCAGTCTTCACCTTATCGGGATCATCGGTGCCGATGGCGCTAACTACAAGGCACTGGAGTTTTGCGGTCCAACCATTGATAATATGAATATGTCGGCGCGTTTCACACTAGCTAATATGACGGTGGAGGCAGGGGCCAAAGCAGGGCTCTTTTCCTCCGATGACATCACCCGCCGCTATCTGGAATTTCGAGGTCGGGGCGATCTTTTTCGCTCTTTTCAACCTGATCCCGATGCCGAGTATGAACAAACTATCGAAATCGATGCCACAGCTCTGGAGCCTACGGTTTCCATGCCTCATGCTGTGGATAACGTCGCCTTAGCCAAAGACCTAAAGGGCGAGAAAATCGAGCAGGTATTTATCGGCACCTGCACCAATGGTCGGTTGGAGGATATGGCGATTGCAGCCAAGATGCTAAAAGGACGAAAGCGCCATCCTGCCACCAGGCTGATAATTGCCCCCGCCTCCAGAAAGGTGCTTATGGCGGCGATGAATGCTGGCTATATCACGGACTTCCTCGAGGCAGGGGCAACGGTTTTGCCCCCTGGTTGTGGCCCGTGCGTGGGAATCCACCAGGGAGTCCTAGGTGACGGGGAGCGCTGCCTTTCTACCGCCAACCGCAATTTTAGGGGGCGCATGGGCAATCCCCAGAGCTTTATCTACCTGGGAAGCCCAGCTACTGCGGCTGCCACTGCCATCGCCGGCGAGATCACTGACCCCAGGGAGCTATTGTAGATGCTTAGGGGAAGAGCGTTTAAGTTCGGGGATAATATCTCCACAGATGACATCGCGCCCGGGAGGTGGTTTCACCTCAGGAGCAACTTGCCTGAGCTGGCGAAGCATCTTCTCGAGGATGTTAACCCTGATTTTGTTTCCCGGGTGAAGCCCGGAGACTTCATTGTTGCCGGCAGGAACTTTGGTCAAGGCTCCAGCCGAGAGCATGCTGCGGTCATCATAAAGATGGCCGGGGTGAGCGCCATCGTGGCAAAATCGGTGGCACGAATCTTCTTTAGAAATGCTATAAATGTGGGGCTTCCCGTTTTGATTTGTGATAGTGATAAAATAAGGGATGGGGATGAGCTTGAGGTTGATCTCAAGGGAGGTAAGGTTAAGAATGTTACCACCGGGTCAGAGCTTACCTCAGGCAAATTCCCCAAGGTAATGCTCAGCATTATTGATGAAGGCGGGCTTATCCCTTATATTAAGAAGCACAAAGACTTTGACATCGCTTAGAAAGGAGCGGCATCTTGGCCTATGACGTTACCCTGATCCCTGGCGATGGCATCGGTCCTGAGGTTACCGAGGCTGCGGTGAGGGTGCTGGAAGCCACGGGGGTCAAGTTCAACTGGGATATGGCCTACGCTGGCGACCGTGCCCAGGACACATATGGCACTCCTCTCCCCGGTTATGTGCTGGACTCGATCAGGAGACACAAGGTAGCCCTTAAAGGCCCCATCACTACCCCCATAGGCTCTGGCTTTAGAAGCGTCAACGTAGCGGTGCGCAAAGAGCTGGACCTTTATGTTTGCCTCCGCCCTTGTAAGAGCTACCCCGGGGCCCCCACTTTGCACCCAGATGTGGATATTGTGGTCATTAGGGAGAACACGGAGGACCTTTATCTTGGGATCGAGTTCGAAAGGGAGACCGTGGAAGGGGAGATGCTTGCTCGTTTCATCATCGAGTCCGGCGCTGATGGGATCAGGGACGATTCGAACTTTAGCATCAAGGCCATCTCCGAAAGCGCCACGAGAAGGATTGTGAAGTATGCTTTCGACTACGCTCGTGTCAATAACAGGAAAAAGGTGATCGCGGTTCACAAAGCAAACATCCTGAAATACACTGATGGCCTGTTCCTCTCCACCGCCTCCAAGGTAGCCCGGGAATACCCCGATATAGATTTTGAAACCATAATCGTCGATAGCCTTTGCATGCAGCTGGCGCGCTTCCCCCAGCGACATGACGTCCTCGTTCTGCCCAATCTCTACGGGGACATCGTCTCCGAACTTTGTGCTGGTCTCATCGGTGGCCTCGGCCTTGCCCCTGGTGCCAACATAGGGGACGATATCGCTGTATTTGAACCCACACACGGCAGCGCCCCAAAATATACGGGGCAAAACAAGGTAAACCCTATGGCCATGATGCTCTCAGGGGTGATGATGCTGCGCTACCTGGGGGAGAAAGAGGTCGCCGATAGGGTGGAAAGGGCGATAGCAAAGGTTATCGCCGAAGGAAAGTCGGTTACCTACGACATGAAGCCCGATCGCAACGACCCCACAGCGGTGGGCACTTCCGAGGTAGCTGACGCAGTAATAGAAAAAATGGAGGAGTAGGACGATGCGCAAAAAAGTAACAGTTGTTGGTGCCGGGAATGTAGGCGCTAGTTGCGTCCAAAGGCTCGCTGAGCGGGGACATGCCGATGTGGTGCTGGTGGACATTATCGAGGGGCTACCCCAGGGGAAGGCCCTGGACATGCTCGAGAGCGGCCCTGTGGTTTCTTCCGATGCTCGCCTCATCGGCAGCAACAGCTATGAGGAGACGGCGGATTCCGACATCGCTGTCATCACCTCTGGTGTGCCGAGAAAGCCGGGGATGAGCCGGGACGACCTGCTGTTCACCAATATGGAAATCGTTAAAGGGGTCACCGAGAGCGTGGTGAAGTATTCCCCCAACTGCATTATTATCGTGGTTACCAACCCCCTGGATGCTATGGCTCAACTCGCGCTTCATGTGAGTAAGTTTCCCAAGAACCGTGTTATGGGCATGTCAGGCATCCTCGATACCACCAGATTTAGAACCTTCCTTGCCTCGGAACTCGATGTCTCGGTGGAGGATGTCTTTGCCTGTGTCCTGGGGGGACACGGCGATAGCATGGTGCCCATCCCCAGACTCTCCACTGTTGGCGGCGTGCCGATAACCAATATTCTGCCCCCAGAGACCATCGAGCGTATCGTCACGCGCACGGTGAAGGGCGGAGGCGAGATCGTTAGCCTGCTCAAGACTGGCAGTGCTTACTACGCCCCATCGGCGGCGGTGGCCCAGATGGTGGATTCAATCCTCCTCGATAAGAAGAGGATACTCCCTTGCGCCGTTTATCTCGATGGCGAATATGGCATCAAGGGGGTGTTTTTGAGCGTCCCGATAAAGGTGGGGGTGAATGGGGTCGAGCAAATCATCGAGATAAAACTGGACTCTGAGGAGGATGCTGCGCTGAAGAAGTCAGCTGAGGCGGTGAGGGAACTGGTCAACATTATGAAGCTCTGATTAAGGGTAAGCGCTATGAGGGAGATTGATGCCAAAAAAGTGACCGAAACCGTGGCTCGCCTGTTTCAGGAGGCGAACTTCTTTCTTGGGGATGATGTCTTGGATTCCCTGAAGCACGGGGTAGAGAGGGAGGAGTCCCCTTTAGGACGCCAGGTCTTAGAGCAGATTCTGGAAAATGCGGATATCGCGGCTAAGGAGCGCGTTCCTATTTGTCAGGACTGTGGCTTCGCTGTGGTCTATCTCGAGCTGGGCCAGGATGTCCACATCGTCGGCGGCGACCTTTACGCTGCGGTGGAGGAGGGGGTACGCCAGGGCTATAACGAGGGCTATCTGCGAAAGTCGATAGCGCGCCAGCCCTTCTCGGCAAGGGTGAACACCAGGGATAATACCCCTGCTGTTATTCACACCGAAGTGGTGAGCGGCGATAAGCTCCACATCACGGTGATGCCCAAAGGAGGCGGCAGTGAGAATATGAGCCGCCTTGCCATGCTCAAGCCGGCGGACGGTCGCCAGGGGGTCATCGACTTCGTGGTGAGGGCGGTTGACGAGGCGGGAAGCAATCCTTGTCCTCCGGTGATTGTCGGGGTGGGGATTGGAGGCACGGCAGACAAGGCAATGGTCCTGGCCAAGAAGGTGCTGCTGCGCCGGGTGGGAGAGCCCAACCCTGACCCCGAGGTGGCGGAGCTGGAGCGGGAGATTCTGGAACGGGTTAATAACACCGGCGTTGGACCGCAAGGCTTCGGGGGAAGGATTACTGCCCTAGCGGTGCATGCTGAGGTCTTCCCTGCGCACATAGCCAGCCTTCCCGTGGCGGTAAACCTGCAATGCCACGCTGCTCGGCACAAGGAGGCGGTGCTTTAGAGATGATTACCATTTCCAGTAAGAAGCGTCGAAGCGAATTTGCGGAAAAGCTTAAGGAGATCGGTGGGGAGAGCATGTCCTTATGCTACCAGTGTGGCCAATGCTCCGCAACATGTCCTATGTCCTTTGCCATGGATATCCCTCCCCGTCAAATTATCCACCTGGTGCAACTGGGACTGGAGCAGGAGATTGCCACCTCAAAAACCATGTGGGTGTGCGCCTCCTGCTTTGAGTGCTCAGCTCGCTGCCCCAGGGGGGTGGACATAGCCAAGATAATGGAAGTCTTAAGGTTGATGACCCTGAGGAAGAGCATCGATCATGTGAAACTATCAGATATACCTCAAGACAGGCTTGCTGAGCTTCCTCAGATAGCCTTGGTGAGCTGTTTAAGGAAACTCACCGCTTGAGGGACAAAAAAGATGCGTATAAGTTACTATCCCGGATGCACACTGAAGACCAAGTCCAAAAATCTGGAGGATTCTGCCCTGGCCTCCATGGCTGCCCTAGGGGTGGAGTTGGTGGAACTCCAGCGGTGGAATTGCTGCGGCACCGTCTACTCTTTAGCTGATGACGACTTGGTGCACCACCTCGCTCCACTGCGCAATCTCATCAGGGCGAAAGAAGAGGGGAATAGCAAGGTGGTTACCCTATGTGCCTTCTGCTATAACACCCTCCAAAGGGCTAACCTGCTGGTAAGAAATGACCCAGAAAAGAGGAAAACCATTAACAGCTTCATGGACGAAGAGGAGGACTATGAAGGGGAGGTGGAGGTAGTTCACCTTCTTCAGGTTCTGAGGGATGATGTTGGCTGGGAAAAACTATATGAGCAGATTAAGCTTCCCCTTAAGGGGTTGAAGTTAGCCCCGTACTACGGGTGTACCCTGCTCCGCCCTGAGGAGGCGGCGATAGACCATGTGGAGCAGCCCACCATACTTCTTGAACTGCTCCAAACCTTGGGTGCCGAGGTAGTGGATTTCCCTGCTGCCGCCAAATGCTGTGGCTCCTATCAAATAGTGAGCAATCCGGAATTTGTGGTCGATTGCGCCTCGAATATATTGAGCTCGGCGCTAAGGTGTGGGGCGGAGGTCCTGGTTACTAGCTGCCCCCTGTGCGATTTCAATCTCAGCCAAATGCAGGGGGAATTAGCACACAGGGATAGCGAATTCAGGGAGATGCCCATCTTATATTTCACCCAGCTTCTCGCCCTTTCTTTAGGACTCGGCCCTGAGGCATGTCGCTTCGACCTGAATTACATAGACCCTCGTCCTCTTCTGAAAAGCAAGGGACTGTTAAATGAGAAACATGTAACGGCAGCTAAGGGATGATTGGGGAAGGCAGCTATTATCATTTTGGATCGTCAAGGAGGATCGTGGATGAGCGGGTCAGATAGCGAAAAACAGACTAAAGGCGCGACTGAAGGCAAGGTGGAGGAGAAGGCGGCGGTCGAAGTGGTCGAGAAAATGATCCCGGTATATATCATGGGCAAGAGGTATGAGGTCCCCGAGGGCCTCACCATTATGAAGGCTATGGAATATGCTGGCTTTAAGTTTATTCGCGGCTGTGGCTGTCGTGGCGGCATCTGTGGCGCTTGCGCCACAGTTTATCGCAAGCCAGGAGATTATCACCTCTATGTGGGACTCGCTTGTCAGACTGTAGTCGAGCCGAATATGTATCTCGCTCAGATACCCTTCTACCCCGCTAATCGTGCCAGCTATAACTTTGATGAGCTAAAGCCTGAACCTGAAGAGATCTTCAAGCTATATCCTGAGGTATTCCGCTGTGTCGCCTGCAATACCTGCACCAAGGTTTGCCCTATGAATGTCGAAGTCATGGATGTTATCGCTGCTATTAAGAGGGGTGACATCGCTAAAGCGGCAGCTCTCTCCTTCGATTGCATCCAGTGCGGGCTCTGTGCCAGCCGCTGTATGGGTGAATTGCCACAATATCACATCGCCCAGCTCGCCAGGAGGCTCTACGGGAGCAAAATCGCCCCCAGGGCGGAGCATCTCAGTGATGCTGTGACGGCGATTGAAGAGGGCAAATTCAATAAAATGCTCCAGGAGCTGATGAGACTGGGCATTGAAGACCTAAAGATTTTGTATCAGGCAAGGGAACTTGAGCCCGAGATGACTGGGGAAGATTGGCAGCCTGCGGATAAAAGCCACCTTGTAGAATAGCCTGAAATTGGAGGATTGAAATGCCTTATCCTGAGGAACTGAAAAAACTGATCGGGATTGTAGAAAAGACCAGACCGGAGCGGGTAGCGAGAAAAAGGGAAGGAAAGGAATTCCCCTTCTTGTCTCTGGAGGAGAGGTCTGAGATGCTCAAGTACCACCCTGATTATAAGGAGGAGGGAAGAAGGGAGATCAAGGTAGGACCAAACAAGGGCTACCGCATAGCCCATGAGTTTGTCGATATCTTGGAGGCCAAAAGCAGGGTCGATCCCGATGCCGTCGACCTCTCCCAGGTGGATGTTGAGACCGATGTCCTGATCATCGGCGGAGGGGGAGCAGGAACCGCGGCTGCTCTTCTGGCTCAAGAGCAGGGGGCAAAGGTTGTTATTGCCACTAAACTTCGCCACGGCGATGCCAATACCATGATGGCTGAAGGGGGCATCCAGGCTGCGTCCAAGGGTTCCAAGGACTCTCCCTATTATCACTACTTGGATGTTATAGGAGGGGGGCATTTCAAAAACGATCCTCAGCTGGTCTACATGCTGGTCACCCAAGCCCCCGATGTGCTCAAATGGCTGGAAAGCCTGGGGGTCATGTTCTCCAAATTTCCAGATGGAAGACTGAAAGCAATACACGGTGGAGGAACCTCAAGGAAAAGGATGCACTATTGCGCCGACATAACTGGTACAGAGATCATGCGCACCATTCGAGACGAGGCCAGAAATCGCTCTCAGGATATTATGGTGATGGAATTCTCTCCCGCTGTGGAGCTTATCTTAAATGAGCACGGGCACTGCGCTGGGGCCCTGTTGTATAATCTTGAGACTGAGGAGTATCTCATTGTCAAGGCGAGGGTGGTGATCCTGGCTACTGGAGGCGCCGGCAGGCTACACGTTCAGGGATTTATGACCACTAACCACTATGGGGCTACCGCCGATGGTTTGGTTTTGGGTTACCGCGCCGGGGTGAGCCTCTCCTTCCTCCACACTGTCCAATACCATCCCACAGGCATAGTGTTCCCTGAGCAGGCGGAAGGCATCCTGATCACAGAGAAATTTAGAGGGGCGGGGGCCAACATCCTGAACGTCGATGGAGAGCAGTTTGTCAACGAGCGGGAACCGCGGGACGTGGAGGCCGGTGCATTCATCAAGGAGTGCCTGGTGAAGGGTAAAGGGGTTCCCACCTCCACAGGGAAGCTAGGGGTATGGCTCGATTCACCGATGATCGATTTGCTCTCCGGGGAGGGAACGGTACAGCGGGAGTTTCCCGGCAAATTCATCCTCTTTAAGCGCTTTGACATCGATATCTCCAAAGAACCAATGTTGGTTTATCCCACCCTCCACTATCAAAATGGGGGGCTTAATTTCAACGTCAATGGTGAAACCTCTCTTCTCGGGCTATACGTCGCTGGAGAGGTAGGCGGAGGAATTCATGGTGAGAACCGCTTGATGGGCAATTCCTTATTGGACATCGTGGTCTTCGGCAGGATCGCCGGCAGAAATGCTACCATCTACGCCAAGGAGAAGGCCAAGGAGGGGAAGTTGACCCTAGATCATGTTAGAGCCTACCATAAGGAGCTGGAGAAGGCAGGGGTAGTAACCGATAGGGTAGCTCCGATGCTTCTTCCCGACTACACTGATCCTGCGGTGAGAAAAAGGCAGCTCACCGCTCATTATGTAGGAACCTTGAGGTGAGCAATGGATATTACCACACCGCTTGATTCACAGGTGATCGAAAAGCTTAAAGCAGGAGATCAAGTCTCTATCACTGGGGTGATCTATACCGCTCGTGATGCAGCCCATAAGAGAATGGTCGAGGCCCTGGATCAGGGACAGGATTTGCCATTTGATGTCCAGGGGCAGACAATATATTTTATGGGTCCCTCACCGGCCAAGCCGGGGCAGGTAATCGGCGCCGCTGGCCCCACCACGAGTGGGCGCATGGATGCCTATTCACCGCGTTTGCTGGCCGAGGGTCTTAAGGGGATGATAGGTAAGGGGTCTCGCTCCCAGGAGGTGAAGGAGGCGATCAAGAAGCACAAGGCGGTCTATTTCGCCGCCACCGGAGGTGCCGGTGCCCTTATCGCCAGGGCGATCAAGAAGTCGGATACGGTGGCCTATGAGGAGTTGGGCGCCGAGGCCGTCCTGCGCCTTGAGGTGGAGAATTTCCCCGCTACTGTGGTCAATGACGCCCACGGAGGCGACCTCTACCAGGAAGGGAAAGCAAAGTACGGCAGATAAGCGGAGGGCCAATGGAGAGAGGGGTTGACCTGGAGTGGGATGACGCCGGGGTAATTCCGGAAAAGGTTTATCCTGATACCGCTTTCGTCTTTTCCAAGATGGATGAGAAAACCGTGGGCATGGTTTCTCTCACCCCGGGGGAGATTGTTCTCGATATCGGCTGTGGCCGGGCGGTGTGCACCATCCATTTGGCGGTAAAGGGGGGAAAGGCGATAGGACTTGATCCCTCAAGGAAAATGCTCGCCGAGGCTAAAGGGCATGTAGGCGAAAGCGATGTTTCCCTGGTACGTGGGATTGGTGAGGCACTCCCGTTCAAAAAGCACTCCCTGGATAAAGTCATGTGCAAGGGTTCCCTTGACCACTTCCTCGATCCAGAAAAGACAGTGGAGGAGATGCATCACGTTCTCAAGCCCGATGGGGAGGCGATAATCGCTATCGCCAATTTCGAAAGCCTCAGCTGCCGCCTGGGAAGGCTTTGGTATCCTATAGGGAAGAGGCTTTCCTTTGGGGAGAAGAATGAGAGGCAGCCGTGGCAGCCCCCTCCGGACCATACCTACAAATTCGATTACCAGTTGCTCAAAAGCGTGGTCAGTCGCCATTTTGAGGTCAAAAAGACCCTCGGTATCTCTTTGCTGTGGATGGCTCCTTATTGGGGGAAGGCACTGGCCCTCTTGCCGCGGAGGATTTCAGCAATCATATTAGCCTTCGGGGATAGGATTGCTCGCAGATTTCCCTCGATGAGCGATGTCATCGTTATCAAGTGCACCCCAAAGAGCTAGCGGCGCTGAGATAGAACCTCCTCATATACCTGAAGCATTTTACTTGCCGCCTCTGGCCACGAGAAGTGCTTTTGTACCCGTCTTCTGCCCTCACTGCCCATCCTGCGGCGCATAGATTCATCCGCAAGGAGGCGCTTGATAGCGCTGGCCAGGGCATGGGGGTCCTGGGGAGGCACCAAAATCCCGGTCTCCCCTTCCCCCACCACTTCGGGAAGAGCCCCGGCACGGGTAGCGATCACAGGGACCTCGCAGGCCATAGCCTCGGCAACAGGAAGCCCAAAACCCTCATAAACAGAGGGGGTTATAGCAACCTCCGCTGCTGAATAGTGGCTCACCAACTCCTCTGTGGTTAACCTCCCGGTAAAGCTAACCATATCCTGTAGTGCATACTTACTGACCAAATCCAGGGCCAGGCTCCCTGAGTTCACCTGATCGACGATGGTCACTTTGGGACGGAGGTCATCCCCCTTGAGCAGTCTGAGGGCCTGAAGCAAATAGATAATGCCCTTCTTTCGATCCTCGGTTCTGCCTACCATTATCAGGCTATTGGACTCCTTGTTATGCCCGTCCAGTTTGCGGAAGACGTCGGTATCCACACCGAGATAAACGGTTCTCATTTTGCCCGAGGGCACCTTGAATATCCTCCTTATCTCCTGCGCCGAGCTCTCAGAATCGGTAATCACTCCATCCAGCCTTCTGGCGACGATGCCCTGCATAAAAGGGGGATAGAAAATGGTGCGCCTGATCTTCTTTCGGATACTTGATGTCTGAGCCAGGTCAGCCTTAGTATCGATAGGCAATGGATGATGGATGGTGGCCACCACAGGCAGACCTGAGGCTCTTATCTGGAGTAAACCATAGGCCAGGCACTGGTTATCATGGACAATATCGAAGCGATGATGGGGGAGAAGCTGGCGAATCCTGAGATAGGCTCTGATGCTGAAGGTAAATATCTCCGGGAACATACCTAGGGAGGTTGCCCCGAGTTCGAAGAGGTTGAGGGGAGTGAGAATATGCAGCGGGTTGTCCTGGGGGAGAAAACCCTTCTTCCCTTCAATTAGCCGATCGTAGAGGTTCAGGCTTTCCAACCTGTGCATCCTGATGCCCTCGGCAATATCGGGGTACGGAGGTCCCACTATTACGTCCACCTCATGCCCCATGCGCTGCAATTCACGGGAGAGGTAATAGAGGTAAATCCCCTGACCGCCGCAGTACTTGTTTCCCCGATAGCAAAGAAGGCATATTTTCAACATAATCTCCCAATAGTTACAATTTCCTGGCGTAAATAACTACGCTTTTGGGGAAGACGAAGTTTAAGATGCGCTCCATGAGGCTAATGAACCTGGACTTGGTGAATATATGCAACTCCAGAAGTTTGAAGTATAGAGCTGGAATTTGGGCTTGCTCATTCTTAAGTCTGAAGATACAGCGCAGCAGCCAATATATAGAATGGAAGGCATGCTCATGATGGATGGCGTAAATAGCCATATGATTCCTTGCCAGAGAACGCAAAAGTTCTTGGGTCTTATACTTCCTCACATGACCGCCGGGATGGTTATAATAGTCTTGATCCAGGGTCCAGTAGACTGTTTCAGTGAGGTAAGTGGGAACGGTGATGGCCATCGCCCCGCCGGGCTTCAGTACCCTCACCAGCTCCCTGATCCCCAGCTCATCATCCGCCACGTGCTCCAGCACCTCAGAGCAGATTATCCTGTCGAAGGAGGCATCTTTGAACGGGAGGCTGAGGGCATCGGCGCGCATTACATGCCAGTTCCCTTTCGAAACGCTTTGCGAATCCATATGGAGCAGAACGTAGCGGGTCTTCCTCACGCACTGGAAGTCCATGTCCAGAGCACATAGGGCGCAATGGTTCAAGCGGCAAACCTCATAGCTATGCCTTCCCTCACCGCAGCCAACATCCAAGACCCTATTGCCGCTATCTACGGGGAGGAGCTTGAAATTGACAGTTAGCACTTACAAGACCTCCTGGTATACCTCAAGTGTTTTCTTCGCTGCCTGCTCCCAGGTAAAATGCGTTTGCACTCTTTTCCTCCCCTCCTCCCCCATCACCCGCCGCAACTGCTCGTCACTGAGCAGTTGCTCAATCGCCTTAGCTAAGGCATGAGCATCCTGGGGCGGCACCAGGATGCCGCTTTTGCCATCCTCCACTACCTCAGGCAATGCCCCGGCAGTGGTGGCGATCACGGGCAGGCCGCAGGCCATGGCCTCGGCAGCGGGGAGACCAAAGCCCTCATAGAGGGAGGGAACCACTGCCACCTCCGCCCGGGCGTAATGCTTAACCAGCTCCTCCAGGCCTACCTTGCCCGTAAAATTGACCCTCCCATCAAGGCTATATCTGTTCACCAATTGGGGGGCGTACTCATTATCGGGCAGTCCCCGGTCGACAATGGTCAATTTGACATCATTCTTCTTCTGGAGCAGGCGGAGGGCCTCAAGCAGATAGACGAGTCCCTTCTTGCGGTCCTGGGTATTGCCCACCATAATGAGGTGCCCATGTTGCTTGCCCTCGCCATCCAGCTTCCTGAAGATGGTGGTATCAATGCCATTGTAAATCACCCTCATCTTTTGTGTGGGGACCTTAAACACATTCTTCGTCTCCTCGGCGGCACTCGCCGAGACGGTGATCACCCGATCCATCCTCTTCGTCACCACATGCTGCATCAGGAACGGGTAGAACATTATGCGCCACAACCTATCCTTGACACCCTCCAGATAGGCAAGGTCGGTCTTCCTATCGATAGGCAGGGGATGGTGCACCGTGGCGACGATGGGAATCTTGAACGCCTTCATCAGCAGTATCCCATAGCCCAGGGTCTGGTTGTCGTGGATGATGTCGAATCGACGTTGGCAAAGGAGCTGGCGCACCTTCTCGTAGGCTCTCATGCTGAAGGCGAACATCTCGGGGAACATCCCCACCCGGGTCACTGCCAGCTCGTAGAGGTTAAGGGGGGTGAAGACCCTGAACGGTGTCGTTTTGGGGAATCGATTCTCAAAGAAGTTCAGGTTTTCAACTCTATGTTCCTCTACCCCGGGGGCAATATCAGGATAAGGGGGGCCGACAACCACATCGACCTCATGACCCAGCCGCTGCAACTCGCGGGACAAATAATAGAGGTAAACTCCCTGCCCTCCGCAGTACATGTTACCTCTATTGCATAAGAGGCATATCCTCACTCTTTTCCTTTCGATACCCCTTTAGAACTTAAGTCTCGGATTAGAACACAGAGAAGACCAGCGATGCTCTTGGCATCACAGATCGCGCCTGATGCTATAAGATTTGGCATCTCCCTTAAGGGGAGGCGCACCACTTCGATAATCTCGTCCTGGTGAGCAAGGGGTTTAGCCTGGCCAAGCTCGGTGGCGAGGAAGAGATGCAAATATTCGGTGCAGAAGCCGGGGCTACTGTAGAACCCGCCAAGATGCTCCAGCTTACGGGCATGGTAGCCGGTCTCCTCCTCCAGCTCTCGAATTGCGCTATCTGAGGGCTTCTCGCCGGGTTCAATCCCCCCTGCTGGAATTTCCAGAAGCACCCTTTCCGCAGGGTGGCGAAACTGGCGCACCAGGATAACATTATCCTCAGAATCCAGGGCGACAACGGCGACACAATCAACGTGCTCCACCACCTCCCTTTTCGTCCTCCTGCCGGACGGCAACTCAACGGTATCCACTCTAACGGAGACCTCACGTCCTTCATAGATTCGCTGGCGCTCCAGGGTTCGCTCCTTCATTAAGGGCTACTCCTGGGGTGCTCCAGCTTATAGACCAGAGCGATCTCATCGCAGTTGGGGAACTTGGGGCATCGCTGGCACTCCCCCCAGACCTTGCGCGGCAGGTCCATGACGTCCACTCGATGAAAACCGAACCGCTCGAAGAAATCGGGCTTATAGGTGAGACAGAAGACGGTCTCGATGCCCAGGTCTCCTGCCTCCTCAAGGCAAGCCTGAATGAGCAAGGCACCGGCTCCCTGATCCTGCTTCTCCTCGACAACGGCGACGGACCTGATCTCGGCCAGATCGGACCAGAATATATGGAACGCAGCACAGGCAATTAGCTGGTCGCCATCTTTGACCACAAATAGGTCCCTGATGTTCTCATAGAGCTCGCTTATGGCGCGGGGCAACATCTCCCCCTTATCGGCAAAGTGATTGACCAGCCGATGAATTTGAGGTATGTCGTCGATGCGCGCCTTTTCCACCTTCATTTCATCACCTCTGAAGCAATCTCTCCATCAAACTACTATAGAAAAAAGTGGGCGGCTGGGCCCTGAGAAAACGGGTAACATGAGGGCTAAGCCTGACCAGGATGGCGTCCCCGCTCTTCAGCTCGATATCTATCTGGCCATCGATGCTGAGCATTGCCTGATAGTCAGTATGCACTTTCAGCTCCACGGTGGCCGTTGGTGGAACCAAGGTCGGGTTGGCATAGATAGGGTGAGGAGAAACAGGGTTGAGCAATATATCCTTGGAAGAGGGATAGAGAATGGGGCCAGCAGCAGCCAGAGAGTAGCCCGTGCTCCCTGTGGCAGTGGCCACGATAACCCCATCGGCCTTATAAGTGGTTAGAGGGGCACCATCGATAATAACATCCACCCACACCACCCGGGATATGGCTCCCCGCCCTACAACCACATCATTCAAGGC
>Ga0209991_10000724_pt1 | contig 14702 bp, 16 predicted proteins | sample ChitaG_FD_183167 | JGI IMG/M metagenome (GOLD analysis project Ga0209991, IMG submission 183167) | Deep subsurface microbial communities from South Pacific Ocean to uncover new lineages of life (NeLLi) - Chile_00310 metaG (SPAdes)... | ecosystem: Environmental > Aquatic > Marine > Oceanic >...
CAGACTGAGACAGTGAATCAAATGTCATCGAAATCTAGTCAAAAACATAGCTACAATAGTGAGCCGCGGAGGACTCGAACCTCCAACCTGCTGATTAAGAGTCAGCTGCTCTACCAGTTGAGCTAGCGGCCCATGCTTCACAACGTGGAGGGCATTTATCTCCTTTTTAGCTTTGAAATCTGTAATAACATATTGACAATCTGGATAAACATCTTGACAATCACTGTTAACTTTTACAAATCAGGTGGTCAATTAGACTTCCTTATTCGCTCAACTTTCGAAATCTTTCACCTCCCTTTCTTGTTTAAAAATGATGTGGCGTCATGGCGCCTCGTTCCCCTTTTGCGTCCACCTTTTACCGGTATCTCGGCAAGGAACTCAGCGAAACGTTCCATTATCCTGAGTTGCGGCTCGCTAAATCCACTTAGCCTATCCAACAGCCGGGCCATTGGCTCACTAAGATCTTCTCCTTCCGGTCGCTCACTTCGATAACCGCTAAGGATAAGTAGCTTATCCTCTAAAGCCAGCATTTCTCTACCATCGCCACCAAAGGCCTGAGTCAGCTTTCTGATGGTTTCTGCAGAAGCTCTACCGCCCTTTCTGATGTCGTCAATAGTGGCGTGACTTAAGCCTGTCTTGGCAGCTGCCTGCCTGAGCGACAACCCCTCTTTCTGGCACCTTTCTACCAACCACGAACCCAAGCCTCGGTGTTCAATCAATAAAAATCTCCCCTTTTTTTGTTACCACTCGTTGACATTATATCAACAGTCATTTACAAAGTCAAAACGAACATTGTCCTGAAGCTGTTAGTCTCCCTTGACAAATCGGATGGGATAGTCGACACTTAAGTAAACTTAACAAAACTAAGGACGAAAGAGTGAGGTTTCAAAATGGCACCAATTACTCCCATACACGATATAAAAGGGTATCTTTCGCTCGAACAGGTAGAGAGGCTCATTAGTGTTACCTCCAATCCCAGGGACGCTCTGCTGGTCCGCATTCCGTGGCGCACTGGTATGCGAGTCTCCGAACTCATCGGGATAAGGATTCAGGACATAGACTTCGAAGGCAGAGCTATCTTGATTAAAATCCAAAAGCAGAGAAAAGGAGATGGCAAAATGGTCGAAAGAAGAAGGCTCGTTCCTATTGACCAAGGTACCCTGGATATGGTCAAGGAGTACCTGGAATGGCGAAAGCAATTTCCTTACAAGGGGGATTTGCTCTTCCCTATCACCAGGCAGAGGGTTGATCAGATTTATTGGAAGCTGGGAAGAAGAGCCGGGATAAAGGAGATAGGCGCCCCAGCTGTCTCCAAGCATAGGAAACTGCATCCACATGTGCTTCGCCATAGCTTCGCTATCCACTGCATAAAGAGGGGCATGACCATAGAGAGACTGCAGAAAAATTTTCATGAGAGGAGGTAGTTCACAGGATCTTGGAGGTGTATAATAGTGTATTAAACGGGAAGAGGAGAGTAATTAAACAACTGGCATGCCCAGGAATTTAGTCGTAGGTAATGGATGCCCTGGGCAGACAGGCAGGGTAAGCCGCAACTGCCAATTCAAGAAGATGAGACTGCTGTAGTAATATGGAGCCTCTGGCACCACTACAATAAGTTCCGCAATGTAGAGTTCATCCGTTCTCATTATCGAAGGCTGGTTAAGAACGCCGCCGACTTTATGGTTAGCTATAGGGAGCCTCATACGAACCTTCCAGCACCTTCATATGACCTTTGGGAGGAACGCCGTGGCATCCACTCTTTTACAGTTGCTGCGGTCTGGGCAGGCTTACAAGCTGCGGCCAACTTCACGGAAATATTTGGTGACTTAAAGCTCACCGAACAGTACCGCCAGGCTGCTGCTGAGATAAAAGAGGCTGCTATTAAGTACCTTTTTGACAAGTTGTTTAGTGCCTAAAAACAGTATAACTAGCAAGCTAGATACTATTCAGACCTGAGCGCTTCGATTGGATTAAGGCGGGAGGCGTTCCAGGCAGGGTAAAATCCGAAGAATAGGCCAATGCCAACCGATACCGAAACGGCAAGGATAACTATATCTGCGCTAACCACAGTTGTCAGCAGCCCTGTGCTGGAGATGAGATAGGAAACTACCCAGCCCACGATAACCCCAATGATACCGCCGGTGAAAGTTAGGAATGCTGCCTCAATCAAAAACTGCCCCCATATATCCCGCTCTCTGGCGCCCAGTGCCTTGCGGATGCCTATCTCCCTGGTTCTCTCCAGCACCGACACCAGCATGATATTCATGACGCCGATACCTCCTACCAGCAGCGAAATGGCGGCGATGGCACCCAGCAGAAGCGTCATTGTACCTATCGCTTCCGAAAGGGTACTGGCTAGTTCTTCCATGGACATAACATTAAAATCATCATCGTCAAGGGGACCAAGCTGGTGGTGGGTGCGGAGCAGACTGGTAATTTCCGCAACGACGTAGCCTGTCTGCTCCTCGTCACTTACCGTGAGTGATATCGATGAGACTACACGCTCGCCCTGTATGGTTCGCGGCTGGGCAACCGTCTGCTGCATGGCGGTCAGCGGGATGAAGATAGCGTCATCAGGCGAGCCCCACATGGCTCCCTTGCTCTCCAGAACGCCGATGACGCGCACGATAATGTTGCCCATCCGCATCTGCTGACCAATGGGGTCAGTATCTCCAAAGAGTGTGTCTTTGACATTAGAGCCAAGCACGGCCACCTTCATGCCGCGCTGATAATCAGCTTCGGAGAAGAAAGTGCCATTGGCAAGCTCCAGATTGTTTACCTGCATATACTCCGGGGTTACCCCAGTAACCTGAGAATTCATATTCTCACCACCGACGACCGTCTGGAGGCTGCTCGAGTAAGAAGGAGCTACTGCAGATATGTAGGTTACCTGCTCGGCTATTGCCTCGGCATCTTCCATGGTCAGTGTGGCAGCACCGCCGGTAGCACTTCTGACACCGCCGAAGGTTACTGCGCCTGGCCGGATAGTAATGAGGTCTGACCCCATACTTTCGATGTTTGAGATAATCCGTGCCTCAGCGCCTCTCCCTATGGACATTAAAGAAATTACGGCGGCCACACCGATAACAATTCCCAGGATGGTTAAAAAACTACGGAGCTTGTGCGTCACCAACCCGACCCAGGCGGTAGATAAAGGTTCAAACCACTTTTTCATACTATTTCCTCCGAGACAACCTGTCCATCCTTGAGATGTATGATGCGCTGGCATTGGTGAGCAATGTTAGCTTCGTGGGTTACCAGGAGCAGGGAAATACCCTGCTCGGCATGCAAGGTGGTGAGAATAGATATTATTTCTTCCCCGGAACGGCTGTCCAGATTCCCGGTAGGCTCGTCTGCCAGAACGAGGGACGGGTTTTTCACAAGTGCCCGAGCGATGGCGACCCTTTGCTGTTCACCGCCGGAAAGCTCAGTAGGGCGGTGATTGGCCCGGTCGGAGAGGCCAACTTGGGCCAGTGCCTCCAGAGCCCGTTGGCGGTCGCTCCCCCCTGCATATCTCATACCAAGTTCGACATTAGCTAATGCTGAGAGACGGGGTAACAAATTGAAAGTCTGGAAGATAAAGCCAACCTTCTGCCCCCTTATTTGAGCCAGTTCATTGCTGCTAAGATGGCTAACTTCTCTATCCTCCAGGTAGTAATCACCAGATGTCGGTTTATCCAGACAACCGAGAAGGTTAAGCAGAGTTGTCTTGCCTGAGCCAGAGGGACCCATAATTGCCACCATCTCACCCTTCTCAATAGTCAGGCTTATCCCTCTCAGCACATTCAGCTCTATCTTGCCCATAGAATAGACCTTGGTTATATTCTGTAATCGGATCATGGGTGCCCCCTCATTCCTGGTATTGGTATTCCAGATGGTCTTTGTTGTGATGTCGTTGATGTCGTGGTCGTAGTCCCCTGTGGAACGATTATTTCTTCGCCTTCACTAAGCCCGTCGGTTACTTCAGTGAACTGCCAGTTACCAATGCCAGTCTTTATCACACGCTCTTCAGTGACGCCATCTGGTGACACCACCTGAACATAGGTCTGCCCTCCCTGGCTAGTAATCGCCGCGTTGGGTATCAGCAGCACATCGATTCTCTCATCTACCAGAATGCTCACGGTGACAGTTAACCCCTCTCTGAGCTGAAAGTCTTCAGGGAGCATCCTCAGCTCCTGTCCGTGCTGTCCCTCCTGTCCCTGCTCCCACTGTTTTATCATTTCTTCAGCCTGTTCCTGAGTAATCTGACCTTCTTCAATGGCTTGTTGTAGGTGCTCAGGAAGCTCCTCGGAATCAATATCCTGCATTACTACTTTGGGTGACTCTATTTCGACCTTTACTTCGTAGTTCACCACTCCTGACTGAATGGTGGCTGTAGGTGAAATGTGGGTGACTTTAGCAGGAAGGCTCAGCCCTTGTATGGCGTCTACCTGCACCCAGACCTCTCCCCCTAGCTTTATTTGCAGGATGTCCATCTCACTGACCAAAACCTGGGCTTCAAACTTTTCGGGGTCAGCAATCTGTACTGCTACTGTGCCTGACAGTACTTCATCACCACCTTCAACGTTTACCATGGTGACAAAACCGTCGAAAGTAGCTCTGACTTCTGGGCTTTGACTGTTGGCTTCGTCGAGCTCTTCCTGAGCATCTTCTAAGGCTTCCCGGGCATCCTCTATTGATATTTGAGTATCCTCAAGTTGTGCTTGGGCTAGTTCAAGCTCCATTTCTTTTATTGTCACCTCATCGGAGTCAGACACGACACGAAAAAATTCATTCCATCTCCATTCTATTTCTTGTTTAATTTCATTAATTTTTTCAACTTCTTCTGGGTCATTCTCCAAATACCATTCTAAACGTTGCTCAAGCCGTAGTACTTTTCTTCCCACACTGATTGTTTCTAACCACGCGTCTCCAGCTTCCTCCAGATCAATTTCAGCGTTTATTAAGTCTATCTTCTTCTGAAGCAAATCACGCTCTTTTACAGTTAACGCTCGCTCGGCCGCTGTCACCTGGTCCTCCAATGCACTCAGTTCGTCCTCCCATTCCTCGGTATCCAGTGTCGCCAGCACTTGCCCTTCTTCAACAGTGTCCCCCTCTTCTACCAGGACCTCCTCTACCGTTCCTTCTTGATAGAATAAGTCAAAAGCAAGGTCTTCAGTACGAGATAATGCCAGATTGCCAACTGCAGTGATATCTATTGTCAGGTTGCCTCGCTGCACGGTTATTATCTTATTCTCTAGCAACTCAGCTTCTTCCGATTCAGAAGCACAACTTAGTAATGGAATAGTGAGTCCGCCTATAATAAGGGGTATCAGTATTAACTTTAGGATTCTCTTCATGTATCATGCCTCCTCTTCTTCCTTTTTTCAGATTCGTGAGATCAGACCATAGGCATTGCATACACCGTATATTATAACGGATACTATCTCGAAAAGTTAGCATAACAAATAGTATTTGCGTATGTGCTCATCTAATGGCTATGGTTAAGCTAAATATTATGATGTAGCTTAAAGCACGTGATCATCTGTGTCATGATATGAAAGACTATGAGAAGTAACAATAGCTTGTTTTGTTACCCCAAGTATAGGTCTACTCATTTACCGTCAATGTTGAAAATTTTTACATTCAAGTCTGAACCTACATCATATAATACATCTGTATTGCCGGAAGCTAGATGGTAGCTAAATGTATAACAATTGAAATTCAAGATAAATCAGGTATTGATTAAGGGAATCGGAGTAAGTAGTATATTATTACAGTTTTCAATGAGAGGAGGTGATAGCAGAAAATACTAAAATATTGATAGAAAAACAGACCACAGAGAGCACATAATTAACCAAAAAATGAAGGAAGGATTAGTTAGAATTAGCTACGAAACTGGTGATAACATAAGTCTAAGAAAAATGGTTCTTACCAAGAACGTGCTCTTCCTGCTGAGCTATGTGGGCATTTTCCCTATTATATACGTTTTTATAATCTGGTGGAGGGGGTAGGATTCGAACCTACGTAGCCCTTAGGGCGGCAGATTTACAGTCTGCTCCGATTAACCACTCCGGCACCCCTCCCAGGCCACCCTCATAGAGTAAAAAGCCTAGCCCGAGAGGGGATTCGAACCCACTAACCTACCGATTACAAGTCGGTTGCGCTACCATTGCGCTACTCGGGCACTCCTATCAAGTTTAAGTAGCTTTAATATTATAAAAATGCATGATATTAAAGTCAAGTTTGGTAGCCCAAACCGGATTTGAACCAGCGACCTTTGGGAAAGAGCCCGACGAGCTTCCACTATTAATACCACATTGCACAAAAGTCCATTTTGTGCAATGAGCAACAAAAAGGCTGGCACTTGTTCACAAATAGCCAGCCTTTCCAAGAATCTCAATATCTACAATATCAGCGTTAGCTCTTCCCAATTCTGAACATCTTAGTTCCGCATGCGGGGCATACACCCTGAGTTGCCGGTTTGCCATTCTTCATAGTTATGCTTCTAGCATCCCTCATTTCCCTTTTGGCACGGCACTTTACACAATATGCTTGCATTGGTCTACCTCCCTTTTTGATTATCAATGATAAACAATTTTCCTCCTTGATGTCAATAGCCTAAATAGCCACATAATAGTCACACAAACTCAGTTTAGGGCAACAGACGTTTGAATTACTACCTCAGGGGTAAAAAAATAGAGCCGAGGGACACTTTATCGCATAAATGCCATAAACATAACAAAAAATATAATTACTGTTAGTGGAAGCGTTACCTGGAGGGGGCAACCAATTTATAGTAGCGAGCTTTATTATTGCTTTAACATACCCTTAAGTATTATACTCTATAATAGTTTTTTGTCTTCAGGATAGAAGGAGGTAAATAGTGAGGGAGAAAGTAGAAGCAGCCCTAGCTCAGATAAGGCCTGCCCTACAGGCAGATGGAGGAGATGTCGAGCTGGTGGACGTGAATGACGGTACGGTAAAGTTAAAGTTGACCGGTCACTGTGCTGGTTGCCCGATGGCAGCGATGACTCTTAAGGCGGGGATTGAACGAGTAGTCAAGGAGCGTGTGCCCGAGGTCAAGGAAGTAATTGCCATTTGATATTGTAAAAGGAAAGTAGAGATGGCTTTGGAGGTTACCTGTTAGATTTGACTATTGGCTATGATAAGCCTATCCCTATTGATGCTCCCCTTCACTTTGGTCCGCCCTCTGATATTAATCTTGCTACTGCCCTCGAATTAGAAATATTCAAGAACTAAGCAATGTAAGCAATGCATGAACTCAGTGTTACTCAAGGGATACTTGATATAGTCCTTGAGAAGGCAAAGGAAGCTCGAGCCAGCAGGATAACTACGATCAATCTGGTCATAGGGGAAATGTCAAGTATTATTGATGACTGCGTACAATTCTACTTTGATTTTCTCAGTAAAGATAGCATAGCCAGCGAGGCTAAGTTATCTTTCACACGAATACCTATGCAGGTGCGCTGTCGTAGTTGTGGCTTTCCTTTTTCACCTGATAAATCCGTGTGGAGCTGTCCGCAGTGCGGGAAATGGGATGCTGAGATAGTAGCTGGGCAGGAGTTCTACATTGAGAGCATTGAGGTAGAATAAATGAAAGTGAAGGTATTACAGAACATACTGGATGCCAACGACCAAATGGCAAATAGAAATCGGCAGGTGCTTGATAAAGAGGGAGTGCTGGCGATAAACATCATGTCCTCACCAGGAGCGGGAAAAACAAGCCTCATCCTACAAACCATAGTCAGACTGAAAGAGAGGGTGAGAATTGCCGTCATTGAAGGCGATATTGCCTCAACTATTGATGCCGATAAGATAGGCAAGGAGGAGGTATCGGTAGTTCAAATAAACACTGGCGGTGCTTGCCATCTTGATGCCAATATGGTGAGCAACGCCCTAGATAGCCTATCCCTTGAGGATACAGACCTGCTACTCATCGAGAATGTGGGTAACCTGGTCTGTCCCGCCGAGTTCAAGACCGGTGCCCATAAGCGGATGATGCTCCTCAGCGTACCCGAGGGTGATGACAAACCATACAAATATCCCCTGATGTTTACTGAATCAGAAGTAATTGTAATAAACAAGATTGACCTTTTGCCCCTCCTCGACTTTGATATCACTGCTTTCCATCAAGCAGTAACCGGGTTAAATCCCAATGTTAAGATATTTCAAGTATCCTGCAAGACTGGAGAGGGCATCGAAGAATGGATATCATGGCTGGAGTCAGAGTTGAGAGGTCGCTAATATGGCACAGGCGACAAAAACTGCGGCGTTGTTGCAGATAAGGGTTCGTGGTGTAGTCCAGGGGAGGGTGACGATAAAGGCCATAGTGGGGACTTCCCGGATTGTGGACAGGCTCACTGGCGAGCTATTACCCAGGATTTGCTGAGCATATCGGCTTATTGAGGGCAAACTTTGCCTTAGCTTAAACACCGAGTTGAATTTTCTTAGAATTTTCTCTATAATTTTCCCGATTTGCTTCATGATGGCTAATAAAATTATGGGGCGTCATTGATAAACAATCTCTAAACAGCTTATGTAAATAGGCTGGACAAATGTGATAAAATAGAGTATCACTTTTGATAGGCAGAGGAGTGTAGCTCAGTTTGGAAGAGCAGCGGTCTCCAAAACCGCCTACTACTACCTGCAGCTAAAATTAGGCACGAAATAGGCGATTTGAGGCCAGTTGAGCAGAGGATTGAAGGCTACGCAGAGGATTCTTAAAGTAGATGATTCAAGCGGACGGGCAAAAAATGGAAAATGGTAACAACACCAAAAACAAACACCCAGCTAACCCTAAGAACCCTAATAGAGGACTTCCTACTATCACGCCACCATCTCCGACCCCCAACATTGCGCTTCTACCGGACCTACCTTCATAACTTCGAGTGGTATGCCCAAACCAACGGCTGGCCCCCTGATGCCGGTGACATCACCCGCGACCACATCAGGGCATTTCTGTCCTATGTCTCAACGGAACGGAACCGCTGGGGATATACCGACATTAGCCGCTCATCCTCCCGATATGCATCACCAGCTACCGTCTACCACTACGGACAGGTAGTAAAGTGCCTGTTTAATTGGGCTGAGGACGAGGAGTACCTCGACCACAGCCCAACACTGCGGATGAAACTGGGCTCTCCCAACTACAAGGAAGTAGAACCCTATACTGACAAAGATGTCTATGCCATGTTCCAGCTCTGCGAGGATGATGCTAGATTTCACTGCAGATATATTGGTAGTCGGAATAAGGCTATCATTTCACTGTTCGTAGCCACCGGCTTAAGGCTCTCTGAGCTTGACCCTGGCCTCAAACAGGTCAGGGTAATGGGTAAAGGAGCTAAAATGAGAGTAGTGCCAATTGGTGGAGAGGCCAGGAAAGCACTCAAGCACTACCTTGAAATTAGACCCCGGGGTGGTGATGAGCTGTGGAAAAACGATGACGGCCTGGAGCTGACGGTGCGCGGCATCCAGATGGTGGTTAAACGCCTCAAGGAGCGGGCCAAAGTTGAGGGTGGGGGCGGCCCCCACCGCTTCCGCCACTACTTCGCCACCCGCTACCTGGAGAATGGGGGTGACCTGAACACACTGCGATTGTTACTGGAGCATGCCACCTTGGATATGGTTTTGAAATACTCTCACCATATTGATATCCAGAAGGCACTGGCCGGACACCAGCAGTTTAACCCCCTGGACCGGCTTTTAAAGGGTGATAACCATAACCGTGGGGATGATGGCTGGGGCTGGCGCTACTAATATCGGGGTTGACAAAACGTCAATTTGGACATATATTTTAAAACAGGCAGGGTGTAGGGAATCAAGGTCGGGTTAGCCTCACCCAGGCGCCTTTTCCCGGTTATCCACCCTACCTTGGCATGCTGGCTCGCCTGCCTCTTCCTGTTGCCTGCTGTCAACTGGCTCGCCTGCCTCTTCCTGTTACCTCAAACCTGCTGGCTTACTCTCTCCCCAGGAATTTCACTGGAAATTGCCCTGGCGGGGGTAATGTCCTAACAGCCCTCAACCATCTCAAAGCTAATTTGTCCCACGCAGCATAGCTGGGTGCTTTTCTATGTCCCACCACCGAGTCAGAATCACCAAGTGAGATGATTGCCGTTACTCATAGTGCAGAGTAATAATACCTTTTGCCGCTTGTGCGGCGCGGTCTTTCTCCGTCTGCTTCTCCACCACTTCGCCTCTAACATCCACAAAGCCACCTGAAGGCTCACCTGAAGGTTCATCCTCCGGGGACGGAGGTTTGGGTAGCTGAAACGGCAATGGGGGTAACGGCGGCAGCACTTTAGCTAAATTACCCAGAATAGATGTAAGGTCCTGTCTCCCGTCATGCAAGTTTCGTCAGTGCCTCACCATGCCTCCCCGTTGTTTCCGGCTAGGTGCTGGGGCAGGTTGTAGCAAGCCCTAGAATCAATTTTTAGCCTTCTTCCCAGGGTTTTGGATAGTTTGTTTTGATACCTCTGGTTTGAAAGGGGCGAAGTCCCTTTATCAACGGTAGGGGGGTAAACAATATTTAGAAATTACTCAAAAATTGGCTGAAAAAGGGGTTGACATATTCCCCAAGCAGTAGTATAAGTATGACAAGTGATTCAAATGGTTATCGTGAGTGGAGAGGCTAGACAGGGGAAAAGCATAAAACTGAAGCCAAGTATCTTAAAGAAAGCCCGCGTGAGGGCTGTTAGTTCGGACAAGACATTAGGTCAATGGCTTGAGGAGGCAATAGAGGAGAAGGCAGCAAGGCAAGAAAAAGAGGAAAAGCAGTTAAAATGAGAAAAGACCTGCAGCAACAGGCCTTTTTGGGGTAATTAGGTAATGATTGGTTATCGTTATTCTAAAGCAATTTTAAACATAAGTCAAAGGGCTCAGAGACCCCAAGTGTGGGTGTAGCTTTGAGCCCTTTTGCTTTGTTAAGGCGGCTGGAGATGGGTTTAGGGTGTAGGCGGGCTCTGCCAGGGGAAACTGAGGCAGGGGTTTTTAATTATTTTCCTCTTTAGGCAATCTCCCCCTCCCGTGTGGCACCTCAGCCGTAATCGGGCAGGTGGCATCCCGCCTAGTTTGAGAGTGGCAGGGGGTGCAGGAGATTGTGAAGAATAAGCGGGGAGACCCGGAAGGAGGTCTCAGAGATGGCTGGAGCATTTGAAGGTATAAAGGTGATTGACTTTACACAAGTTATTGCTGCGCCGGCTTGTTCCGCTATTTTAGCTGACTGGGGAGCTGAGGTAGTAAAAGTGGAGCCCCTTGGGGGAGAGTGGGAGCGACGGGTAGCAAGTTATTTGAGAACGCCCCTTATCAGAAAATCTGATAAGGGGGGAGAGGTGCAGTTCTATTTTGAAGTCGTAAACAGGGGCAAGAAAGGCTTGGCGGTGGACTTAAGACATGAGCGAGGCAGAGAAATCATTTATAAACTCATTGATAACGCTGATGTCTTTATAGCTAGCTATGAGGTAGATGTGCTTAACAGGTTCGGACTCGATTTTGCTAGCTTGAGCCAGCGCACCCCGAGGCTTATTCATGTTGTTCTTACCGGGTACGGGATGCAGGGCCCGCTTAAGGGCGAACGGGGTTATGATTATACTGCCGCCTGGGCTCGTGCGGGAATGATGCACTTGATAGGTGAACCAGGTAGTAGGCCTCCGCCGGCGCGCCCAGGCATGCTCGATATGGTTGCTGCAGTTCATATGGCGGCTGCGGTTTCTGCAGCGTTATTCTCTAGAGAAAAGACAGGCAGGGGACAGGAGTTGACACTGTCTCTATATCAAGTGGGCGTTTGGACTATGGGTTTGGACATACAGAGTGCCTTGTTTGGAATGCCTCTTCCTAAGGCGGATCGCCTTCGGGCTCCCAATGTGTTGTGGAATACCTACCGTAGTAAAGACGGGAGGTGTTTTCAGTCGGCAATGATGACTGAAGATTTCTGGCCACCGTTCTGCAGGGCTATAGAAAGGCTGGACCTGGAAAATGACCCACACTATGATACCGCGGAGAATCGAGAACGGAACTCCGAGGAATTGATTCAGATCCTGGATCAAGTAATAGCCACCAAGACCATGGCAGAATGGGAGAGACGGTTTAGGAAGTATAACATCATTTATGGAATCGCTCTCTCCCCGACAGAGATTACTACCGACCCGCAAGCTTTGGCCAATGATTTCTTTGTTGAAATTGAACACCCGGTCGCAGGTAAGATAAAGTTAGTTAACACTACCGTAAAATTTAGTGAAACCCCAGCTTCGGTAAAGAGCGCGGCTCCAGAAGTGGGTCAGCATACTGAAGAGATCCTGTTAGACCTTGGCTATACTTGGGATGACATATCTGAGCTTATAGACCAGGGTGTGATACTCTAGTCGAGGATAGGTCAGAGGTTATTATGTGGAGGTTTTGCTTTGAGGGATAGAGGGATAACACATAAACAGGCATATATGGGGTGAAGGGATGGCACTGCCGAGAAAAAGTAGATGAAGAAAGGGGAAACATACAGAGGAGAAGAAATTGACCGAGAGGCGAGCTCTGCCAAGGGGAAATTGAAGAGGTGTTATTTATGGAGCTGACTCGAGATGAACAAGAGATGCTGGAGGGTAAGGAAGGCCTCGACAGGCAGAAAGCGATGGAACTACTGATCAAATACGGGGACGCTCTCGGCGCAAAAAGGTTTATAAACACAGATAATGTTTACGTAGATCCAGGAGCGTTTCCCTATCTGGAAGTAGTTAAGGGCAAGGACGTTGATGATGCGGCTAGCAAGTTTTTTCTGGACAGCAGCGAGAGGGTGGTTGTTGATAGGGTGAAGGCTTTCACCATTGCCCATGTTTTTACGATAGATTGGGGTCATTGGCGGTTGGTGGGGGCTTCCGAGAGTTTGCGCAACTCAGCGGAACAGATGCAGATATACTGCAGGCGAATAGGCATCAACTTGACCTGTACTTGCGCTCCCTATCTGTGTGGAGTTGTTCCTGTATTTGGTGAGCACTGCGCCTGGGTGGAGTCGTCAGCAATTGCATATGTGAATGCCATCATCGGTGCTCGGACCAATATCAATGGGCTTGAAAGTGCCTTCGCATCAGCACTGACCGGTAAGACACCATACTGGGGGCTCCATCTGGACGAGAACCGGCTCGCTACCATCCAGGTTAGCGTTGATCTTGACCTAGATAGTATTATGGAGCATGATTTGCTCGGCTACTATGTGGGAGGGGTAGTTGGACTGGATATTCCCGTGTATACCAATGTGAGAAGAACGCCGAGCGTGAGTATGCTCATGGCACTGAGTGCCGCAGGGGCTACCTCGGGGAGTATAGGGATGTTTCATATTGCTGGAGTCACCCCTGAGGCGCGCACCTTGGAGGAGGCTACCGGCAATAAGAAACCCAAGATGACCATAAACTACGGGGCAGAGGAGCGCAAAAAAGCCTATGGAAAACTGAATAAGACCCAAAGCGAAAATGTGAACATCGTAGACATAGGGTGTCCACACTATACATTGCAGCAACTTGGTCGGGTTGCTAGGTTGCTGGAAGGTAAGAAGATCCACGAAAATACCTTGCTGCTGATACACACTGCAAAGCAGCTCAAGACCGTGGCAGATAGAAATGGCTATACCGATATCATTACGAAGGCTGGTGGCCATTTGCTGATTGACAGCTGTGTTCTGAATATACACTTGCCTGCCAGCAACGTCATAGCTACCGATGCAGCTAAATGTGCTCACTACCTGTCTGGCGAGGGATACGATAACGTCTGGTACGGTACTATGGAAGACTGCATCCAGGCTGCCATCACCAGCAAGTGGAAGGGAGAGCTTAAATGAAGAAGATAGTTCTAAAGGGAAGAAAGATTGTAGGAGGCCAGGCTGAGGGAGAAGCCTTAGTATCTAGTCAATCTATTTCCTTCGGCGGTGGTATAGACCCATATACCGGTAACTTTACTGAAAGAGGGCATCCTTTGATGAATGAGAATATCAAAGGGAAGATCCTAGTATTTCCAATGGGGAAAGGCTCTTCATGGTTTTCACCTATGGCCCATGTAAGCCGGCTTGCAGGTACTAACCCAAAGGCTATCATAGTCAGAGAGATCAACCCGCAGGTTGCCTTGGCTACGGTGGTGATGCACATCCCGGGTATAGCTTATCTCGACAAGGACCCAACTGAGGTCATCTCTACCGGTGACTGGGTAAGGATAGATGCCGACAAGGGGCTGGTCGAGATAAAATCAAGAAGTGTTAGTCGCTTGTCACCGAGGAAACTACACTAAGCGGCAGCCTCCAAAAGGTCTGGAGGGAGGTAAGAAATGATGTGATGATGTAATTAGGTTAAATAGTTGGGTTGGCCAAAATTTTTAAGGAGGAATTACTAAATTGAAAAAGAAGAAATTATTGACATTGGTAGGCAGTATATGCCTGAGCTTGGTGCTGGCAGCACTGCTCCTTCCTGCTTGTGCCCCAGTTGAGGTTCCCGAGGAGATTGCTGAGCTGGAAGCAGAGATTGCCGATCTGGAAGATGATGTAGCTGCTAAAGACAGGGAGCTTGCCGGGCTGGAGGGTGATGTCGGGGACCTGGAGGATGAGATTGCTGCTCTGAGAAAACCGGCTGAGGTATACCAGTGGGACATGACAGGGAGTGCTCTCTATAGGGGCACCGAATCTTTCGCGGTTGTCGACAAATGGTGTGCTGACCTTAAGGAGGCAAGCGGGG
>Ga0209991_10000725_pt1 | contig 14701 bp, 13 predicted proteins | sample ChitaG_FD_183167 | JGI IMG/M metagenome (GOLD analysis project Ga0209991, IMG submission 183167) | Deep subsurface microbial communities from South Pacific Ocean to uncover new lineages of life (NeLLi) - Chile_00310 metaG (SPAdes)... | ecosystem: Environmental > Aquatic > Marine > Oceanic >...
AAGAGCTAAAAAGCAAATACACATTGGAAAAATTACCCTTCACCTGTGCTGGAACTATAAACACTGCTCCGTTAGGAATAAAAGAGGAAGAAGAAGCGAGTTATAGCATCTCGTTTTATAAATTTAGAAAAGAAAATGTTGACATAATTTTATTATCTGGCGATAATTCATTTACTTCAAAATTCTTAGATGACAACACGGTATATAATCCAAATACCATAATGGGAAAAATTGCGCTATTCAGTCTAGGAATTCGTTTTCTAATGCGCCATTTCATTGAAAATAAATTAAAAATACCAAATGTAGTACATTTACACGATTATCATGTAGTTTTGGCTTTTATAGGGATGAAACAAGTCTTAGCAAGAAATGGGTTGAGAGTTGCGTCAATATTAACCATACATTTAATGACAAAGCCAAGGTTCGAATATAATTTTTATAAAATTTGTGCAATAGATGGCGCACCGATTAGAGTTCTGCTTAGCAGCGGATTTAAAATGTTAAATTTAAACCAAATTTTAGAAATTTCTCAATTCGACGAAATTAAAGGAACAGAATTTAGAATGCCTACGGTTGAAAAAATCGGAGCTATTATTTCGGATATAGTGACTACTGTAAGTGAATCGTATTTAAATTCCGATATCATACCAAAGTGTGGAAAGGGATTAATAGAATTCAAAGCGGATTTTATTTGGGATGGTTGTGATTGGGATTACTATGAAATTTTTAATCAAGTTGTTGAGATTCATGGAAAAGAGATTCGCAGTTTTATGCAAATTAACGACAGTACTGAAATTAAAGAAGAGAATATGAAGAGATTTCTATTGGAGTATAAAATCGGAAATCTTAGCCAAAGTCCACTAATTAGTTCCCAAAATGTGTTAAACACTATAAATGAAATCTCGAATGGAAATCCATTGGTAAAAAACGGTAACATTAAAGCTTTTTTAGATTCGGGCCCTTTAGTTTTAACAACAGGCCGAATTTCACCCCAAAAGGGATTTGATATTATTTTTAAAGCCGTTCCAGAAGTCTTGAAAGTCATACCTAACGCGAAATTTCTTTTTTTGATACTACCTACGGATTATAGCATAAATGAAATTAAAACTTATTCACTATTCGTAAAACAATATCCTCAGAATATCAGAATCATTTTTGGTGTAGCTTCAGACATTTTTTACTTAGCACATTTATCCGCAGATGTTTATTGTGCATTATCTAGATGGGAACCTTTTGGTATTATGGCGCTAGAAGCGATGGCATGTAAAATCCCTATTATCGCCACAAAGGTAGGAGGTTTGCAAGAAACTATGGTTGATGCTGTATTGAATCCAAAAACTGGTACGGGAATTTTAATTGATAAAGATAATCCTGATCAATTCGCAAAAGCTCTAATCTCGCTGTTTAAATCTCAAGAAGTTTTTCATTTGGTTAATACTTCTGAAAGTCACACAATATTTGACACTGGTACGCTTGAGATCGTTAATCAAATACCTGACGAAGTTATAAAATCACATGTTCTTCTAAATCCCAGATTTTTTTATATTCTAAAAGAAAATTGTTATAAAAGGGTGAAAGAACACTTTACATGGAGTTTGGTTTCTAAAAAATTAGCTCTTTTATATGAAAATTTAAGTTCCTAAGCCTTAATTGTAATATTAAGAAAAAACTAATTAGAATTCCAGAAGATATTTAGATTTTGGAAGAGGATTTTAGGTTTATCTGGAATAATTTCTAATTCCTTTCTTATCCACTCAGCAATCCATTTGGATTTTTGTTTAAAGCGGAAATCCATAAAGATTATAGCCCCTTTATCTTTTAACTTTCTTATTGGGCGCCCAGCAGCTTGATTTGCCCTTTGAATAGCGGGATAAAGATAAGCAAAATTCCATCCTTGATCGTTAAAAACTTTATCGTAATATTTAATTTTAGCATCAACACGAGGAGTAGGTAAGTGATAAGGGAAGCCAGCGATGATTACAGAATTCATATGATCCCCTGGATAATCCTCTCCTTCTGAATTTCGTCCGCCACACACGCCTAATAAAATCGCTCCATTACGGGGTTTAGAAGCCGTTGATTTAAAATCGTTGATTAAATAAGCATTTTCAGAGGCAGAAAGACCAGGTTCCTCAGTAAATAATGTTTTGTCGTAATTCATAGCAATGGATTCAATACCGTTAGTAGCTAAGGCATTTAGAATTTTGTACGAAGCACAAAATATGCCTACATTTGCTGGTGTGCTACTTATAACTTCTTCAATTTTGGAGAGCATCTTTTTAAACATTAAAGGATTTCTAGAGTTTCTACGAGTATCCACGCCTTCAGTTATAATAGCTTTAATATTTTGTCTTTGAAATGGAGATTCAGCGATAATACCCTTGTAACTTTTTCCACTTTGTTGTAAACCCATTAAATTATTATATACATATGGATTTACGGTTCCTGAAAGGTGCAAGCTCGTATAACATTCTTTCAAAATAGGAATAACAATTTCTCTAGGATCTAAGGCAACTATTTCTATAGAGATTGTGGATTTCCCCTTAATCTCCTTGATAGTATAACAGAAGAAATAATTTTCCAGTAGATAACACCTTATCCATTTTGTCCAGAAATTTGCTAAAGACCCTAAAAAATCTCTTGAAATGTCCCCATTAGCTAATTTCTCTTCGTGAATAGATGCACTAAAATCTAGTAGGTCGTTAACGAAATTTTTAAACTCATTTAGATTTTCAATTTGCAAGATAGAATACACTTGAGCTAAGAATCTCTCAGCTTCTATTTCCTTTTCAAAATTAAGACTTTTCTTTTTTTTATTTAAGTGACTTATAAGAGCTTTCACGAATGTTTGCATAATTCGTGGTGAACGATATATCTCAAGATCTTTTAAACATAATCTAAGCGTATATGGGGTTATCCTATCGGAATTAACTTCAGTTGCTACATCAATAACATTATGGCATTCGTCAATTATTAAAATGCAGTTAGTTAATTCTTTATCTAGGAATTGCAAAAAATTCTGCCGGATAAAAGGGTTGAATAACCATTGATAATTACATATTATCAGTTTCATATCTTTTAAGAGAAATTTGCTCAAAAAATAAGGACACAATTTTTTGTCCATACAAAATTTGATTAAATCTTCAGCATCTACGGGTTTATTGAAAATTTCAGGAGAGATATTAATTAAATTATCGTATTGATCTCTCTTTTTAATTAAGTTGAGAAAAAACTTACAACTCCTATTTTTTCTTAAATCTGAACACACAGCCATCGATTCTCGGGGATTAAGTTTTAAAGACAAGAGTACTTCATTAAGGCACATTTCGTTCCTTCCCCGAATAGAAAGTCCGTTAACCTTAATATTAATATCATTATTCCTCAAATGAGTAGAAATTTTTGTAAGTTCCTTGATAATTCGAGTGTTTTGGGAGTGGGTGCGACATAAATATAGTATCTTTAAATTTTTTTTAATTGCTAATGGTAACAAGGCGCTTAAAGCGATAATGGTCTTACCTGTCCCGTTCGGTGCTGCAAGTAAAGAATTTTTTTTTTCTATAGAAGCTTTTTCAATTTGCTTTATAATCCTCTCTTGGTCTTTTCTAAAATCCTCATAAGGAAAAAAGGTAAGGTAACTGGCTTTTTGAGGTTTTGAATTACCCGTATCTCTATCTGATTTTTTTTTATACTCCACTTGAAAATTGTTATCATCAAAACCTGCAAGATTAATTTCGCTCAATAAATCGTTGTCATTTTTTACTACTAAACTACCATTTTTTAGAACATAAAAGAGAGAACAGCCTTTACAATAAAGTTGATTGTTAGTAGGAAATAATACTTTTTCGCAGTTTGGGCAAAATTTCATAATAAATTTCGTTGATTATCTTATAATCTTAATATTAAGAATATAAAATATTAACTCTGAGACTATTAAAGTTTATTTATTAATGCTTAATTTTATAAAAAAATGAGCGATAAGAATACAAAACAAGAGTTTTTGCTTTTAAGAGAATTACTCAGTGAGTCTTTACTCCGCGATTTGATTCTTTTTGTTATATTTTACCTCTTTATTTTAGCTCAGTCTTGGAAAAACATCTTTTTATTGCTTTTTCCGGTAATTACTTACGCTTTTTCTCTATTTTTTCGATTAATTAATGCTAACAAATGGAGATTATCAATTAATGATACCACAATCACATATAATCCTCTTGGATTAGAAAAAAAGCATGCTAATAGATTGATTTTTTCAACGTTATTACAATTAATATTACTTTTTTGGATTGGGGGTGAATCATATTATCATCCCCAACTCATTCAGACTTATGACTTTTTCTTTAATATTATATTTAATTTCATTTACACATTTGGATTTTATTGGATCTTAATTGACATTTGGAAATATTCCAAAATAACTATTGAAACCAGAAGTAATATTGAAGGAAATTCAGAGATATTAGTAAATCGTCTAAATCTTAAAAATTTTAAGCTAATTTACCTAATAAACCTAAGTACATTTATCCTTTTAAATATTTTAAACTTGGTTATAGTACTTTTGACTGAAATTAATGGTTTTCTTGAAATCACATATATACTTCCAGGGACTGGAATCGAAAGTTCATTGCCGTTGAAAATCTCACTAATTTCGTTTCTAATTATTGTATTTTCTCCAATGATAGCTATCTTACTTTTTTACCTTATTTATAAAAAAATCTCTAAAATAAACCCCTCTGAATTAATAGAAAAACTCCAATTATTGCCAGAAAGCAAGCAAAACAATATTATTGAAACATTAAAAAATATAAATAACAAATACTATAGAGATTTTAGTAGCGAATAAAATATTGAATAAAAGTTTTTAAAAAAAAATATATTATTAATACAATCTATCGCAAACAACTTACAGTAAATTTCTCAAAAAATGTCACAACAATCTGATCTAAAACGCCAGTATTTATTTAAAATCCTTGTAGTAGGTGATGGAGGTGTTGGAAAGAGTACTATGATACAGAGGCTAATTACCGGTCATTTCGTGCCAATGAAAATTACGATTGGAACTGACCTATTGACATGGAGCACAACGAGAGACGATATTGATATTAAGCTTCAAATTTGGGATTTTGCTGGTGAAAAAAGATTCAGATTCTTCCTACCGAACTATTCTAGAGGCGCTCAAGGTTGTATACTCTGTTTCGATATTTCGAGATATACTAGTTTCCAGAACCTTCAAGAATGGTTCGATATTGTAAAGGATAATACGAACGACATAATTTTTTTTCTTGTGGGTTTAAAGGCAGATTTATCAGATTCAAGAAGAACTGTTCAAAAAGAAGAAGCAGAAGAATTCAAGAACGAACACAACATACCTTTTCTGATAGAAACGAGCTCTAAAACGGGAGATAATAATACTAACCTTTTTGAAACTTTAGTAGAAGCAATGTTAAAAAAAAGAGAGTTAATTTAACTCATTTATACATATTATTCAAGAATATCTCTAAATTCGTCAATATTTAACTGAAGATATTTAGCTGTAATTAAGTCTTTACCTAGTAAATTTAGAAAGTTTTTCCTTCTTTTCCTATTAAGGAATTTCTTCATCTCGCTAAGATCTGGTTCCTTATTCGTTATTTCGAGCAATTTTTCTTTTATCGCGTGATCTACAACTTTTTGCCCTATATCCGTTCTTATTATTAAAAAGGCTTCCCCTGAGCCTTTTGGAGCTCCCCATGGGCTATAAGAAATATCTGAAAATTCACCAGTAAAATCAGTACAATATTTACAACCTGTCATTCCTCCAGAGGAACAAGCAAAGGCAATTTTTAGAGTAGTTCTTTCCGCTCCGGTGTTAAAGTCGCTTGTTAGTATCTTGGCAAGTCCTTGAAGGTGGCAAGGGTTTCCGAGAATACCAATATCCCGTTTCCTGTCTAAGTAAGCTTGACCTATTCCTGTAACCAAAGGACCGGCCATGTCCATAGTTGCTTCGGGAATATATTTTTTCGCATCAATTGCATTGTCAACCACAACAGGAAAAGCGACTGGTGGTTTTTTGCTTTTAACTTCTCCTAAAACAAAATGTTTTGTTACTCCAGATTCGAAAGCAGCTAAAACTAAATTATAAAGAATTTTATCCTTATTTTTAGATTTTACTTGGATAATATCTTTATAAACTCCTACTCCTAAATCAACGCGTGTTTGACCGAACATTTTTAGCTCGATTTCAGAAATCGGTAGAAAACTGCGTGGACATGCATTATAACACAAACCTACAGTCTCAGCACACTCATCTACGACATAAGCTAACCCTGTTTCTTTATTGAAATCCATGTGTGGACAGAAGGCGTTACAACTTCCGCAATGAATGCATAATCCTCCATAAATAACTTCATTTTCAAGATCTTGGCTTGATTTTTCAATCTTCACAATAATCACACTTATACGATTAAAATTCTATTAGTTATTCAATTATTATTGAGTAGTAAAATAAATCATGACATTTAAACCTTAAACGAAATTTCACACTCTCTATGTAATGAGCATTCAAGAATAATACATTAAAATTTGCTATGAATTATATAAAATCGATATATTTAATCAATTGAATTTCATAATCTGATAAAATTCTATTTCATTTTTAAAAATTAATCTCAACACAAAGACATATATATCAAAATTTCTTAATATATTCTGGTTAAATTTTTCCAAGCGAAAACCAAGGTTATGTTCATGAATTCTGATTTAGTAGAATATTTAGAATATTTATGTAGTGAAAATGATAATATAAACGATCTCATCGTTGTGAGTAATGAAGGATTACCAATTGCTCTCGCCCCTTCAATTACGGGATTTATCGATCAAACTCTTGTATCCGGAATGTGTACTGCTCTGAAATATATAGGTCAAGAACTTATTAGCGAGATAACGGGAAGCAATCTAAAACGTATTTTGGTTAATTGTAGTAGTGGACTGATCTTAATACAACAGCTCAATCAGGATGGTATCTTAGTAGCATCGTGTAAAAATGATGTTGCTTTAAGTGAACTAGATATTCCTTCTATTCAGACATATTTTTCGGCTAACCCACCAAAATCACTTAGTAACATTGTAGATTAGTCTTTATAGTCTTAAGAGATTAAACATATTTATTTAAATTATACACTTGCTTTTACCAGTTAAAACACTTTATAGAATTATTTATTTGGTTTTCTATGCTTAAATATTCGTCTTTACCACGCAATGTGACGCTCCACTTAACCGAGAACTGTAATCTAAGATGTAAAATGTGCTATTTTTGGGGAGAAACGGGTACATCTTCGAACGATTTGTCAGGGAAGAAACCCGCTGTTATGGATTTCGAATTAGCAAAAAAGATTATATCAGAATTAAGTTCTGTAAAGCCCTTTTATAGCTTATTTGGTGGAGAACCTTTAACATATCCGTACTTAGAAGAGTTGATAATTAGGATCAAAAATACGGGCTCAATTGTTGATACGCCTACAAATGGAACACTCTTAGCTAAAAATGCCTCGATGTTAGTGCGAACTGGATTTGATTCAATAAGAGTTTCGCTAGATGGTCCACAAGATATTAACGATCTCCAGCGAGGGAAGGGAAGTTATGCAAGAGCTACCAAAGGTATAGAAACGCTGTATGATGAAAGAGAAAAAGCGGGGAAAAAAAAACCAACTATCAGTTTAATATACACGATAACAAATGACAATTACGAATCACTTGAGAAGTTATTTCTTGATGATCTAGACCTCAACAAAATTGACTGGGTTACAATTCAGATGCAGAACTTTTTAACTGAAAGTATGGGTAAATCTTATGCAAAATTCCTAAAAGCTGAGTTTGGAATTAGTTCTGATAAGTATTGGAAAGCCATGGTTCGATCGCCGAAAGACTTTGCTAACATAGATACAGAAGAATTATCTCGCCAAGTTAAGAGCGTAATTACAAAATTAGGCGCCATGCATAAGAATTATTTGCTTTTACCGCCAACATTTTCATCCGTTAATATTAAAGCATATTTAGGGGCTAAATGGGAAGAAATGACGGATATTTATAGAACCTGTTTAAGTCCTTTGACTTCGATTGATATAACAGCTTTAGGTGGTGTCGCACCATGTCACATTTTTTACGATCTTGTTCTAGGAAATTTAAATGAGAAAAAAATTTCCGATATCTGGAATGGAGATAAATTTCAGAAATTCCGAAGTTATTTTAGTCAATATAACTTCCTCCCAGTCTGTTCTGGTTGCTGTATTTTATACTTATCGGGAAAGAAGTTTAGAAAGCTCGCGAAATCTAAAGTATAACTTAGACTTTAGCATTCCTCTTCATCATCTACTAAAAATCGAGAACATGTTTCATCTAATTTCTTAATTATATGGTTTCGGTCTTTCCATATAATCCACGTACTCCCCGATTTTTCAAAGTAAAATCCATCGTAATCGTCTTTTATCTTAGCTAAAGTCTTTTTCACAAAGCTCCAAGAAAATCCAGTTCGCTCAACGACTTCTGCGATTGCGATGGGATGATTAACTGCGAGATTATTGTTAAAAAAATATACTATTTTATCAAATCCCGTTTTAGGGGTTGTATTTTTCTCGCTCAAAATTTAGAATTTAATTTAATTTTTATATACTTCAAATAAAGATTTAGGATATTTAATTTTCATACTTTAGTTTTATTTTCGTTTTAACTGTGAACTTTAGTTGTAAAAATTAATTACTTTCTAAGTTTAAGAAAAGCTCCAGATTTCATCATGTCACACGGTTTAAAATAATTTATTTGGGTCGTTTCAGCCAGGTCTTCTAGCATTAATGACCATTTTTCGTAATTTTTTTTACCAGCTCCAAATGGTCCTGGCATATCCATTCCTGCTAACATTGTATCATCAATTATTTTGTATCCGGAAACAATTTTTTCCCCTAATAACCTACATCCTTCGTTTAATTGAATTGCAAAATATTGTTCTGGGCTGAATAAGCCTGCTTTTTCATTAGTTTTACGATTAGGTTTTCCTTCAAACCACTTGTAGATACCCTCCCCCGATTTTCTTCCCAAATTACCTTCTTTGAGAAGGTTTGTAAGCGTTTTACCGGGAGCAAATTCAGGCGATATTTCTTTGACAAAATAATTCATTACATCGCAAACAATATCTAAACCTAAAAAATCCCATTTAGCTAATGGGCCCAATTCAGGGGGAGACACGAAATCGTTATCGATTTTCTCGTAAGGAATCCCTTTGTCAGTAGCCATATCTAAAATCCAATTAAATAAGAGGCTCGTTGCAATAGTTAGGCGATTTACAATGAATCCGGGACTTTCTTTTTCTATTTTTGCGATATATCTTTTACCCTTGATTGCGGGTAACCTTTGACCGATTGCTACACCTAAATCAAAAGCTTCTTGTGATGTTTTTTCTCCTTTTATTACTTCAATTAGCCTGAGCAAAGGAATTGGAGTAAAAAAATGCATTCCAATTACTTGTCCAGGTCTTTTTGATGCCTCTGCGATTTTGGTAATACTCATAGTCGATGTGTTTGTCGCTAACAAAGCGTGCTCTGGAGCGTATTGGCCTAGTTCTTCGAACAGTTCTTGTTTTAATTCCATTATCTCGGGTATTGCTTCAACAACAATATCTGCATCTTTAATTGAGGAGATTAAATTTTTTTCGATTACTAGTTTTTTAATTAATTCATTCGTTGTTAACCCGTGCGCTAATAGACCCTTGGATTCCAACTTGTTAAGACCATTTAGTATATAGGTTTTAGCATTTTTTAAAGCGTTATCGTTAGTATCGTTTATGTAAACTTTATTAAATATATTTGACATGAGAGCAACTTGAGCGATCTCTCTACCCATTGTTCCGGCTCCGATAATTGAAATTGTCTTAACCTTACTTATATCTACTATAACTTATTACACCTTTATGATTAGAAAATAATGAGAAAAATGAAATTTATATAGGATTATGATAAGAAATCACAACTCATATAAAAAAGATTGTTACTATTAATTGAGATAGTAAAAAAGCGCCAATTCCTAGAAAGATGGAAATCGGAAGTCCTGGTAAAAGCTTATTCTTTTTTAACCCCGAAATAGTAATTCCTGTTCCAATTACGATTGCTACTGTAGTCAAAGCGGTAATTATTATATTATTCGTGAATAACAGTACACTTGAAGTAAGTAAACCATAAAAAGCTAGATCTCCAATTCCAATTTCTAAATTAGAGGTATCATAAATAGCTTCACCACTTGCAATTTGCTCTTTTATTTCTGCTTTTTCCATCTCATCTTCATTACCATTCTCTGATAATAATTCTATCATTTCCTTAATTGGTCCTTTTTTATAGAGGACAGCAAAAATATCCCAGAAAGATATACCAACCAAAATAGCGAGAGTGCTCCAAAAAGGTAAAACAATACTCATAGAAGCACTTATCAAAAGACTGATATAGAGGACGATAAAATTTTTAGTTTTTATAGATTTAGAAGTGAAGTATTTATATAAGAGAAAGAAAACAGAAATACCTGTTCCCACTGGTAGATAGAAATTCGTAAAAAGACTGTATAGTTTAAAAACAAATGTAGTCTCAGGAAATTGGATGAAAATTAAGTAAATAATAACATCTAAGAACATTAAGGTAATGAAAAAACTAACAAAGCCGAAACTTATTCCAAAAAGGTACTTCAAGACACCTATCCCGAGCTTTTTGATAAAGAATACTATTAAAAATCCTGATACAACCGCAATAACAGTAAAAATAACACCATTTAATAAAACAGCTAAAGCTCCCAATTCCTCTTCAGGAAAGTAGCTTTCTTCTACTTGAACTCCTGCAACAACGAAGGTGAGATACGCTAGTATTGAAGATAGGATTATTACGACAACAATAGGAATTGAATAAAATTTGAACTTTATTCGATATGTAGGTAAAAAGTGTGGAATAATATCCTTTTTAATAATTTCTTTTTGTTCTTCTTCTTGGTCGTCCTTTCGAACGTTTACTGAATTTGGGTTATTGGACATTGTTTTATAGACTATATTTTTTGAAAAAATGATTTAAATTAATAAAATAATTAATAATTTAAATATATAATAATAATGAATTATTAAGTTGGATAAACGTATTGTAAGATAATGAAATTATGCCTAAATATCAAAATAATAAATATTTTTTCATTAATCGAGAAATACAACTACCAACAAGTCAATATCTCTCTATAAAACACATTTATCCAAGCCATTTGGGAATTATTTTTATTGGAAAGGTTTCAACATCCATTTTAACGAAAATAGAATTTTATATTAATAAAATATTCAGTTCTTTTTTTTATGAAATTCTTTTTATTGGAGAAACAGAAATTCCCTCAATTTTCTATGAAAGTGAGATTAGAAAAGAACATGATATGTTAAAAGAAGCCTCTAAAAAGGTAATCCTCCAACCAACTAATAAATTATACAATATTATTAAGTATTTAATGAAAGAACACAATTTTAATGTAGGTTTAGGACTTACGGACCTACCTATTTATTCAAGTAACGACGAGGGCTTACTCTTCTTATTTGGAGAATCTAATCTTAATCACCGGTGTGCTATAGTATCTACCCATAATTTGATTCCTCATTTTAATGAAGAATCAGGATATAATTTAAAAGTTAGAAATAGGGTAATTAAAGAGGTAATTCACGAAATTGGACATATTATTATTGGCCTTGAACACTGTCTTACCACAGATTGTGTTATGCGATATTCAAAAAATATAGAAGAAATTGATAATAAATCTGTTATCCTCTGTAAAAAGTGTCAGTCTAAATTAAACGAAGTTAGATTAAAAAATAATTTTTAAAAAGTAGCATTAGGTAATTGGTGAATAAACTCTTTTACTAATTCAACACGAACTTTCCTATCTGCTTTATTGTACCGTAAAGGATAAAGTTGATCAATTGTAAATTTGTATAGTTTAATCCACGTTTTTGCGATCTCGCTTACTCTATAATCTTGAGCTATTTTTTGAGCGTTTTTTCCAAATTCAGCCCTAAGATCGTCATCTTTTAACAATTTAACAACATAATCTTTAAACTGATCAAGATTGTTGGCTAAATAACCAGTTTTACCGTGTCGAATTATATTACTGATTCCACATGCATTAGTTCCTACATTTGGGGTTCCTTGAGCCATTGCTTCGAGCAATACAAGTCCTTCAGCTTCAACCCACGACCATAAACAAGTTAAATCCGCAGTATCGTATAGTTTTAATAAATCGTGAAAAGGAACTCTTCCAGCATAAGATACAAAATCTTTGTACTGTTTCTTTTTAATTATTCTTTTTACTTGGTCCTTTGAGGGTCCATCACTCCCAACTAGTAAAAGATGAGCGTCAGGAACTTCGTCATGGACTCTTTTAAATGTTTTAATAATTTCTATGGGATGTTTTTCAGGAGATAATCGTGATGCGTATAAAAGAACTTTCTTTCCTTCTAAACCATACTTCTCACGAATTCCATTTTCTTTTAAATTTGTGTAATACAAGTCCCGAATTCCGTTGGTCATACAAACTATTGGTTCCTTGAACCTATAATCTCGGAGTAAGTCTTTTTTGGATTTTGTAGCGACATGAACAAAATCATATTTATCGACGATGTGGCGTTCGTATCTCCAGATCAAGTCGCCTTTTGTTAATAACTTACCAATTACGGGAACATACTGAGCAGTATAGTATTGCATTGGGCTATTGTGAGTCCCTATCATTGGAATACCTAGATACTTAGCCCAATTTATCGCCATTGATCCTACAACGGCATGTGTATGGATATGGGTAATATCTAAATAATCATGTTGGCAGAAAAAAATTTTATGTATAGGAGCACTTAGAACAAAGCCGGTATTATGACCAATAATAGCACCTCCAAGTTCGTGAAAATGCAATGTTTTCGGGATTTTGTAACCATTTTGAATTCTTGGTGCAAAGACATGAACATCGTGTCCAAGATTAGCAACTGCTTCGGATAGAAATCTTACTGCGTGAGCCGTCCCGTTGATTTGGCTATACATGGTGCTGAAAAATCCAATATCAAGAACTTTTTTAACCACTACTATAGACCCCTAATAAATATCATTAATACTATTACTTATATATAAACATTCATCTAGGTTTTTAAACTGTTTCTTTTATTAAAAATTTCACAGTTTCTTAATAAAATCGTTAAAACCGTTAGTTTTATATATGATATTTTTAAATTGAATCAATTTTTTTAAATATTATAGTAATATCCAGAGGAATTATTGCTAATCAGTAATTTTTAATCACGGTTAATTTCGAGATTAAATTTGTTTAAGTAGGAGAGTAAAAACTATGCAGAAATATCATATGCAAAAAAAGGAGAGGGAAATTTTAGATAAAAGAATCTACAAGGAAATCATGAAAAACGGTAAGTTTTCAACAATTTCTATGTGTAGAAACGACGAACCCTATATAGTAACACTTAATTATGGTTTTGATGCGATAAATAATAACCTGTACTTTCATAGCGCTCAAAAGGGATTGAAATTAGAGTTTTTAAAGGAAAACCAAAAAGTTTGTGGCACAATTATCGAAGATTTAGGCTATGTTAATGATGATTGCTCTCATAAATACCGCTCCATTGTTTTTTGGGGAGACATGACTATTGTAGAAAACTTGGATGAAAAAAAGCATGCATTTGATATAATGTTAAATCATTTAGAAGATAATCCAAGTAAATTAAAGAAAAAATTCTTAAAAAGTGAACAATCCTATGAAAACACTTGTTTACTAAAATTAGACATTAATTTAATTACAGGAAAGGCTTCTGAATAGTAGTAGCAAAATAAAAGTAAGAAATCTTTCTAAAATCAAAAAATTTTTTTTGATTGTTTGATAATTATAAATATGGATACTTTAGAAGAAAAAAGAATTGTTGAAGAGATTCTAAAAAACAGAAGAATACCATATTCTATAGAATTATTAGAAGTTGACGATAATAAATATACGGTTCGTAATAACTTTGGCTCAACAGTTGTGTATTTTAAAAAAGATGAGAGTTATTATTTAGAAGAGGAATTAGATTAGTTACGTAAAATAATTTTATACCATTATTTAATGGCCCTATTCTATATGAGCTGATTTTTCCTATTTATTTTTGAGTAGAATTATTTCGTTCTCAGTTTTAAGAAACGATTAATTTAATAGTAAATTAAGAGTCTTTATTATTTTTAATAGAGAGAAATTATGTAATTAATAGAGCTAAAAGACCATCTCAAAGACTATTATAATTCCATATACATAAAATTATAAGAATGCTATTTTTTTACTTTATCAGAGAAAGAATAAATTACTCATTATTCGTTGGTTGCCTTTATGGGAAAAAGAAAACTTAAGTCTAAAGGATCTGAAGAGAAATCCATTGAACAATTTCGTGCGGTTATTGACAATTCAACTACTCTTTCAATGTATAACGAAAAAAGGAGAGCAGTCTGTATCGTTCGGAAGAATTTAGCCAAAGACTATGATATTGAAGTAGATGCATCTGAAGCACCAGTACTAAATAAAATTTCAGAGTATCCCCAACCATTTGAAAGTTCGATGGCTAATCTTAACATATTGGAAGACGAAGTATTTCCGCTAATTGATGCATTTAAAATTGTTTTTGGAGAAGAGAAAGAGTTAAAGCTACGCT
>Ga0209991_10000726_pt1 | contig 14696 bp, 8 predicted proteins | sample ChitaG_FD_183167 | JGI IMG/M metagenome (GOLD analysis project Ga0209991, IMG submission 183167) | Deep subsurface microbial communities from South Pacific Ocean to uncover new lineages of life (NeLLi) - Chile_00310 metaG (SPAdes)... | ecosystem: Environmental > Aquatic > Marine > Oceanic >...
TATCACTAAATTGCCAAATTCCCAAATATTCGAAATTCGATAGAAAAAATTATTTCTACCCTGATCTGCCCAAAGGTTATCAGATAAGTCAATACGACATGCCTTTTTGTAAGGCGGATTTTTTAGAAATTGGAGACCCCGAAGCAGAGAAACCTCACCACGGGGCGCACAAAAAAATTAGAATAAGAAGGATTCATTTAGAAGAAGATACTGGAAGATTAGTTCACCCCGAAGGAGCCGATTACTCTTTAGTTGATTTTAATCGGGCTGGTATTCCTTTAATGGAATTAGTTACTGAACCCGATATCAGATCAGCCAAAGAAGCTCGGAAATTCGCCGAAGAATTACGATTAATTTTGAGATATTTAAGAGTTTCTGATGCCGATATGGAAAAGGGCCAGCTAAGAGTAGAGGTTAATTTAAGTTTGCTTCCGGCTGAAAGAATAAAAGAGAAAATAAAGAGTGATAAAGAATTGGGAACAAAAGTAGAAATTAAAAACTTAAATTCATTTCGGGCAGTGGAGAGAGCCTTAGATTATGAAGTTGAAAGACAGACAGAAATTTTAAAAGCCGGTAAAAAAATTATCCAAGAGACTCGAGGATGGTCAGAAAGTAGGGGAGTGACCATTTCTCAGAGAGAAAAAGAAGAAGCTCATGATTATCGATATTTTCCAGAGCCTGATTTACCCACCCTCCACATTACTGAAAAAGAAATTTCAGAGATAAAAGCAGAAATTCCTGAACTTCCTCAAGCTCGGAGAGAAAGATTTGCTAAAGAATATAATTTAGAAGAAAAAAATATTGAAGTTTTTGTTCAAAATAAAGATTTTGGCGAATATTTCGAAAAAGTAATCTCAGAGCTGATGGCCTGGGTAAAAGAGATAGAATTAAAGAGAAAGCTATCTTTAGAAGAAAAAAACAAATTAATTAAACTTGCTTCAAATTATCTTATTACTGATCTCCAAGGGCTTTTAAAAGGAGCCTCAGTTGTGGGCACGGATTTTCTAATAACCCCTGAAAATTTCGCTGAGTTCACCGCTCTAATTTACGAAGGAAAAATATCCAGTAAAATTGGAAAACTGGTCTTAGAAGAGATGTTTAAAACTGGAGCCGATCCATCTCATATTATTGAAGAAAAAAAATTAGTCCAGATTATTGATGAAGTTGAAATCGAAAAAATTGCTAAAACCGTTCTTTCCAAAAATCAAAAAGCAGTTGAAGACTTTAAAAAAGGAAAAGAGGGGGCCTTACAATTTTTAGTTGGTCAAGTAATGAAAGAATCAAGAGGTAAGGCCAATCCTCAAATTGCAACCAATCTTTTAAAAAAATTGATTTCTTAATAATCTTTAACTTGACGAAAATTGAATAAATTGATATAAATAAAAAATCCTTGGGCTGAAGTCTAGAAATGAGGTGAAGAATGTTTCGTTGTCCGAACTGTGGCTCCCAAACAGGATTTATCATTGAGACATATCCGTATGGAATTTTTTGTTATTGTTATAGTTGTCCCTGGAATAAATGTCCATGGTGCAAGTGCGAGAGACAAGTCTTTACTGAAGAAGATTATTATGGCCGGTGGTATAGTTGCCTCACTTGCGGCTGGGATAGACCGTTTGATAAGATTCCAGAGGAAATACTCCTGGAAGAAAAACACCCCAGAGGCAGAAGAAGACAACCTTCGCATGAAAAGATCAAACTCTAAATTAATTGCTCTTTCTCATCTCTATTTAAAAAAGATATAGTTCCGTGGGGGATGAAAAATAAGTACGGCCCACCAATAGAAGAAGAGGTCGCTTAGCGACCTCATTTTTATTTTCTCAAAAATTCCTCAATTAGTTTTTCCGCCTTTTCTAATTCTTCTAACCAGTGAATTCTTTTATCACGCTTAAACCAACTCATTTGACGTCTGGCATATTGGCGATGGTGGAGCTTGATTAATCTAATAACTTCAGCCAAATCAATTTTACCCTCTAAATATTTTTTAAATTCTTGGCAGAAGAGTCCTGTCATCGAAGGCAATTGCCAGATTTTTTCTTCCGGCATTTTTTTGGCAAGTTCTTCATAAATATTTCTAACCTCTGATTCCAAACCCTGCTCAATTTGTTCTTCAACTCTTTTATCAATTTTTTTATAAAGTTTTTCTCTAGAAATTTTAATGCCAATTTGTAAAGTATTGAAAAGAGGTTCAGCTATTTGTTTAGCAGAAACAAAAGAAACTCCCGAAAGAATTTTTACTTCCAGAGCCCGAATTAACCTTCTTTTATTTTTGGCATCAATAGCTTCGGCTGTTTTAGGATCGATTCTTTTCAAGTCTTCAAAGAGTTCCTCGGCAGATTTTTCTTCCAATTTTCTGCGCAAGGCTTGGTTAGGAGCAACTTTGGGTATTTCTAAATTATCAACAACAGATTGGATATAAAGGCCGGTTCCGCCAACCAAAAAGGGAATTTTCTCTCTTAGCTTTATATCTTCAATTTTTTCAATAGCTATTTTCTTATATTGGGCAACGGTAAATTCCTCTTCAGGATTGACAATATCAATCAGATGATGGGGGATGCCTTCTTGGTTTAAAGGCTTGGCTGTGCCAATATCCATTCCTCGATAAATTTGCCTTGAGTCAGCAGAAATTATTTCGCCATTAAATTTTTTAGCCAGCTTTATTGCCCAATCACTTTTTCCAGAGGCCGTCGGTCCTAAAATAACTATGAGTTTATTGTTCATATTATTTCTCCTTTTAACCCCCAAGGAAGAGCATCAACAACCTTTATTTTAACAAATTGGCCAATTAAGTTTTTTGGACTCTCAAATTTTATTGTTTTATAGTTCCGCGTTTTTCCGCGTAGATATCCGCGTTGATCCGCTCCTACTAAGACATCTAATATCTTGCCAAGATATTCTTTATTTTTCTCCAGGGCAGTTTCTTTTAAAATTTCAGAAAGAATTTTCCACCTCTTTTCTTTTTCCTGCCAGGATACATCATCTTTTAAATTAGCGGCAGCCGTAGCAGATCGGGCAGAATATTTAGCAATATAAGCCATATCATATCTTATTTCTTTAAAAAGATTAACAGTATTTTGAAATTGTTTTTCTGTCTCTCCTGGAAAGCCAACGATAACATCAGTAGATAAAGAAATTTCAGAAACTTTCTCTCGGATTTCTCTCACTATTTCTTTATATTGTTTAATAATATAAGGTCGATTCATTTTTTTTAAAATTTCATTGTCGCCGGATTGAACAGGCAAATTTAAATATTCGGTTACTTTTTCACATTTCACCATTGTTTCAATCAGTTCATCCCAAGAAAAATCCCCCGCACCAGAAACTTCGTTCAGGTCTCGGACCAGTCCAGCACCGAGCTTCGCTCTGGTGCTGGGTTTTGGGTGAGAAGAAGTAAATCTAATCCAAAAATTACCAGGAATATCATTTACCATTCTTAAAAGTTTTGGGAAGTTAATTTCTTTAAATTTATAACTGTTTACATTTTGGCCCAAAAGCCAGATTTCTTTATAGCCACGTTTAACTAAATTCTCTGCTTCACAGATTATTTCTTCGGCTGGCCGAGAGATCTCTCGGCCTCGAGTATAAGGAACAACGCAAAAACTGCAGAAATTATTGCAGCCAGTCATTATCGGGATGTAAGCGGAGAAGCTTGATTGATATATTGGCTGAATTTTGAGATATTGATCAACTTTTATCTTACAGTTTTTTTTATCTTGTATCTTGTATTTAGTATTTAGTATATTGGGTAATCTGGGTAAGTCATTAATATTTAAAATTAAATTAAAGCTTTTAGAAAATTTCTTTTTATCTTCTTTTAGAACGCAACCAGTTAGTATGGTTTTTAGTTTATTGTTTTTAGTTTTTAGTTTCTCAAATTTTGGAGAAAGCCCATAGATTCGATCAATAGCCGATTGTCTAACCGAACAAGCATTAACCACAATTAAATCAGCTTCAGTGATATTTAAAGCTTGCCGATAACCGACTTTTTCTAAAACCGAAGCAATTCTCTCTGAATCACTTTTATTCATTTGACAGCCATAGGTAATGATATGATATCGCATAAGATTTACTTGCCCTGCACCTCCCGCTAAGGCGGGATGGTGCAGGGTTCATTCTTGCCCCGTTAATTTTCACTTCGTGAAAATTAACGGGGTGGCATCCATAAATAATTATAAAATATTTCACACCGCTTATCTTAACAAAATTTTAAACTTTTTTCAATCCTTCGGTAGACTCAGGATTGTGCTGAGCTTGCCGAAGTACAATTCAAAAAGCCCGCCGAAGGCGGGCTTTTTGAAAACAGAAATTTACTCTTCTTAGAGTCGAACTGGAATCGGTCCAATTTTTAAGGAATTTCTAGCCTCTTTAAAAATTCACCCTTACATATCCCTTTGTAATCTGTCTCTACTCCCGCTATTGTTGCAAAACATTGATTACTATAAGTTCTTCCATTTTTACCACAGACTGGATCCCAGAGGGTAATACAAACTTGAGGTTTTTCTGGCTTAGGTGGAATTTCTACTTCTCCTGGAATTACGCATTTTGGGGGCAAGGGACATCCTTGAGCATCTCTTTCAATAACAATTCTCCCTTTTTCACAAGACCCTGGATTAACCCAAACATAACGAGGACACAAAGGAAGTTCTATCTTCTCTAATCTCTCCCTTACTTGCTCTAACATTTTTATTTTCCCTTCTTCTAATCTTTCTTTTAACTCAAGAATTCTGGGAGTTTCAGGGATTTTCTGGATCTCCGATTTAAGATTTTCTAAAATTTCAAGATGTTTTTCTTTTACTCCACTAATTCTTTCCAGATATTCTTTGAATCTCTCTTGATCTTCTGGCGACATTTTTTCTAAATCTCCCTGCAATCTCTTTAGAAAATTTTCCTGAGCTCTTCTGATAGCATCTTTAGTCTCTTCTGGCACTTTTTCTTCCAGTTCTAATAAGACCTCCAAATTCTTAAAATGCTTAAATTTACTTCCTTTTTGCTTTTCCAAAACATCTGTTAGTTTTTCAGTGATTTTTTCTTTTCTATCCTCCAATTTTAACATTACCTCTTGAAATCTTTCTAGATGTCTTTCTCTGGCTTCTTTTATTTTCTCAAAAGCCTGCTCTGACACTTGATTTTCTAATCTTTGCAGAAGTTTTTGATGTAAAGTTTGCTGATGAATAAATTTATCCAAGAATTTCTCAACCCTTGGATTTTCTTTTGCTTTTTCCCTTATTTTTTCTGCTTCGGATTGAATTCTTCCTACTTCTTTTTGATAATTGTCCATTGCCTTTTTAATTGCTTCTGGACCTTTCTTCCTTTCTATCATTTTTTTTGCTTCCATCAATTTTTCATTGGCAAACTTCATTTTCAATTCAGCCTTGGCTACTGGATCAAAGGCAAAGAAACTTTGAATCCCCCTGGCCCAATTTTTCAAAAAATAAAAGGGGCTATCTGGCAAAAGCCGAGGATCTCCCACTCCCAAATCCTCTGGCTGAATATTTTCATCAAGATTAACCTCTTCAGTTACATCGATAGGTGCTTCCTGAGCTAAAGTGATTCCTAGGCCAAGCAGAAAAACAATAAAACAGGATAAAATTACCAAAACTTTTTTACCTGAGTAAAACATAGAATTTATCCTTTAAAATTGATAAGTGATTCGGCCTTTATTTAATAAGTTTAAAATTTGGTCTTTATCTATTATATAATACATTTCCAGTCCATTAGTTTCATTGACCCTTTGCCAATTATAACAGATTTAACGGAACAATTTAACAATGAAACAATGCAACAATGTAACAATGAAATCAATGAATCTCTTCTTTTTTCTCTTTCCAGAAATATCTTAATTGCTCTAAAAATTCGACAAAAAACTGAAAGGGAAGCTCAATTAAGAGGTTGAGCAATACTACTAAAATATTGTATCTTTCCCATTGCGAAGACAACCATTTTCCTACCCGAACAACGGGTAAGGTGAGAAAATCAAAAAGAAAAGTTAGAATTGATTCTTTTTCTTCTCCTACCTGAAGCTCTTTTGCCCGGTGCCTAATCCTCGTTCCGGCAAAAAGAATTAGAGATAGAAAAACAAGAAAAATAGCAATAGAAAGAATGCCGAAATTTAATTTTAAAAGCACCCAAAGAATAACGCCAAAGGATATTAAAAAGCTCAAGAGGTAAAAAATAAATAAAAAAGAATTCATAATCAGCCCTCTTTTTGGCGGAGGTTTTATTTGATAGGTATCTTTCCTCTCGCTTTCGTAGGCAATTTTCATAACCCCCATAATTACTTTTTGAAGATTTTCTTTAGAGGGTGGACGAATACTTAAAATAAGTAAAAACATTAAAAGAGGCGGCAGAGATATATTTAATCCCAGAGTAAAATAATTAAATTGGCCAGTTACATATTTATCAAAAGGAACTTCAACGGCCAAGGCCAATAGAATTTTGGTGATAAAAATGGAAATGGTGCTGTAAATAGCTGCCCTTTGAACTTTCTCGCCGGAGCGCTGGAGCCTTTTCTGATAAGCTTGTCTAATTGAATTTTCCAAACTTTCTGGCTGGGTTATTGTTTCTTGGGCCGCCATCGGGTCTTGAGAAATAATATCCCCCAAAATTAAATAGGGAGTGTCATATCTTTCAGCGACAATATAAAATTTTTCAGCTAAGGGGTGGCTCAAATCTTTTTTAACCTCTTCTTTAATGGAATAAATATTTTTGGCAATTTCCTCCAGTTGATTTTGGGGAAGATTTGACCACTGATGAAATTTTCTTTCCAAAAGATGATAACAAATAAGGGGAGTGTCTAATTTAAAGAGAGCTCGCTGGACGGCTATGTAAATTTGAGTATTTTTTTCTTCTTCTTTCATTCCGCCAATAACTAAAGCTCCTTCTTTCAATTCAACTCTTTCTTTCATCAGATCTGCCATATATTCGATCAAAGCCTTTTCCTTCAGAGGAGGGGAGAGGGTTTTTTCCACTTCGCAGGCAGCAATGCTTAAAAACCAGTCATAGAGCTGGATTTTTTCTTTTTCTCCAGCAGCCGGGCTATTTTGGAGAATAAAAATATATTTATCAATTAATCTTTGAACCTCCTCAATTTTTGATTCTGGGATAGCGTCATTGGGGAAATGGCCTCCTCGGATTAATTCTAAAACAAAAGGACTGGCAATTTCTTTTCCATTTTGCATTAAAAATAATCTCCTTTTCAATATCCTTTCAATGGCTGTCTTTCTGATGAGGTGCTCTTCTCGCCAATCAATCACCCCTCTTATTTTTTCGTAGAAAGTAGCCACTTTGCTGGCCACTTCATCAACATGTAAAACGGGAAGTTCTTCTCTGGGCCGCAAGGACCGATACCAGTTTTGGTATTTTTGGATGAGTTTTTGAGTTGGTTGAGAAATCACTGTCATTTTAACATTTTAACATTTAAGCATTTAAACATTTTTAATTTGGATTTATTAAGATGTTAACATGTTTAAATGATTTTTTTTGTATTTCCATTTTTACCTTTTCTAAAAATTTCGTTAATTTCATCATTCCCAGATCTTTGTTTTTTGAGCGAACTCTAACTGATTTCGTCTTCATTTCCTTATCGCCAACAACTAAAAGATAAGGTATTTTTTGAAGCTCTCCTTCCCGAATTTTTTTAGACACAGTTTCCGCTTCATCCTTAATTTCCATCCGAACCCCACTTTTGGACATCGCATGTCCAACTTTTCTAGAATATTTTCGATGTCGAGAGCCTACTGGAATAACCCAAGCCTGAATAGGGGAAAGCCACAGCGGAAAGGCTCCGGCATAGTGCTCAATTAATATACCTATGAATCTTTCCAGAGATCCAATTAAGGCCCGGTGGATCATGATCGGTTTTTGTTTTTTACCTTTTTTATCGATGTAGGTAAGATCAAATCTTTCTGGTAAATTAAAATCAACTTGGATAGTTGTGCACTGCCAAGGCCGGCCCAGGGAATCATTTATTTTGATATCAATTTTCGGTCCATAAAAAACTCCTTCTTCTGGATCAATCTGATATGGAATTTTCACTTTTTCCAGAGCATATTTCAAAGAATTAGTGGCCTTTCGCCAATTTTTAAGAGTTCCGACATATTTTTTCGGTCTGGTCGAAAGTAAGACAACAAAATTTTTGAAGCCAAAAGTTTTTAGCAATTTTAAAGTAAATTGTAAAATAGAGATTAATTCCTTAGAAAGCTGATCTGGCGGGCAAAATATATGGGCATCATCTTGAGTAAATCCTCTGACTCGGACTAATCCATGTAAAACCCCAGATTTCTCATAACGATAAACGGTTCCCAGCTCGAACCATCTTAAAGGCAAATTCCGATAACTTCTAATTTTGGTTTTGTAAATTAAAATATGACCAGGGCAGTTCATTGGCTTAATTAAATAATCTTCACCTTCCAGTTTCATTGGGGGATATAAATATTCTCGATAAAAATCCCAGTGGCCAGAAGTCTTCCAAAGGGAAAGATGGGCCAGATGCGGAGTCTGCAAAATCTCGTAGCCTTGCCCGAGGTGTTCTTCAGTTAAATAATCTTCGATAATCTTTCTTAAAATTGCTCCTTTGGGATGCCATAAAACTAAACCAGCTCCAAATTTCTCATCGATGTGGAAAAGATCAAGCTCTTTCCCTAATTTTCGGTGATCTCTTTTTTCAGCTTCTTTAACTTGAAAGAGATATCGATTTAATTCTTTTTTATTTTTAAAAGATACTCCGTAAATCCGGGTGAGCATGGGATTTTTTTCTGAACCTCGCCAATAAGCCCCGGCAATTTTAGTTAATTTAAAAGAATCTAAAGGAATTTCTCTGGTTGATTTTACATGGGGTCCTCGGCAAAGATCTATAAAATCGCCACTTTCATAAATTGTCACTGTCTTGCCCGGCATTTCACCTATTAGCTCTAATTTATAAGGCTGATTTTTAAATATCTTTTTTGCTTCAATTTTTGAAACATTTCTCTTTTTAAAGAAAATGTTTTGTTTAATAAATTCTCTCATTTTATTCTCGATCTTCGGCAAATCAAAAGGAGCTAAGCTCCTTTTGAGTCCGAAGTCGAAGTCGTAGTAGAATCCATCTTCGATTGTGGGCCCAATACCAAATTTTGTTCTAGGAAAGAGTTCCTGAACCGCATAGGCCATAATATGAGCAAGAGAGTGCCTTATTGTTTCTAATTTTTTTTGTTTCTTGTTTTTCGACATAACTCTTAATTAGTTTTATTTTATCATAAAAAAAGCCTCAAGTGAAAGAGCTTTGCGCTCGAGGTATTTCCGTTTCCTCCCTCGTCTTCATTGGTAATTTTTCAATTCCTTATTCGCGATAATCCGTGATTAAAATTCGCGATTTAATTAGTGGTTACGATTTCTTCGATTTCTTCACAAATTATTTTTGGGGTACCTTCTCGATTGTCCACTCGGCCTGATATAAAGACAATTTTATTTACTTGAAAAATAGTAGGATTTTCCTCAACCACTGAGGGAAAAGCAATAACCTCAATTTTATCTGTTAGATCTTCTAAATTCAAAAAGAGCATTGGTCTGCCCACCCGGGTAATCACCTTTTTAATATTGGAAATAACGCCCCCAACTTTTATTTTTCTTTGGGCAAGATCCCCCGATATTTTAGAAATGGGCCAGACCCCCTTTTTAAAAATTTCTTTGAAATCCTCTAAAGGATGGGAAGTAACATAAAGACCCAAGAGTTCTTTCTCCCAATTGAGTTTTTCCGTTCTGGTGGCTGGCTGAGTTTCAGAAGGAATTAAATTAGAATTTAATTTTAAAGTTTCCCCTTCACCAAAAAGGCTTTTTTGGCCCTGAATTCTAGCTCTTTGATTATTTCTACTCCATTCTAATAATTTTTCTAAATTGACAAGCAGTTTATTTCTCTCTGCTAATTTATCAAGGCAACCAGCCTTAATTAAGCTCTCCAAAGACTTTTTATTTAAGTCCCGTGAGTTTATTCTAGAAACAAACTCAAAGATTGAATTGAAGGGGCTTCCCGCCCTTCTTTCTCTAACTATGGCTTCAACGACATTATGGCCGACATTTTTAATAGCAGCTAAGCCAAATCTTATTAAGTTTTTACCGCAGATATTGAAGTTTTCTTCACTTTCATTAATGTCGGGAGGTAAAACTTTAATTCCCATTCTCTGGGATTCTGCAATCAAGAAACCAGTTCTTTCAATATCAGCTCTTTCTGAAGCTAAAACAGCAGCCATAAACTCTAAAGGGAAATTTGCCTTCAGATAGGCAGTTTGATAGGCAATGGTGGCGTAAGCAACAGCATGAGAGCGATTAAAGGAGTACTTCGCAAAAGGTTCAATCCAATTCCAGATTTTTTGGGAGATTTCCTCACGGATGCCATTTTTTTTCATCCCCTCAATTAATTTTTCCTTTTGGGCTAGCATCAGGCTTTTTATTTTTTTACCCATTGCCTTTCTCAAAGAATCTGCTTCAGCTAGGGGAAACCTTCCTAATTCCTGGGCAATTTTCATAATTTGCTCTTGATAGACTGGAAGGCCGTAAGTATTTTCCAAAATCGGCTTTAATTTTGGATGCAAATACTCAACTCTCTTTTTTTTCTGCTTTCTTTTGATGTATTCGGGAATAAATTCAACGGGGCCAGGCCGAAAAAGAGCGACCATAGCGACAATATCCTCAAATTGAGTTGGTTTTAATTCTTTTAAATATCTTTTCATTCCCGAAGATTCCAATTGAAAGACACTGGTTGTCTCGCCTTTTTGTAAAAGTTGGTAAGTTTTTTTGTCTTTTTGAGGAAGATTATTAAGATCAATTTCTCGATTTTGATTTTTTCTAATTAGATTTAAGGCATTTTCAATAGTGGTTAAGTTCTTCAGGCCGAGAAAATCCATTTTCAAAAGTCCTAAATTTTCAATTGAGTGCATCTCATATTGGGTGACAATCCGGGAATCGTCTTGAGTTGGATGTTGAAGAGGGACGAGTTCAGCCAGATTTTCAGAAGAAATTACCACTCCGCAGGCATGAGTGGAGGCATGACGAGCCACTCCTTCTAATTTCTTAGCCAGTTCAATTAATTTTCTAGCCCTTTCCTCTCTTTCATAAAACTCCCGGAATTCCCTAACTTGGTTTAAGGTTTGCTCAAGGGTAAAATACAGTGGGATCATTTTGGCAATTTGATCGCAATAGCTATAATTATAACCTAAAGCCCGTCCCACATCCCGAATGGCCGCTCTGGCGGCCATGGTGCCGAAAGTAATAATTTGACTGACTTTATCTTGACCATATTTTTGGGCCACATAGTTTATTACTTCGTCTCGCCTCAAATCGGCAAAATCAAGATCGATGTCTGGAAAGGAAACAGTCGCTCTCTCTGGAGTTAAAAATCTCTCAAACAAAAGATTATGTTTTAAAGGGTCAATATTGGTGATGCTAATTAAATAGGCAACTAAAGATCCTCCCACCGAACCCCGACCTGGGCCAACCACAATTCCATTTTCTCTTGCCCAATTAACAAAATCCTGGACAATTAAAAAATAAGGAGAAAAACCAGTTTGGGAAATTACTGAAAGTTCAAATTCAAGGCGTTCAATAACTTCTTTGTTTCTCTTTAAATTACGTTTTTCTAATCCTTGATAACAAAGCTCTTTTAAATAGTCTGCAGAGTTTTTTCCATTAGGGACTTCAAAATTGGGAAGCTTGGTTTTGCCAAGCTCGAATTGAAAATCACACAAATTTGTGATTTTTTGAGTGCTTTCTATAGCTTCGGGTAGGTCTTTAAAGGATTTTTCCATTTCAGCCGCACTTTTCATTGAAAAATCATCAGCTCGCATAGTTAAACGTTCGGGATCATTGAGATCAGCCCCGGTGTTAACGAGCATTAAAATATCTTGGGCCTGCGCATCTTCTGGTTTTAGATAATGGACATCATGGGTAGCTACAATTGAAATTTGAAGTTTTTTAGAGAGAGAAGCTAAGGTTTTATTAACAATTTTTTGCTCAGGAATATTTGGATGATTTTGGACCTCCAAATAAAAATTATCTTTGCCAAAAATTTCTTGATATTTTAAAGAAAGTTCCTCGGCCTCTTTTATTTTTTTAGCCAAAATTAATTTTGGAATTTTTCCTTGTAAGCATCCTGAAAGACAGATTAGACCCGAGCTATGTTTTTGAAGCAACTCCTCATCAATCCTTGGTTTATAATAAAAACCTTCAAGATGGGCCTTGGTTGTTAATTTGACCAAATTTTTGTAGCCTTCTTCATTTTTGACCAGTAAGGTCAGATGATATTTTTTATCATCAATGTTTGGTCTTTTTTGGAGCATTTCTTCATAAGCTAAATAAACCTCACAGCCCAAAATTGGCTTGATTCCTCTTTGTCTGGCTTTTTGATAAAATTCCACTGCTCCATATAAGACGCCATGATCAGTTAAAGCTACCGAATCCATTCCCAATTCTTTAACATAATCTAAAAGCTGATCTATTTTGGGAAGACCGTCAAGTAAAGAATAGTGACTATGTACATGTAAATGGGTAAATTTCATATCCAAACAAACATAGGCTTCTCCAAACCCATTTTTAAGAAAAATTCTTAGGCTCGGCTATTTTTCCTTTCTCTAGGCAGTTGGCTTGGCCACGGCAATAACTTGTTTCAAGGCCACCACTAGCCCGGCAGCTGCAACAAAGGCAGTAAAATTATTTACAATCGAAGCTACCACTGGGACTAATGCTGCAAGTTGTCCAATAGCTACTCCAGCCAAAAGTAAAGCAATCACCGCCACTAAAAAAGGAGTGCTTTCCTTTTCAGTGACATTGAGAAAACCAACAATTAAACCCAGAACAAAAAGGATGAGCGGCAAATATTCAATTTCAGCAAAACCAGACAAGACCGCCAAAATTAATCCAGCAATAAGAGCCCAGTGTCCGATGGTTACTAAATTCATTTTTTCAGATTAGTTTAATTAATTTTTTCGATGCTTCGACTTAGCTCAGTATCGACCCTGAGCCTGTCGAAGGGTCGACCTTTGCCCGCCAGAAATCGGGGCAGGAAAATTAGCTTAAATAAAAAACAGCTAATTACATCATTATAAGAAATTTTTTGGCAAAAGGGAAGTCAACCTTGAGGATAACTGCGAAGCAGTTAGCCACAAGGCAGAAAGGGATCGGGGAAACTGGGTGTTCCCTGCGTAGGAAGACAGTCCCGCTTTAGCGGGACGTTAGAAACCGAGGGTGTCTAAGGAGCGGTGTTAGCGCACTCGCCGAAAGCGAGTGACGCGTGCCGCGACCTTGGGGAAAAATTTTCAGAGCCCCAATTTCTCTTGACTTTTTTTAAAATCTGTTGTAATATTTAAATAAGGTAACAACTTTCCCGTTTTACCGTCTTAATAAGGGGGAAGATCGTCCTTTAACAACTGAATAAGGATAAGAAGTGAGGGGGAGGTAAGTAATGAAAGTTCTTCTAAATTGTGGTCCTTGGCTTCGTCTGCCGGCTCCAGGATACGGAGGCCGTGAAAATGTTGAGTACGATGAAGCCGATGGAGCAGCAGAAGAAGGATTAGATATTGAGTTTAGTCTCTTCACCGTTGGGGAGACGGCGAGGCATCCTGATATAAGAAGGTTGAACGTAATTAAGGAAGTCAAGTTTCATTTTCCAGAAGGTCTTTACTATGATCCTGGATTCATGAATGGCGATACCAGGGGGTGGATTGACGAAGCTCATGCTCTAGCTGTTTGGCAGTGGTTGGAAAGTCAAGCGGCGAAAGGTCAGAAAATAGACCTTATTCATGATCACACCGACTTTGGCTTTTCAACAATTGTTGCAGTAACCCAAAATCGACCACCGGTTTTGATGACTTTGCACGGCTCTCTTAATGCACCATTTGTTGCTGGTTATCTTGATTTGCTGAAAAACGTAAAGGGACTCTATTTCAACTCTATCTCTGATAACCAAAGAAAAGACAAGCCAGACCTTCCGTTTATTGCCACCGTTTACAATGGAGTTAATATTCGAAACTTCCCTTACCAGGAGGCGAAAGACGACTATCTTTTTATCATCGGTCGAATCACTCGTGATAAAGGACAAGATAGAGCAGTTAAAGTTGCCCGACGCCTAAAGACAAGTCTAATAATTGTTGGCGAGTACGAAAAGACAAGAGAAGGGCAAGAATACTGGGAGCAACTAAAGTCTGAAATTGATGTCTTTGTACACGAAGACAAAGAGCCACTTCTTTCGGCTAGACAGGTTTTAAGGGATGGCAAGCCACAGATTATTTACTATGGCCCGGCTGGATTTGAAGATAAGGTCGTTCTCTATAAGGGTGCTTCCTGTTTGTTGATGCCAATTTCCTGGGAAGAACCGTTTGGTTTGGTCATGGCAGAGGCCGGGGCCTGTGGTACGCCAGTGGTTGCCTTTAGACGAGGGGCAGCACCAGAGATTATTGAAGACGGAAAGACGGGTTTCTTAGTTAAGAATACTCGAGAGATGATTGAGGCCGCTGGGAGAATTCACCAAATTTCTCCTAGGGCCTGCCGAGAGCGAGTAGAAACTCATTTTAGTGCCCGGGTAATGGCCCGAAACTACTACCGGGTCTATGAAGAAATTCTGGCTCGTGAGCAAGCGAGAAAGACAGATTAGTCTTATCAAAAAAAGAACTGTCCAAAGAGCGGATGGCGAATTCGCTCTTTTTGTTTTGACTTTCTCTATGGTAGTTTCCAAA